>Ga0182014_10005857_pt1 | contig 13515 bp, 17 predicted proteins | sample 612S2DmetaG_FD_120489 | JGI IMG/M metagenome (GOLD analysis project Ga0182014, IMG submission 120489) | Permafrost microbial communities from Stordalen Mire, Sweden - 612S2D metaG | ecosystem: Environmental > Terrestrial > Soil > Wetlands > Permafrost | place: Sweden: Stordalen | collected... | reverse complement strand
GGGCTGCCGCCCCCACGCACATAGCCGACAACACGCTCACGTAAATCAACACTGTAGCTCATCATTCACCCCCACAAGGTGGCAAATATTAACACGTAATATTGTTAATGTGAATCACTATAGCGACTTATAAAAAGCTACAGTGCCACGAATTGTTCCTGAAAGTCCCCCGGACCAGCGCCCGCGACGCGGAATTTCTTGTCCCGCGCGGTAGCTCCGGCTTCCTGGGTGATAGCGGCGGGTTTTATGCGCAGCCAATCGGCCAACGCCTGAAGAATGGCCTCGTTGGCCCGGCCATCCTCGGGCGGCGCGGCAACGGAGATTTTTAAGCGCGATTCGGGCCAGCCGGGGCTGGAGGCGGCGGCGATCACCGGACCGATTTTAACGCGTTTCGCTCCGGGGTGGGCCTTAATGGCCAGGACCAACCCGATTTCGGTTTCAACCCAGAAGCTCATTGCCGTCTACTGGGCCAGCTACTCGCCCGCGACAAAGCGCTCCAGCCAGTGGATCGTATAATCCCCATCGATGAACTCCGGCGCCTGTAAAATTTTCTCATGCAGGGGAATCGTGGTCTTGATGCCGGTGATGACGAACTCGCGCAGCGCCCGGCGCATGCGGGCAATCGCCTCGTTACGGGTCTTACCGTAGGTGATCAGCTTGGCGATCAGGCTGTCGTAATGCGGCGGCACGCGGTAGCCGGCGTAAAGGGCCGAATCGACGCGCACACCCAGCCCGCCGGGCGGGTGGAACATCACGACGGTGCCGGGTGAAGGGGCAAAAGTCTCCGGGTCTTCGGCGGTGATGCGGCATTCGATGGCGTGGCCCGTGAGGTGAATGTCTTCCTGGCCGTAGCCCAGCGGCTCACCGGCGGCGATGCGGATCTGCTCATGCACTAAATCGATGCCGGAGATCATTTCCGAGACCGGATGTTCCACCTGCAGGCGGGTGTTCATCTCGATGAAAGAAAACTGCTCGTCCTGGTACAAGAACTCAAGCGTACCGGCGTTGCGGTAGCCGATTTTTTTCAGCGCGTTGGTCACCGTGACGCCCAGCTCGTCGCGCTGCGCCCGGGTGATCGCCGGGCTTCCGGCTTCTTCCAGCACCTTCTGGTGGCGGCGCTGTAGCGAACAATCGCGCTCGCCCACATGCACCACGGCGCCATAATTATCGGCCAGGACCTGCAGCTCGATGTGGCGCGGCTTGTCCAGATATTTTTCCATGTACACGGCGTTGTTGCCAAAAGCGGCACCGGCTTCAGCGCGGGCTTCATGGAAAGCAGCCGCCAGTTCGTCGTTGCTGTAGGCCACCTTCATACCACGGCCACCGCCGCCGGCGGCCGCCTTGATCAGCACGGGAAATTTGATCTTGTTGGCGATTTCATGCGCCTCTTCGAGCGTCGCGATCTCGCCAGGGGAACCGGGGACCAGCGGTACGCCAAGTTCCAACATGGTGGTTTTGGCGGTGATTTTGTCGCCCATCATGCGGATATGCGCCGCCGTGGGGCCAATGAAGACGAGGTTATGCGCCTCGACCATCTCCGCAAAAGCGGCATTCTCCGAAAGGAAGCCATAGCCGGGGTGGATCGCCTCGGCGCCGGTGATCAGCGCCGCGGAAATAATCGCCGGCATGTTGAGGTAGGAGTCCCGGGCCAGCGGCGGCCCAATGCACACGCTCTCGTCGGCGAGGCGGACATGCATCGCGTCGGTATCGGCGGTGGAATGCACGGCCACGGTGGCGATACCGAGTTCCCGGCAGGCCCGCTGGATGCGCAGCGCGATTTCGCCGCGATTGGCGATCAGGATTTTTTTGAACATTGGTTATTCTATAATCAGCAGGGGCTCGTCGTATTCGACCGGGGCGCCAGGTGCTACGAAAATCTGCTTGATGGTGCCTCCGCGCGGCGCCTTGATCTGGTTGAACGTCTTCATCGCCTCGATCAGCAGCAGGGTCGCCCCGGCCTCGACCGTCTGGCCAACGCTCACATAAGGCGCGGCGCCGGGCTCGGCGGAGAGATAGGCGACGCCGACCATCGGGCTCTTAACAATGCCGGGGTGCTTCGCCGGGTCCACCTTGTGCTCGGCGGCGGGTTCCGGCGTGTGCGCTGGGGCCGCGTGAACCGGGGCATACGCCGGAGCGGCAACCACCTGGGTGTGCACCTGGGCCACGGTACGCACCAAGCGGACTTTACGGTCGCCCTCGGCCAGCTCGATTTCCGAAAGGCCGGTGTCGCTGAGCAGTTCTGCCAGGTCGCGCAGATTTTTGGGATCGAAGGAAAGGCTCATTGGTCTTCTTCCAGAATGTCCGAGAGGGCGATGAGTGCCAGCCTATAGCCTGCAAAACCAAGGCCGCAAATGACCCCGTCGGCAGCGCGCGATACATATGATTGATGACGGAAGCTCTCACGCTTGTGAATGTTGGAAAGATGCACCTCGATCACCGGGATGTCGAGCGCGAGAATCGCGTCCATCAGCGCGATGGAGGTGTGGGAGTAGCCCGCCGGGTTAATGATAAGGCCGGCGGCGTGGGCGCGCGCCTCATGCACCCAGGTGATCAGTTCACCCTCGATATTGCTCTGACGGATGTCCACGGCAATGCCCAGGCCCTCGGCGGTTTCCGCGCACAGGGTTTCCAGGTCGTCCAGCGTGCCGGTGCCGTAGACTTCCGGCTCGCGGGTGCCCAGCAGATTAAGGTTCGGACCGTTTAGTACGAAGATTAAAGGTGTCGTCATTTTAACCCCGCTAGCACACCCAAATCGTAGCCGCCAAATTTCTATTCGGGACCGGCCTTGCGAGGGGGGGCGGGGCAGCCGATAATGTGGGCATGAGCAATGTACTTGAACGGTTGAATGTAACCGTGAACGGCGAAGCCATGGCGCTGGCGCCGGACACAACCGTGGCTGGGCTGATCGCCCAACTGGGGCTGGATACGCGTAAAGTCGCGGTCGAGCGCAATCTTGAGATCGTGCCGCGCTCGACCTACGCGAGTGTATCCTTGGGCGAGGGCGACGCGTTGGAAATCGTTCATTTCATTGGCGGAGGTTAGGTTGGACGCGATTGTGCAGACAGACGATTGCTGGCAGGTCGCGGGCCGCAAATTCGCCTCCCGGCTGGTTGTCGGCACCGGAAAATACAAGGATCTGCCCACCACGGCGGCAGCCATCGAAGCCTCCGGCGCGGAAATGGTCACGGTCGCGGTGCGGCGGGTGAACCTTTCCGACCGCAGCGCTCCAATGCTGCAGGATTACGTGAGCCCGCAGCGTTACACTTATTTACCCAACACCGCCGGTTGCTTCACCGCCGATGAGGCGGTGCGGACCCTGCGCCTGGCGCGGGAAGCCGGCGGCTGGAATCTGGTGAAGCTGGAAGTGCTGGGACCAGCCCCGACGCTCTACCCGGACATGCCAGCCACCTTCGAGGCCGCCAAGGCCCTGATTAAGGACGGTTTCGAGGTCATGGTGTATTGTTCGGATGACCCGATCGCCGCGAAACGGCTAGAAGAAATGGGCTGCGTCGCCATCATGCCGCTGGGTGCGCCGATCGGCTCCGGGCTGGGTGTGCAGAACCCGCTGATGATCCAGATGATTATTGAACAGGCGAAAGTGCCCGTGCTGGTGGATGCCGGAGTCGGCACCGCCTATGACGCCACCTTTGCCATGGAACTGGGCTGTGACGCGGTGCTGGTGAACTCGGCGATTGCGATGGCCGATGACCCGGTGCTGATGGCGCGCGCGATGAAGGCGGGCGTGGAAGCCGGCCGATTCGCCTTCCGCGCCGGGCGGATTCCGCGCCGGGGCAGTGCGAGCGCCTCCAGCCCGATGACCGGGCTGATCCGTTAAATAAAACCGCAGCCGACTAGCTGGCTGCGGTTTTCAGTTTGCAGCCCATGAGTATCTGACCCCGGTATGGCACCCAGGTCTGCGTCTGTCCGAAAAGTGGCAGGCCGAGATAACCATGCAAATGCAAATTCTGGTTGGCATCGAGCGAGAGGCGGGCCTGATAAACGTAGCCATCCCGCGGGTCGAGCACCGTGCCCTCCCAATCGGTCGTACCGCTGCTGTTCGTAACCGGAGCTACTTGCACGATAATCTCACCGCATTGCGGGTGGCCGCGCCAATCCACAGGCATGGAATCACCGGGATGAGCGAGGGCGATCCCGACAATCTGACCGCAAAGGCCGGCGCCGCAGGGGGCAACCTGGATCACGGCGGAATGATCGGCGGTCAGCCAGGTTCCGGTAGGTGAGGAGGGTAGTGCGGCAACAGCCGGCGCAAAGGTACCGCCGCACATTAGTCCGGCCAGAAGCCATAAGCGTAGCAAAAGAAAGTCTCCCAGACAGATCCGCGCATTTGTTCTTAAGATCTGATGCAAGTCACGTATCAAAGTTTTTCCGTTCCGGCCTAGTGAATACTCACGCCGTGTTGAAGAATCTGCGGGGCTGTTGCAAAAAAAGCGCATATCGCCGGGATTACCCCTCCAACTCCAGGCAAAGCGTCAGCGCGTCGCTGCCATCCGGGTAATAGGCTTTGCGCCGCCCGGTCTGGGCAAAGCCCAGGGCGGCATATAGCGCGCGGGCGGCGGTATTCTGTTGGGCCACTTCCAGGTGGATCTTCCGAATACCCCGCCGGGCCGCATCGCCGATCGCCTGCAGCATCAGGCCGCGGCCAATACCCTGGCGGGGCGCGGTAACGCCGATGGTTATAATTTCCCCTTCGTCCAGCACCGTACGCAGGAGCAAAAAGCCACCGCGCGACTCGATGAAGCAAACCATGCCGAGCTGGCCGAGTAGTGTGGCAAAAGCCGGCTCGTCCCAAGGTTCATCAGGAAACGCCACCGCGTGCATCTGCGCCAGCGCCGCGGCATAGGCGGGACCTGCCTCGATCATACCCAGGCTCAAACCGGTGGCGGGCGCAGGCCGGCGGCCGGGAGCTTTGCTTCCGGCGGGTCGACATAAACCGGCTGTGCGGGCTGCGCCGGCAATCCCGCTGCCTGACGTGCCAGGGCGGCATGGGCAACCCACACCGGGTCCAACCGCCGTGCGTTGGTGAGCAGCACGCCCCCCCCACTGGCAGCCAGAATGGCGGCGACCTCAATGGCGGCGTCACCCGCCAGCGCCACCGGGATTCTTGTGCGTGGAATGTCCGCATCGGCGAAGGCCTCGGCGATGCCGTCACGGATCAGGAAAATCCGGTTCTTGCGCGCGCGAATCGCCACCCAGAGCGGCCGGTGCAACGTTGGGAACGCAGCCGCGTAAGCCTCCGCGACAGTAACACTAAGCAGCGGCAAGCCAGCCGCCGCGGCAAAGCCCTGAGCCATGGAAATGGCGGTACGCAGGCCGGTAAAACTCCCTGGACCGATGGTAACCGCTACCTGGGTGATCTCCCGCCCCGCTACTGCCTCGGCAAGCAGCGGCGGCAGCGTCTCAATCAACCCCGGGCGGCCGGGGGCAAACAGCTTGACCGCAACCGTGCCGTCATCGGCCAGCACTGCTATCCCGACACGCTCGCCGGACGCATCGATTGCGAGCATGCTCAAGCGAGAATCGCGGCCTCTTCAAAGTCGAGCTTCGGCAGGCGCGGAAATGGGTGTTCCCCCGGCTTGGCGCGGCCGAGATTAATGAGGAAATTCGCCTTCCAGCTATTCTGGTTAAAGAACGCCCGATTCACGAGGGTTTTATCAAACCCCGACATCGCCCCGGAATCGATCCCCATCGCGCGCGCGGCCAGCATCAGATACGCGCCTTGCAGGGTGGAGTTGCGGAAAGCGGTCTCTTCCGCGAGGTCCGGGTTGCCGGAAAACCAGCCCTTGGCGTCCGCCGGCGGGTAGAGCTTGGGCAGCTGGGTGTAGAACAGCGGATCCTGCGCCACGATCACCGTCACCGGCGCAGCCATGGTCTTCTCCAGGTTTCCGGCGCTCAGCGCGGGCTTCAGCTTTTCCTTACCCTCCGGCGTACGGATAAACACGAAGCGCGCTGGGGACGAATTAGCCGACGTCGGGCCCATTTTGACCAGATCGTAGAGCGCCTTCAACTCGTCATCGGTGATCGGCTCGTCGGTAAATTCCCACTTGGTGCGCGCGGTGCGGAACAGGATATCGAGCGCGCTATCGTCCAATGCCATTACGTCTTCCCTCTCTTCAGGCCGCCTGTGTAACAGACAACACCTCGGGAATGTAGTGCTTCAGCATGTTCTCGATGCCGTGCTTGAGCGTGGCGGTTGAGGACGGACAGCCGGCGCAGGAACCCTGCATCTTGAGGCTCACCACGCCGTCACGGAAGCCGCGAAAAATAATATCGCCACCATCACCGGCCACCGCCGGGCGGACCCGGGTGTCCAGCAACTCTTTGATCTGCGCCACAACTTCCGCATCCGCTGGATCAACATCTTCGGCCAGCAGCTCCGCGTGCGCGCTCACAATCGGGCGGTTGTTGAGCAGGTGCTCCATCAGCAGCCCCAGCACTTGAGGCTTCAGCGCCGGCCATTCGGCGTCGGCGGTTTTGGTGACGGTGACAAAATCCCCCCCCAGGAACACGCGCGCCACGCCGGGCAGGCCAAACAGCGCATCCGCCAGCGGCGAAAGCAAAGCGGCATCTGCATCGGCAAAATCGGCGGTGCGATCACCGAGAATCTCCCGTCCAGGCAGGAATTTCAACGTCGCGGGGTTGGGTGTGCCTTCGGTTTCAATAAACATGTCTTTTGCTCACGATCCAGTGTGGATATCCAATGTGGACCAGCGCGGTCCGGTTGCTGCCTAGATCGGACCTTTTACACGTAATGACAAGGGGGGCGGCGGCAGGAGCCTGCCACGAAAAACCAAAATGGTTATGCGGCTGTTAATACCAGTTGCTTACGAAGAGCTATGCTCCATCAACGCGTGCTGGGCTCAGCCGAGGCTCTGCAAAAAATTATCGACATCATCCCGAGCCCAGTATTCGTAAAGGATACGGCGCATCGCTGGGTGCTGATGAACGGCGCAATGGAGGAAATCCTCGGCCATCCACGCGAGGCGCTGCTCGGCAAATCCGACTATGATGTCTTCCCCCCCGACGAAGCAGCCGTGTTCTGGGCCACCGACGATCGGGTGTTTTCCAACTGCGAAACGGTGGAAAACGAGGAACGGCTCACCAACGCCCAAGGGTTGGTACGCCAGGTCGTCACCCGCAAAACCCTGCTACGGCTGGGGCCGGGGCGCGGCACGCTGTTCCTCGTCGGCATCATCCAGGACGTGACAATCTACCGCGAGGCAGCGGCGCAGAGCCATTTCCTCTCCCGCCACGACATGTTGACCGGCCTGCCCAACCGCACCTTGTTTCAGGAACGCCTGCGCGAGGCCGTGGGCCACGGCAACCGGGAGTTGGATAACGTCGCGGTGCTTCTCATCGACCTTGATGGTTTTAAAGCCGTGAATGACGCCTACGGCCATGAAGCAGGCGATGAACTGCTGCGTGTGGTGGCGGCACGTCTGGCCGAGGCGGTGCGTACCTCCGACACGGTGGCGCGGCTGGGCGGTGACGAATTTGGAATATTGTTGCGCGGCGGGCTGAGCCTGCAAACCGCGGCGGAGCGGATCGCCGCGGATATCTGCGAGGTGGTGGCGGTGCCAGTGCAGCTTCGCCAATCGCAGACCATGGTGTCGGCCTCGGTCGGGATCACACATTTCTCCAAGCCCGATACCGGGCCGGAGGAACTACTGCGCCAGGCAGATATCGCCATGTACAGCGTCAAACGCACCGGCCGGCACGGGCATAGGGCCTACGAACCGGGGCTGGAAATCATCGCAAACCGGCAACTGCATGCCGATCTGCGCCATGCGCTGGAACGGCATCAGTTACACGTGGTCTACCAGCCCCAATGGAACCCACCGGATGGCAAGTTGACCGGCTACGAGGCACTGTTACGCTGGGAACACCCGCATTACGGCCCTGTCGGCCCGGCTGTTTTCATTCCCATTGCCGAGCAAAGCGGGCTGATCGGCACATTAGGCAACTTTGCCCTACGCGCTGCCTGCACCACCGCGATGCAGTGGCCTGCCAGTGTCCGCATCACGGTAAATGTCTCGCCCCTGCAACTGGTCGAAGATAAACTGCGCGACGAGGTCTGCGCGGTGCTGAAAGCAACCGGCTTGGCCGCTGAACGGCTTGAGTTGGAGATTACCGAGAGCACACCCGCCATCGATAGCGCAGGCGCTTTAAAAACCCTGCACCAGCTTAAAGCGCTTGGCGTACGCATTGCCCTGGACGACTTCGGAACCGGCACCGCTTCATTGGATATGATGCACCGCTTCAGCTTCGACCGCATGAAAATCGACGGCCGGTTCGTAGCGAATTTACCCCAAGATCTCCGCGGTCACGCCATCATCGGCTCTCTCATCAGCTTGGCTCACAGCCTCGGCGCCAAAGTCACTGCGGAGGGCGTGGAGCGCATGGAACAAGCGTTCTGCCTGATGGAACTGGGCTGCGATGAAATGCAGGGGTATCTATTCGGGCATCCCAATGCGCGGAAAACTGTCCTCTGATACCTTAAATACCAGACCACAAATCAGTTTGGCCGGCTAATACCCGTCATAGGCCTCGATCGGCCGCACCAACTCATCGAAACCGCGGGCAAGTCTCAGCCATGCGTCAAAAATGGCGGGCGCTTGTTGGAGCCAACATGGTCCGGCACCGCATCCCAAAGATCGAAATCCTCTGGTCTCGCTGACATCCGCCGGGCTTCCCGCGCGCCCTGTTCGGGAAACTGCTCCATGCCCAGCGTATACTCCCACACAAAGAAGTCCGGGTCATACACATAGAAATGAATGCTGCCCGATGTCGGGTGACGGCCAATACCAAAATGCGGCGTGACACCAAGTTTCACCGCCCGGTTCATCAAGCGGCCGATATCATCAATTGCGTTCACCATGAAAGCAAAGTGATGGAACCCGGTTTTCCCGCCCAGTGCGCCATAACTGTGATGATTAGGATTCGGGAACGCCCGCAGCAACGCCCCTGGCCATCCTTCGAGATAGTCAGAAATCAGGAACCCCATGTTTTTCGCGAGGTACTCGGTGTGCGTATGAGGATCTGGCACTGCGAGCCCGAAGTGTTTGCCACCTTGGAAACCCGTGAGCCGGTTTTTTAACGGCGACGATATATACGTCATCTTCGAATAATACTCGTGCTCGGTATGCACCACAGGTTCCACCACACGGAAAGCCTTCTCCAGGCTTAACCCATGCGCCTCGGCATCCGGCACCCATTTTGGCTTCAGACCCAACTTCTCGTAGTGGACAAACGCCCGCTCAAGATCGTCATCCGTTTCCAACTCCCACGATGCACGCACAAATACTGGCGTCGCCGCCGGGATCAGAAGCACGTCGTGGTGGTTGGGACCGCTTCGAAAAAAGCGACCACCTTCCTTGGTTTCTTCGACAAAATCCAGCCCGATAACGTCGATCAGGAATTTTGTAGTCCGGTCAATGTCAGAGACTTGGAGTACCAGATACCCAAGTCGCCGGTAACGAAAATCTGCCGCCATTGTTTCCGCCTGTTTTTTATAGCTTAAAGAATCCGTTTAGAGAATAATCGTCAGCCGGCCCTGGTCGTTGAGCGTATCCAGATCCAATGCGCAGCGCTTCTGGCGAATGCGGAAACTCTCCCCTGCCCGCTCCAGAACATAGTGAGCTTCACCCATGTAAATGGACGTACGCCCTTCCTTGGTACGGTAGGTCGCAAAATTAGACTTTGCTTTTACCACATCACCATCTTCAGTAGCTCTCACATTGCTGACGAGATGCCGCGTCTTGGAATGCGGATACTCGCAATGCGCCGTTTTCTTCATCAACCGGTCCGTCCGCAGACCAATTTCTTCCCGATCATCTGAGATGATAAAGATCGATGTCGCTGGATCATCGATCAGCGGGTGATCGGAACTCATCGAGGCAACCTCGTATTTTCCATCCGCCGTATAAAGCTCCGCCCATTCGGGGAGCTTCCAGTTGTCAAGCAACTCGGCCTCATCGAATAGGAAGCTTTCAACATCATTCCGCAGTTCGTTTTTGTTTGACATGATTGCCTCCCTTATTCCTGCTCAAATGTATCGAGGCCGCGCATCGTCCGGTCCCACTGTGTCCAATAAGCCTGCATCTGGCATTCGTCGTCCGGCGCGCCGGTCTGAAGCCGCAAATCAGGTGCCGTCGTATCCATGCCTTTGGAAAGTTCCGTCCATTCCGTCGGGCTATGCTCGATACCGGTCTGGCACAATTCCAGCATTTCGATGTCGTCAGCGGAGCCGAATCCTGCTGGCCCAAGGAAATTGTTAAAGTTATCAAGCCGGATTTTCAAAATCTCCGCATCTTCACCCTTATGGGCAAAACCCCAGGCACGGACGTGGATCTTGTCCGGCCCCACCGGCTCGATGTTACGAATCGTAAGACCCACGTTGTCGTTGAACACGAGGTTCGGGAAGATGACCAGATTCTTCTGCATCTCAGCAAGATAGGTCGCGCGTTCTTCGCCGTAGCTCTCGACAAGACGCGCCCTATTGGCGTCAATGTGACGTTTTACTTCCGGCCCCCAGCGATCAATCCAATAGGCAACTGGACGACCCGTCGGCACCCACGAGCTCAGCACCGCGTGGCCATTTCCCAGGCAGGTGAGTTTGCCTTTTTCCCTGAATACACTTGCAACATCCGCCACAACTTGCTCCTGTGCCGTGCCGGCAGCGCGGTCCCGCAGATAGTCGAGATAGCTGATATGCGTCGGAATTACATGGTAACCATCGTAGCTGTTCTCCACGAGGAATTTATAGTTAGCACGGATGGAATAGGCATGCTCACCCTTAAGCACGTATAGCCCGTCTTCCCCATCTGCGGCCTGGTCGCAATATGAATCAATCGCTGATTTCGCCTCCGCAAGAAAATCCGACAGTGAAATCGCCTTCGGGTTATAATTCACGAAATAGAAGCCGCGATAATTGTCCAGTTTCGGCGGCGCCGGCAAGTTCAACCGCCCGCCTTCATTCAGGTCATCACGGTACCCCTCGCTGGAAAAAGTTGACACCAGTTTACCGGTGAGATCGAACGTCCAGCCATGATAGGGGCACGTAAAGTTGCGCGTATTCCCCTTCGGTTCGCGGCAAACACTCGCTCCACGGTGCGTACATGCGTTAACAAGCGCACGAATTTCACCGTTACGATCCCGCGTGAAGATAAGATTGCGCCCCGCAACTGTACGACGGACAAAATCACCAGGGTTTACGACTTCTGACTTATGTCCAAGGTAAAGCCAGCATTTATCAAAAATCGCAGCTTTCTCACGCGCAAATACTTCGGGGTTCTTATAGGCAGCCCTATTGATGCGAAAGCGACCCTTGGCACGATCAACATCGACCAGCCGCTCAAAGGCGACGGATTGAAACGTCATGGACTATCTCCTTTTAACTTTTTAAGCACATAAACAAATCTAAAAATCGCCCACCTTAGACAGTGAACCGCGCATTCAGATGCGCAAATCCTCTGAACGAGAGCGTGGGCGACAGAACCGGATCATCTTCCAGAATTTCAATTTTTGAAAACTTCGGTAGGAAGGTCCTGAAGAAAATATCCAACTCTACACGGGCCAGATAATGCCCCACACAGTGATGAATTCCCGGCCCAAACGTCACGACGTCGCCAGAATTAACGCGTTTGAAGTCGAGTTTGCCTGGTTCAGGGAATTTCTCAGGGTCATTATTCGCTGAAAGGACCCAGAGAAAAGCAATATCGCCCTTCTTGATCCGCTTTCCACAGAATTCAAAATCAGCGCCTGCGACACGCGGCTGTACCGTGGACATGCCTATATAACGCAGCAACTCCTGCAGGGCCTGCAGAGGCTCAACCTCACCACTCAAAAGTAGCTTCTGCTGATCCGGGTTTTTAACGAGCGCCGCCAGTCCCATAACAAGCGAATTCACCGTGGTCTCGTGCCCAGCAGTCAGCAAAAGATGGCAAAGACCAAGCACCTCATCTACCGTCAACGCACCGCTCGTATCGTCCGACAAAGTAACCAGCTGCGTGAGAAAATCGTCCTGCGGTGTAGCAAGCCGTTTTGCAATTTCAACACGCAACATGCTGTTCATCTCAGCGATTGCCTGGTCGGTGGCAATCAATGTCTCCGGAGCCGCAAATACGGCCGAAAGACCTGTCGTAATCGCCCGGTTCCACTCACGTACTTTTTCAAGGTGCTCCAATGGCAAACCAAGAAGTGTAAGTATCACGGTTGCGGGAAGAAAATATGCGATATCCCGCGCATAATCGCATTCGTGGAGCCGTACTGCTTTTTCAGTCAACTCAGTCGACAGCGACTGAATTAGCGGCTTCAGCGAGTCAACATATTTTTTGCTCAAGGCCTTCGAGACGACCGTCCGCAGGCGCTTGTGTGTATCGCCATCAACATTAACGATCCAACCTTTTACATAGCGCAAGAGATTCGGGATTTTCTGTTCGCGCTCAGACTCGTCAATCGAACGAAAAGCAAAGCTGGACATACGAACATTGGAAAATCGAATATCCTGGAACGCCGCTGCTACATCATCGTATTTAGTAATCTGCCAGCATTGATTGGCCTCACTCCAGTAAACTGGATCATTTCCCCGCAGAAGCGCAAGAGCCGACAATAATTTCTTGTCAGAAATTGACTCTAAATCGACCATACTAAAATCGAGATCTTCCGGACGAACTTTGACTTGCGACATAAATTACCCTCCACATCCCATAATTTCACTCAGGATGTACTGCACGCGTTGATCTCAAACTAAGTTTAGTTTAGGTTTTTGTCCTTGATCCATGTCAAAGCCCTCTTGGTACAATAGGGAATATCATGAATCATTGGTCAACTATCCTAACATAACCTAAGGATTTTCCATGAAAACTCTGCTACTCTGCCAAGTCAGCGACATTCCTGAAGACGAAGCATTTCAAGCCGTCCTGCCTGGATACGATGCTTTTGCAGTCTACAAGGTTGGCGATGATATCTTTGTCATTCAGGATGCCTGCACCCACGCAGGCGCATCTCTGAGCCTTGAAGGACAGCAAGATGGACATAAAGTAGTATGTGGTTGGCATGAGGCAACGTTCGATCTGCGTACCGGTCAAGCCCTAAGTGGGCCATGTCAGACACCGGTGCGGACCTATACCGCTCACGTTGCGAACGGAAGCATATCGATCGAAGTCTAGCAAGCAATGGACGTACCCTTTCATAGGTGTAGCCCTTACCTTTATTTGTCATAGCTTCTGTCCATTAATGAAGTAATATGTGGGGTGACCGTCTTGTCACCCCACATATTTGTTGTCAGCTTTTTCAAACGCCCGAGTATCTGTCCTATTGCTTTGGGTTTAAACATCGCTCCGTGGTCTGCCCCCCTAGAGTGCGTTGACATTCATTTTATCCACTAGAATGCGCTGACGATGCACAGAATTGACAGGAATGCCCTTGGTGTTTGGTCGTAGCGGGTGGCGATCCGCCTGAAGTGTTTTATCTTGAGGAAGAAGCGTTCGACGAGGT
>Ga0182014_10005854_pt1 | contig 13519 bp, 9 predicted proteins | sample 612S2DmetaG_FD_120489 | JGI IMG/M metagenome (GOLD analysis project Ga0182014, IMG submission 120489) | Permafrost microbial communities from Stordalen Mire, Sweden - 612S2D metaG | ecosystem: Environmental > Terrestrial > Soil > Wetlands > Permafrost | place: Sweden: Stordalen | collected... | reverse complement strand
GCTGCCGGAAGCCTGCGCAGCCATTTTCCCCCTTAAGATGCAATTCGACACGAGGTTAGGCAGACCTTGCCGCCGCCGTGGCGGTTGCGGTGTTGGCAGTCGATGTCCGGGTTGGAATCTGGTATACTCAGGCCTTGAGGGGCTGAAACCATTACGCGCCCGGGGGACCGGCTCACTCTTATGTGCAGCCGGGGAGACTCCCAACGTGGGATTTTTATGAATTCTCCATTCGATGTCGCAATTATAGGGGCCGGAATAATCGGTCTCGCCACAGGAATGAGACTGCTGGAAGAGTTCCCTCGACTGAGGGCGGCGATTTTTGAGAAGGAGAACACGATCGCCGCTCATCAGACCGGGCACAACAGCGGCGTCATTCATTCCGGACTCTACTACCGGCCCGGCTCCTTCAAGGCTCGTCTGTGCGCTTCGGGCCGCGATGAACTCATTAGTTTTTGCGCGGCCCACAATGTCAGGCATGAGATTTGCGGGAAGGTGGTCATAGCGACGAGCGGCGGGCAAGTCCCGGCCCTTGTCGAACTCTTTCGCAGAGGAAGTGAAAACGGTGTTGCGGGCCTGCAGATGCTCAGCCCCGGGGAGGTGAGGGAGTTCGAGCCATATGCTAAGTGCATCCGGGGGCTGCTGGCTCCGGGGACCGGAATTGTGGACTTCAGGCAAGTCGCCAAAGCTTATGCCGATGTATTTGAAAAAAAGGGCGGAGAGCTTTTCCTGGGAGCTAGAGTCAATAAAGTGAAAGACCTCGATTCGAAAACAGTGCGGATAGAAACAGGTCGTGGTGAGTTTCAAAGCAGGGTTCTCATTAATTGCGCCGGGCTGTATTCAGATCGTGTCGCCCGGTCTTCCGGCATGAGTCCCCCCTGCCGGATCGTTCCTTTCCGGGGAGAATACTACCGGATAAAACCAAAGAGCGAATATCTTGTCAGAAACCTCATTTATCCGGTCCCCGACCCAGGATTCCCGTTCCTTGGGGTACATTTTACACGAACGATCGACGGGAAAGTCGAGGCCGGACCGAACGCAGTGCTCGCCTTTGCCCGCGAGGGATACAGCAGAACGCGGATTTCTCCCCTGGAACTCTGGGAGACCCTGAGCTATCATGGTTTTTGGCGCCTCGCTTCGAAACACTGGAGAACCGGAATGGGCGAAATGATGCGCTCCTTTTCCAAACCCCTTTTTACCAGGGCGCTCCAGAAATTAGTGCCGGCTGTTTCCATGGACGACCTCGAGCCGGGCGGAGCAGGGGTGCGGGCCCAGGCCCTAGGTCATGACGGTAAACTTCTCGACGATTTCGTCATCGAGCAGACGGAGAAAGTCATTCACCTGCTGAACGCACCCTCTCCGGCCGCCACTTCCTCTCCAGCCATAGCAAGGCGCCTCGTCGCGATGGCAGGCGGGATACTTGGGGCGGTGTGACCGCAGGCTAATATATCCACGCTCCTCGAGGTCATAAGGATTTCTATGAAAGACAACATACGAATAGCTATCATTCAGCCCAAGCCTTATCCTGCCTTCGACGATCCGCGCAATACCGGACACGCCCTGCAACTGCTGGAGAAATGCGGGGGGGAGGAACTTGACCTGATCTGTTTTCCGGAATATTTCCCTTTCATGGGCGAACGGGAGATGGGTTCGGCGGCACGCAAATTTAAGTGTTATCTGATAGCGGGCATAGTGGAAGAAGAGGGCGGCAAGCGCTACAATACCGCTACTCTTTTCAGCCGGGCCGGAAGGGTGGCGGGCAGACAGCGCAAGTTCAGCATCGGAGCACTGGAGCGCGACAGGCTTGGAATCTCTTCGGGAGACGGAGTGTTCAGGGTCTTTACAACCGATTTCGGAAAACTCGGCATGCCGGTTTGCATCGATTTCTGGGGACAGCCGGAAGCAGGGCGCCAGCTTTGCGAGCAGGGGGTCGATATCGTTTTCAATCCAAGCATTTTCCCGATCCTGCGCGGCCACTGGAAAACGGGGGCGATGGTCAGGGCCTTCGATAATTTCGTTCCGGTCGTTGGGATCAACACGGCCGATTACAACGCTGTGTTCGGTGAAAAGCGCGTTCACCAGCATGGGGGGGGCAGTTTCATACTCCAGCCCCCCAAAATGCTGGACAAAGACGATTTCAACCGCTGGGTAAAGGGATTGGACAACATTGAAAACTGGGTTCAGGTAGAGCTCGACCAACTCGAACAGGTGCACATCGCCGACGTGAACCTGACCGCCGCCAGGCGCTTTCGAATGGATTTTTTCAAGCGCTTTGGGTTCAAGAGGCTCTAAGCAGTGACTCATGTCCCTGCCGGACATCCTAAAGCCATGAAAAGACCCGTAGCCTTTTCGAGATAGAAAAGTGACCGCCTGCCCTGCGCTGGGCCGACATTTACACGGGGAAACGAGCAGAGCTGTGAAAATACCGAAGAGAAATATCTATCTCAAAATGAAAACCCTCGCGGAAGCGCAGGAAATCTGGCAGGGCCGGACCGGCGCCCTCCGGACGGCCGAAGAAGAGGTCCAGGCGGTTTCAAGTCTTGGGCGCATCACTTCGCGGCCGATTATTGCCATACGCTCGGTCCCGCACTATCATGGAGCGGCAATGGACGGCTACGCGGTGCGCGCACGCGACACATACGGCGCGAGCGACGCTACGCCTCTTCGCCTTACCGGACAAAGCGCCCACCCCGTCGACACCGGCGACCCGCTTCCCAAAGAGGCGGACGCGGTCATCATGATCGAGCATGTCGAGCGTGTATCGCAATCGGAGATAGAGATCCGATCTGCAGCATTCCCCTGGCAACACGTGCGCAAGGTGGGTGAAGACATCGTGGCTGGTGAGCTGCTGTTGCCCCGACAGCATGTTTTGCGGCCTGCCGACGTCGGTTCCCTCCTAGCGGCAGGGGTTTTGAGGGTAAGCGTTTTTGCCAGACCTCAAGTGTTTATTCAGCCCACCGGCAGTGAAATAGTTGCGGCCGACAGGGCGGCTGAAGCAACGCCTGGTCAGATCGTCGAGTTCAACGGGGCCATTCTTGCGGGAATGGCCGAGGAATGCGGAGGGGCCCCGATACTGCGTAACGTTGCGCCCGACGAATATGACGCGATAAAAGAGGCGCTGCGGGAAGGGGTTGAGTCTTCGGCCGATGTGGTGTTGATAAACGCCGGGTCTTCCGCCGGATCGGAAGACTACACGGCGGCGGTTATCGAGGAACTTGGGGAGGTGCTGACGCACGGGGTCGCCATGATGCCCGGAAAACCCGTTATCCTCGGGGTGGTGGGCGGAAAACCGGTTGTCGGAATTCCAGGATACCCCGTTTCGGCTATCATTGCCTTCGAACAGTTCGTAAGACCTTTGCTCTACTCTCTTCAGGGAAGCCAAAGCCCTGTCTTCCCCACCATTTCGGCAGTTGTTGGCAGGAAGTTGCCTTCGAAGCTGGGCCTGGAAGAATTTGTCCGCGTGATCCTGGGCAGGGTCGATGACAGATTGGTTGCAATGCCAATCCAGAGAGGGGCGGGCATAATCACATCGCTTACCCGCGCGGACGGAATCCTGCAGATCCCACAGGAGCAGGAGGGCGTCGACGAGGGGTCCGTGGCGGAGGTGAGGCTCCTTCGGTCGAAAGACCAGCTCGATTATACGCTTATCATGATCGGAAGCCACGACAACACTATTGACCTGATAGCCAACGAACTGAAGGGCAGGGACAGCAGGATTCATCTCTCATCGAGCAATGTGGGCAGCCTCGGCGGACTGATGGCGCTCAGGCGAAGACAGACCCACTTTGCCGGCTCGCATCTGCTGGATACGCAAACGGGAGAGTACAACTACTCTTACGTGGAGCGCTATCTGAAGGGGACCCCCGTGCGGCTGGTTCAGCTTGCCATGCGGGAGCAGGGGCTGCTTGTCGGCAAAACGAACCCGAAAGGGATAAATGGAATAGAAGACCTTCTGCGGCCGGATGTGGTCTTTATAAACCGGCAGGCCGGTTCGGGAACGCGTGTGCTCTTTGACTACTGTCTGCGCGAGCGCGGCCTTCCGGCTGAGGAGATCAACGGTTACGACCAGGAAGAATTCACGCATATGAGCGTCGCCGTAAACGTTTTGAGCGGACGGGCCGATGCCGGAATGGCGATCTACTCTTCGGCGAAGGCGCTGGACCTGGGTTTCATTCCGATCGGCCGGGAACGCTACGACCTCGTGATAGCGGAAAGCGCATGGCCGGACTTCAAGATGCGGACGGCGCTCGATATCATTGCTTCGGATTCGTTCCGCCGCATGGCGGCCTCGATGGGAGGCTATGACGTTTCAAACTCCGGCAGGATCATCGGTATCTGGGATGGGGAAAAATGGGTCGAGCGCTTTGCCGGCTGATTTTTCCGCCGTCGGCGCTCCTGTTGCAGAAAGCGGTTATTTAAAACTTTTGGCGACCGGCGAACTTGCTCGCAGGGCTGAAGCCCTTGATGCAAGGCTTCAGCGATGCGATCTTTGCCCTCGAGCCTGCGCCGTTGACCGAAAAAACGCAAAAGTGGGCTCTTGCGGTGTCGGGAGTCTGCCAAAGGTTGCTTCAATATATCTGCATCCCTGGGAAGAACCTCCCGTCTCCGGGACCTGCGGCTCAGGCGCGATATTTTTTTCCGGCTGCACGCTAAGCTGTATCTTCTGTCAGAACTATCCGATCAGCCAACTCGGGGTGGGCCGCGAAATCAGCGTGGAGGACCTTGCTTCAGGGATGCTCGATCTCCAAAAGAAGGGGGCCCACAACATCAACCTGGTGACTTCGACTCATCAGATGCCTGCGGTTGTCAGCGCCCTTCTATCGGCCGCGCGCCGGGGTCTTCGAATCCCGATCGTTTATAACTCGAGCGGCTATGAATCTGTTGAGACCCTCAGACTGCTCGATGGAATCATCGACGTTTACCTGCCCGATATCAAATACTCCGACCCCCAAACAGCGAAAAAATATTCCGGGGCCGCAGATTACGTCAGTTACAACCGGGAGGCCCTTGTCGAAATGTGGAGGCAGGCCGGACCGATCCGAACCGACGCGCAGGGGATCGCTCTGAAGGGCATGATAGTGCGTCACCTGGTGCTGCCCGAAAACCTGTCCGGTTCCGGCGATTGCCTCTCATTTCTTGCGCACCGGTTTGGCCCGCAGGTCTGGGTAAGTCTCATGAACCAGTACTTCCCGGCTCACAAGGGCCCATCCACCCCACCCCTTGACAGGAAGCCGACAGGGGAAGAATACGAGGCGGCATTCGCCGCGTTGACGGCACTGGGAATATCCAACGGCTTCGTTCAGGCTGCCCGGTCCCGATCGACGCCAGGAGGCGGCGACGATCCTTCTTGAGGGATTTCGAGTGATGAATCCGTCAATTTTCGCAGCGTTGGCATAGTGATGGTGGGATGGGGCCGGGGGTTGCTTTCAAAGACGCGAGATTAGATCACCTTCCAGGGATAAGTGGTTAAATAACTAATTTGCAGGGATCTAACGAACATTGCGATGAAGCGGTCTATGAACAGAGTAGCCGCTTGGCGTTAGTCAGCTCATTCTTAGGGCTTGTCCGTAAATAAATCCTTTGCGCTTGCATCCAGCATTTGGTCTGCTTTGGCCGCTCCTCAATCGCAATATCCTCGACGTAGCCCAACTACGCCTGCGGTTTTGCTCAATCCTCGCGACCAAATCAATCTCAAATCCCGGCGCGATCCCTAAAAGGCTTATTTACGGATAAGCCCTCAGTCGCCGATGATCTTGACGAGCACCCGCTTGCGCCTGCGTCCATCGAATTCGCCGTAGAAGATTTGCTCCCAGGGGCCGAAGTCGAGTTTGCCTCCGGTTATGGCGACCACCACTTCACGGCCCATGATCTGTCGCTTCATGTGAGCGTCGGCATTGTCTTCGCCGCCGTCGTTGTGGCGGTACTGGCTGACAGGCTCGTGAGGAGCGAGCTTTTCGAGCCATGCGGCATAGTCGCGATGGAGTCCGCGTTCGTCGTCGTTGATGAACACCGAAGCGGTGATGTGCATCGCGTTGACAAGTACGAGCCCTTCCAGAATTCCGCTTTCATGAAGGCATTCTTCGACCTCCCGCGTGATGTTGATGAAGGCTATGCGCGTTGGGGCGTTGAACCACAGCTCCTTTCGATAGCTTTTCAAGCGGTTTCCCCTTCTTCCTGGCGGTTGCTGCGTGCAATGCCGGAATTAATGCCTCCGGATCCTGCCAAGCCCGCCCCGGACCTGATACGGGGGGACAGGAGGACTCTTTCAGGACAGAAAATCCGGAGGAAACCATAAATCAGGCGTAAAAGTACGGTGAACGATCAGGAGATTCAAGCTTCCGGCGTAAAACTTGACAGATCATAGACGCCAAGCTTTTTCTCTATCTCCCCAACTGATTCCACCATTTTTTCAAATCCTTCTTTTCCGAAAAGCTCGTGTTCCTTGTCCTCGAATTTTTCGCCCAGCTCATCAAACTCCCTGGGCGTCACTATCGATCGAAAAACAGGGAAAAGCACCGTATCTTCCCTGGCTGCGTGGGGCCGGTACATGTGAATAAACTGTTGCATGGCTGAAGCCAGTTCCTTCTTTGTATCCGGGCTTTTCCCTCGCAAAAGGGAAAACCTGCCAAAGAAAGGGGTCCCGCCATACATCTGTTGCATGGCCGCAGACGGGTCTTCCTTTGCTTCGGCAGCTTTAAGCGCCACAGGTTCCGAGAATTTCAAAATGGAATCGGTCAGGCGTCGTCCCGCCTGGTGCTGCGCCAGGAGCACCTTGACAAGATCGTTAAGTTTTCCGGCCTTTTGAAAACGAGGAAAAATCTCATCTTCCTCAAGCTTTTCATGGTAGTTCTCGACGAAGCGGCGGATAATATCGGCTGAATCCGCAATAACCCCGGAGGGCAGTTTCCTTGCCCCATTGATGCGGCTTATCGCCTCCTCATAGATCAGCAGCACACGGCGCAGGAGTCCGTGCTCACGCATGAGATCTTCCACGGGGTTCACCCCGGATTCTTTTTCCTCTTTCTTCCCGGCAGCTAAAACATTGTGTGGAATTGCCGGCAGAGCGGCGCCCGCAACGAGACTGCCGGTGAGGCACAAAAAACTGCGTCGTGACGTAAGCGTTTCCGTGTACATAAAGACTTCTCCTATTTTAAGTTTGATTCCGAAAGGGCTCAATTTCCTGTCGCTGCCGGTCTTCAGTCAGACCGGCATGCACTGCCTCGGCCACATCGTGAGCCGGGGTGACATTATGCAGGGTTACGCGCAATCGGGCAAGGGTAATCGCTCTTTGTGCGCTCGCACTATCGGGCGAGCCTTTTGGCGCCAGGCTGCATAGCAGGAATCTGCTCGAAAAATGAGCGTCGATTCATCATCTGTTTCTTCCTTGTTCACGTTCGAAGCCGCCCGCTATCCGGGGGCCGCGAGCGGCGCTTCAGTCTTTTGAAGTTTTTGTGCAACCACGTATGGAATGAGTAGCAATGTATTGCGCTTAGTCTATCTTTCGAGGACAAAAACGCGTCTTCACCTGAAAGATATCCGTCCGTCCCCTCTTCGCGCCTTCCCCTCCCCGTGTCTCTGCGTCTCTTTACAAGTTGTATCTCCGCTCAAGAAAAGATTTAGCGACAGCCCCCACCATGTTTTCATTGGTCATCAGCATGTCGAGCTGCCTGGTAAACAGGAATAGTCTGCCTATAATATCAAGTTTTTCAGCAAGTATGGACGCCTCCAGCTTTTGAGCTTTTGCATCAACCCGGTCCGCTGTCACCTCAACCTTCATACCGAAGGATTCCAGAATAAGGGCGATCACTCGTGCCCGCCTGTTTCGCCGGCTCTCGTCGGCAGCGCCGCCCTTGAAGGAAAAGGTTATGTAGTTTTTGCTCAGGGTTGCACCGCAGTAAGAGTCCAGGACCCCATAGTGATACCCCACACGCGAACTGAAATTGAGGTACTTGTCCGAAATGATGGCATAGCTTCGCTCTCCAAAGCGTTCCGACTGGAGGCGTGGATTGAGCATCTGCTCCCCCATGACGGAAAAAAAACCTTTAAGGTCGATTGGGCGTGGGCGAAACGTGCGGAGTTCCTCATGAAGCAGTCCCTTTAGCAGCGCATTCAAGGGGACTGAAATAATCTGGTCTGGCCTTATCTTTCGGCAATTGGCAGCCCCCGGACAAATCCCGCCGCCAAGATCGATCAAGTGGAGATCTAACGGAATCGGGGCGATCAGCTTGATTGCGAACCCTTCATCTCCGGATACGAAATCGCCTATTCTGAACATCTCCGAATAGCAAAGTTCGTGAACGAACCGCATCAGGTCCTGGATTGAGCGGCAGTTTTCTGGCGTAAATTCGGGTGATTGGGGGTCGACGAGACGCAGTGGAGTGATTGTCGCCGCGATTCGCTTTAGCGTTTCGTAAACCGGGGTCCCCTTCAGTGAAGACTCTCTCTTTTGCTGCAGCTCAAGCAACTGAGGGATTATGCCCTGGTAGACCTTGCCTGAAAATGCGTCCACAGTGATTTCCGTTCCGTGGGCAATGACCGAGGTCGCCTTTTTGGTGTCGACCAGGGTCGGGATGGAAAATTCCCTGGCTAAAGAGGCCATGTGGCCGGTTACACTGCCAAAATCCGTAACTATCGCCTTTGCCTTGGGCATTATGACCATGTATTTTGGAGAAGGCTGGACTGCGACAAGGATGCCGCCTTCGGGAAAAGTCAGGAGATCATCTTCACTCGTTACTTTGTGCGCCTTTCCGCATCCCACGCCTGGAAAGGCGGCCAGGCCGGCTTCGATCAGGGGGGGTTGATCCACCACAATGGTTTGGGGCGCCTCGACCCGGGTCTTATGTCCACCACCGAGTCGGCGGCTTTGAAGGATAAACATGTTTTCATCGGAGTCGAGCGCCCATTCGATATCCTGTGGCGAACCGTAATGCTCTTCGAGCTTGAGGGCATATCCTGCGAGAGTGGCTATCTGCGGGTCGGAAAGACATGCCCGTTGCCGGTTTATTTCTGAAACAGTTTCTTTCCACAACCCCCCATCGGGATTGCTGACGAGTCTAACTGCCTTCACGGCAATATTTTTCTCCAGAATTTCTCTTTTTCTGGATACCGTGTAACTGTCAGGCGTTATCGCGCCTTCCACGGCATACGGTCCAAGGCCCCAAACCGCCGAGATGAGAATATTCTCATTGCCGGGGTCGAAGGGATGTCTCGAATAGATCACGCCGCTGGCGACCGAGTCTACCATTGTGATGCACGCGACGCTCATTGCGCAATGCTCGTCGGGAATTCCCTTCAGTAGCCTGTAGGAAATCGCTCGCGGGGTAAAGAGGCTCGCAATGATGTATTTATAAATCGTGAGGATCTTTTCGTGAGGCACATTGAGCACGGTAAGATATTGGCCGGCAAACGAGAGATCGCTATCCTCCCCGACAGCGCTGCTGCGCATCGAAATCCGAGGCCGGCCCTCAGGGTCCTTCGCCCTGGTCGAAGGGCCGGCAATGGCATCGTAGCCGATCAGAAGTTCGTTTTGCAGTTTTTCCGGAATGGCGGCGGATATGATCAGGCGCTGGATTTGCTCGCTCGTCGAATTCACCGACTCGGCATCATTGGGGTCAAGCGCGATCTTTTTCATCGCAATCTGGTCGGCCAGATCATTTTCCGCCAGGAAGAATCTGTAGGCTCCGGTGGTGATCGCAAAGCCTCCGGGCACAGGGAGATTGAGCCGGCTTTGGATTTCTCCCAGATTTGCATTCTTACCGCCCACAAGATCAACCATTTCCCTTGTAATACTGGAATAGGGCAGGACCAAGGCGCAATCAGACGATCCTTCCCTTAGATCCTGGAGTTCTGTTTTAATTTCTGCGTTCAGCCTCTCAAGAACGTCAAAAAGAGCCGGGAATTTTCCGTTCGAAAGCGCATCGAAGTTCCTGATCATTCTCATGGCGTGGAAAACAGCCCTGGCGCACTGGGACTTGATGTAGGTCATGCCGAACACTTCATCTCCCTGGAGCTTGTCTTCCAATTCGGATATTATTTTCGAAAGCTCCGAATTGGAGTCCAGGATTGCCTTGAAATGATCGTATTTGGTCCGAAAGACCTCGGTTAGGGTATCATCCGAAATCTTCCTCCTCTTGCGTCCCTTCAGTTTTTTGAGAATGAAATCAAGTGCATTGGACATATTGGGCCTTGCCGTCCTGAATTCGGCGCCGTCGCTTCCTGGTTTCCGATTCGGGCTCTTTGACTTATATCGGAAAACTGAAATCAGGGGAATTAAATGAATTTAAGATCAGAGTCTGGACCCTCACGAATCAATAATTATTAAAGCTGGACAAAAGTTTGATGGTGATAGTTCATCGCTGACCATCCCTTGAAAGGACCCGGCGTGCTGGAAGACCGCCCCGAAAACAAACGTCGCACTTTTGACTCAGGAACTCTTTCGGCGGCCGAGAGGGTGCTGGCTCGAGAAAAAGTTCCCTGGCGCAAAAGGCTTCTTCCTTTCCTTGGTCCGGCATTTATCGCCGCCGTTGCATACATAGATCCCGGAAACTTCGCCACAAACATCCAGGGCGGCGCGCAACTGGGCTACACTCTTCTTTGGGTCATAATAGTAAGCAATTTAATGGCCATGCTCGTTCAGATCCTTTCGGCCAAGCTGGGCATAGCTACCGGCCTGAATCTGGCCGAATTGTGCAGGAATCATTTTCCTCGCTCTCTTGTCTGGGCGATGTGGGTTATAATGGAGATCGTTGCTATCGCAACCGATCTTGCCGAATTCGTGGGGGCCGCAGTTGGACTTTTCCTTTTATTTCATATCCCGCTTGTCATCGCCGGGTTGCTGACCGCTGTCATCACCTTTTTGCTCCTTGGCCTGCAAAGGTACGGTTTTCGGCCTCTTGAGGCTATAATTACCGCAATGATAGGGATTGTGGCGGTAGGCTACCTGATTGAAATATTCCTGGTTAAAGCCGAACCCGCGCAGATCGTGTCCTCGCTGCTTATTCCGCGCTTCGGCGGCAGGGAAGGAGTTTTGCTCGCCGTAGGCATTCTGGGGGCAACAGTCATGCCGCATGTCATATTCCTTCATTCCGCCCTGACCCAGGGGCGCATAATCGTGAAGGATATAGATAAACTCAAAAGGCTTTTCCACTTTGAAGTCATGGACGTGGCGATAGCGATGACGGTCGCCGGGGCTGTGAATGCCGCAATGCTGATTATGTCCGCATCGACCTTTTACGCCCAGGGATTACACGAGATCGGAACACTCGAGGAAGCTTACAGGACCCTTTCCCCCATTCTGGGTTCGGCTGCCGGCAATATTTTCGCAATTGCGCTGATCGCCGCCGGCCTGTCTTCTTCGGCGGTGGGGACCATGGCCGGGCAGGTGGTTATGCAGGGGTTCGTCCACTTCAAAATCCCGCTTTGGACCCGGCGCCTGGTTACGGTCCTGCCCTCCCTGGCCGTTTTGGCCTGGGGACTGGACCCCACAAGGACACTTGTAATCAGCCAGGTTGTGCTGAGCTTTGGGCTGCCTTTTGCGGTGATTCCGCTCGTTATTTTTACGGCGAACGGAAAGATAATGGGTCCGCTGGTTAACAGACCTCTCACCTCATTTCTGGCCGTCATCACAATTTTGCTGATTCTGGCGCTCAATTCATTCCTGCTCTACAGTATGGTGGCCGGGGGCGATTGACGTTTGCATATCCGGAGTATGTGGAGGGTGTATGTTCTCGAATCTGCTCGTTCCTCTTGACGGCTCAAAGCTGGCTGAATCGGTTCTTCCGGTCGTAAGGAGGCTCGCCGAACGGCTTGGGTGCGAGGTTAAACTTCTTCACGTGATCGAGAAGCGCCCCCCGAGCAGCATACATGGTGACACTCACCTGCAGGACGCCGCAGGCGCTCAACGGTATCTGACATTGATAGTCGAAAAGCTCGAGGGCTGGGGACTGAGGGTTTCCAGCCACGTGCACGAAGTTCCCCAGGGCGATGTGCCCAGGTGCATCGCCGAACACGCCGAAGAGCTGGAACAGGACCTCATTGTCCTGTGCACGCACGGAAGCGGAGGGTTCAAAAGATTTGTGTTCGGAACCAATGCCGAGCAGGTGCTCACGCACGGATGCACACCCGTGGTCCTTATAAAGACCGATGAATTCGGGCGCGCTCCCGACTTTGGCCCCCGCAGCATAATTGCTTTTATGGACTGCACGCCACACAGCGGTCCGGTCTTGACCGCGTGTTCGGAACTGTCGATTATATTTCAGGCGAAACTGCACTTGTTGTACGTAGTGCCGACGGCGGGCAGCGTCACCCCGGACCAGGTTCCTGGAGGGCACCTTGTTCCGAGTACGACGCGTCTGTTGCTGGATCTGGAAACGGAACAGACAACAGGGCGCATGCAAGAACAACTTCAATTGCTGCTCGCCCGGAATGTCGAGGTGAGCGGAAGCGTTGAACGTGGTGAGGCTGAGCCCGCCGTTGTCGCCGCCGCAGCGGAAAGACAGGCGGACATGGTCGCCATGGCCACGAGGGGACTGGCTGGCATTGGGGCGTTCTGGGCAAAAGACCTGGTCTCCGGAATATGCGCCTCCTATGATGGCGCGCTTCTGCTTTTCCCGGCAGAAACCATCTCGCCCCAGAGGACCTTAAATGTTAAAGCGCTTCAGCCTCAGAACTAAAATAATGTTCGCCATAGGCGCACTGGTTGCTATCGCCATGCTTGGCGGCTCGACCACCATCTGGATGGTGCACCGGATGAACAGCGCCGTTTCTTCGGTAATCAGCTTCAAGGCAGCCGCTCTCAATGTCAGCCAGGAGATGGAAAGCTCTCTTGCTATGCAAAGGGGTCTGCTAAGCTATTATTATATCGACGGCAATAGTGAATGGCTGACCCAACTCGATCAGCATCGGTTCGAATTCGAGAATTGGTTGAAAAAGGCCCGCGAATTCGCTGACACCGATCTCGAGCGTGAACTGCTAAACGATATCGAATCGAAATACATTCGCTATACCAATCTTCGCGAACGTGTCATAGATCTCTACAAGGCAGGAAAACGGGAAGATGGATACGCTCTGCACAAGGATGTCCGCAGCCCCTATTTCGCGATCCGGGACCTTTGCGAGCAGTTCAAGCAGGTACAGTATGAAAGGGTCGGTTTAATCTCCGAGGGCATCAGGCTGAAGGTAGCCTTTTTTGATACGGCCGCGTCCATAGCTATGGTTTGCGCGCTGGGTCTGGGGATTACCCTTGGAGTATTGCTTCTAAGCAGGGTCCTCGTGCCGATCCGGCTTCTCGCCCTTACAGCCGGCCGCGACGGGGGGGGTCCCCTCGACGAACCCGACGAGGTGAAGGCGCTTGGGAAAAAAATACAGGGGCTCATCGAAAGCGTGGACACCACGCGCATTGAACTGGAGCAGAGCCGCGAACATCTGCTTCAGTCCGAAAAACTGGCGCAGATAGGGAAACTTGCCGCAGGGGTTGCCCACAGTATAAGAAATCCTCTAACCTCGGTCAAAATGCGGCTGTTTT
>Ga0182014_10005852_pt1 | contig 13521 bp, 12 predicted proteins | sample 612S2DmetaG_FD_120489 | JGI IMG/M metagenome (GOLD analysis project Ga0182014, IMG submission 120489) | Permafrost microbial communities from Stordalen Mire, Sweden - 612S2D metaG | ecosystem: Environmental > Terrestrial > Soil > Wetlands > Permafrost | place: Sweden: Stordalen | collected... | reverse complement strand
GCTGCGATCGACGACCCCGACGCGCATAAAAGCGCCGACGCCGAGCGCGAGGTGCTGTGGGTTCTCAACGGCCACTGCAATTCGCCGATCGCTGGATTTTCCGCGATCGACGGCGCGCAGATGGCGCTGACCGCCTCGGTGCTGGACGTGGCCGGCGGCCTGTTCATCGAGGCCTCGCGCGCGGGGCCCGCCAACCGCCCGCGCGAACTCGGCCGCGCGGTCGGGCTCGAACTGCTGGCCAGGGGTGCGGCCGCGATCATCGAACGCAGCCGGCCGGTGTGACGGTTTCGGTTATCCCGGGAAGGTTTCCAGGGACGGACTACTTGCTGGACGCAGCATTTGTCTGCTTGGCGTTTTCCGGTGCAGCGATGATCTTCCATGTCCTCATGGGGCTCTGGAAGGATTTTACCTGATTCCCCCGGCGCTACGGACCTTCGCCTCGGCAATGGTATCCGTAGTTGTCGCCTGCCGTTTGCGGAAATTCTTTAGGGTTTGGAAACCCTGACCTGATGAATCTGATGTTCGTATTCGCCGCCTTACGCTTCAGCCTGATCGAAAGTCCTTGAGATGAGCGCTCTTGAAATCGCGGCATTGGCTGCCCTGGTGGCGATGGCGGCGGCCATTCTGCTGCTCCTTCGTCGGGATCGATTGAAGCGAGCCGACACCGACGTCGTCGAGCTCTGGAAGGTGGCGTTCGATTCAAGCCCTATCGCAATGGTCATCCGGCAGAATGGTGTCTACGTTCATTGCAACGATGCCTGCATTCGTATTCTGGGCGCCAGGGACAAAAGCCATGTGCTCGAAGTCGGGCCGGCCAAGATCACATCGGAGCGGCAGCCGGATGGCCGTCCGACGGCCGACATTTTTTAAGGAATGCGCGGAAGCACTCAAGCAGGGCAAGACATTCCACTATCAGGGATTGTCGGGCCATACCCTGGATACGAACAGAACGCTCTACGTGGATGTGTTTTGGGTGCCGGCGAAGTATCGCGGCGCCGACGCGGTCCTCAGCTACCTCGTCGATGTGAGCGATCGGATCCGTATCGCTGATGAGGCCCGGGAGAAAACCCAGCAAATCGCCCGGAACTTCGAGGCGTCGATTGGCGGCCTCGTGCAATCGCTGGCCTCGACGGCGGTTGAGATGCGGACCACGTCGCACGGGATGTCGGCAACCGCTGAAGATACCACTGCGCAGGCCACCAGTGTTCTGGCGGCGGTCGAGGAGGCCTCGGGCAACGTGCAGATCGTGGCCGCTGCGACCGAGGAGCTATCCTCTTCGGTCTCCGAAATCGGACGCCAGGTGACACAATCGACCCAGATTTCCAGCCAGGCGGTTCAAGACGCGAACCGGACCAACGTGACGGTGCAAGGCCTATCCGCCGCTGCGCAGAAGATCGGCGACGTGGTCAAGCTGATCAGCGACATCGCCAGCCAGACCAATCTGCTGGCCCTGAATGCAACGATCGAAGCGGCTCGCGCCGGCGAAGCCGGCAGGGGCTTTGCCGTGGTGGCAAGTGAAGTCAAGTCGCTCGCCAGCCAGACCGGAAAGGCGACCGAGGATATCTCGGCGCAAGTCGCCGCCATGCAGGCGGCGACCGGCGAGGTCGTCGATGCCATCAAGAACATCGGCGGAACGATCGGCTCCATGAACGAAATCGCGACGGCGATTGCTTCCGCGGTCGAGGAGCAGGGTTCGGCGACGCAGGAGATCGCCCGCAACGTCCAGGCGACGGCATCGGGCACCGCTCAGATGTCAAACTCCATTGTTGGGGTCACCCGGGCGGCCGGCGAGGCAGGCACCGCGGCGGGCCAGGTTCTGGTTCTGGCCGATACGCTGGGGACACAGGCGGAGACCTTGCGGACCAACGTCGATCATTTTCTTGCCAGGATCCGGGCGGCTTGATTGCCGCTGGCATCCCGCTTCGTCCGCGAAGTTCTCTTACCAGGTGGACCTACGAAACACCGCCGAGCAGGCATCGCCGGATCTCGGGTATGGCCCGATGTGTCAGCGCAATCGCCTGATAGTCGATCGGCGCGCTTTGTGAGGAAAGCTTCGCGACCACGATGTTGTTGGACGGCTCGATGAACAGGTTCTGCCCGTAAATGCCCATGGCGAACAGCGTCTTCGGTTCGCCTTCGACGATGTACCACCCGCTGCGATAGCTCATGTCGGTGCCGATCGCGGCGAAGGCCTTGCCCCACTCGCCGGTTCTCCAGGCCTCGCGGTCACCGTGTGCGGCGATGTCGGCGATCCATTCCTTTGGCACGATGTCGCCGGATCCGGCCCGGCCGTGTTCGAGCATCAGCTGGCCGATGCGCGCGAAGTCGCGCGTCGTTGCGCAGAGGCCGCCCGTGCAGCGCGGCGCCCCGTCGCGGTCCACGGTGATGTAGGCATCATGTTCCGCGCCGATCGGCTTCCAGAGCAATTCGCTTGCGAGCGCGGCGAATGTGCGATCCGTCGCGCGTTCGATGACCAGACCGAGAAGATCGGTGTTGGCCGAAACGTATCTGAACGGACCGCCATGCGGCGTTCCGGGAATTGTCAGTTGCTCGAAGAAGCCCCGGAAGCCTCGCGGCGGTTCGCCCGGCGCGGCCGGCTCCCAGTTGGTGGCATGCGCGTAGGCGCGCAGTTGTCCTTCGTCGAGCGTAACCCCCGTTCGCATGTCGAGAAGCTGGCGGATCGACGCGCCTTTGTAAGCGGTCGCGGCAAGTTCGGGCATGTACCTCGATGCATCGGCCTCGACATCGAGTTCGCCACGGCGCTGCAGAATTCCCACGATCAGGCCGACCACCGCCTTGGTGGCGGACATCAGAATGTGAGGCGTGTGCTCGGTGGTCCCATGGTCATAGAATTCGTAGACGATCTGGCCGCCGACCATCGCGACCAGCGCGTCCGTCGCGGTCGCCTCGAGAAAGCCCGCAAGGTCCAGGCTGGAACCGTCGGGCAGGGATAGCTTGAAGCCTTCCATGGATCCGGCTGTGCGCGACAGTGCGACCACGGCATCAGGATCTCTTTTGATCTCGGCGACGGGGATGATCTGGCGCACATTGTGGAAGGCCCAGCGATTGTGCGGAGGCGTTCGCCAGTTCGCGAGGCTGGCCTGTTCTTGACCGCCGGCATTGTGACCATCGTTCGCGTTGGACATCCGGCTGACCTCGAATGACGGTTGGCTCGGCCCCCGCCGCGGTGCGACGACCGCAGATCAGGGCACGAATTGAGGCACCCTAACCATGGCTATTCGGATGATCTATGCTGAATTGACCTGATTTTGTGCGAGATCGTCCGATCCGGATCCTCCGACCCAATCGGAACCCGTGGCCCAGACCATCTTCCTCCCAGGACGTGAGGCGATCGGCCAACGGCTCCGATCTGGCTCCGCGTTCACGCTGAAATCACGGTGAAGCGGCCAGATTTGCCGGCAGTGAGCGTCCAACGCTCCCGTGACGCGTCTGGAGGAAAGATGACCGCGATCATTTACGATTTCGTTCGCTCGGAGGACGACGGTTCGGATGACGAAACCGAACGGCTTTTCGCGGCGCTGGGACGATACACGGTCGCAGAGCTCCTTGAACTTCTGTATGTCGGGGAGGAGCCGGGGTTCTTCGAACTCATGCGGGGGGTATTCGGACTCTCTGACGAAAGCCGGTCGGTTTTCCAGAAATTCCTCTCCGAGGCGTCCAACCAGACCATAACGGCGGCAATTGATTCAGAGGGGCGGTGTGTCTTCACGCTTGGGAATTTCGGGCAGGTAACGCCCGTCAAGGTGTTTACGCGGTAACGCGCAACGCCTATAGTTGTATCCTGGTTTTCCAACAATCAGGGGTTGGAGATTCGCGATGTTGGCCAAGACGCCTGACCCGCTCGACGTCATGGTCGGAGCCAGGATTCGTATCTTTCGCACGCAGCGCGGTATGACCCAGGGCGACCTCGCGGCAAGGATCGGAATCGCTTTCCAGCAGGTGCAGAAATACGAAAAGGGGATCAACCGGGTAGGTGCCAGCCGGCTATCGCGGATCGCGACTGTATTGGGCATCTCGATCGGCGATCTCTTCGAGTCCACCGGGAACAAGGCGGCCGACCTGAAGTCGCCGTATCGGCTGCTTGAGGATCGGAGCGCGTTGCGGGTCCTTACGGCCTTTTCGCGAACCAGAGATCCGCACATACGGCGGGCCATTGCCAGCCTGATCGAATCCGTCGCCGATATGCTGGCGGCGGCGAAATCGCCCGTGAAATCTTCCTCAGCGCGTCCAGCCGGCGTCAAGCGGCTCGCGCCCCGGCGAAAACCCATCGGGACGAAAGCCGTTGCGGCAATCCCGATGCGTCCGTGATCTCGCGATCACGGACATGCGACGGCAGCATCATCCCGCAGCATAAATGGCTCGCCTTTCCCGCAGCAGCGGCGCTGCGATGAATTCGCCGATCCAGTTGCAGTGCCTGGCCTCGATGTGCCATGCCATCGCCTCCGCCGAGGACGGAGCGGGGTCGGGAATATCCTTGCGGACCTCCTTGCCGTCCAGCCAGCCACAACTGTGCGAATAGCGGATTTCGCAGACCAGGCGCATGGTGTCGCGCTGTTGCAGCGACACAAAGCCGTCGGCGGGAAAGAAAGTGCCTGCCAGCTCGATCGGCGCGGGCAACTGGCGCACCAGCAGGAAAGTGCTGGCGGCGTCCGTTTCAGATTCCGAGACCAGCACGCCGAACAGGCTATGGATCGGGGCAATGGCGTCAGGCGCCGCAAGCCCGTGAGGTTCCGTCATCGGGCCGGCCGTCGCGATGGAGATGTACTCGCCGTCACGACCCCAGCGGCAAGCGATCAACCACTCCCGGCTGCGGCTGCGGATGAGGGTTGGCTTTCCGTAGTCCGACCGGGCAATATCGGCCGCCATGGCGACGACAAAGGCTTTCGCGAGCATATTTTCCTCCGGAGCGAGACCAGGGCGATCCGCACGCCCGCGATTCTCCGGGGCAGGCGTGAGGCCACCGTGAACAGGGTGCAAGACCGAATGCCGAATCCGTTTGCGGGCGCCGCTGCCCTGTTGCTCGGCGACGGCCCGGAAGGCATCGCTAATCCTCACGCCCGGCCGTTGCTGGAAGCGCTTGGCTATGCGACCGCAGCGGAATCCGACGCGGAGACCTGCCATCGGGCCAACCTGCTCAAGGTGGCGTCGCGGTTTACGCGCGTCTTCGAACTCGCCGCTCCCGATGCCCCCGGTCTGGTCGGCCTTGGCGCCGAATTCGATCCGGGCCTCGTTGATCCGATCCATAGCGGGCATCCTCTGGTCGGTGTTTCCGGCGTAGGCCTGTCGCTGCAGGACGCCTTTCAGGGCTGTATCGGCGAGGGAATCGAATATTTGTCGCAGCTGCAGGTGACGGATGACGCGCTGGAATCCGATCCGGGCGATGCTGCCGCAAATCTCGGTCCGCAGGCGCGTGAGTTCCTCGCTGCGTTCCTGGCGCACCGTCTCAACCCCGATGCGAAGCTGTCATGGCACCGTGCCACGCGGCTCACCGATGGTCGCGAGGTCCTGCTGCCGGCCGATCTGTGCGTGCGGCGTCCGCTGGACCGGCAGGAGGTAAAATCGCCGTTCCCGCTGAGTACGGGATCGGCCGCGGGCAGGTGCTGGGATGCCGCTGCCTTGCACGGCTTGCTCGAATGGATCGAGCGGGACGCCGCCAGCCTTTGGTGGCAGGGCGGGAACCCTGGCAAATCGGTCCCGGCCGGGGACGAGGCCGAGATCATGGCCCGAGCCCTGTTGGCGGAGTTGCGGCAAGGCGCCGCAGGGCGACGAAGCTGGTTGCTCGATATCACCACAGATATCGGCGTCCCCTGTGTTGCCGCGGTCTCCTGCAGGGCGGATGGCTTTGGCTTTGCCTTTGGCCTGGCGGCGCGGCCGACCCTCACGGGCGCCGTTCGCTCCGCCGTTCTGGAAATGTGTCAGATCGAACTGGCGCATGCGGTGGTCGAAGCAAAGCTCGGGGAGCGCGGCGAAACCGCGCTCAACGAAAAGGACCGGATTCACCGGCGGCGTGCCACGATGCTGAATGCCGATCGGTGTCTGTTGCTGCAGCCGGGGCCGGAGCGCGCACGACACCTGGCCGTCGGCACGACCGACCCGGGGGCCGTGTTGCGGCTGATCGTAGACCGTCTGGCGCAACTTGGTATCGAGGTCTTTGGCCTGGATCTGACCCGCCTGCGCCTCGCGGTTCCGGCTGCGCGCGTCATCGCGCCGGGCCTCCAGCCCCTGCCTTCGCGGATCGTTACGCCGCGTCTGGCGGCCACGATTGCGCGAACGGGCGGCGGGGCGACCTATACCGGCGGCATTGCACTGATATAATTGCCGAAACTGCGACCCTCTACGGAAAGCCTGGATGCAACGGATTGCTAGGGTTCAAGATTTGGTTGCAAGCGGGCCCGCAACGGTGCCCGAAATCGCCGCGCGGCTTTCGGTCTCGTTGGTGGGACGCCCCTCGATCATGTTCGGCGGCCGCCTGGTCGAGTTGCGAACCCAGAAGGCAAGTGCAGTTCTCAGCTATCTCGCCTTGACCGAGGCCAAGCACGAAAGCCGCGAGCGGCTGGTCGGCCTGTTGTGGAGCCGCTCGGACGAGGAAAAGGCGCGTGCCTCGCTGCGCCAGGTGGTGCGGGAACTGCGGACAGCGTTCGAGGGGGCGGGATATGGCGGGTTCTCGGCGGGCAGGCTCGGAATCCATCTCGACCCCGAGAAGGTCGAGGTCGATCTTGAAAGCATCATCCGGCTGGCGGAGAGCGGCAGCGTGCATCCGCTGCTGCTCAATACACCCGATTTCGGCGCGCGGATTCTCGAAGGCATGGATGACCTCGACCCGTCATTTCGCATCTGGGTCCTTGCAAAACGTCAGACCATCCATGACAGGCTGATGCGCAGCCTCGGCGCTGGATTGGTCGCCAAGGAGGTCGCCGCCGGCGCCAAAACCGAAATCGCAACCGCCATCGTCAATCTCGATCCGACCCACGAGGAGGCCTGCTGCCATCTGATGCGCGTGCATGCGGAACAGGGTGACGTGGCGGGCGCGCTGCGGATCTACAAGGCGCTCTGGGACCTGCTGGACAGGGATTACGGCATGGAGCCGTCGTCGGCGGCGGAAGAGCTCGTCGCTCGTATCAAGCTCGGTGCTTTCGAACGGCCGCCGAGCGGGCTTGTCACTCAGCTGGAATCCCACGGTCGCGTGGTAACCACAGGCCACGGAGCATCCGACCGCCCCATCGCCGCGGAAATCGGAACGGGCACGTCCGCCAGGATTTGCCTGGTGCTGCGGCCTTTTCAAATGCATGGCGTCGACAGTGATCATGCCCACCTGGTGCAGGGATTCAGCCTGCATCTTGCCGCATGTCTCGTTCGGTTTCGCGAATGGAGCGTGATCGACCGTCCGCCGGCGATGGTCGCGCTGCCGCGACCGGATTTGGCGCCGCAATACTGTATCGAGACGACGGCATATCAGGCCGGCGCCGAAATCAACATGGTGATGGTGTTGCGGGACGAAGCAACCGGCATCTATGTATGGAGCGAAAGCCTGCGGCTCGGGCTTGATAGCTGGTTCGAGACGCAGCAGCGCATTATCCGCCGGATCGCGACTTCACTCAACGTGCAGCTATCAGTCGAGCGACTGATGCGGCTTGCGGGTGAACCCGACGTTTCGCTCGATGTTTACGATCGCTGGTTGCGCGGGCAGAGTCTGCATTTCAAATACGACGCGGAAAGCTGGCAGCGCGCGGTCACCATCTTCCGCGACGCCATCCGGGAAAATCCCACGTTCTCGCCCTGCTACAGCAGCCTCGTACAAATGAACAATATCGAGCATTTTGTTCACCCTGGCTTCTTCCGCGATCTCGGCAAGGCAAAGGCGACGCTTGAACTCGCCCAGCGCGCCGTTCAACTGGATCCGGTCGATTCCAGGGCGCATCTATGCTGTGGCTGGTCTTATGTCATGGCGCTCCGGGAGGCCGAGGCGGCGCCGCATATGGAACTCGCCTGCGAACTGAACGACAACGACCCCTGGACGCTGCTTTCCAGCGCTCTCTATTGCGCTTTTTGCGGGTCGACCGAGCGGGCTCTGGTGAGGGCCGAGCAGTCGCTGGCTCTCTCGCCGGCGCCGCCATATCTTGGATGGGGTTACCATGGCATCATTCGTTTCCTGCGCGGCGACTATGCCGGCGCCCTCGAGGCCATCGACCGCGCGGAGGGGGTAATAAAGACGCTGCCCGCGTGGCGGGCGGCGGCGCTGTTTCACCTCGGGCAGTCGGACACGGCGCAGGAAGAGGCCAAACGCTTCCTCAACGGAATACGTTCGTTTTGGGTTGGATCATCCGCGCCAACTGACGAGGCCATCGCCCGTTGGGTTCTGCAAGCTCATCCGATCAGTGTACGGTTGCGATGGGAAGCCCTGCGCGACGGATTGCGTGGCGCAGGGCTTGCTGTCGAGGGTATTTCGCGGCTGTCCTGATTGCGAAGTGTCAGGAACAGACACTGATCGTGTAATCGCCGATACGCTCGGCATGCACCCGCAATTTCTCCTCCTCCGGGATTACCGGGTCGATGCCGTTGAACAGCCGCTTGTAGAATGGCGGAAGCGGATAGGTCGCGCCGGGCTCGTCGAGCAGGGCCTCGGAATCCGCGATCATCACCTTCGGCGGCAGGCGCACCAATATCGTCTCCTGGTCGGACGATACGAACTTGATCTGCTTGAAACGCTCCGGCACGGTCGCGAACACTTGCGCCTTGGCGAGTTGCTCCTTGAATTCGTCCATCGTCGCCGGCAGCGGATACTCGTTGTCATCGTCGAGATAGTTGTTGCCGGTGGCCCAGGTCTTCACCAACTTGCCCCAGCGCTCATGGTTCGTCACTTGCAGTCTTTCGATCCTAGGCATTGCTCAGTCCTCCGGGTTGCGTGAGTGGAATGATTCCGCCTCACAGAAATGCGGGTACGGCCTGGCGCAGGCCAGCTATCTCGGCCGTGAATTCGACCAGCTGATCCATGCGTTCAATTTCAGGTACTGCTTCGAATAGATTTGCCGGGTAATATTCCATCGAAAGGCGGGCGAGCGCCTCGGCAAGCGAACCCGCGCCGCATCCTGCAGGCAGCTCGTTGTCCGCGAGGGCGCCAAAAATCACTTCCGAGACGATGATCGAGCCCAGCGGCCCGAGGCACAGGCCCTCGGCCTGCGGCTGCTGCATCGCTTCGAACAGGATGAAAAATGGCAGCGGCGGATCGTTGGCAATGCTGTCGATGTCTTCGGCAGTGAGCCCGCCATAGGCCGTCTCCGAAGCCAGCCACTCGCGCAGCTGGCTGACCCGGTAGGGACGATCGGCAAGCAGCCGCGACATGGCGATGAAATGCGGCCGCCTCGCGGCGATCTCGGTCACCAGCGCATTCACCGACCACATTCCGGCCAGCGCGGCGCCGAGCAGGTCGCGATAGAGCAGGCCGACCCGGTTGGTCTGATCGACCGCAGGGAATACCTGGTCGTTGCCCAGACCGTCGCTGAGAAACGGCCCGATACGCCGGCTGAAATTCGGCCGCGATCCGTTGATCTCGAAAAAGCGCGACCACCGGATGATCCACGTCGAATCGAGCGGCATGTTGACGGCATCGTTCGCCGAGGTCTTTTCGAGGGTCTTGTTGAGATCGTGGGTGGCGAGATCGTTGATGACGTATTCAGGCCGGACCATCGCGTGGCCGAACCGGAAAGCGCCGTGGGAGAATTCGAGCGGAATTTCCCAGCCGTCCCGCTCCCGCATGCCGCGCGCGGCGGAATCGATGAAATTCGGAATCGGGCCGGAGTAGGCCGCGTAGATGACCGGATGTATCGCCCGCCGCATCAAATCCTCGCGGATGACGTTGTGATAGATCAGCGTCAAGGCGTCGCGCGCGCATAGAAACCGATTGTAGGCCGCACCAAGGTTGCCGTTTGCGGCGGCGGCCGGCTCGCCACGACGGATGAGGTCGATCAGGCCGTTGTGCAGCAGCGCGAAGAGCGCGGTCAGCTGCGACATAATGGCATGGTCGTCGTTGCGGGGATCGGCGATCAGGGCCTCGGTGAGAGCCACGCGCTTTCCGGCGATGCTGCGGTCTATTCCCGTGACATTCTCCGCCGGGGTTCGCGCGATATCGCGGAACGGGCAACCGGCCTCGACGCCATTGTCCTTCCAGCGCATCCGCCCGAGCCGAAGCTTGGTGCGTCGCTCGTCAGCCGGGGCATCCTGCGCGTAAGCAAAGGGCGAGCCGACCGGGCCGCTTCCGAACAAGGTCTCGAGCTTGAGGGCCGTGCGACGCGCGTTCGCGGTGTCGGCGCTGAGGCTGCCCGCGACCGAAAGCGGTATCGCCGTATGAACCAGGTCGTGGGCCACGAATTGCAGCAGGTAGGTGTATCCCGAGGGGATATGAGGGTTTTCCCAGCATTCGATGGTTGCGTCGGCATGAGCGGGCCAGCGCAATTCGGCATCCATCCGCCGGGACAGACGGTTCATCAGCCCCCGCAGTCGGTGCGACTGTTCCGGCGCCTCCAGCGGGTCGATCCCATAGGCCTTGAATCGCTGCGAAGCCTTCGGAGTGGAAAGGAAATGTCGAAATCCGGCGGGCGCTTGGCGACGGGTGGCATCATTGATCACGGCAGTGTCCAAACTTCCGAGGGCGGATGCCTCCGTCGCTTTCTGGATCGCCATCGAAAGTTCTCCCCGCCGTGTGTATGCGAGGTTGCGGGGTCTGCCGTGAAATTATCGTGATCTGGGATTGCCCAGCGCGGCGGTTCAATCGCGCAACGATGCGGCTGATCTCTCCGGCGTCGCGGGGCAAACGTCTGATCGATCTGGCGGTCGACCTCCAGTTCAGCCGCGACTCGACCTTCGCGCGATCCCGTCTCTGGCGATGACGCCAAGCCGACCGGTTTCGCCGGCCTTTGACGGCGATGCTTCGATGTGGACGGAGCGAACTTCGCTGCGGCCTGTTTCTTGCCATGCCATTGGGTGAGGCGGGAGATTTGTCTGGATGCCGACAATCCTGTTCGGGGACGGCCCGGCAGGAGCGGCCGCTCCGGACGAGCAGGACGGCCAGCTTGGGGATGGTTCATGACGGACATGGCGGAACTGAAGAAACGCAAAGAGGGCCTCAATCTGGCGATCGTGTATGTCGATCCCGATGCCTTCATCGCGCATTTCATGGGCTGGCTGGAAATAACCGCGTTCATTTCCGCGCAGCGGGCAGCACAGGCCCAAACGCCCGAGGACGGCCTGACGCCGGCGCTCTCGGCGGAGCAGTTGCGAAGGGCCGATGTGCAGAATGTCGGGAATGACGCAATCTCCGCCTTCTGCATGACGGCGGCGCTGAAGGGCGATAACGCCGCGGTCGACAAGGTTTCGGCCGCCCTGGTGGAGAGCCTGGGGGAGGATTTCCCGGGCTCGGACGGCTTGCGGCATTTTCGCGCCGTGATCACGGATCCGGTGACGCTGGAGGATTTTGTCGGCCAGGCCGGCAGGAAACTGCTGCTTGGCGATTTCCCGCCGCCGCCGCTGCGGGCAAAGGAGAACTGGAACACCGGCCTGCGCTTCTTCGAGAAGGCACGCAAATCCAATTTCGTCCACGAGATCATGTATCCGCTGGCGAGATGGACGCGCGAACGCTGGAGCGAGACGCTCGAGAAGGGCGTGGCCTTTCTCCAGCACATCGAGGACAGCGTCCCCGTGCTGCGCGAGGCGCTGGAAGACAGCCGCAACGACCAGCCCTTCATTGCCAACTGCCTTTTGAAGCTGGCGCCGGCCGTGGATATGGAGCTGAACGACGAATATCAGGGGTTTCTGCGCTCGCTGTCGCGGCGGGTCTAGCAACGGGCGGAAAGCCCGGGCGCGATCATCGGGGATATCGAGCGCTCACGTCGCTGTTGGAACGCCAGGCTCCCGCGTCAACGCCGCCTCATCGGTACACCGATTCCGGCCGCGACGGATCCTGCACCTGGGTCCGCCTTCGGAACAGCTGCGCGATCCACGGCGTGACGGCGGCCTGAGAGAAATGCTGTTTGCCGGCGATCGGGAACGCAACCTTGGGACGGCTGGCCCGTTCGATCCGCTTCGCCGGCGCGATGTCCGGGAAGCGGAAGTCGTGGTCGGATCTTTGGCCGGATCCTTGCGGGGGATAGAAAATCATGCCGCGGTCGACATAGGCAGGCGACAACATCGCATCGGGCCGACCAGCCGGATCGACGTCGGAGCTTGAGCCGTTCGGCGCTTCATTCGGCGTGCTGGCCTCCTCGGGGCTGCCGGTACTTTCGCGGGTTGCAGCCGGTGCGCGCCTGGCGGAGGTGTCCGGCGCCTGCATGGGGGCGATGGCCGCGACCCCGGTCGATGCGTGCATGGTGATGTCGACGTTGTTTGCCGCGGCAACCGATGCCGCCGACATGTGCATGAACAGCAGATAGCCGCCGACGGTCACGACCAAGGCTCCGGCGAGGGCCATCACGCCGGAGGCAAGCCGGTAGATCCTGGCTGCGATGGCGCGTCTGGACGCCTGCTCCTGCTCCAGCCGCGCCAGATCCAGCAGACTGTCGTAAGCGGCGCGCTGCTCGGCATCGCCGAGGATGTCGTTGGCGCGGACGATCTGCCTGAATTTCAGCGCGGCGTCCGGATCGCCGGGCCGGAGGTCGGGGTGGGCGCCCTTGACGGCCCTGCGGAACGCGGTCCGGAGCGCCTCGGCGTCATCGTGCGGAAAAGCCCCGAGCAAATCGTAAAGCGTTTCCATCGTCGCTCTCGCTGCTGGATTTCCACGTCTCCGTCCGAAATTCCCGCCGCGAATTTACGCTGGAGCACGCATACAAACTCAACGTCACTGGCTGTGAATGATGTTGATCCAGTGGGGCAGAAAAATGACCCGTCAGGCGCGCCGACGCGGCGGCTTAGGCCACAATCCGGCGCGGGGTGTGGCGCAAGCGTGTCAGGGCCTGCATTTGACCCGCGTGCGGCCGGAGTTCTAAAGTCGGTCATCATGATCGATTTCCACGGCGTCTTTCCCTATCTCGTCTCCCCCATCGATGCATCCGGCCAGATCCGCACCGACGTGCTCGGCCGGCTGTGCGATGATCTCGTCACCTCGGGCGTGCACGGGCTGACGCCGCTGGGCTCGACCGGTGAGTTCGCCTATCTCGACCATGCGCAGCGTCGCGCCGTGGTGCAGACGACGATCGAGGCGGCCGGGGGCCGCGTGCCCGTGATTGCCGGCGTCGCCTCGACCTCGACGGCGGACGCCGTTGCCCAGGCCAAAGCGTATCAGCAACTCGGCGCCGACGGCATTCTGGCGATCCTGGAAGCCTATTTCCCGCTGCAGGACGCGCAGGTCGAAGCCTATTTCCGCGCGATCGCCGACGCGGTCGACATTCCCGTGGTGATCTACACCAATCCGAATTTCCAGCGCTCCGACCTGACGCTCGACGTCATCGCCCGGCTGTCGGCGCATCCGCGCATCGGCTACATCAAGGATGCCTCCACCAATACCGGGCGGCT
>Ga0182014_10005848_pt1 | contig 13527 bp, 16 predicted proteins | sample 612S2DmetaG_FD_120489 | JGI IMG/M metagenome (GOLD analysis project Ga0182014, IMG submission 120489) | Permafrost microbial communities from Stordalen Mire, Sweden - 612S2D metaG | ecosystem: Environmental > Terrestrial > Soil > Wetlands > Permafrost | place: Sweden: Stordalen | collected... | reverse complement strand
GTGTCGGTGCCATGCGAGATGATGACCCCGGCCACCTCCGGCCTGGCGAGGGTGCGATTGACTTCCTTGCTCAAAGCGACCCAGCGAGCCGGGTCCATGTATCCCGAGGGTACGTTGGAGATGTTGTTGACCTCCATCTTGGCATACTTCGCCACCTCGGGAACCGTGGCCAGCAGATCCTCGCCTGAAATCGCCGGCACCGGCGCTTTCTTGACCAGATCGATCTTCATGGCAATTGTGCCGCCCGTCGCAATCAGCACCACCACCGGTTGCGTCGCCGCAACTGCCACGGTCGAGATTAGAAAAATCGCCAGCAACAGCGCAGACTTCGTCTTGGAATGCATCGGATTCCTCCCGTTCACATCCAGCAGGTTGTACTCCTATTGAACGCAAAACTATACACGCAGGTAAGGCTTTGCTCAACTTCGGCCGGCAGTGCTGGAATCGGCCGCGTCGAGTCCTTTGCGGATGACTCCGACCGTGATTTCCCGCTTCACCAGGCTGACGACTTCCTCCAGCGTGGCCCAGCGCGCCTCGCTCACATCGCTGGCGGCCCTGAGTTCACCTCCTGTAACCGAACAAAGGTAGTCAACCAGCACGTAGTGGTACTGCGTCTTACCGTCCGCGTCGGTGACGATACTATCGAAGACGTCGAGCACCTCTTCGCTCTTCACCTGCAATCCGGTTTCCTCTTGGATCTCGCGAGCCACGCCGTCGCGCAGCTTCTCGCCCAGCTCCAGCATTCCTCCCGGAATGGACCACTCGCCCATGCGTGGAGCTTTGGCGCGGCGCACCAGCACCACGCGTCCATTCCGTACGACGACTCCGCCCACGCCGACAATCGGGTGATCCGGGTACTCGCGCTTCACGGTTTCGGTGGCTGTCGTGGGATTCGTCATGAGAAGAAATTTCGCGGACTCACGTCCCGTATCTTCCAGACGTTTCGGGTCCGGATGAATTCGAAAGTCAGCTCCGCTTCCCGGCGCATCGCGGGGCCGCCATATCGCGGAACGCCCTCCAGTTGGAAAAACACCGTGGCCGTTCCTTGTTCTGGCCCGAATGAAATCTCCTCCAGCCGTATGGCTACGCGAAAGGACTCATATTGCGCAAAAAAAGCTTCCAACTCGTCCTGGAATACCAAGTATCCCGGCATGCCTTCCCGGTCAAAGGCGGCCAGCATCTGGCGCGAGTTAGAGGCTTGCAATCCGTCGCGGATCTGGTTCAGCAGCTTTTGCGCAATCTGAGTGGAAGAGAAAGCATCTGCCGGGGTGTCCTCCGCTGCCGTGCTGCTTTGCCGTGGCGAAGCCGACGCCAGCAGGATGGAACCCGCCAGCAATCCGATTGCGGCCAGCGATCCGAACCCGCTCATAGTTTCAACCCGCTGCCCCACTTGTTATTGAACACAACCCGATCCATGGCAAAGCGTTTGCCGTAGGGTTTGTCCGGACCCTTCAGATGTCCAATCGCCAGCAGGGCGACCACCCGCACGCGGTCAGGTATGCCAAGGGTTTGCCTGACTGCGGTTTCGGAAAAACCTTCCATGGGAGCGGTGTCGTATCCCAGGGTTTCAGCCGTCCACATCATGGTGGTCAGGGCGATCATGGTGTGCCGGTTGACCCACAGGCCGAAATCGGGTGCCACGCCGCCTTTGTCTCCAGCCTGCCCTCCGAGAAAATTGTTCAAGTTCTGTCGAATCACGTTCCGGGTGCCTTCGTCCAACTCTGCAAGCTGCATCATCTCTTCCATGTCGCCGCCCTTCCAGCCCTCCGGATCCCCGCATGCCACGATCACCACCGGGGCTTGCTCCACCTTCGGTTGGCCCATGGCTGCCGCCCGCAGCCGCTTGCGCGCCTCCGGATCACGCACCACGACGAACCTCCAGGGCTGTAGGTTATAACCGCTTGGCGCTTCCAGACCGGCCTGCAAGATCTTCTTCAGGTCTTCCTGAGGCACCGCAGTGCCGTCAAAGCTCGGCGTGGCGCGCCGCTGCTGGATGGCTTCGCTCAATAATTTTTCGGTAGTTCGCGTTTCCATATAGAGCAGTCCTTTCAAGAGATCGGGTCCCCGGCATGTGCCGTAGTTGCGCGGGTTGGGGCAGACGGAATCCGCAACACCGCTCCTAAAGCTAATGAAGTATACGCCGAGTTAAAGCCCCGCAGCTCTGTCCCACCAGGCGCAGATTCCCACATCTGCTAACTGCGGCAGACATGGGCACCGTCCGGCCCGATGCGATATCATGCTGCTCGCGACCCGCCCCCCGGCTTGGCCGCATCCAAACGGTTATGGCGCTTGAGGAATACAAACGAAAACGGCACTTCGATGAGACGCCGGAGCCTCCGGCCAAAGCGGCTCGCCGCTCGGAACATCGGTTCGTGGTGCAGAAACATCGGGCTTCGCGCCTCCATTACGACTTTCGCCTCGAAATGCAGGGCGTGCTGAAATCCTGGGCCGTTCCCAAGGGGCCGTCGCTCGATCCCGCCGACAAACGGCTTGCCATGCAGGTTGAGGATCATCCGGTCGAGTACATCGATTTTGAGGGCATCATCCCGCCGGGCAACTATGGCGCAGGCACCGTGATGGTGTGGGACAAGGGAACTTGGGAACCCTCCCCGCCCGCCGGCGTCGAGCAACCCGCGAACGCCGCCCAAGCCGATGCACTGGCGGCCGCCATGCTAAAGAAGGGCGACCTCAAGTTCCGGCTGCACGGCAACAAGCTGAATGGCGAGTTTGTGCTGGCTAAAATGCGCTCGCGGCGGCCCGCAAGCAAAGGCACCGAATGGCTGCTGATCAAGCATCGCGACTCGGCCGCCGCCGCCGGGTATGACATAGACAAGTTTGATAATTCAATTCTGACCGGCCGCTCACTGGACGAGATCGCAGACGACGCGGCGAGCCCCGGCCTTTCTCGGGCTGAGAAACTCTGACTGAGAAACGATAAGGAACCACGGGAGTGCGGCTTCGAGCGGCCGCCGTAGAGCGGCACGAGAGGCACGATTGGCCCAGAACAGCCAGAACAGCCAGAACGGCAAAGCCGCCTGAAGATTTTCATCGGCGGCTTTCTCCTCCGCTGTCGAAAACTAAAGGCGACTCCGCGCTCGATTTAGCAAAATTGGCCTACTGCGACGGCTGATCCGGGGCCGCGGATGGCTGCCCGCCGGACGGTCGCTCTCTATGCTGTTGCCAACGCGCTCGCCGCCGCTCCGCCAGCTGCTGGTGCTCGTTTATGATCTTCTGCACCTCGACCCGCTGCCCGGACGTAAGCACGCCGTTGATTTCGAGGCCGGCCTTGACATATTGGTCGATCATCGCCGAGAGCTGCTGCTTCAACTGGTCGGCATTCTTCTGAATCGCCGGCTGGTCCGGCCGGTCGGTAAAGATTTGCCTGGCCAGCGTGGCGCGCATGCGCCTCATCGAATCGATATCGGGCCTGGCGCTGGTTCGCGCCTGTTTCAAAGCCCCTTTGATCTGCGATTCCTGCGCGGGCGTCAGCTGGAGGCGCACCGCCATCCTTTCAAACCGCATGCGCATTCCCATCCCGGGCCCGCCGCCATGCTCATAGGCAGCCACGCCGGCGATGGCTGCGCCGAGGACGATGACACCGACCGACAAAGCGATCCACGATGCTCGTTTCATCACGTTAAAAACTCCTGGAGGACAACATTTCCGTTGTCCCACTACACGTATTAACCATTTCGGAAGCCAACAGTTGCGTTTCCAAGCAGGTTTCCTGGAGAATAGACGTTTCGCGGTTCAGGGCACTGCCTCCTATGCTGTCTTTCAGGCTGGTTTACAGCGACCGATATCTGCTCCCCTTCGGGCATCACGTCTTTCCAAGTCAGAAATATAAGCTGGCACACGACCGTTTGCTCGAACTCGGAGCAGCCGTTCCGCAGGATTTCGTCGAACCCCAGCCCGCCACCGATGAGGACATCCTTCTGGTACACACTCCCTTGTACGTCCAGAAGCTGAAAACCGGAACTCTCTCGGTCCGCGAGGAACTCGAACTTGAGGTGCCCTATAGCCAGCCGCTGGTCGAAGCGTTTTGGCTGATGGCCGGCGGATCGATACTGGCGGCTGAGCTGGCGCTTCGGGACGGCGTGAGTGTACACCTCGGCGGCGGCTTCCACCATGCCTTTCCCGACCACGGCGAGGGGTTTTGCGTGGTCAACGATATTGCCATCGCGATCCGCAAAATGCAGCAGGACGGACGAATCAAGCGGGCCATGACCGTCGATTGCGATGTTCACCAGGGCAACGGCACGGCGGTTATTTTTGGCGGACATGCCGAGCCCTTTCCGCCTCCGGCAAGTTGGTCCGCCTCCATCATGGCTCCGCCGCCTGCTTCCGAGACCATGGTTCAGGGCCGCTCGGGCGACGTGTTCACCATCTCGCTGCACCAACTGAACAACTATCCCGTCTGGAAACCGGCGTCCTCGATCGACATCAACTTGCCCGACGGCGCCACCGACAGCGAATATCTGTACTGGCTGGAAAAGGCGCTGATCTCGGCGCGCCGGCTGTTTGAGCCGGAGCTGATCTCCTATGTCGCCGGCGCGGACCCCTATTGCCGCGATCAGCTGGGGGGGCTGGCTCTCACCCTCGAAGGTCTGCGGCAGAGGGATGAAATGGTCCTCAGCTTTGCTCGCGACTGGGGCGTGCCGGTGATGGTGACCTACGCCGGCGGATACGCCGAGAAGTTAGAGGATACCGTCGCCATCCATGCCAATACGGTTATCGCCGCCGCCAAAGTGTTCGCCGGCATCGGGGCGAAATCCAGCCCTTCCCAAGTCACTGGCGGCCAGCGCGACGAGAGCGCCGACTAGCTGCGCGGTCTCCCGGAAATGCTCACATCATTATCACAATCACAATCACATCAAAGGAAAAATCATGAGTGTCATCCTGAGCACCGCGAAGAATCTGCTTTTTCTCGCGTCTGGACCAGTTCCTCCCGCGCCGCCGCCTGCTAGAATCTTAGAGTTGGAATCTTAAAAGAGTATCCGCATGTTCGATAACCTTACCGACAAACTGCAACGTGCCTTCAAGAATCTCCGCGGCCAGGGCAAGCTGAGCGAGGAGAACATCGCCGAAGCCCTGCGCGAAATCAGACTGGCGCTGCTTGAGGCCGACGTCAACTTCAAGGTGGTCAAGGAATTGATCGACCACATTCGCGAAAAGGCGGTCGGCCAGCAAGTCATGACCGCTCTTTCGCCGGCCGAGCAGGTGGTGAAAATCGTTCGCGACGAACTCATCGAGTTGCTCGGACATGATACGGCCAAGCTTAAATTCGCCTCGCAGCCGCCTACGGTCATACTCATGGCCGGGCTGCAGGGCTCGGGCAAAACCACCACCTCCGGCAAGCTCGCATCCTGGCTCAAGAAGAGCGGACGCCGCCCCATGCTGGTCTCGGTCGACGTCTATCGTCCCGCCGCGCGCGAGCAGTTGAAGATCGTGGCCAAGGCCGTCGGCTCCCTGATTTATGAAGGAGCAGTCGCGGAACCGAATACCGCCTCGGTCGAGCGCCTGGCGAAAGAAGCGCGCCGCGAAGCCATCAACAACGGCTGCGACGTGCTGATTGTCGACACCGCCGGCCGTCTGCACCTCGACGAGCAGTTGATGGACGAGATGCAGTCGTTGAAACGGCTGCTGAATCCGCAGGAAATCCTGTTCATCGCCGATGCGATGACCGGTCAGGATGCCGTCAATTCCGCCAAAGAGTTCCACGACAAACTCGCCCTTACCGGCGTCGTGCTTACCAAGATGGACGGCGATGCCCGCGGTGGCGCCGCTTTGTCCATTCGCAAGGTCACCGGGCAGCCAATCAAGTTCCTCGGCGTCGGCGAAAAGTACGATGCGATCGAGCCGTTCCATCCCGATCGAATCGTGGGCCGCATCCTCGGCATGGGCGACATTCTCTCGCTCATCGAGCAGGCCGAAGATAAGATCGACAAGAAGAAATCGGAAGAGTTTGCCACGAAAGCTCTTAGCGGCGGCGGCTTCTCGCTGGCGGATTTTCGCGATCAGCTTCTGCAGGTTAAAAAGATGGGGTCTCTGCAGTCGATCATCAGCAAGCTGCCCAAGATAGGGCCGCTGGCCAACATGCACCAGATGGCGGATCAGGTGGACGAGGGGCAAATCGTGCGGGTCGAGGCGATCATCAACTCCATGACCGCCCATGAGCGCGAGCACCACGAAGTCATCAATGGCTCGCGCCGCAAGCGCATCGCGCGCGGCTCGGGCACCACCGTGCAGGAAGTCAACAACCTGCTGCGCCAGTACGTCCAAATGCGCAAAATGTTCAAGGGCATGGGAAAGCCGAGTTTTGCCCGGCGCATGGCGGGCATGAAGCTGCCGGGTATGTAGGCAAGAGATCTGGGTGCCCCATTCTAGTCGCTCTTATGCGATTAGGGTGGGTCTTTTAAACATAGGTAGATTCAGACAACTGTGGATTCTTTAGCGCTGCCGCTTCTTACAGGCGACTTGCAGATCAGAAAAAATTGCCCTGAAATAGCACGCCCCACCCTGTAGCTGGTGGGGCGCCGGTTAGCTGTTTGGTTTGGCCTGAGGCAGGTCGCGCTCTCAGCTCCGGTCGCGGTGACCCAATGCACCAGAACCGGGCTTATCGACGCTTATCGACCCTGCGACAAACTCCCTTCCCAACAACGTTCGTGGGAGTGGAAAAGAACTGCGGGAATCTGGCGAGTGGATTAGAGCGAAACCGCCCTAAGCCTCAGCCACCTCACTAGTCAGATGTATGCTACAGTCGGAACTTTTTTGCATCGGACCACCTCCTTTCCAGTGTTAGGCTCATGCTAGCGCGAGCCGCCGAAGTTGTCAAAATCAGCAACCAGGAATGATTCCATGAACCCTTCAGATTTCCCCACTCCGATTACGGACAGATATTTTGAGGACTATCGGCCCGGCTTCGTCGGCGAATACGGGAGCATCACCGTCAGCCAGGAAGAGATCGTCGAATTTGCCAGGCGATTTGACCCGCAGACGTTCCATACAGATCCCATCAGGGCTGCCCGGGGGCCTTTCGGCGGTTTGATCGCCAGCGGCTGGCACACCAGTGCGCTGATGATGCGGCTCTATGCCGATCACTTCGTTTCCAAGGTCGCCGGTCTGGGATCTCCGGGCATTGACGAACTGCGCTGGAGGCGGCCGGTGAGGCCCGGAGACACGCTCTCGATCCGCGTGACCATTCTCGAAGCCAGACGTTCCAGTTCCAAGCCGGACAGGGGACTCGTCCGGGTCCAGATCGAGGTCCTCAACCAGGACAAAGAAATCGTCATGAGCCTCAAGGCTATGACCCTGTTTCTGTGCCGGAAGGGCAGCTAAGCGGGGAGTGAATCCGTGCCTCAGCGCTGGCAGCTCAGGCTGACATCATTTCCTGGGTGCTTCACCTTGCGCGCATGGCAGAGACTGCTTCCGCGCCCAGTTGATCACCTCCAAGGCGATGCCCTGCATGCAGTAGGTTGGACCGTCGTGCGGCACACCGACAAAATCAATTCCATCTCCCACCTGGGGACGCAATCCCTTGATCATGACGTTATAGAGGCTGCCACTGTTCACGTCCTTCACCATCAGGCAACCCACCTCGACACCCGCTTCCACGCAGCCTTCCGCGTGCACTTGGTTCGATTTCGGCGCGGCGGTCAACCGGGTTGTAATCGCGGTTCGAACGAGCACGATCATCGCCACTGCCACGAGGACTCGCTTCATCGGTTTTCTCGTTTTCTCTTTTCTCTTGGGGAGACTGCTTTCGAAGCACTCGCTCCGTTGGCGGAGCCCGAAGCGCTCAGGCTCTGCTGGTTCAAAACAATATCATCATCGTCATCGTCATCATCATAGCGGCATGGACAGGAAGCAGGTAGAGGCCGGGATCGTTCGGTCCGCGGCAGCCGCCCGGATCGTCGCACTCGGGCTTGGCCCGGAGGTGGATTGATTCGGGATAGCCATAGGGTTTTGATGACTGGCCGGTCCCCACATCCGGCGGATCAGGTTTAAAAATTTGACCTGTCCAGCCGGGGTTCGTACACTGCGGGGTATACTTCACGGCGTCTCCGCCGGGCTCGATGCCGAGGGTTGCGGCGCGGATGCCGCTGCACGGAAGGCGATCACAAAACAACTGCTCTTGCCGGGATGCGGCCGGAAAGTTTCACCAGGGAAAAGGGGTTTTGTCATGCAACCGAAGAAGAATCCAGTCAGAGAAGCAGTCAAGAGTGGAAAGAATGCATTTGGGTTATATATCGACGTCCCGTCACCCATGATGGTGGAGCTCGCCGGCTACGCCGGATTTGATTTTGTCCGCATCGATATCAGCCATAACGGCTTTGACTTGCCGACGATCGTGAACATGATCCGGGCGGCGGAATTATGCGGCGTGGCGCCCATGGTCAGGGTCGATAACGATCCCTTCATGATCAACAGCGTGCTCGAAGCGGGAGCCGTGGGAGTCTACGTGCCTGACGTATCGACGGCTGAAAAAGCCAAGGCGGTGGTCGACGTCGTAAGGTTCGCTCCACTCGGTGAGCGGGGAATTTTCGGCGCGTCCAGGGTCGCCGGTTACGGCGGCGTGAGCGGCGCCGATTACCGCAAGTTCTCGAACGAGGAAGTCATGCTGGGGGTGCAGATCGAGAGCCGACAGGCGGCCGAGAACATCGCGGCAATCCTCGGCGTCGAGGGCATCGACATGGTGGGCAGCGGGCGAGAAGACCTGGCAAATTCGCTGGGCGTGACCGGACAGAAGGATCATCCTTCGGTGCTCGCACTGGAGGCGAAGATCTTCGACACCGCCCGCGGCCGCGGCAAGTGCATTTCCGTCAACCTCGATCCGACGGCGAAAGACTTTGCCGAAGAGGTGGCGGCGTGGAAGAAGAAAGCCGGGATTATCACGCTGGGACATGACATCAACATTATCCGCAAGAATTTCGAGAAGGCCGTCCAGTGTGCCCGTGAAAGCCGGATTCAGGCCAGCGGTCAACAGGCGTAAAGAGTAAAGAGGAGAGTGGCGGCCGTGGGCGCGAAAAAGAAAGTGCTGGTGGTGGATAAGATCTCGCCCAAAACGAGATTGCTGAGCCGCAAGTACCTGACCCCCGAGGCGGAGATCTTTTTCTACGACCAGGACTCCGATGTCGACGAACACATTGCGACCGCCGATGTGCTGATCACCTCGACCAGAGGGGTCTCGAAGGAGCTGCTGGCCCGGGCGCCGAAGTGCATCATGATTCAGAAATACGGCGCCGGGGTCAACAACATCGCCATTGACGAAGCCACCAGGCGCGGTATCCCGGTCGGCTACACGGCGGGGCGGAATTCGCGATCGGTGGCGGAATACGCCGTCATGTTGATGCTCGCCGTCTCGAAGCACATCACCACTTCGGCGGCGTGCTCACCGGAGCCGCTTACGGCGGCGAGGTAGGCGACCAGTACAAGGTTTATGATCGTCCGCAGAATACCGGACATATTTTCATGGCCATTCGGCCAGACCTGTTCGTGTCAGCCGAAGCGTTCCGTGAGCGCATGGATACCTTGGTCCAGCGCGTGCACGATTGTCCGAAGGCGGCAGGCTTCTCCGAAATTCTGGTGGCGGGCGAGCCTGAATCCCGAATGGAAGCACAGCGGCGCAAGCACGGCATCCCCTATAGCACCGATGAACTTCGGTCGTTGCTGGAAGAAGCGGCAAAGGCCGGCATTCCGCCTCCGCCGCTGTTGAGCCAGGGTCTGTATCGCAAGTTCGCGCAGTAAGTGTTTTAGGGGTGGGAGAAAGCAGATCCTTCGCTGCGCTCAGGATGACACTCACGAGGTATTCAATTCATGCGAGTCGCTCAGAATGCACCTCGGATCGAAAGTGGATTCTTCGTTCCCTTTTGTACACCTGTTCTAAACTGCTCGAATCGGATTGGAGGGGAAGACGCAAGATGAACATCAAACTCGATGATTACGAAATCGATATTCTCGTGCAAGGGTTTCCCGGCAGGTCGGTCTATCACGCCGGCTTGGGTTGGAGCACGATCGCCCTGGTTCGTGGCGGAGGCCGGGTGCTGGTGATCGACGGCGGCTCGATCAGCATGCGTCGCCTGCTCATCGACCAGCTTGCCAAACATGGCGTCAAGCCCGCCGAGGTCACGGACCTGCTGCTGACGCACGCTCATCACGACCACATGATCAACTGGACATTGTTCCGTCATGCCCGGATCGTGATTGGGGCGAAAGAACTCGAGTGGGCGCTCAGTGTGCCGTGGGGCGAAACGTCCGTCCCGGAACTGTATGCGCGCGAACTGCAGAACTCGTCCGCGCTCCAGACCGTCAACGACGGCGACCAGGCGTTTCCCGGCATGACGGCGCACCTGGCGCCGGGGCACACCCGCGGTTCGCTTATATTTGTGCTGCATGGACGCGAGCACGATGTGATTTTCACCGGCGATGCGGTCAAGAACCGCGCCGAGTTTGTCTCCCGCAAAACCGACATGACGTACGACCCCGCCGTCGCCGCTGCCACCGTCGCTATGGTTTGGGATATCTGGAAGCACCGTCCCGGTAGCATCGTGATCCCAGGCCACGATCTGCCGATGGCGCAGGAGAACGGAAAACCTCGCTACATCGGTAAACGAGAAGCCGCCATTACGGCTTGGTATGGCGACGACATGGAGACAAAAACCCGCTTCGACCTGACCGAAAAATAACCGGCAAATAAGATAAGAAATAACCGGCAAATAAGAAAGGAAAAACCGTATGGCCACCCGCCGTCAGTTCATGGGTACGATGAGCGCGCTCGCGGTTGCAATGACGACGCAAAAGCTTGCGGCAGAGGCAGAGAAATCCGGCGCCTCGGTCGCGCATACTCCGCCGGATTTCAAGGTGCCGAAAGGCGCTTGCGATTGCCACGTGCATGTCATCGGTCCCAAGGACCGCTTCCCCATGGCGCCCGAGCGCCTGTACACGCCCGACTACGCGCCGGTTGAAGATCTTGCCCGCCACCTCAAGGTGCTGCACCTGGACCGGGTGGTGATCGTTACCCCGAGCCCCTACGGAACCGACAATCGCAGCACGCTTTACGCCATTCAGCGGTTGGGAAAACGGGCGCGCGGCATCGCCGTAGTGCCGGAGAACGCGAAGCACGGCGAGCTCGAAGAGCTGCACCGTCAAGGCATGCGCGGCGTGCGTTTGAACGTGGAGACCGGCGGCGCGAGCGATGCGAAGCTGCTGATCGGCATGTTGACCAAGGCCGCGGAAACCGTCGCCCCGCTCCATTGGCATGTGCAGATCTATACCAATCTGGCGATGATCGATGCGCTCCGCGATGTGATTCCCACGCTGCCCGTGCCGGTGGTGTTCGACCACTTCGGCCGTCTGGAAGCCAACAAGGGCCTGCAACAACCCGGGCTTCCCGCGCTGCTCGAGATGATGAAAGGCGGCAAAGTGTACGTGAAACTTTCCGCGCCTTATCGCATCTCGGAGCTGGAGGGATACAGCGACGCCAAAGCCTACGTCGAGGCGCTGGTTGCGGCGAATCCGGAGCGCGTGCTCTGGGGCTCCGATTGGCCGCACACGATTCCGGCTCCGGGTCAGAAGCGCACGCGAGAGGGAATAGAGCGCTTCCGCCGCGAGGATGACGGACTGGCGCTGAACCGCATGGCGCGCTGGGTGCCGCAACCTGAGCACCTCAAGAAGTTGCTGGCCGAAAATCCGGGACGACTGTACTTCTTTTAAAGCCGCGTTAGGGTTGATGACAAGAACGATCATTCCAGCGTCACCCTGAGGTTGAGCCGTTTTGCGGGCGTCTGAGCCCGCAGGCGAAATCCTGAGCGTAGCGAAGGAACTCGGAGGACACGACGTAAGGGTCCATGTATTTTCTTTTTCCGGCCTTCAGGTGACGCCCGGTGAAATGCATGGATCGTCACGTCCATCACCCCAGCGAGCCGAGCCTCGCCGGGGACCCCGATCGGTTCGCAGAAGCGGCGAACCTCCTCACGATGACAGCGGCACCGAAGGATACAGTATCTCTGGTGCTGCTCTAGATGTGATGGCTCGGCAGGGTGCAATCAGGGCTTTGCTTCCTTCCCGGAGGCGAAGCCGAAGAGCCTTTGAGGATTCGACACCAGGATTTTTCTCCGGGTCTCGTCATCGGGCGCCCAGCGGCCCAGCAGGTTAAATAATTCGACCGAGCTGACGCGGTCGGCGAACGAGAGATGCGGGAAATCGCTGCCCCAGATCAGCCGGTCGGGCGCGGCCTCGATCAGGGCTCGCGCCATCGGGGCGACATCGGCGAAACCGGGTGCGACCGACATGCGATAGATGCCGGTGAACTTGGCGTAGCAGTGTCCCGCGCCATGCTTCAGCAGCTCCAGAAATCTCTGGAATCCCGGCTGCCCCACGCCATCGCGGGCCAAGAACATCCCCATGTGGGCGCAGGTGAAGTCGAGCTTCAATTTCCCGAGAGCGTCCAGCAGTTCGTTGGTCAGCCAGCCGGGCAGCAGAAAGTCCAGGTGCCAGCCGATTTCAGCGCAACGCGCCGCCAGCCCCTTGGTGCGCATCGCCAGGGCGTTGTACACCTTTTGCCGGTAACAGGGAGCAACCGTCTCGTCCCACTTGTGATCCGCCGGCAGCGCCTCGGTGAGCACGGTGAGAATTTCGGCGACGTTGCCTACCAATTCCATCTCCGAGTGATAGATCTCGTTGTAGTTGCTGACCCGGTCGATGGTCACCATGGGCTGGCTGTACTTCCAGGGCTTGGCCAGCATATCGGCGGGGTCCAGGCCGACGCCGACGATGAGATCGGCCTTGCCCAGAATGTCCATCTCCAGTTTGCCGCCAATAAAGACGCCCGCCGAATAGGGATGATTCTCCGGCAGCGCCCCTTTTGCCTTGGGGGTACAGAACACGGGCGCGCCAATTTTTTCGGCCAGCGACTGCAACTGCGGGTAGGCTTTATCCCAACGAACTCCCATGCCCGCGATGATGACCGGCGAGCTGGCTTCCTGGATTCGCTGGACCGCCTTGCTGAACTCAGCCGGCTCTCCGCAATACATGCGGGCGGCCCGCAGAATGGAGACGGGTGCAAGTTGCTTGTCGGACACCGGCTTCAGAGTCACATCGTCGGCGATACCATGATGTAATTGGCGCAGCAGGCCGGTAGACTAACCTGGGAGAGAAGAGAGAACCGATGCCGCATGTGATCATCGAGTATTCCAGCAACCTGCGCGAGCGTCTGAACCTGGAGCAGTTGGTGCGAGAAGTTCACGATGCCACCGTGCAGACGGGAGAGTTCCCCATGGCGGGCCTCAAGACGCGGACCTCGGAGCGCGCCTGTTACCGGGTTGCGGATGGGCATCCGGACAATGCCTTCGTGCACGTTGTGCTCAGGTTCCGTCCCGGACACGATCCGGAAAAAAAGCATCGGGCCGGGGAAAAGGTGTTTGCCGCCATCTGCAATCACCTGGCTTCCATCTACGACTCGAGCCCGCTCGGCATTACTTTTGAAATGCAAGAGATCGATACCGGCTATCGATTCCTGAAGAGCAATCT
>Ga0182014_10005846_pt1 | contig 13527 bp, 14 predicted proteins | sample 612S2DmetaG_FD_120489 | JGI IMG/M metagenome (GOLD analysis project Ga0182014, IMG submission 120489) | Permafrost microbial communities from Stordalen Mire, Sweden - 612S2D metaG | ecosystem: Environmental > Terrestrial > Soil > Wetlands > Permafrost | place: Sweden: Stordalen | collected... | reverse complement strand
TGCACCATTTCAAAAACAGCCGCTTTCTCCCTCGCAAGCTTGGCTCGAATCCCGGGGATGCCGGGCACGGTCCCCGGAGCGCTGATGTCGAGCGGCGTCATTTGGAGCAGTTCCTCCCGGGTGTAGCCCAGCCGTTGGCAGGCGATGTCATTCACCTCGATGAATTTGCCTAGGCCATTCCCGGCGCTGCCCCCTTGGTGGACAAACACCGCATCGTAGCCGCTGTTGAAGAGCAACCGGTATCGCCGCTCGTTTTCGCGCAGCGACTCTTCACTCCGTTTGCGCTCCTGCTCGTGTTCGGTGCTCTGCAAGGCAAAGGCCAGATCAGCCGCTAACTCGTTCAACAGGCCGAGTTCCTCCGCGTTGAACGCTCCGGTGCGCTCCGAATAGACCGCCACCGCTCCCAGCACTCGCGAACCGGCAATCATCGGCAGCGCGGCCACGGAAGCGAACTTCCGAACCATCGCCGCTTCCTTCCAGGGGGCAAATCGTGGGTCGGTGGCCGTGTCCTGACAGACCCCCGGCTGGCCGGTTCGGATAGCGGTGCCGATCGGTCCCTGCCCGGTCGGAGTCTCGTCCCAAGTTATGTTGGCCGCGTCAAGATAGCCGGCGTCCTTCCCGGCACGGCCCTGCGGCACCACCCGTTTGGAACCCGGTTCGACCTGGCCGATCCACGCGAGCTGGTAGCCGCGTGTCTCGACCAGGATCTTGCAGGCCTCGGCCAGCAGCCGCTTGGGATCGCGCTCCCGCACCATCAGCGAGTTGATGGCTCCAGTGGCCCGCAGCATCAGGTTCAACTCACGGACGCGTTCCTCGGCCTGCTTGCGCTCGGTGATGTCCTCAATCGCAGCCATGGTGCGCACGGGCTGGCCCGCAGCATCCCGGATGACGGTCATGTTCACGTTCACCCAGGCCACCCCACCGTCCTTGCGCAGGTAACGTTTCTCCAGGCGGTAATCGGGAGCCGCGCCGCGCACAACCCGCGCGAAGTCATCCCCATCCTTCTGCCGGTCGTCCGGGTGCGTGAGCTCGGAGATCCGCATGCGGAGCAGCTCGGAGGCGGAATAACCGGTAATTGCGCACATCTTCCGGTTCACGCGCACCCACTGCCCGGTCCACGGATCGGCCTGGGCCATGCCGATGGAGGCCAGGTCGAACATGGCGTGGAACTGTTCCTCGCTTTCGGTCGTGACGGTCTTCGCGGCGAACTCGCACCCCCACCCACTTGTTTGCAGCTCGCGCGTGACTAGTTCGGCGTCGGCCGGCCGGCCTTCGAGGATCAGGATGCGGTGTGCTTTATCCATATCTGTACCCATATATTTCGCGCACTTTACCTCGCCCATTCCCGCGACAGAAAACGCCGGGCGAAAAAGTCGCCTCTTCTGGGGCTCTCCATCGTGGAGAATGGCCCCGACAGAATTTGACGGGAATACTCCATGCTTATGGCGTGCCACGGCTGCGCAGCGATATAAGGGTAATGAATCGAATTCGGTGGTGTCGCCTTGGAATAACTCGCAAATCCTCTGTCGGCAACCATTTGCCTCACACTTTGGATTGCGCCTGGAACGGGAAGTGCCGGGCCAGGTCAAAAGACCGCGACTCTGCCAGACCTCGGTTGCCTATGCAAAATGCAAGATGAAGCCGCCTGGATCGTGCAGGTTGCACGGTATATGCGTCATGGCAGTCCTTGCGGATCTTTCTATTCGCCGGCTAATCTGCTTGGATGCGCCTTGCGCCCAGGGACCGTGCGATGTTCTGTTCTGCATTGACCGCGCCTCGTCGTTCCAGGAGGCCATCTTGTTGGCCGTCAACCTGGGCGATGATGCCGACACCACAGGAGCCGTATGCGGTCAGTTGGCCGGTGCCTTCTACGGCTCAAAAGGCTTGCCGGAGAAATGGTGCGCTCTGCTTTGCCAGCCCGAACGGTTGATGTACTACTCCGAAGTGCTGTTCGACAGCGCGCCGGCCTGACTGGGTTTGTTGACCCTTGCCAGTCCGCGAGCGGACCTGACGGATGGCAACGGGTGACGCTTGGCAAACTTACGCTCGGTGCATGTTGCGCCTAACTACTTGCCAAGAGCACGGCTCGCGAACCACCGATCATGCGGCTGCTTTGTGGCGGCCGTTGGCTCTGGCACGGCGAGAACACGAGCCGCATTTGACGGGCAACGCTGCCTCCAGGCGCCTTAACTCCGCAGCCGTCAAGACGCTAAAGCGGAAGACTTGAGCACGCTCCCTCGCCGTGAGGCCAGGCTCAACCGCCTGTCGGATCTTAAGCATGCGGTCGGACCGTGGCAGCGACTTCCAAGCCGGCGTGACCACGCGCAGAATTCCCCATTTTCCAATGCCAGTTGGTTCCCACATTACCCTGAAAGGTTTGCCTTTGGGAATGGCGGCTCTCACCAATCTATGGATGCGGGCGGTCGCGGTCATATCGTTTGCTCAGTGATCCAAACATACACTCTCGAAGTATCTCCGTAAAGCTTATCTGCCTCCCTCGGTTCGGGTGCCCTGGCCAAGTAACGCAGTTCTGGGCCCCAACTGTCGGCGAGCGCCGCAAACGTATCCCGCACCGCCGTTTCTCGGTGAAGAGCCTCCGCCAATCCGGCTTCCAGCAGGAGCCTATCCAAGCTATGAATCTCGAACTCGGCAGGCAGGTGGAGGCGTTGCTGGCGCCGGGTAATCGCCCACTTTAACAAACACTCGACCGCGTAACCGGCCAAGTAGATGGCACCCGCATAGCGCTTTTCCCGGAGCAAGACCCCGGCGTCCTCGAGGCGGGCGCGAGCGGCTGCTTTGAAAACAGTGCCCCGGGTCCCTCCCGGTTGGATGGTTCGTTTGTGAGCGACCATTTCTGATGGCCAAGGGATTACACATTTGTCACGGTTGAGGAAAGGAATTTTGCGGTGCGCAATCCAGGCAACGGGTTTGTGGTGGAATTAATCGAAGCCGCCTTATGGGCTTTTGACCGCGCCTCGTCGCTTCGGGAGGCCATCCTGAGTGCCGTCAAACTGGGCGATGATGCCGACACCACCGGAGCCATCTGCGGACAGTTGGCCGGTGCCTTCTACGGCTCAAAAGGCTTGCCGGAGAAATGGGGCAGTCTGCTCTGCTAGCGTGAACGGCTGGGCGGGAAAGTGGTTTAGGGCCAGTCCGTGGTAGGCGATTCCGCCTCTTCGGACGCCCTGAACTCCTGCCGGTTCAAGTTCCGTGAACCTCCAGGCTCAGGACCTCGCCCGGCTCGCATTCGGTTGCCACTTCGAAGGGGCGGCAACAGACCTCGCAATCGGTGGTGAACCGTTGAGTCGGGCTGCTCGTATCCACGACCAGATCGAAGCTCTGGCCGCAGTACGGGCATTGAATGGTTTCGCTGACTTCCATAGAAAGGCTGAGTAAGTCTAGCCTGTGCAGCCGGGCGGCGCAAACTGCCGGTACCGGCTCCATAATTGCCGGGCCGGTGACAAAGTCGCGGAGCGCTGGCGTCCACGCCGGCTTAGAGCGTGGGAACATGGGAAACGCACCCCCGGAGGCATTTCCGGGAGGTTAATATTGCCTCCGGTCGGGAGGTTACGCATCCTTCCGGCATGGCGTTTCGGATTCACGACAGTGTAGTGCGCGGCGAAGTGGATAATCGCGTCAAGGGCGTCGTGCGCGGCAGAATCTGGCTGGAGGGGTGTGCCGAGCCAGTAGTGCTCGAACTCAAGGGCAACGCCTGGCCGGATCTGGCGGGTTGCCTGCTCACCTTTGCCAATCCACAGAAACGCATTCCACATCCGCAGCTTGATTCGCTCCACCAGATCCAGCGCGGCAGCGTCGGCGACCTCACCGCCTCGCGAAAGGTCCGGGTGTTCGACGTGCCGCTGGAACAGGCGCTGGAAATGAGCCTCCGGAAGGAGAAGCCGCCGGAGCACATGGCCAACTGCCTCTGCCTGGAATGGTTTAGTGAAGCGAACGGGCGAGTCGTCATCGAGAGCGCGGAGTATGACCTGACGGTTTCCGCACCGGAATGGCGAATGACCCCCAGGGAAGAGGAGGAGCGCGCGAACCAGGCTGGCGCGGCAATGGATGAGTTCATGAAGAAGCTTACCGAAAGCGTCGAACGGCATCAGCGCGGACAGAAAGACCCCGAGGAGCCCTGGGACGAGCACGATTATGAGAAGTTCTTAAAGGAGTCCGACGCGCGCACGGACAAGTATATGGAGTTGCTGGATAAATACGGCGACTCCGACGAAGCCGAGGCGAGAATCGACAAGGAGATGGGCTGGGACCGTGAGTTGACGGAGGAGGAAGCCAAGGCAGAAGACCAGCGCATCGAGGAAATCAACGCGGCGTGCGAAGCGGCGTTGAACGAGCCCGAACCCCAACCCGATCCGCACCGCGAGGGCATTGACTGGATTCGCACCGAGCATGGGGATCTGCGCCACCCTCTGCAACACCGTTGCTTCGAAAGCGCGCTTAGATTCAGCCATCAAGCCGGCGAACTGGGCCTCGGCAGGTCAAGCGATACGGATCTGGAGCAGTTCCTCTTCGAGTTTCAAACCACCGGGGTAAAGCTGGGCGGAGCCTTGAGCAGCATTGCTCGTGGCGAGGGCTTTCCTGACCCCGCATTCACTGTCGCGTACTTGAAACGCGCATTGGATCATTTGCACAAGTCTCAGGCCGGACTGGAAGGAGTCGCTACGAAGAAGCTTCTGCCCGAGACGCTGATTGCGGCAGTGCGCAAGGAGTTGTTCGAAATCCGCGAGGGCACCCTACGCTTAATGGACCAGTTGCGCGGACGGGCCTGAACCACTTGCTCGTTCAACCGCTCGAACCAGGCGACCCGGTAAGGCCGGGCTTCATGACGCTGGGATGGTAGGCGAAGAGAATCTCGTCCCCCCGACCGCCTGCGTTGGTGCGACCTCGGTGGGGACGAGACTCGTCTCCGCCCCGCCCAACAGTTGGCTCTGTGCAGCCGGGGCACGCGATGGAAAGGCCCCGACGCGTTGTCACCGGATTGTAACAAATCTGACACCTTCCCGTAACATGCCGATTCGATAGTGTCGCTGCGCTTGACAACCAATCATGAAGCACGAAGGAATAGGGCGTGGTTACACGATTGAATACCCATTCCCATTTTGAAGAGTCCCTGCAGCGGGATAGGGACCTTATCCGAGGCAAAGTCACCCAGATGGCCGGCTTGAGCGAACGCGCGCTCGAAGCGAGCTTGCGTGCCCTGGTGGAGCGGGACCGGCAGTTGGCCTATTCGGTAATCCTGCGGGACCAGTACCTCGACGAGATGGAGACCGAACTCAACCGACTGTGCCTGGAGTTCCTGGTGCGCCAGCAACCGGTGGCCGGCCAGTTACGGTTCGTCTTCACGACCATCCAGATTAACAAGGAGCTGGAGCGCATCGGCGATTATGCCGAGAGCATCGCCCGCCAGGTGGTGGCGGTCAGCGCGCTGGAACCCCAGCCGCCGTATGCCCGTTTCACCGAAATCGGCAATCTGGCCGTCGCGATGCTGCGGGACGCGGTCCGGTCCTTCCTGGAGGAAGATCCGGAGCTAGCGGGGCGGACGATGGCGGCGGAAGAGCAGGGGAACACGATGCGGAGCGCCATCAACGCGGAGTTGGTGGACCTAAGCCGGAAGGGCCAGCTTCCGACGGCGGCCTTGAACCCGCTGATGACGATCGCGCGCCGTTTCGAGCGTGTGACCGATCAGGCCAAGAACCTCTGCGAGGAGGTGCTCTACATGTGCACCGGCGAAGTTACCAAGCATAAGGGCGGCGACGCCTTCCGCCTCCTCTTCTTCGACTCCAGCAACGCCTGCTTAAGCCAGATGGCCGAAGGCATTGGCAATTCCATGGGACTGCTTCGATTCGTCTTCAGCAGCGCCGGGATTACCCCGCAACCGGTGGATGCGCGCGCAGTCAAGTTCATGGCGCAAAAAGGCATCGACATTTCCCGGCAGACCAGCAAGTCGCTCCAACTAGTGCCACAATGGGAGCTCTACCAGGTGGTGATCGCCCTCAGCGCCCAGGCTCGGGAGGCGCTGCCCGTCCGTGGCAAGAAGACCATCTGTCTTGACTGGTCAGTCCAAGAGCCCGCTCAACCCGCCAGTTCGCCTGAGGCTGCGGATGCCACTTTCGAATCGGCCTTCCGGTTCCTGCAATCGCATATTAAGGAACTGGTCGGCGCAATCCTGGAACAACCACAAACTGCACAATAACTATGAACCAATACTTACGACGTCCAATCTTCTGCAACCTCAGCACGGCTACTACCGCGGCGGCCCTTGCCCTCATGGTGCTGCAAACTGGTTGCGGCAAAAGCGAAACCAGCAGTGGCGGTGATGCCGCAAAGAAGCAAACCATCCAGAACAAAGGCAGCGACACCATGGTCAACCTCGCCCAAGCCTGGGCGGAGGAGTACAAGAAGGTCGTGCCGGATGTGGATGTGGAAGTCTCCGGTGGCGGATCGGGTGTGGGCATCGCAGCGCTGGAAAAGGGCACCATCGACATCGCCAACGCCAGCCGAAACATGAAACCTGAGGAAATCGAGGCCGCCAAAAAGAACACGGGCAAAACGCCCAAGGAAATCATCGTCGGCTACGACGCCCTGGCCATTTACGTGCATAAAGACAATCCGCTCAACGAGATCACACTCGACCAAATCGCTCAAATCTACATGGAGGGCGGCTCGATCACCAAATGGGCCGACCTGGGTGTAACGATTCCCGGCGCATCCGGCGATGAGATCGTGCGAGTCAGCCGCCAATCCAATTCCGGCACCTACGAGTTCCTGCGCGAGCACGTGTTAAACAAGAAGGATTTCAAACTCGGCTCCCGTGATATGAACGGCTCCAAGGAAGTGGTCGAATTGGTCTCCTCCACCCCCACGGCCATCGGTTACAGCGGCATGGGCTACGCCACCCCGGCCGTCAAGATGTTGAAGGTGAAGAAAACCGCCAGCGACCCGGCTTTTGACCCGAACGTGGCCAATACTTTGGCCAAGACCTATCCCATTGCCCGCTCGCTCCAGGTCTATACCTTGGGCGAGTCCCAAGGCGCCGTTAAGACTTACATCGACTGGATGCTGTCTGACGCCGGGCAGAAGGTGGTTGAGGCCAGCGGCTACGTCCCGCTTCCCGCTGACGCGCGCGTAAAGCCGTAAGCGCACGGCAGAAGGGACGGGAGGTGTTTAGGGCTCCGGCCGGTTAGATCTGAAGTGCTCGCTAAGAACCACGGCCTCCTCTCCCTCGCCCTCTCCTCCAACGGAGGAGAGGGAACCGCACAATGAACACACTGGGAACATCCAAACCGGTTGAGCAAGGCTTCGCAGTCCGAAAGGCCGTGCGGCCGGCATGGGCTGTCCTGGGCGAGCGGGCATTGGAGATACTGATTCATCTCTGCGGCTTCAGCGCGATTATTTTTGTGCTGGGCATCTTCTTCTTCGTCTTCAAGGAGGCCTATCCGCTATTGGGTCATAAGCAGTTCAGCCTCAGCCAATTCCTGTTCAGCGAGCAATGGTATCCAACCTCGGAGGTCAACAAGCGTTACGGCGTGCTGGCCATGATCGTGGGCACCTTTAGCGTGACTGGGCTGGCGATGCTCATCGCGGTGCCGTTTGGTCTCGGCACGGCCATCTACCTATCCGAATTCTGCGGCTCGCGGGTCAGGGAAACACTCAAGGTTGTCATCGAACTGCTGGCGGCCATTCCGAGCGTGGTCTGGGGGTTCATTGGCCTCACCGTTATGAGCCGGCTGATTGTGAGATATGCCGGAGCCCCGGTCGGTGTGAACGTCCTCAACGGGGCCATCATCCTGGCGCTGATGAGCGTTCCAATCATCGTTTCGATCGGTGAGGACGCGCTCAAGGCGGTGCCGGATTCCTACCGCGAGGCGGGCCTGGCGCTGGGTGCGACGCGCTGGCAGCTCGTTTGGCGCGTGCTGCTGCCAGCGGCAAAGAACGGGTTGCTGGCCGCCGTCTTGCTCGGCGTAGGGCGTGGAGTGGGCGAGACGATGGCCGTGCTGATGGCGACGGGACATGCGGTGCATATTCCGCATAGCATCTTTGACTCGGTGCGGACACTGACGGCAGACATCGCTGCCGAACTGGGTGAAGCCCCGGCCGGTTCGGATCATTACCGGGTGCTGTTCCTCATCGGCGTGCTCTTGTTCATGCTGACCTTTGTGGTCAACCTGACCGCCGATTTAATTGTTCGCGGCATCAGAAGGAAATAATGTTTACTGAAACCCCACTCGTCCGGCGGAAGCAGCGGCAGGAGACCATTGCCAAGTGGATTTTCTTCAGCATGGCGGCGTCGATGATTGTCCCGCTGATCCTCATTCTCGGTTACCTCGTCGCGCGCGCCTGGCCGTCCCTCAGCCTGAGCTTCCTGATTGACGTCCCCGTGCATGGCATGACGGAAGGCGGCATCTGGCCGGCGCTGGTCGGCACGATTTACCTGGTTGTAATCTCCCTCGCCGTTTCCGCGCCGATTGGAGTTTTGGCTGCGGTTTACCTGAACGAGTACGCCCGGGACAATTGGTTCAACCGGTTGATAAACCTGGCGGTCATCAATCTGGCGGGTGTGCCCAGCATCGTGCATGCGCTTTTCGGCCTGGGGGCCTTTGTGTATGCCGCCCGGTTCGGCTACTCCATTATCTCGGCCTCGCTGACGCTGGCCATCATGACGTTGCCGGTCATCATTGCCAGCACGCGGGAGGCCCTGGCCAGTGTGCCGCGCAGCTTCCGCGAGGCCTGCTGGAACGTCGGCGCCACACGCTGGCAGACCATCAAGGCCGTGGTGCTGCCCAATTCCATCAGCGGCATTCTCACCGGGATCATCCTGCAGGTCAGCCGGGCGGCAGGCGAGACCGCCCCGATCATGTTCACCGGGGCTGTTTTCTATAAAGCCGTGCAAAAGGGGGATTTGCTTCCTTACGGCTTGCGCGAACAGTGCATGGCACTCTCCATGCATCTCTACACGCTTGCCACCCAGGTGCCCGGCGTGAAGGACTCCATTCCGTTCGCCACCGCCGTGGTCCTGCTCGGCTCGGTCTTGTTCGTCAATGCCGCCGCCATCATCCTGCGCGCCTACCTGCGCTCCCGCAAGAAATGGTGAGTATGAGGAGAAACGGAGTAATGGAGTGTTGGAGTAATGGAGGGCTGGCCGGACGGCGAAGCCTACCGGCTTCTTCCACCACGACCCCATCACTCCATCACTCCATTACTCCGTCATTCCGCTGTCCCCTCCCATGAGCTCCGACGCCCAGATCATTGTCCGGGACCTGCGCCTTGCCTATGGCCACAAGGAGGTTATTCACGGCATTACCTTCGACATCCAGCGCAACGAAATCTTCGGCATCATCGGCCCCTCCCAGTCGGGCAAGACCTCGCTGCTCCGTTGCCTCAACCGCACCATCGACTTCACGCCGGAGGCGCGCGTTTCCGGTATCATCCGTGTGGACGGGGAAGACGTGCGGAAGGGGAGAGACGTCTTTGCCCTCCGCCGCAAGATTGGCATGGTCGCGCCGCTGCCGGTTGGTCTGCCCAAGAGCATCTACGACAACGTCGCCTTCGCGCCGCGCTGCGCCGGCATGGTCCGCAAGAGCCAACTCGACGAGATCGTTGAACAGTGCCTGCGCCAGGCGGCCCTATGGGACGAGGTGAAAGACCGCATGGAAAGCCTCGGCACCAAGCTTTCCGGCGGCCAGCAGCAGCGCCTTACCATCGCCCGCGCGCTCTCGCACCAGCCCCAGATTCTCTGCCTCGATGAGTTCTCCATTGCCATTGACCCGGTGACCACCATGCGGATCGAGGACGTGCTCAAAGAGCTGCGCCGGGACATGACCATCGTCCTGGTGACCAACCTCACCCAGCAGGCGCGCCGGCTGGCCGACCGCACGATGTTCCTTTGGGACGGCGAGATCGTCGAGCTTGGCCGCAGCGATGTCATCTTCTCCGATCACCCCGCCAACCGGAAGACTTACGAATACGTCAATGGGATATTCGGATGAGTGATTCCCCTCCACATGGCATCACCGCGCGCGACCTGAACCTATGGTACGGGAAGTTCCAGGCGCTGATCAATGTCAACGTGGACATCAAGGAAGGCCTCATCACCTCGCTCATCGGGCCATCCGGCTGCGGCAAGACGACGCTGCTCCGGTGCTTCAATCGCGTGAACGAGCGCTATGACTATGTCACCACCTCGGGCGAGATCAGGATTCTCGGCAAGAACATCTATGACCCTGACGTCTCGCTGATCGCGCTGCGCAAGGCGGTCGGCATGGTGTTCCAGCGCCCCAATCCACTGCCTATTTCGGTATATGAGAACGTCGTCTTCGGCCTCCGCATCCATAGCGAGCGCAACGAACTGAAGCGCTCCAGCCTGGACCAGGCGGTGGAGGCGGCGCTGACCGAGGTCGGCCTTTGGGAAGATCTCAAGGATCGCCTCGATGCCAAGGCGACTTCACTCCAGCTCGAGCAGCAGCAGAAGCTCTGCATCGCCCGCCTGCTGCCGCTCAAGCCGCGCGTCATCCTGATGGACGAGCCCTGCTCGGCGCTCGACGTCGACGGCACCCGCGCCATCGAGGAACTGATGTTCGGTTTGAAAGGCCGCTACACCATCCTCATTGTCACGCACAACATGGCCCAGGCCCGCCGCGCCAGCGACGAGTGCATCTTCATGCTGATGGGCGAAATGATCGAGCACCGCCGCACCGAGGACCTGTTCCTGACCCCCACGCACCCCAAGACCGCCGAATACATCGAGGGCCGATATGGTTAGCTCTCCCCGGACATGTCTCCCCCGCCTTCCTTTGTAACCTAAACGTAACAGAACAGACGCATTTTCGTCATAATTGTCCGTGACATTCGCTCCGTGGCACTAAACGCAAACAACTGATGCAATGAAAAGAACAAAAAGCCTGAACATTCTAGCAATCACCGCGCTCGCCTCAACTGTCCTCTCCGCGAGTGCTCAAGCGCCGTCGGCGGAGGCCCTCATTAACAAGCTGGTCTCCAAAGGCGTTTTGACGGACAGCGAAGGCAAGGAACTCCTGAACGATGGAACTCAAACCAACCAGGCGAGCGCATCCAAATGGAAATTGAGTGACGCTATCAAGAGCATTGGTCTCTACGGCGACGTGCGTTTTCGCTACGAGTATCGCGGAGTGGATAATGTTCCCGGAGCCACGCCGGATACTTATGAGCGAGAGCGGTTCCGCTACGCCGTCCGGCTCGGCATTCGGGGCGATCTCTATGACGACTTCAATTACGGCCTCCGACTGGAGACTTCCAGTAATCCCCGGTCTCCCTGGGCCACTTTTGGCGGCAACACCACGGGCGGATCCGTTACTCCCTCGGACAAGAACGCCAGCGGTATCTATCTCGGTCAGGTCTTTTTGGGCTGGCACCCAACTGATTGGTACGAAATGACGGTTGGCCGGATGCCCATGCCGCTTTACACCACACCGATGGTTTGGGACTCGGACATCAACCCTGAAGGGGCGTTCGAGAAGTTCAAACACTCCATCGGCAACGTGGATTTGTTCGCCGACTTCGGCCAATTCGATTATCAGGATCCCAGTTCGGCGAATGAGTTGCCCAGCAGCGACACATTCGTGCTGGCGTGGCAGCTTGGGGCCAATGTGAGAATCGACAAGAATATGTCGTTCAAGATCGCGCCGGCTTTTTACAATTACACCGGCATCGGCACGACCGGCAACGGGCTTAACCTCCCGTTCGTCGGCCAAGGCAATGCGGGTGTGAATGCGGGTATTCCCGGCGCTACGGCCGCCAATCTTGCGGCCTACAATCAGAATGGCATAAACGACCTGCAAGTACTGGAAATCCCAGCCGAGTATAATATCAAAGTGAACAACTCCCCATTGGGGCCCATACAAATCCGGGCGTTCGGTGATTTTGCCTACAATTTGTCCGGTGATAGTCGCGCCCACTCGGCCTACAACGCCAACCCCGCGGCCTTTCCCGGTTTGAGCGGGGCGGCCACCGGCCAGGACAAGGCTTATCAAGTTGGACTCGGCATTGGGGGTGGTGGACCGCTTTACGGTCCCACCCAAGGCCTGGTTTACGGTTCGTTTTCAAAGAAGAACGCTTGGGAGCTGCGGGCTTACTGGCAACATATCGAACAATATGCGCTGGATGTGAACCTGATTGACTCAGACTTCTTCGAAGGCCGGGGCAACCTGGAAGGCGTTTACGTCGCGCTCGCCTATGGCATCACGGATGGCATTATTGGCACCATCCGCTATGGCTGCGCGCAGCGCATCAATAATCAACTTGGCACTGGCGGCAATAACCTGGACCTGCCGACAATTAACCCCATCAACAACTACAACCTCCTGCAGCTCGACCTCACCTGGCGGTTCTGAGCCAGAGCGGCTTCGAGGCCGCCACCACGGGAAATGTAACAATTGAAGGCTTGCGCCGTAGGTGAAAGGGCTACACGGTCAGGTTGATTGCGAACGGCTGCCGGCCTTAAGCGCGGTTTCTGTGGCTGAGGCAGGCGCCGATTTATGAGGAACCGAACTATGAAGACGAACAAGAAGCCAAACTCCAAGGCGAAAGTTGACTTGGGCGCCGTGGCCGCCGCGGCAGAGAAGCAGGTCGAGGCGGCCCGTAAACGGGCACGCTTGGCGAAGGCTCAATTCAAGCAAGCTCGCAGGGCCTTGAAGCAAGCCAAGAAGGCCGCGAAGGCAGCTCGCAAACAGACCAAGGCCGAAGCGAAAGCGCTTAAAGCCGAGGCTGGAAAAGCAATCAAGGCGCCGGCGAAAGCCGCGAAGGGAAGTAAGGGCCGTCGCGCTGCGACTGCAGTCGTGCCCGGGAAGCCCGTGTCGCGAACCGCGGCGCCGAGGCCGGTTAAGCCCGAGGGCGGCCCTCAGATTTCCGTCGCCAACGCCCCGGTTTCTCCAGCCTAGCCGCTGGGCCCGGCTGAGAGGAATCGCGAAGGCCCAGACGAAGGTGAGGCGCGCGCAGTTACACTCCTGCTGCGCAATAGCACAACATTTGTGACATCTCTGGCCCATGCTCGCGCGTGGGAAGAGCATCGTTGCAAGCAACTTGATTTAACCCCTCGTCACCGGTCCGATGCTTCTGCCTTCTGTTTTCCGCCACCTTCGCTCCGCTGCCCTTTGTCGCGAAAACTTAACATTGCCGTCGCACGACCGACACGCGGCCATGCCAGGGTTTGGATAGTCTGTAATATGCAAGCGATTGAAGCGGAAGCCAAAATGGATAGCGGGATCGCCGCACGATTTGGAATACTCAAACAGCGTCTGCTGCTGCAGCGGCTAAATGAGGTGCCTGACTCCAGAACTCCTGACATAGGGATCTCAATTTCCTGCATATTGGCGGGCTTTTAGCTCATCTCGTGGTGGTGCGGGGTGCGGACCCAAACCTGTCGGCTTTTTTGGACGCCGGGTATTCTCGCCCGGTATGGCGGCCCCGCAAAAAGACGATCTATTTCCCGAAGCTCACAACCCGGAATGTCTGCGTGTCATCAACGAGCGCTGTCTG
>Ga0182014_10005845_pt1 | contig 13527 bp, 13 predicted proteins | sample 612S2DmetaG_FD_120489 | JGI IMG/M metagenome (GOLD analysis project Ga0182014, IMG submission 120489) | Permafrost microbial communities from Stordalen Mire, Sweden - 612S2D metaG | ecosystem: Environmental > Terrestrial > Soil > Wetlands > Permafrost | place: Sweden: Stordalen | collected... | reverse complement strand
TGCCAATGTTCCTCCAGGGCCATCCGTGTCAGGGTGACGAAGACGGTCAGGTCGAGCAGATCGGCGACGGCATTCGGACCGGAGGCAATGGAACAGGTTTCGGTGCCTAGCGCAATTTTCCACTTCAAGCTTTCCGCAGGTTCGAGAGCGTTGGTGCCGAGCCGGAGCTGGTCTACGCCGACGACCATTCGCGTCAAATATTCGTCTGCGAATCGCAACACGGTTTGCTGCACTTCGACTGGGTCCACGCTGTGTTTCCCTTTGTTGTCCGGCGTGACGGCGCGGACGGCTTTTCCGGGCATGTTGGTTGCGGTCTGCACCAAGCGGCACCCCGTGCTCAGAGTGAGGAGCAGGAGGCTCAACAGAAGTGGCAGGTGGCAAGTGGCAGGTGGCGAGGGGCGGGGGACGAGGGGCGAGTGATCAGTGGTCAGTGGCCAGTAATCAGTGATCGGGGGCCAGGGGCGGGGGGCGGAACATTGAACATCCAACGTCGAACATCCAACATCGAATGAGGGAGGCAGAAACGGCAGACGCCCAAGGTCAGTGACCGCTGAGCAGCGGAGAGGGGTATCTGGCAGCTTAGCGCGCATACGGCATCCGCTCCTTTACCTGGTAAGGCAGGGGCGCATTCGCCTCGGCTGCAACCCGGTACGTGGTGGCTTCATCGCTGCTGAACTTAGTGCGGCGGCCGTACCGGCCATAGGCCGTGCCGCCAATGCTGGTTTGCTTGGTTTCCACCGTGGTCTCTCCGGCCTCGGTCAACTTCACACGAACCGGCGTGATCATGCCTTTCTTGACGTCCACTTCGACCAGTCCCGGCTCGCGCAGGGCACAGTTCATGAATGTGACCCGCAAACGGTAATGACCGGGCGGAAAAGCCAGGCGCAACACCCGGCCTAGTGGCGGCTCGAATTCCGAGAAGACACCTTTGAAGGCCTGCGCGCGGGCATCGAAGCGCGCCACCTGCCAGCTCAATTCTCCGGAAGAGTCGGCGTAGAAATCTACGTAGCCCGTTTTCGCTCGGGCTTGTGGTGGGTTGACATTGGGGCTGGCACATCCAGCGACCAACAGGCCAGCCGCGGCAAGCATCAGCAGTCGTTTCATGGTTGAATGTTGTTGTTTGAGATCGGAATTCCGGGCTGGAGTTGACTCATTGGGCTTGCAACCGCTTGCTGACTTCATTCATCAGTTGGCGGTAGGGCTTCTTGTTCAGCAGGACCATGCGGCTTTCGCTCTCGAAGATGCCATCGCCTGCGTCACGCACGGCAAACATGTCGAGCTGCAACAAATGGGAAGCGTCCGCCAGCGCAGTGATCTTCACTTTGGCACGGATCACCACGCCTTCGCCAAGCCAACCACCCCATTTGAGCGCGTCGCGCCGGCTGCCAGGCCGTTGAAATCCCATATACTCTGCCCCTTCCGCGACAAGCGAATACCCCTCTTCGGCAAAGACCCCTTTGGTCACCTGGCGAATCTCGGCGTCGCTCCGGCCTTTGACGGTCACGTAAGCATGGCTGTAGCTGCCCGGTTGTTTGGCGGATTGGCAGCCGACGAGGGTGACGGCGCACAAGGCGAGCAAGCCGGCCGCGAAAGGGCGAAATTGCGTTCTTGCCTTCATACAAAATGGCAAATGGTTTGTCTCTGTGGGTTTGCGCTGGAGTTTGTTTGCATGGCCAGTAGCGAGTTATCAGCAATCAGTGATCCGTGTTACATCGCCGGCTCAGTCGGGTGAGATCGTCCAGGTCTTGTCCGGATCGTATGCCTTCATTGCCCCGGCAATTTTCGCCGTCTGCGGGCCAAGATCTTTCTGAAACACGCGGCCTTGCTGGTTGACGATGAAGGTCATGATGCCCGTTTCGCCGTATTCCGCAGGCCAGGCCACGAGGGCAAAGCCGCCGATCATGTTTCCGTTGATCACGTAATCATATTTGCCCCCGGGCGCGTGCTTGCCTTGGCGGGCAAGAATCTTGAACAAGTAGCCGTGGTAGGGGTTCGGCCCGGATTTCTCGCCGGTGATCTTCCGGTAACCTTCAGCCTGGGCCGCCGCCACAAGCGGGCCCAGCGGACTGATTTCACCGTCCGGTTCCGGCGACCAGTAGAGGCCGTTCTTGTTACCGGGCGTGCTGAGAAAATTCTGGGCGAACTTGAGCACCTCGCTGCCGTCGCGGTCGCGGCTGGCGTATTCGCGCTGGGCCTGAACGTAAGCGCGCGCGACATCGAGTGTTGATAATTCGTTGGCGCCGATGCGGCGATTGAGCAACTCATCTTTGCCCGCGACGGTATCGAAGAACCACCGTCCATCCTTCTGCACGATGGGGACGGGGAAGGGCCAAGGGTCATTGCCTAGTTCAAGGACGCGGCGCGTGTCCGACTGGCGCACTAGCCGGTTCGTTTCACCAAGGGCGGCGGCGAAGTCAGCGAATTCGTTTGCCGCCTGAACGGCGTCGGGGTTCACGAGATCCTCGGCTGCCGGGCCGAGGATGGCGCGGAGTTCAGTGTGGTTCGTGGTTTGTACCGCGCCGGCGAGGGCGGCGACCGCTTCTTCGGGAGTGGCGAAGGTCTTTCCGGTCTCGGCAGCGTTGAGCTGCGCGGCAGTGAAGAACGCCAAGACGATGCCGCGCGCGCGGCAGGCGGTGAAAAATGAGTTTGGAATCAGGTGTTTCATAAGAAATGTCGGTTGCAGTTAAGGGTTGAAGGTCATCGCCGGCGTCCGCCGAAGGAACGGCCTCCGCCTCCGCCTCCGCGGCTGATGGAGCCGCGGCTGCTGAATTGGCGCGTGCTGGCGCCGCTGCGGACCCCGCCAAAGGCGCTGGTTCGCGACGTGCTGGCCGAAGGCCGCGAGTAGGACGAGCGCGGTGATGGGCGGTTGTAGGATTGGCTCGGCGCTGAACCGGGCCGGCTGAACGACGAGGTCGTCGTTGGCCGGGCGGCTGTCGTACTCGGCCGCGCCGCGGGTGTCGCTCCGGAACTCCAGCCCCGGGACTGAGCCGACTGCGTGGTGGACCTGGTTCCCGATGCGCCCGACGTGCTCATGCGGCTTTGATCCGGCTGCCATTTCTGCGCCGTGGTCGCAGGCCGGTTGACATTGTTAATGGTGTTCTTGTTGATGTTGACGTTGCGGTTGATGTCTATGTCCACATCACCGTGATGGCCGCCGCCGCCCCACACGGCGACGCCGTGGTGGCCCACGTAAATCCCGCCGTGGTGCCAGTCGCAGTTGTTGGCGATGATCAACCCAACGGTGACGCCCACGGCGAACGTGACGGCTGGCGGAGGCCCCACATAAACGGGCGGCGGATAGTAATAATACATGGACGGCGGGTAGGTCGGGACATAAACGACCTGGGGGTTGGACGGTTGAATCTGGACGATGGTGTTGGTCACATAGACGACCTGCTGCTCGACGGTCTTCTCGATGACTGTGTTGGTGACAACGACGATTTGCTGCGGGGTGGTCTTGAGCGTACCGAGGGCCTGCGCTTTGCCGCGCAGCGATTGGATGGTGTCCATCAACTCCTTTTGCTGGTCAAGGAACGCCTGGCCCAAATCCATCGTCCACGTGAGGTCATCGTTCATCTTCTGCATCAGGTCCGGGAACTTCGCGAGGGCCTTCACGTTCTCGTCCCACGGTTGCTCGTCCACCTTCGGAATGTTGTTGGTGTCCTTGACGAATCGCGCCGCCTGCACAATCTCCAGCGGATAGACCGAGGCTGGGAGAATAATGGCGATCAAGGGATCGGGATGCATGGCAATGGGCGCGGCCAACTTTTCCAGGTCGGCAGCACTGTATTTGGGCGCGGCCGACGGCGGCGGCGCGGGTGATGGCGGATTCTGCTGCGCGTAGGCGCTGCTCCATAGGGCCAGGGTGGCCACAAGGGCCAGAACCAGCGCAGCCGGTGTGATGAGTTTTGTCGTTTTCATGAGCATTGGCTTTCAGTTGTTGAGAAGCGGGGTGTTGTTGAATCTACAAGGGAATCAGGCTGGCTTGGGCCAGCATGGGAACGGTATTGGTCTGGATCGGAATCGTCGGCGACGGCGGGCAGTTCTGCATGAGGCCAGGCAGGAGGAAGTCAATCGGGGAGACGGATTTACTCGCGTTGATGCCAATGATGACGAGATAGGCCACGACCAAGTCGCCGCCGGACGCCACTTTGCCCAAGCCTTTGCTCGCAAGATTCCGGCTGATGGAATCCTGGATCAGAGCATGGACTTGTTCCCGCCTGTCGGCATACTCCGGACTCATACTGGGGGTCTTAGCCATAAAGTTGTAGGTGGCGGCATGAATTGGGCCGGTGTCCACTTTGGCAGGCGTGGAACCGCAACCAGCGACCAGCAGCGCGGCCAGATAGAGTGTGACGAATAATGAGCAATTCATGGATGGGATCTCCCTAATTGGTTTGCTGTTTTGGGTGATTTGACAGATCAGAATACCAACGCCAGCTTGAACCAGATGGTATCGCCTTTGAGGCGTTTCTCTACCTCCAGTTCCGGCAGCCATTTGAGTTCGACGACGAGGTCGGTGGTCTTGCTGTTGCCGATCTTCGTCGCGTAGGAAATCACCGGGCCGATGCCGATGGTGCGGCCTTCAAAGTCGCCGAGACTAGCGCCGCTGCCCCGGTCGCCGGTGATCTGCTGGTAATAAAAGGCATTTGCCCCCACGCCGGCAAACCCGCCGAACAATGGGAGGTGCTGCGCCACCGTCGCGTCGAGGTGGAACACGTCGCCGCTCTGATAATCGGTCTCGTCGTTCTTCGTGCTGACGTCGAAGCCGGCGAATAGGCTCACTTCCGTCCCGATCTTGCTGCTGAGCCAGCTCATGCTCACGCCCGGCTCGAAGGTCCAGTAGTTCTTGCCGATGTTGGCGAGCTGGCCTGCCTCAAACTCGCCTGTCGGCGCATAGATGCCAAAGGCGCCGCCAAATTTCACGTCCCCATTGGTCCAGCCGAGCATGAACGGCAGAATCTCGATGTCGCCAATCCCATCGGCAGTGTCCCGGCGGTTGCCGGTAACGGGACCGACCTGCACGTTGCCCTTCACCTCCATCCACATGTAAGGGATTGCCAGGGCGGCGGCATATTGACCGCCGAAGATCTTCCAGGGTGTCTGGTACAACAGAAATGAGGTCTCGGCATAAACTGTGCCGTCAACGTTAGCGACCACCTGTCCACCCAAGTCCAATTGGCGGGAGCCGCCGGCGGAACCGTTGTAGTAAGTGAAGGCGTTGACGTAGGCGAACGCCTCTTTGCCTGGGAGCGTGTCAATGAACGACGCGGTTGCGCCGGGCAGATAATGGCCGCTGCCGGATTCTTCAGCGCGCAAGGCGATCGGCGCGAGAGCGGCGGTGAGGATAAGAGTGAGTAGCGGGTTTGATTTCATGCTCTTGCGTGTTTTGATCTCAGTTGCATCTACAGTTTTATGATTGACGTATTGCGATTCAGAACTTGAACCGCAAATCCAGGCCGGCAGACCAGCCGCTGAAATTATCGCTAAAAAAGTATGAGGCGCCCAACCCAAGCCACTTGACTTTCCAGAGCTTGCCCAGAAAGTCCAGCACGAGGCGGCCATTCACGGTGTAAGAGTGATCGGCGTTGATGCCGGCGGCGATCCCACCGAACATTTCGGTGCGCGCAAAGAAACCACCCGTGTGCAACTCGCCCCCGAGAACCTTCCACCCCAGCGGCACATCGACATCGAGCTTGTTCTCCCAGGTGTGCGAGTCGCCGTTGACGCTGGCCACCGGCGAGGTGCTGTCGAAGCTCTCGGTGTGGAAGTAATTATAGCGCGAGCTGAAATCGAACGTCGTGCGCCCCCAGAACCACGCGTAGTCCAGATCCAGCGCTGGCTGCGCGGACCACGAGTCGATCGTCCAGTCCACGAATGTGCCACTGGCCGCCGCTTTCACTGTCTCACCAAGGGCGTTCTGGGCCTTGAACTCGTTCTCGGTATGGCCGTAAATGCCGCTGATCGTCGGCGCCAGGCTGAAATGGTCGTTGAGGTAGAACCGCACGCCGGCCCCGCCCTGCACGGCCAGGACGTCGTAAACCAGCCGGTTGCCTTGCAGGTAGCCGCCCGGGAAATCGTTGTCAGCCGTGAAGTGGCCCAGATTGCCTTGGAGCACGGGCGCCCAATCGAGGCCGCCCAAGCCAAGCGGCCGGGGTGAACAGATGTCCCCGCCGCCACCCAGCTTGGACACGCTGAGTTCCGCCACCTTGCCGCCTCGGAAAGAATAAATCCCGCCGGCCGCCCCGTAATCGCCGCCCAGGATGATCGCAGCTTCCGCCCGGTTACCCACGACCTGCTGGAATTGCTCGATGGCCGGCGCAGGCACCACCGGCTGTTGGGCGGGAGCGGAGAGGCAAACAACCGCCGACAGAACCGCGCCATGAAACATACTAAGGACGACGGAGCGCCGCGTGAGAGCACGGGGTTCTTGGGAGCGCGAAATTTCCGGGCTGGCGCTTGGCTTGCTCATCTCAGTGGTCAGTGATCGGTAAACAGTCATCAGTGGCCGGGTTGCTCCAGTTGATTGCATTGGCTCGCGCGGGCCTTGCGAGCCTTGCGGATCTCAAGCAAGTAACCTCCGGAGATCAGGCTCAACCCGAGGCCCCCGCTATAAGGAAGGAACCACTCGATCCGCTTGGCCAGCTCGACTCCCAGCCACAGCAGGAGACTCGCCATCAGCACCACGATTCCCCAGTAGATCAGGCCATTCTGGATTCCAAACCGAGGCGGCCGGGCTTGCGCCTGGTTTCCGGCTTGAGGGGGTGCGGCTGTTGGATTGCTAGATTCGTTCATGGTCAATAGACCCATTGGATCCGCGTGAGGAAACTGTCGGTGACACCGGTCTTGCCGAGACGGTCCAGCCAGGTGTGACCCCAGCCGAAGCCGATTTTCCAGCGCCGGGTCGCCCACCAGTTGATGCCGAGATAGGTCTTGTCGAACTTGCCGCCCTGGACCGCGCCGTCGTCGAGGTCCACGTGTGAAAACCGCGCGACGAGTTCGGGCGCGCCCCAGGGCCCCTCGGGCATGACCCGGCGCGCGTAGCCCACGGTGCGGTCGTAAGGCCGCGTTTCGCCAGTAAGAATCCAACTGGCGGTGACGTAATAGCCGGAGAATTCGGGGTTGCCCGCCGCGGGCGAATCCACCCAGGCGCGATTGTATTCGGCAAGCACCGAGAACGGCCCTTCATTCCACAGCGCTTCGAGGCCGAGATGCCACGCGTGGTCGCCGGGCAGGTTGCCGGTGTCCACGTAATTATCGGCGACGTTGGATTCCGGGCGTCCCTTGTAGCGCAGCGTGTTGTTGTCCGCGCCGGCGTAGCGCCCGGCGAGTCCAAGATGGAGAAACCGTTTGTCATCCGGCTGGTCCCAGGCCAAGCCCGTTAGGCGAGCGGACACATCCGTGCCGCTATCGTCGAGGGAATCGCCACCCACCCACCAATCGTTGAAGACGCCGCCGGAAAGGGTCATGCGCTGGTCGGCGCCGAAGACGTGGCTCAGCTTTGCGCCGATGCTCCGCGAGACGAAGAACGGGGTGAGCACGCGTTCCTGCTGCGGCAGATTGCCGGAATCGCCGACCATTTCATAACCAAACGTCTCCTTCATCTTGCCCACGGTTAGTTTGGTGGCCGGGCTGCCGAGCGGAAAGGCGAACCAGAGATCGACCATTTCCCACGTCGTGGCAGGATCGGTATCGAAGCCCTTATAGACTCCCGCGACGAAGTAGCTCACTTTGTAATCGCTGCCGATGGTGCCGCGCAGCATGAGCCGCAGGTCGCGCACCTGAAACTGATCCTCCTGCTTGCCCACCTGGGAAAGGCTGGCGGCATCCTGTGAGAACGCCGTGTAATCAAACACCGCCGACACTCCGGGTTTGATTGTGAACCAGCGCTCCTTTACTTGCGTTTGGTCAGTGAACGACTGCGGCACGTCGGGGACCAGGAATGGCTTCTCCAGCGGTGGCAGCGGCGCGGCTTCAAATTCACCAAGCGCCGGCGGAAGCTCGGATTCCTCCGACTGTGCGCGGGCGGTCGTCCCGGAAAGCAGGCTAATAACTAAAATGGCGAAAATCGAAAGCAGGCTCGCCCTCACCCCAGCCCTCTCCCCCGAGGTGAGGAGGAACAAACGGCGGGCCTTTGAGGATTGGGTTGCAATCGTCGCAATCAGCCCGTTCTTGGTCTGCGGTCTAGAGTAGAGAGACACGCTCGCCCTCACCCCGGCCCTCTCCCCCAGGGAGAGGGAGAGCCTATTGGCGTCGCTTGAAAGGTTGTTCGTTTTGCGTGCGGTCGCCGCCACATCATCATTCGTCGCGAGGGCCATTCGACAACCCGCCGTCTCCGCCTCGCCAAACCGCCGCGAAAGGTCCTCCCTCTCCTGGGGGAGAGGGCTGGGGTGAGGGCGAGCGTGCAATCCATTCTTGAAGTTTCGCGCCACCGTCATAGGCTTTTCGCCATGCCCAACACCGGACTCGCCCGCGCCCGGCGCAAGAAGCCCACCTGGGCCGAGAAGCTCGTGCGGCGGTGGCTGCGGGACCGGCGATTCACCGGCTACAAGTTCCGGCGCGAGCATCCCGCCGGAGAATACTTGCTGGACTTCTTCTGCGCAGAGGCCCGGCTCTCGATTGAACTCGACGGGTTCCAGCACGGGCATCCTGCCCGGCAAGCCTACGACACAGAACGAGCGAGGTTCCTCGAAACTCTTGGAATCAAGGAATTGCGTTTCTGGAATTGGCGATTGCGTCGCGAAGGACAGGCCGTTCGCGATGCGATTTTCAACGCGTTGCAGCAACGGGCGCCGCACCCCTTGCCTGCTTATACTCGCCTTGGGATCGTTGGCGCGGAGAAAAGTCAGGGGGAGGCTCGCCCTCAGGATGTGATGGACCCGGGGAAGAGTCAGCGGCACGCTCGCCCTCACCCCAGCCCTCTCCCCCGGGGAGAGGGGAAGCCTTTGGACGGCAGTTGAAGGTTGGGGGGCGCTGTCTGCGTTCGATGCTTTCTCCCTCTCCTGGGGGAGAGGGTTGGGGTGAGGGCGAGCCTCCAATCCACTAATCAGTCCAAGAGCAGGGCGTTTGTTCATCTTCACAGACTTCATTTCATCAATTGGTCGAACATCACTTGATACGCATCAGGCCGCAGTCCCAGGTCGCCTCGGAAGGGACGGTCCAGCGCGAAGATCATGAAAATGACCAGCCCGATGAATGTCGCCAAAAGGAGCACCTGGATGCCGTGCAGTCGCGCATCTTCCACTTTGAAGAAGAAGGAGGCGCTCAGGCCGATGAAGGCACCCGCGACGACCACGGCCCACATCACCGCCGGCAAACCGGTGCCCACCGCATCCAGTCGCAAACGGCGAGCCTGGATCATCAGGTTGTAGGCGCGGAGGGTTTCTCCATGCAGAAGTTTCTGACCCTCAGTGGACGGTTCGAATTTGTCCAGCACCGCCTGGAAGCGGCTCATGTGCTCGACGCCGGCGGTTGGAATCTGTCCCCGCCGCTGCAAAGGCCACGCTTGATGGATAACCTGATCCGTGTAGTCACGAAGTTCCTTCTGCAGGTCCAGGCGGATCGGTTCGGGGTAGCTGCTCACATCGCGGTAAAGCGCGTTCAGCGAACTGGCCTCGCCGGAAACGATCTTCGAATCGTCGGAGTAGGTCTGCCAGACGCTCACGGCGATCAGCGCCACGGCCAGGCCGTAGAACACCATCACGGATTGCAACATGGCGCCGCCGAATTCCGAATCCGCCACCTGGATGCGCAGGCGCGGCAGCACGCGGCGGCGCACCACGACCAACCCAACCACGGCGAACAGCCACAGCGATCCGACAATCGCCGGCCCAGTGATCAGCAACGGAAGATCGAAGAGGAATTCAAACATAATGAACGCTCGCCCTCACCCCGACTCTCTCCCCCGGGGAGAGGGAGAGCGGACGACCGCCTTTCGTCAAATCGGATCTGCCTCTGAAACGAAGCAGACAAGCCGGTTGTGTCGGATGCGACTGGGAGGTATTCAAGCAGCGAACCAACGTGATTCCTTCTCCTCGGGGGAGAAGGCCAGGATGAGGGCGAGCCAAAACACTATCTTCATTTCTACAGACCGGGGAAAAGTTAGTTTCCCGAACGCTCGCCCTCACCCCGACCCTCTCCCCCGGGGAGAGGGGGAGGTTCCGCCCGGTGCTTGAAAGTTCGTTCGTTTTCGGTGCCATCGCCACTACGTCAGCATTCGTCGAGAAAGTCGTTCGACAAGCCGCCGCCCCCGCATCGCCAAAGCGCGGCGAACGATCCTCCCTCTCCTGGGGGAGATGGCCGGGGTGAGGGCGATCCTGCAATCCATTCTTCATTGGCAATATGATGCTCACACGGGCTTCTTTTCCACGGCGGCGGCGACTTCCGCCATGGCGATGGCCCAGAGGGGCGACGCCACCTTGGCGCCCTTAATCTCGTCGTAAATGCGGGTGAATTCCCCGGCGTCCAGCCAAATGCCGCCGCATTTGGGGCACTGGTCAATCTCGACCTGTTTCGTTTCCGAAAACCACTTGCGCTCCAGGACCAGGTCAGGGCAGCGCGGGCACCAGCGCGGTTCGGTCAGCTTGACGTTGCTGGTCGGCACATTCCAGATCGTGTGGAGCGTGGTGGCGGCACTGGCGCTCACCCGCTCCAGTTCCGTGGCATCAAACCAGATGCCGCCGCACCCGCCGTAACAGACGTCGAGGATCATGTCGCCCGCGCCTTTTTCGCGCAGCGGATTCTTGCAGGATGGACAATTCATAAGCTTGGTTTCGTTCGTCGTCCGTTACTTAATGATCAATGATTACTGATTACTGATTACAAGTCATTTGCTGCGCTGGGATAGTGTATGGCGAGACTCCCGTGAGCCTCCCCGGCTGCCACAACCGATTTGGCTTATGCAATTGAGGCTCCCGCGGGTGCCCAAATATAGGACACTTATCCCACGCACAACCAGATATGCCGATCACGCGCCAAGTGGTGCCCCGGCTCTGGCACTTTACCCGTCTCCCGCCTTTCGACGAACCATCCGAGCCCAGCCTGGCATCCCAAACCGTCGAGTCTCTGGCCCGGGGTTCCTCCCACCCTGCACCGGACCCTCCCGCGGGCCTCGCCGGAGCCTCCCCGTAGCACCTCTTATCGCCGATAAGAGGTGCTACGGCGAGGCTCCGGTGAGGCTCCGGTGGGATTACGGAGGTATGAACGGGCGGCAGGGAACGCTGTTCCCCGCATTCCGCCGAAAACAGTGAAGAACCCTGCTTTTGTTGAATCCTGGTTTTCATTTTGGGAAGAGGAAGGTGAGGGTGAGGCTTAGCCCCCACTGAGGGCCGCCCAGCGCGCGCTCGGCGTACCAGCGGCCCGTGAGATCGAGCTCAATTTGTTGCCGGGCAATTGTCAGCACCTGGCCGATGGTAGCTTCCAACGGCACCGTCCATTGCCGGAACTTCCAGTCATACTGGGACGGGGTGTCCACGCCGAACGTCGTGTCCTTGTCGGTGGTGTAGGACAGGAAGGGCTGGAGGTAGGTCGTGCTCACCGCCGGGCCGGCATAAGTGCTCGCGAAGGACCACGCGTGGCCAGTCAGCGCCCCGGCCGTCCAGGGGCCGTCCTGACGCAGCACGGCCACGGTCGGCCCGGCGCTCCATCTGCCCGCACCCAGCACGCGGTCGGTGGCGCTCGGCAGGATCAAGCCCGGCCCCGCGCCCCAGTACCAGCCTCCCATCGGCTGGTCGGGCGAGAGATAGATCGTATCCACAATGTCGCCCAGCCCGCTGTGGCTGACGCCGCCGCTGAAGGGCGCTTCGGCATAAATGAAAGGCACGGCCGTGCGGGTGATGAGGTTCCAATTCGTGCTGAGCGGGAAGGGAACGACCGGAATGAGACTGGCGGTGCAGGCCGTGGCTTTGGCATTCCCGTAACCGAAATCCCAGTCCTGCTCCAGGTGGACGCTGGTGAGTGCGGCGACCGGGTTGTGCAGGTCCAGGGCGACTTTGGCCGCTGGCTGCTTTTCCTGTTCGGCCGGCTGGGCAAAGCCCGCCGGCACAGTCAGCGCCGCCCCCAGAGTCAGCGAGAAGGTTAAGAGGCCGCGCAGCAACGCGTTGGACCCCGCCCCTACGCGCTTCAGGCATTTCATGGCCCCGGCGGCCGGGATGTCAACCGCCTTGATCCGGTCCTGAGTCATGAAATAAACCGACCCGGACAGCGGATTGGGAGCACCCGGCACGAACACGGCCACGTGCCCGCCCTCGAGCCGTTCGACGAGGAACGCGAGCTGCCATGCATCCTCAATCCGCGCGAGCACCACTTGATGCCCGGTCTGCTTCTCGACGCCCAGCATACTTTCGCCCATGCCCTTGAGGAGCTCATAGCCGGGCACGTCGGCGAGCACCGCTTTCTCCAGGCTGCGGACAAGCTTCCTGGCAAGCGCACTCCGCGCGAGGATCCCGGCGAGGAAACAGAACAACACGATTATGGCAATGGCCAGAAACACCGGCGTCCGCAGGCCGATCACCGAATGGACGGGGAGGTGCTCCGCCAGCGGATCCACGACCTTGCGCGCAACCGCCAGCGCCTTGGCGAGAACGACCACTAGGGCGACGACCGGCACTAGAAACAAGAGGCCGCCCACGAGAGTCGTCCGCAAGATTTTGAGAATGCGTTTCATGGGGCCAGTGGTTCTTTAGTCATCAGTAAACAGTGATCAGTCATCAGTGGGCCGCGTTCCCGCCAGCAGCGCGGCCCCCAATTGTTCGCGCAATTCCTCGCGCTCCGCGTCGGTGGCCCGGCGTGGGACGCGGATCAGTTCGCCAAAGGTCATTTCGCAGTGCGAGAAAGGCAGCGGGACTTGAAAGCCATCCCAGCTCTTCACCCTGATCTTCCAACCCAATTGGCAGGAGTAGGGGACAATCGGCAGGCCGGTGACTTGCGCCAGCGCCATCACGCCTTCCTGGACGACGTAGCGCGGACCGCGCGGGCCATCGGGCGTCACCGCGAGGTCGTAACCGCGCTCGGCCCACGAAGCCAGTTCGAGCAGCGCCTGCGCGCCGCGCCGGCTGGATGATCCCCGGACAGGCTGCACGCCAAAGTTCTGGAGGATGGCGGCGAGGAACGCGCCGTCCTTGCTGGCGCTGATGAGCGCCGCCAGATGATCGTGCTGGTGATGCGGGCGGACGAAGCTCTCGTAAACTTTCATGCACAAGCCCAGGCGGTTGTGCCAGAGGGCGAAGATGACCGGTTCGTCGGGAAGCATGGCGGGGCCGGGGCCGCCGTTGACGCGGTAGCGCAGCGTGGCCGTGAGCAGGCGCAACCCGTTGGCCACTACCCAGCCCAGCGCGCGCTGGCCACGCGAGGGCCGATTCGGCACCACTACGCCGCTGGCGCGTTTGGGCCGGGAGGGTGGACTGGATGACGGAGTACTCACGGGGGGATCAGTAATCAGTAATCAGTAATCAGTGGTCGGTGGCCGGTGGTCGGTGGTCGGTGGTCGGTGGTCGGTGGTCGGTGGTCGGTGGTCGGTGGTCGGTGGTC
>Ga0182014_10005837_pt1 | contig 13538 bp, 8 predicted proteins | sample 612S2DmetaG_FD_120489 | JGI IMG/M metagenome (GOLD analysis project Ga0182014, IMG submission 120489) | Permafrost microbial communities from Stordalen Mire, Sweden - 612S2D metaG | ecosystem: Environmental > Terrestrial > Soil > Wetlands > Permafrost | place: Sweden: Stordalen | collected... | reverse complement strand
GGTGCAGGCCATGCTGGCGGAGGGGCCGCGCGAAGTGGCGCGGCACGAAATCCCGGAGAGCAATTGGCAGGACAACCGGCCCATTTCACTCGCATGCTCGGAGGCGCCCGCCAGGACCTACCGCATCGCCATCGAGCACCAGCACACGATGAACCTCCCCTATGTCCGGCTTTTCAGCGGCGCGCGAAAGAACAACTGGGAGGCGGAAGCGGCGTTCACGCTGCGTGCCCTGGAGCGCGCTCCTCATCCACGGCAGATGCAGACGGCGTGGATCGATCCGGCGCGGATCGTTGACTTAACGGACAAGCTGGATGCGCGCGGCATACTCCGCTGGGAGGCGCCGCCGGGCCGCTGGACCGTGCTGCGCTGGGGTCATGTGAACACGGGCAAACGCAACGGGCCGGCGCCGCCCGAAGGCACCGGCTGGGAATGTGACAAGCTTTCCCCCGCCGGCGCAGAAGCCCATTTTGCCGGGTACATCGGGCGTCTGGCCGGCCAGAACGGGCCGGTGGGCGGCGGGCTGATGCAGGGCATGGTGCTCGACAGTTGGGAATGCGAGACCCAGACGTGGACGCCGGGCATGGACGGGCAGTTCGCGCGGCTGCGGGGCTATCCGCTCCGGGCGTGGTTCCCGGCGCTCGCGGGATATGTGGTTGGCGATCCGGAAACCACGACCCGTTTCCTGCGCGACTGGCGGGCGACGGTGAACGATTTGCTGGTCGAGAACTTCTTTGGCCGCATGGCGGCGCTGGGGCGCCGGAACGGATTGGCGATTTCCTATGAGACCGCGCCCGGCGACGTGTTCCCCGCCGACATCCTGGAGTATTACAAGCACGCCGATGTGCCGATGTGCGAGTTCTGGCAACCGCGAACCGAAGCGTTCGTGGGCAGCTTCGATTTCAAGCCGATCAAACCGTGCGTGTCGGCGGCGCGGATGTATGGCAAGCCGCGCGTGGCGGCGGAAGCGTTCACGTCGTTCAACCTGACGTGGAAAGAGCATCCGGGCATGTTGAAGCACGTGGCGGACCTCCACTTCGCCGAAGGCGTGACTCACCTGGCCCTCCACACTTATACCCACAATCCCCGGACAGACTGGCTGCCGCCGGGCACGGCGTTCGGTTCGGGCATCGGCACGCCGTTCCTGCGCGGCCAGACGTGGTGGGCGCACATGCGCGAGTTCACGGCGTATCTGGCGCGTTGCGGCTATCTGCTGGAACGCGGGCGGCCGGTTTCTGATGTGCTGTGGTATCTCGGCGACGAGCAGGACCACAAACCGGGCCAGGACGCGCCTTTCCCGCGGGGCTACCACTACGACTACTGTAATCCCGACGCCTTGCTCACGCGTCTGTCGGCCCGCGACGGCCGGATCGTCACGCCCGAAGGCCTGAGCTATCGCGTCCTGTGGCTGCGCGATTGCCCGCGCATGCTGCCGGAGACGCTGGAGAAGCTGGTGTCGCTGGTAGAGCAAGGGGCGGTGCTGCTTGGCGAACCTCCGCGCGGTCTGGCGACTTTGAGCGGAGGAAAGACTGCCCAGGCGCGATTTGCCCGCGCCGTCGAAACCCTGTGGGGCGCGGATGCACCCGGAATGCGCCGCGTGGGCAAGGGAAGCGTGATCTCCGGAATGTCCGTGAGTGACGCGCTGGTAAAACTCGGCATCAAACCTGACCTCGAAAGCGACGACGTGGTCTGGACCCACCGCCAGACCGACGGAGCCGACTGGTACTTCGTGGCGGCTCGCGCGCCGGGAGGCTTTCGCGGAACACTCCGGTTTCGGGCCGGCGGCGTTGTCGAGTTGTGGAATCCCCTCACGGGCGAGGCGCTGCCCGCTGGCGTGGTGCGGCGCGAGGGCGAAACCAGTCTGGTCGCGCTCGAACTGCCCCCGTCCGGGTCGGCCTTCGTGGTGTTCCGGAACGACCGTCAGAGCGCGCCAAACCGCATCGTCCGGTTGGAGCATGAGGGGTTTGTCGTTGCTGACGTCCAGGCCCCGCGAGTGGTGCCGACCGGCATCCAGGTGGTTTCTGCCGGCTACGGCGACCCCGCCGACCCCGTGCGGCGCAAGGACGTGACCGAACTCGTCCGCCAGGATTTGGCGCGGGGCCGGAATACGATCACCGCCGACAATGATTGGGCGGGCGGCGACCCGGCATTGAACACCGTGAAGAAGTTAATTGTCGTCATGCGACTGCTGGACGGACAGGAGAAACGCTTCGAAGCCAAGGAAGGCGAACCGCTGACGTTGGTGGATTCCACTCCGGTATCGCATCCAGCCTGCGAGGTTCTGGACGGCGGCGCCGGCTTGCTGGCCTGGGAGCCGGGCACATATCACGCGACGCGAGAGGACGGGACCAGTGCAACCTGGCAAACTCGCTCGCCGAGGGAGGTGCCGCTGACCGGAGCTTGGGAGTTAGATTTCCCTGCGGGCTGGGGAGCACCCGCATCGGTGTGGGTGGACAAATTGGCGTCTTGGACTGAAATGAACCTTCCGCCAGAAGCCAGGGCGTTCTCCGGGACAGCGACCTACTCGACCCAGTTCACCTTGGAGCCTCAGGCGGCCGGCTGCCGCGTGGAACTGGATCTTGGCCGCGTTGAGGTCATCGCCAGCGTGCGCCTCAATGGCCAACCGGTGGGTACTGTCTGGACGCCGCCTTATCGGCTGGATATTACCCGCCTGGCAAAGCCCGGCATTAACCGCCTGACCGTGCAGGTGACCAGCACCTGGTTCAACCGGTTAGCCTATGATGCGGGCCTGGACGAAAAAGCGCGCAAGACTTGGACCATCAGCGGCCCCGCTAGAGGCAGCGCACTCGTGCCGAGCGGCCTTATGGGGCCGGCGACCGTGCGCATCGGCCAAGTATTGGATGCGAGTAATGCGCGATAGAACGAAGAGCCAGGCAAGAAACGGCTGCGGCGCGCAGTGATCCCTGTTCATGGCCCCGCGATTTTTCAAACCGTAGAGAATATGCGAACCACCAAAAGGTATTTGTTCCGCCTTATCCAGGCGGTTTCCCTTTGCGCCGCGGTGACGGCCGTTTCTGTTTCCGCCGCCGACTCCAGTCCAGCACCGAAGCCGTCCTGGGATTGGTCGGGCATTATCGGCACCGGACAAAGCTTGTCCGTGGGTGCGCGAGGTGTGCCGGTAATCTCAACCAATCAACCCTATCACAATCTCAAGCTCTCGACCGATCACCTTCCCTGGCCGGTCGATCCGAACGACACGAATTTGATGCTGGTGGCGCTGGTCGAGCCCGCCGGCCGGCTCGCTCCCAGGCATCCCAGCTCGTGGCCGGAGAACATCAATGGCGAAACCCCGCACTCAGCCATGGCCAACGAAATCACCGCGCTGGTCCGGGCCGAGTTGGGCCACGACTGCGTCAGCATGCACGGGGCCGTCGGCGAAGACGGTCAGGGGACGATCTACCTGAAGAAGAACGCGGTTCAGAAGGGGGTCAACGGACATTCTTATGAGGCGGCGCTGATTGAAACCAAAGCCATTACCCGCCTGGCGAAAGCCGCGGGCAAAACGTACGGCGTCGCCGCCATCATCGTCACGCACGGCGAATCTGATGCCCGCAACGCGAAGTATGAGGACGAATTGCGCCAGTTGTGGCAGGATTATAACACCGACCTGCCGGCCATCACGGCCCAGAAAGAGAAAATCCAAATGATAGTGTCACAGCAGAACTCCTGCGCCGACCACTCGGCATCCGCACTCGCACAATGGAAAGTCGGCGTGGATTATCCTGCCGACATAGTCTGCTCCGGCCCGAACTATCAGTATCCCACGACTGAAGGCGTGCATCTGACCGCCGAGGGCTACCGGCAACTCGGCGAAAAATACGGGCAGGTCTATTTCCAGCGGGTGATTCTCGGCAAAAACTGGCAGCCGCTTCAGCCGACCAAAGTGGAACGTCAAGGACCGATCATTGCCGTCCATTACCACATCCCGGTCCCGCCCCTGGTTTGGGAGACCCGTTTTGAAGCGCCCCATCCGTCCATCGAGGAATGGAAGCAGGGCAATTGTTTCGAGGCAAGCACGTCGAGTGGAACCAGGGTTGACATTGCTTCTGTGGCCATATCCGGCAGCGCCATCGTCATCAACTGCGCGTCGGATCCCGGCCCTGGTGCGCGGGTGGATTACGCGATGGTGGGTGAGAAGAACCGCATGGCGACTCCTGTTCCAGGGACCTTCCGATGGGGTCTTTTGAGGGATTCCGACCCCTTCAAGGGCGCCGGCACAGGAACGATACAACCCAACTATGGAGTTGCCTTCGAGGTGTCAGTGCCTTGAGCCGCCGGCCGCGGTGTACGGGCGCACTACTGCTCCGCCACCCGGCTGCCCGGTCTTCGCCGAGAAACGTTACGATCTCATCGACTTCACATGAAGATCAGCCTCAGCTTGTCTCTTCTCTTGGCCGGGCTTCTCTGCCCTCTCCCGGGGACCTTCTTGCCGGTCAACTTGTCCAAGCTGACTACCCTCCTCTTTATCGCGGCGATGTTCTCGACTTTTCGGGGCGCTGATGGCGTTTCTGCGGGAAGTGATCACCGCGACTCGGGCGTTGCGCGTCTCCTCGACTCCGCAGCCGCGAGGCAAAAGCTCGGCGAAGCCGCTCGTACCTTTGGTGTTGGAATGACATGACAGCAGTCCACCGGGTTCTTCAGATTTCAGGCCAGTGACGTAGAGAGGCGATCGCGGATGGAGGTTGAGGCCGCAAGTCAGCCCTCCTCACACGTGGAGAAACCAACAGTCACGCTCCATTTCGGGTTGCGGCGCCCGGCCTTCGAGGAATCGATACAGGCGCTCCAAAGTTCATCCTCGCCCGCCGCGCGCGCCAATTAAAAATCAGAATTCAAAATTCAAGAATTCTTAGCCTCCGGGCACTACTGAGTGGTCCCAATCCGTCTCAAACCGGGGGCTCGACCACCACTACGTCCTGGCTTCTTTGCTCCGGCGTGACTTTCAATAGAGTGATCTTTCCGCGCTCAACACGGCCCTCGACGGTAGTTCGGTAAGGCGCATGGAGCCTGAAATCGGCCGACCAGTCTCTTGGCCATGCGGGCAGAAGCTGGATGCGCTTGCCGTCGCACTGCAGGAGCATGAGTTGCAGCGTGGTCATCCCGGCGCCTCCGTTATCCATGTCGGGAATCCAGTCGCTGTTCTTGGACCAAAACCATTGGAACCGTTGGTTCCCATAAGCGGTGAACTCCTCGATCACGATCCGCTTGGCTTCCGCCGTCAGACCTAGAAGTGCTGATTCGACTCCGTCCTGTCCCCAACATTTGGCGAACGGGTAAAGTCGCGCGGCATACGTGTCCCTCGCCAACTCAAGCTCCGGCCTGCCCACCGCAAAAAGCCGGTACGGAAACACGGTGTACAGTTCGGGGTTTTCGCGGTTTTTCGGCTCATCATATTTTTGGGCAGGCAGGATCGTCCTTTTGCCATCGCGATCGCCTTTGCCCTTCGGTGGAAGCTTTCCTCGGGCGGTGGTGCCGAGAGGGATGCCCGGCAGTTCCTGCAAGACCTTCATCCAGGAAGCTCGTTGAGTCCCGCTGCAAAGGTTCGGCGGAAGGGAAAGCAAGCGAGGCAGGACGCTCCGCAAGCCCGCTACGTCCGGAGTCGGGTTGACGGCGCTCTTTTGATAGGTCTCGATGGATTGGGATGGTTCCAGGAGAATCTTGCCATCAGCCCCGCGCGGCCAGTGCTCTGCGTAGTACGTGATGGTCGCCTCTGCCAACGGGAGCAGCGAGCTTCGCGCAAAATCCGTGTTCTTCGTGTAGTCATAACGATCCAGCATCTGGGCCAAAACCTCGAGGCCGCCTTGAACGTGATATCGCACCCACTCGCTCTCCAATTCGGGTCCTTGGTTGCTCCACCCGAAATCATTCACGTTGGGCAGCCCCCAAAAATAAATCGTCTCAATAAAAGCCCCTCCGTCGTGATGAAAGTGGGCCCGGGTACGGTCTTTGGCCAGCGGCAGCGCCCGGACGTACATGTTGAACCACGGCGCGAGCAGGTCGTAGTCACCGGTGGCCAGCAGCGGCCAATAAACCCACCGCGTATTCTGGTTCCAGTAAGACGCTCCCCAGGCCCGAAAATCCGGGTCGTGGTCCTTTTCCGTCGAGCTCGCGCCTTCGGGCAAATCATGCCCGACCGTGAACAGCGAGCCATTGAACTTGATTGGTTGCGCCCCGCGCCCAGCGCAGGCGGTCATATACCGTTGCATGGCGTAGCTCTGGGAAACCCGGTCAGCTTCCGGCGTGCCGCTCACATGCAGCCAGCTCCGGTTCCAGAACGCGGCCCACCATTGCTGATGGCCCTTTCGCGCTGGATCGATCCCGACCGCATCGGTCGCAGCGATAGCCTGGTCCAAGGCCGCCGCCCACGCGCCAGGGCTGTCGCTTTGTTGGGTAAGCGCATGCAAATCAAGCCGCCAGGAGCGTGCAGCCTTTTCAGACTTGAGCATCTGGCCGTCACTGCCGATCAGGCCCGGGCCCTTCATGGCGATCCCAAAGCAACGATGCAACAGCGGGTCTGGATATTTCGGCAGCAAAGATTCCAAATGCTCGCGCTGGAAAACGAGCGGGTAAATGCTGTTGGAATTGTAGTGATACCACACGATCCGATCCGATCGCGCCGGCAAGACCGTATCAGGGAGGAAATTCAGGCCTTCCGGGTTATTGCCCCATTCGAAGAAACCCGCTTGCGAGACTGCCTTTTGGCCGAGGTGATATGCTTTGGTGCGCCACACCTCGGACTTTGCCTCGATTTGAACCGGTTCCTCGCTCTGGATCTCCACCCGCGCTACCGGATGATTGGCATCCACCCAAATCCGCGCCAGGCCCTTGCCCGCTCGCACCTGAACCTCCGCCGCCTCCAGCTTGAGTGTTTGAGTGAAGGATGCTCGAGTGATGAACGGATTGGGCGCCAACTTCACCCGCACTCGCCCCAGTTTGAGCAACTGCCCGTTTTCGCTCCAGGCGTCAGCCTTTGCCAGGAGCAGGACTATGTCTCCGTATGGTTCCGTCCAAACGTTCAGCGCCAGGTCGCCGTTGCCCAGCGGCATCGAACTGTTCTCATCGATGCCGAGTGCATCCCAAGTCACATCGTTGGCCGTGGCAAAGTCGATTCCACCCACGGCGAGCGCCAGCGGCGAGAGAACCAGCAGTAGAGCAACCACAAATCGTTTCATAGCTTGCAGCAACGGAATGCTTGTCACGGGCCGAGTATAAGAACGGACATGGCGAATGAAAGGCGCAACCAGACGCTGAAAACCAATCCCTCTCAAAACTGTCCTAAACTGTGGTGGAAGCCATAGAGAACTTCACGGTATTGTGTAGCGACGCCCCGATCCGATGACGCACTTATGAGCAATATCTGAGACCGTGTTCTCCCAAGACAAATGCAACCCGCGCGTCAGGAAGTGTGGACAGCAATCTCTGGGATCTGTTACCTCCAAACGGATGAAGATGGATCGAGATACACCGCGGCGGCAATTTATCGGGGACTTGCTGAAAGCTGCGGCGCTGGTAGCGGTTGCCCCAGCCGCCAGCTCATCGGGCGAGGCTGGGGGAGTCGCGGCTCCGCTTGCTGGACAGAATCTGTGTTTGTGGTATCGCGAGCCCGCAATCCGATGGCTGGAAGCATTGCCGATCGGCAACGGCAGGGTCGGGGCGATGGTCTTCGGTGGAGTTGCGGAAGAGAAACTGGCATTGAACGAAGTCACCTTTTGGTCGGGTTCAGCCAGCAGCCAGCACGAAAATCCCGAGGGCAAGGCGGCGTTTGATCACATCCGGGAGCTGTTCAAGTCCGGAAAATGCGCGGATGCCCAGCCGCTCATTCAAGAAGTCCTCGGCCGAGAACTCAATTACGGCACCAGCCTGCCGGCGGGCGAGTTGTTGCTGGCCCAAAGTGGCACTGCGGGAGAGATCGTTGACTACCGGCGCGAGTTGAACCTGGACCAGGCGATTGCCTCGACAACCTTCACCGCCCACGGCGTGAGGTTTCGCCGCGAAGCGATCGCCAGTCACCCCGCCGGTTTGCTCCTCGTCCGGCTGAGTGCGGAGCGACCGGGGGCCATCATCTTCAGCCTGCGTTACCAAGCCCAGGGATTCCCAAGCACAGCAAAAGCAACAGACCAGGACACTCTTGTGGTCAGCGGCCACGCCTTCGAGAAGGTGCATAGCGACGGCAATTGCGGTGTCGGCTTTGAAGCCCGGTTCTGCGTCTTGCCCGAGGGCGGCAGAGCGACTGTGGGTACCGATTCTTTGAATGTGGCCGGAGCAGACGCGGCGACAGTGCTGATTGCGCTGAACACGGATTTTCGCGGGCGAAATGCCGCCGCTTTGTGTGCCGAACAGATCGCTTCGGGTCGCCGACAGAGTTGGCGTCAATTGCTCGCCCTCCATGTGGCGGACCACCAGGCGTTGTTCCAGCGTGTAACCATCGACCTGGGTTCTGGCGCGGAAGCGCCACCGACAAACACCCGGCTGGCTGGCTTGCGCCAAGGTACTAATGGCCCGCAACTGGCGGCCCTGTTTTTTCAATATGGCCGATACTTGACGATCGCGGGTTCGCGGGAGGATTCGCCTCTGCCGTTGAACCTGCAGGGAATTTGGAACGACGGCCTGGCTGCCCCCATGGCGTGGACCTGCGATTACCACCTCGACATCAACACGCAGCAGGATTATTGGCTCTCCGAGGTTGGCAACTTAAGTGAATGCGGCCAGCCGCTGTTCCGCTTCATCGAATCGCTGCAGGCCCCGGGCCACCACACCGCCAGCGCGCTTTACGGCATCGATCGCGGCTGGGTCTGCCATGTCGTTAGCAATGCCTGGGGTTTTACGGCGCCCGGCTGGGGCCTGGGCTGGGGATTGCATGTCACCGGCGGGGCCTGGATGGCCACGCATCTCTGGCAGCACTATCAATTCACCGGGGACCTCCAGTTTCTTCGCACCCGAGCCTATCCCGTACTCAAAGGCGCGGCGGAATTCTTCCTCGATTACCTATTCGCCGACCCAGTCAGCGGAAAACTGCTGACCGGTCCCTCCGTTTCACCGGAACGCGGCGGGGAAGACAATCCGGGCTGCACCCATGACCGTAGCCTCATTTTCGAGATTTTCAGCGCGTGCCTGGAAGCGTCGCAAATGTTGGGTGTGGACACGGACTCCCGGGCAAGACTTGAGCGTGCCCGGGCCCAACTCCCGCCGCTCAAAGTCGGTCGCAACGGACAACTGCAGGAGTGGTTCCGGACCGATGACGGAGGAGAAACCGGCCATCGCCACACGAGTCACCTGGTGGGTCTGTTCCCGCTGGCCCAAATTACACCACGCGGCACGCCGGAACTGGCCCGCGCGGCCGAGAGATCCTTGCAACTGCGGATGCAATATCCGCAATGGGAGGATGTGGAATGGAGCGCCGGCAATTCCGTTTGTTACTTTGCGCGCCTGGGCCAGGGTGAATTGGCCCACAAGAACCTCATCAACCTGATGGCAGCCGATACCGATACCAACCTGATGACCTTTTCGCGCGGGGGCATCGCCGGCGCGCCTCAGAACATCTTTTCCTTTGATGGCAACACCGCTGGCGCAGCCGGCATTGCGGAAATGCTTTTGCAGAGCCAGGCGGGTGAAATCGAGATGCTGCCAGCCTTGCCGAAAGCCTGGGCCGCCGGGAAGGTCACCGGCCTGCGCGCTCGTGGCGATTTCACAGTGGACATCGAATGGGTAGCGGGCAGGGTGACGCATTATCGAATCGCCTCGCCGAGCCCGCAGCAACTCAAAGTGCGCGTCAACGGCCGCCTGCGGACCGAACGATCGGTAGCATTCTAACCACACAACCAACGAATCAAATTGCTGCGTTGCTTCCCGGCCAGGCAGAGGGTCAAACTGCCTGACTCGCGAAGCACTTGCGGCACTCGAGATCACGGACGTATATAATCGGACCTGTCTTGTTTGAACCGAGCGTTTCACACGCCGGCGCCCACGATTTTTCCCATTAAACCAAGTTGGTACTCTTCAAATGCTCTTTCGATTTCGGCATGCGTATTCATCACAAATGGCCCTCGACCGACGACGGGCTCGGTAATGGGTTCTCCATCCATAACCAGCAGCTTCGCGTCTGTTTTCGCTTTTACGGCTATGCCGTCGCCTGGTTGGGCGAAGATTGCCAGGTCGCCCTCGACCACATCGCTCCCGCCGTTTGCGTTCACTTCGCCGCTCAATAGGAGAGAGATACTCGTATGGCCAGTGGGTAACGGAAAGTCCGCCGATTTTCCGGCATGGAGATCCACGTCCCACAGGTTAATCGGGGTGAAAGTCTTTGCTGGCCCTTTTTGTCCGCGATATTCACCCGCGATGACGCGCACGCTTCCCCCATTTTCCGGCAGGGAAACGATTGGAATCTGCACTTTGAGCAGGTTTTGATAGCGTGGTCTCGCGCCCTTGTCGTCGGCCCGAAGGTTCACCCAGAGCTGCACCATTTGGAATGTGCTGTGGGTAGCGAAAACTCCATAGGCCGTCGAGAAGGTTGATTTTTGAATGTCGTCGGCCAAAGTTGGCCGGTCATGCTCGAGTTCCTTTTGTTGTTTCTCCGTTGCCTGTTCGCAGGCTTCCAATCCCATTCCGGACTCGTGCTCGAGAATCTGGCCCTCCGGCATCAACTCGCCGTGCTCAAACGCCAGGCTCGCAAACCCATACTCCGCTCCGCCGACCGACTGTTTTGGGTTGGCCTGCGGCGCATTTGTCCTCAATGGCAACAGGCCCTACTGCTCTTCCAACCCCAAACCGTCATCGCTTGGCATCGCCTTGGCTTTGGCCTCTTCTGGCGCTGGAAATCCCGAACTCGCGCCGGAAGACCCTCCGTCGAGGGTGAGCTCATCGTGCTAATTCAACGGATGTGGCAGGCCAATCCTACGTGGGGTAGTCGACGTATCCAGGCTGAACTGGCCAAACTGGGCATTCAGGTCTCGGATTCCACCATCCGCAAGTACCGCCCTAAAAACCGACCTTCGCCCTCAGCCCAGACCTGGAAAACCTCCCTTCAAAACCATGCCCAAGCATTGAGCGCAGTGGATTTCTTTGCCGTCCCAACCGCCACCTTCCGTGTGCTGTATGTCTTTTTGGTTCTGGCCCATGAGCGTCGCAAAGTCCTGCATTTCAATATCACGGAAGCGCCCTCGGCTCTCCGGACGGCTCAGCAAATGGTCGAAGCGTTTCCCGACACAATCCCGCCGCGTTATCTGCTCCGAGATCGGGATGCCATCTATGGCGCGGATTTCACGCGTCGAGTCCAGGGCCTGGGCTTGGAACAAAAGCGCATTGCCCCTCGGTCTTCGTGGCAGAATCCCATGGTCGAACGAATCATCGGCTCGATTCGCCGCGAGTGTTTAAACCACGTCATTGTCCTCAATGCGCGACACCTACGCCACATCCTCTCCGATTATCGAGCTTATTATCACAAACATCGGACTCACAGGTCCCTCGACCAGGATTGTCCGTTCTCCTGCCCCATCGAACCGCCGAATCAGGGCAACATTATCGAACTGCCATTGTTGGGCGGATTGCATCACCGTTACACTCGCCATGCCGCGTGAGGCTACTCCCTGCCCTCTCACGAAAGGTCTCCAATGGGATTTGGGATCACTCCCGGTCCTATGAACGACGATTCCGATCCCATAGTCCCACGACGTCCAGATCGTGGTCCAGGCGGGGGGCACCTCCCGTGCCACCGAATCGCCCTCCAACGCCGCGCAGTGGCGCCAATTACAGCGCCATGGGGTTTTCGCTACCCACACCGGTCGGATTGGTCGCATACGGATACCCGCTGACGGCCAAAACAGCATGAACGGTGAGGTCCGTGACGACATGCGCAGAATAACTCCGCGAACGCTCCTCGTTTCGTTTCATGAGCTTCGTGAGTCGGTTAATCCGCGCCCGTAGATCGAGAATCGTCTTTAGCACCTGCTTTCACATCGACCAGATGCGAATGCTGACCCAGCCCTCGGCGATGGCAGACGACCTGGTCCTCTGGAAACGGCCCCCTCCTCAAATGAGTTGCAACCCTCTCCCGTTCACCATAAAACCTTTTGCGCAGGCGAGGCTTCGCCCGAACCCCGCCCGCAAATTGGAATCTGTGGGTATGCTGAAGTTTGTCTTTCAGAAACATTGGGCCAGTGCCTACTGGCCCAACCTTCGTCCGGAAAGTGGCCGAGTGCCCCCAAGGTGGCCCTGCGCCCGCAGCCTCATTTGGTCTCCCCTCACCGGCACGACCGCCTTCAGGCGGCCCAACGGTGAGTATCTCCTGTTTGTGGAAGAACACAAAGCCAAGGTAGTCATGTATCGTTGGAGCCCCTAAAACCAATGGACCGCTTGAAATGCAGACTCTGGCTGAACGTGACAGCGGCTCTATGGTGGACGGCGCAAACTCCCGCAGCGGATTTGGGCGCCAATGCAATGGCGGCGGGAAGCCGGAGGGCGAACCACGAGCGCGCGGCAGAACCCACCGTGAAAACGGCCCTTCTTCCGCTGCCGCCCGGCGCCGTCGAGCCTTCCGGTTGGCTGCGCGACTGGGCTCAGGCCGCCCGAGAAGGGATTACCGGTCACCTCGACGAATGGCATCCAGTTTACCGCGACGGATGGAAAGGGTCTCGCGTCGATGCTCCGAACGCAAGACCTGATGGGACCGGCTGGCCGCTGGAACAATCCGCTTACTGGCTGGACGGGGCGCTCCGACTTGGCTTCGTGCTACATGACGAAGCACTTATTAGAAAGATCCGCGCGCGGCTGGATCCGATCGTGGATGGGGTTAACAAAGCCCCCTTTGGCACCTCATTTATCTATTGGAAACCCGACTACAAGCCGGTGGGATTCGATAGCTGGGCTCATTCCCACATGGGCCGCGCCCTGGTGGCGCTTTATGATGCCACCCGTGAGCCGCGCGTCCTGGACGCGCTGGTGAAAGTCTATGCTGATTATCCGTTCAAGATGGGCACCTTGGAACTGGGAGGAGAGGTCAGTGGTTTGTGCAACCTGGACCCGATGCTGGAAACCTACGCGTTCAGCGGCGATCGACGCATCCTCGAGCGTGCCCTGCAAGCCATCGCCCAGTCGGAGGTAACGCAGAGCATTGAAGCCTGGCAGGAGGAGCGACTGAAACCAGGTCACATGGTGATTCTCTACGAAAACATCCGCCTGCCTGCGGTCGTGTATCCATGGTCGGCAGATCCACACCAGCTGCAGGCCACCCTCGGCGCATCCCAGTGGCTGGACAAATACCACCTGCTCCCTTATGGTGTGGCCTCGGGCGAGGAATTCGCTTCCGGGGTTGGTGCGTTCCGCAAAACCGAGACCTGCGATGTAGCGGCAATGCTGCTTTCGGCCTCCTGCATGTACCGTATCCTGGGCACCGGCGAATGGGGCGACCGGATGGAGCGGGCATTCTTCAATGCCGGACCCGGACCGGTGGCGCGCGATTTCAAGACCATGTGCTATTATCAATCCCCAAACCGCTTGAGGTCCGATGCATTGCCCTTGGAACAACCATT
>Ga0182014_10005836_pt1 | contig 13538 bp, 11 predicted proteins | sample 612S2DmetaG_FD_120489 | JGI IMG/M metagenome (GOLD analysis project Ga0182014, IMG submission 120489) | Permafrost microbial communities from Stordalen Mire, Sweden - 612S2D metaG | ecosystem: Environmental > Terrestrial > Soil > Wetlands > Permafrost | place: Sweden: Stordalen | collected... | reverse complement strand
TTCCAAATCAACCTCCCTGAGCCAGTTCGCGGCCACCAGGAGCGCCTCCCGCTTCGATGTGCCGCGCGCAAGGAGCGGCATGGCCACGTTTTCCAGCGCCGTAAACTCCGGCAGCAGGTAATGGAACTGCCAGACGTAGCCGATTTCCCGATTGCGAAAAGCCGCGGCCTTACGTGGGGAAAGATTAGCCACGTCGATTGAGGCGCAGTATACAGTTCCCGCGGAGGGAGCATCAAGCGCGCCCAGAATGTGCAAAAGTGTGCTTTTACCCGCGCCGGACTGGCCCACGATGGCCACCATCTCGCCGGTTTCGACCTGGAGGTTGAGGCCGTGGAAGAGGTTGAGCGTGCCGCGCGCGGTTTGGTAGGTCTTTTGGAGGTCGCTGACCTGAATGATTGGGGCTTGGCTGGCCTGGGTCTGGCCCTGCGCCCGCAACTCCGGTTCCCGCGTGGAGCGGGGGGTCGGGCTGGCAGCCGCTGAAGAGGTTTGAATCATCCGGTTGACTCCATTTTAACGTGCTGGGGGCAAAGTCCGCGCAAGTGGGGGAGCAGGTGGGTCAAATCGGTAGTACTCCGGTGCGGGTTACGGATTGGGGATGCAGACACTGGCACGCATTTACTTGGCGGGCGGTAGTGCTGCGGCGTTCAACCGGGCGATGCGGCCTTTGGGGCCGCCGACGAAGGGGCGCGAGAGCCCGGTTTGCGGCAAAGCCACCTTAGTGCCGCGAATCACTCTGCGGCAACGCAAGAACTGTTATAAAGAGATTCGACTATAAAGAGATTCGACCCTGTGAACAGACTTCAATCCATTTCATCTGTGGCACTCGCGGCGGCTTTCGTGGCGAGCGCGAGTGCGACATTTGCGCAGCAATCGTTCTACGAACGGTTCAGGGCGCACAACGAATCGATGGCGGCTGTGCAGCCGACGTGGATGGGACCGCTGATCCAGACCGATTCGCGGCTGGCGCAGGCGGTGCGGGTCTCGGTCTCGAACTCGTACGCCCCCGGCGAGCATACGGTGAACTACGGCAATTCTCACGGCGTCGGACTGATCGTCGGGGATCGCATTCAGCTCAACCTGCAGCCGCCGCCCTACATGCAGAACCACTCCGCCACGTTCAAGAACGGCTTCAGCGACAGCGTCGAAGAGGTCAAGTTCCGCATCGCTTCCGGCAACGCCGAGCACGGCAACTTTACGGTGACAGCTTACCTGGCCTACAGCTTTCCCACGGGCAGCCACCTGAACGGCCAGCGAAGCGGCGCTTCTAATCCGCTGCTGGCGGCTGGCCGGGCCTTCGGGCGATTCAACGTGCAGTCCACGCTGGGCGGCACGCTGCCCACCGGCAAGATCGCCGAGCAGGGCCGGTCCATCGAATGGAACGCCCTCGCGCAGGTTCAGGCCACCGGGCATGTGTGGCTCGACGTGGAGAACAACGCCACCTTCAACTACGGCGGCCCGTACGACGGAAAGACGCAGAACTTCATCACTCCGGCAGCCTTCTACATGGTGCGGCGCAAGGATTGGGGACCCCGGCATCCGGTCTGGGTCTTGAATGCAGGCATGCAGATCGCCACCTCCGGCTTCTACCTTTACAACCACAACCTGATCTCCGAGATGCGGATGCTGTTCTAGGTTTCTTGAGAAATTCTTCCAAGAAGAGACCCAGGCCGCGCTGACGCGTCAGCTCCGCTGCACGGAACAAGCTCGTCAGTACTCGATCTTGTTGGCCGAAGCGATCCACGCCGCAAAGCTGGCCCAGGCTTCATCGCCGAGCAGTTGCGTGGCAGGGAGCGAGCGAGCGGCCTGGCCCTTGCGCAACTCCTCGTAGAGGAATGCGTCGTCGAAGCCGGCGCGGGCAGCATCGGCAGCCGAGCTGCCGTAGTAGATTGCATCGATTCGCGCCCAGTAGGCCGCAGCCAGGCACATGGGGCAGGGCTGGCAACTGGTGTAAAGTTCGCAGCCGGCCAGCGTGAATGTGCAGAGCGCCTTTGCGGCTGCGCGGATGGCGTTCACTTCGGCGTGCGCGGTAGGGTCGTGGATCGCGGTCACCGTGTTCACGGCCTCGGCGACGATCGCGCCGCCACGCACGATCAGGGCCGCAAACGGCCCGCCCGCGCCAGTGACCACATTCTGAGTGGCCAACTGAATGGCGCGGCGCAAAAACTCCGGGTCGGGCGCGGCGGGCATTGCCGATAGTGTATCGCAACATTGCCGACCGCAGCGCGAGCCTTGACCGCGTGCCGGTCGCGGACCCACAATCCCGTCCCGTTCTTTGCGCATGGAAGACACATCCGGCAAGCGAAGGTGCGGAGATTTACGGTTGGATTCCGCTTCGCAGCTCAAGCTCCCAGGTGAGCTTCCAGCACCTCAAGAAACTTGGCCAGCCAAGCCGGATGGGCCGTCCACGCCGGGCCGGTGACCAGTTTTCCATCCACCACCGCGTCGAAAAAGTCCACGGGGACAAAGGTTCCGCCGGCCAGTTCCACCTCCGGCGCGCAGGCCGGGTAGGCGTTCAGCTTGCGGCCCTTCAGGATGCCCGCCGCGGCCAGCAGTTGGGGCCCGTGGCAGAGCGCGGCGATCGGCTTGTCCGCCTGGTCAAAGCAGCGAACAATTTCAAGCACCCGGGCGTTGAGCCGCAGATACTCCGGCGCGCGGCCGCCGGGAACCACCAATGCGTCGTAGCTGGCAGGGTCGATCTCGTCGAAGGTCGCGTTCAGGGTAAAGTTGTGCCCGCGCTTCTCGGAGTAGGTTTGATCGCCTTCGAAATCGTGGATCGCCGTGCGCACCTGGTCGCCCTTTTTCTTGCCGGGACAAACCGCATCGACCTTGTGACCCACCATCTGCAGGGCCTGGAATGGAACCATGATCTCGTAGTCCTCAACGAAATCGCCGGCAAGCATCAACAGCTTTGCGGATTTCATCGCATCTTCCTCCGCTACAAGTTTGCCACGCGCCCCGGACCGTGCGCCCGGTTCGGGAAGAAATGACCCCCAGTGGAATCGGTTTCGCTCGACAGCCACGGGAGAACCGGCGATCGGGCGGGCAAACAACGCACTGCACAAACCCGGAACCCGCTGTTCTTACTCCCCCAACAACCGCGCCACGTGATTGACGATGATCAGGTCCTCGACCGACGGAATCACGCGCACCGTCACCGGTGAGTTCTCCGCCGAGATGACCGCTTCGCCGCGAGTATTGTTGCGGGCCGGGTCGAGCACGATACCGAGAGCGCCCAGACCGGCGCAGATCTCGGCGCGCGAGGCTATATCGTTCTCGCCGATGCCGCCGGTGAAGACCAGCATGTCGAGCCCGTTCAACTCGGCCACAAAGCTGCCGATCCACCTGGCGATGGTCCAGGTGAACTTGTCCACGGCCAGCCGCGCCTTGGCGTTGCCGTCCTTGATGGCGTTGCGCAGTTCGCGCATGTCGCTGGAGAGCTCGCTAATACCCAGCAGCCCAGCCTTCTTGCTGGCGACCGCTTCCAACTGGCCGGCGGCCTCGGTTGCGCTCCCCGTTGTTTCGGCAATCTTGCGCAGGATGAACAGCAGCACGCCGGGATCGATGTCGCCGGTGCGCGTGCCGCTGATGAGGCCGCCGGTGGGCGTCAGGCCCATCGAAGTGTCCAGGCACTGGCCGTTGCGGATGGCGGAGATCGACGAGCCGTTGCCCAGGTGGGCCACGATCAGTTTTTCCGGCACGTTGGGCTGCAACTGGTACACGATCGATTCATACGAGATGCCGTGAAAGCCGTAGCGGCGCACGCCCATCGCGGAATACTCCTCGGGAATGGGCATGTATGTCACCACTTCGGGCATGGTGCGATGGAAATAGGTGTCGAGGCAACCGAAGTTGGGCACACCGGGGAACAGACGCAAGGCCTCGCGCATGACGTAGGCGACGACGGGCGTGTGCAGCGGCGCGAAGGCCGTGTAGCGCTCTACCTCGTCAATCAGTTCGGTGGTGATGAGCTGGTTCTCCTGGACCGTGGGTCCGCCGCAAACCAGGCGGTGGCCGATGGCCGCCGGAGCAGGGAAGTCGCCGTAGTGGAGCGCGTCGGCAACCAGCTTGAAAGCGGCGGCACGGTCGGGCAGGGCTGGGGTCCGATCGACCAGCTTCTTGCCGGTGGCGTCCTTGATCCAGAATTTGCCCAGATTGGTGGCGATGCCGTCGGCCGCGCCCTCGAAGAGCCTGGCCCTTTGGCCGCCACCGGCCTCACAGACGGAAAACTTGATAGAAGAAGAACCGCTGTTCAAGACCAATACGGGCAAAGAAGCCATGAAAGAAAACCTCGGGGCTGGGGCTGAGCGAGTCAGCGAGTCAGCAAGCCGGCGGCCTTACTGTTTTGGGGAACCTCCGCGCAGGTTGCTTAGCGCATGGGGGCTTCCCGCCCGCGCGGCAATATGAGAGAGACTCAATAGCGGGAGTGCGTGTCCGCTGGTTTTGCGTCTGAATACATTTCGAGCAGCGTGCGCGCGGCGCGAAAAGATGTAGTGCGTCCTTCCAGTACTTCCTGCTCAAGCGCCTCCATGCGCTTCCGGATGACTGGATGAGACTCGAATCGTTGCCTCAATCCCTGCTGGACGATCTCGTGCATCCATTTCTGTGTCTGGTTCCGCCGGGTAAGGCTGAACCAGCCATTGGCTTTTGTCATGGCGGTGTATTCCAGAACGCAGTTCCAAAGCTCGGCGATGCCCTTGCCCGTCTGCGCCGAGCAGGTTAGAGCGCGTGGCGTCCATCCGGACGGCGATCCGGGAAGATAGTGCAATGCGTTCTGTGCCTCGGCGAGAGCTCTTTCCGCGGCGGCCAGATTTGTTCCGTCCGCTTTGTTGATCGCCACGATATCCGCCAACTCCATCACGCCGCGCTTCATGCCTTGCAGTTCGTCGCCCGCTCCTGCCAGCATGATGAGCAGGAAGAAGTCGACCATGTCGTGAACCGCGGTCTCGGACTGTCCGACTCCAACCGTCTCGACAAGAATATTCCGGTATCCCGCGGCTTCACACAGCAGCATCGCCTCACGGGTGCGCTGCGCGACGCCGCCGAGAGATCCGCGGGATGGAGAGGGCCGGATGAACGCCATCTGGCTGGATGCGAGAGATTGCATGCGTGTCTTGTCGCCCAGAATGCTCCCGCCGGAAAGTTGGCTGCTCGGATCGATCGCGAGCACGGCGACCTTTTGCCCGTGCTCGCCAATCAAGGCTGTGCCGAGCACTTCGATCATGCTGCTCTTGCCTGCGCCGGGAACGCCCGTGATGCCAACGCGAATGGAATTGCCGCTATGTGGAAGGCAGTCTTCGACGATTCGCTCGGCCAATTCGCGGTCCGCCGCGCGAGAACTCTCGATCAGGGTGATGGCCTGCGCCAGAATGGCGCGCTGACCGTGCAGGATGCCATCGACGTATTGCTCAAGCGAAAGGGAGCGACGGCGGTTGGAGACTTGCGCAATCAAGTCTCGCGGTGGCTCCGGAGCGACGCACCCGGGGCGAACACGCAACGCACTCTCTTTCTGGTCCATCGATCAGGAACGTCCTCCAACCGGACTGCAGCTCAGAATGTCGAGAATCCGCTGCGCCGCCACCGGAATCACTGTGCCTGGCCCGTAGATGCCGGCCACTCCGGCCCGGTACAGGAATTCGTAGTCCTGCGGCGGAATGACGCCGCCCACGACCACCAGAATGTCATCCCGATCGAGATTGCGCAACTCATCGATCAACTGCGGGACCAGGGTCTTGTGGCCGGCGGCCAACGAAGACACACCGACAACATGCACATCGTTCTCGACCGCATGGCGCGCGACCTCACACGGAATCTGGAACAGCGGGCCGATATCCACGTCGAAACCGATATCCGCGAAGGCGGTGGCGATGACCTTAGCGCCGCGGTCGTGGCCATCCTGCCCCATCTTCGCCACCAGAATGCGAGGGCGGCGGCCTTCGGCTTTCTCAAACTCCGCGACCATCCGCTGCGCCTTCCTGAACTCCGCGGCGCTGCCGCTCCCCGCAGAGTAAACACCGGCGATGGTGCGCGTGGTGGCCTGGTAACGTCCCCAAACCTTTTCGAGAGCCGCGGAAATCTCGCCCAGGGTAGCGCGCTTGCGTGCGGCGTCCACCGCGCATTCCAGCAGATTGCCCTTGCCGGTGGCGGCGCATTGTTCCAGTTGTTCGAGCGATCGGCGCACGGCATCCCGGTCGCGCTCGCGCTTCAATCGGCTAAGGCTTTCAAGTTGCGATTCACGCACCGCGGCATTGTCGATATCGAGGACGGGGATCAGCGGTTCCTCGGGCGAGGGATAGGCATTGACACCCACGATAACTTCAGCGCCAGAGTCGATGCAGGCCTGCCTGCGCGCCGCCGCCTCTTCAATGCGCATCCTGGGAACGCCGGTTTCAATCGCCCTGGCCATGCCGCCGAGTCCCTCGATCTCTTCAATCAGCGCCCATGCCGCATGCATCAATTCGTGCGTGAGCCGCTCGACATAGTAGGAACCGGCCCAGGGATCCACGATGCGCGTGATGCCGGTTTCTTCTTGCAGATAAATCTGGGTATTGCGCGCTATGCGAGCGGAGAAATCGGTGGGCAGCGCCAACGCTTCATCCAGGGCATTGGTATGGAGAGACTGAGTATGCCCGAAGGCAGCGGCCAGCGCCTCGATGCAGGTGCGCGCCACGTTGTTGAACGGACACTGGGCTGTGAGGCTCCAGCCCGAAGTCTGCGAATGCGCCCGCAAAGCCAGCGATTTTGGGTTTTTCGGATTGAAGGTGTTTACCAGCTTCGCCCACAACATGCGCGCGGCGCGCATCTTGGCAATCTCCATGAAGTGGTTCATGCCGATGCCCCAGAAAAAGGAAATACGCGGCGCAAAGTCGTCGATGTCGAGACCTGCGTTCACTCCGGCGCGCAGATACTCCAGACCGTCGGCGAGCGTGTAAGCAAGTTCTATATCCGCCGTTGCTCCGGCTTCCTGCATGTGGTAACCGCTCACGCTGATGCAGTTGAACTTCGGCATATTCGCCGCGCAGTAGCGAAAAATGTCGCCGACGATCCGCATGGAACCTTCGGGTGGATAAATATAAGTATTGCGGACCATGAATTCCTTGAGGATGTCGTTCTGAATGGTCCCGCTCAACTGCCGAGGCGTCACTCCCTGCTCTTCGGCGGCGACGATATAGAACGCCATGATTGGGAGCACGGCGCCGTTCATGGTCATCGACACGGACATTTGAGCGAGAGGAATCCGGTCGAACAAGACTTTCATGTCGAGGATCGAGTCGATGGCCACGCCTGCCTTGCCCACATCTCCGGCGACGCGCTCGTGATCGGAGTCGTATCCCCGGTGGGTGGCAAGATCGAACGCGACCGAAAGTCCCCTTTGTCCAGCGGCCAGGTTCCGGCGGTAGAAGGCGTTGGACTCTTCCGCGGTGGAGAAGCCCGCGTATTGCCTAATCGTCCAGGGTTGCATGACATACATCGTGCTGTACGGTCCGCGCAAGTAGGGCGGGATTCCCGCGGCATACTCTAGATGCTCGAGTCCCTGCAAGTCTTCGCGCATATAGAAGCTCTTGACCGGGATGTGCTCAGGGGAGAGCCATTCATCGCTTTCTCGCGCTGCCGCTCGATCCATCGCGGGCTTGTAGCCGATCTTTGAAAAGTCCGGACGCATGTCTAGCCCTCGATCCCCAACTTTTGCTGCCATGCCGTAAGAAATTCCAGGGGATTGCTTCGGATATGAACGAAATCCGCGACGCCGGCCGATCGCAGTTGCTCCGCGGAATCGGGATAGCCCGCAATGAGAACCGGGGTCTCACGCCCGAGCGCCTTCAACCTGGGCATAAGTTCCGCGGCCACCGGGAGATACTCCGGATCGGAACTGCAGAGCACAATAAGCTCGGCATCGCTGGCCGCGATCCCATCGGCGCTCGCAAATCGCTGCGTGACGATATCGAAGCCCGCGCAGGCAAAGAAATCGGCGGCAAAGTTGGAGCGTGCAGACCGCATCCTGAGATCCCCGAATTCAGCCAGCAAAACGCGCGGAGACTTGCCGGTCTCGACCGCGTGGAGTTCGGTACGCAGACGAAGCTGCTCATAAGCCCGTGTGCCGCGCCGCTTACCGGAGAGGCGCGAAAAGTCGATGCGATCCAATGCCTTTTCAGAAGAATTGGCGTATCGATTGGTCCCGGTAAAGACGCGGCGGCGAGACGTCACAGCTTTTTCTCTGGCAGCCAGCGATCGCTCGAGCGCCAGCGCGACCTGCCCATCCTCCTGAGCCTTCCGATAGCCACCGGCGGCTTCGATTTCCTGCATCGTTTTCCAACCCTCCCGGGCAATGAAATCGGTAATGACCTCCAGACAATACGACCCGGCGCCGGGATCGGCGACTCGGGATAACAGAGCCTCATGCTTGAGAAGGATCTGAGTATTGCGGGCAAGCCGGCGGCTCGCCTCATCCGGCGTCTTGTAACACTCGTCGAAGGGCGCGACGGTAATTGAGTCCGCGCCGCCGAGCACAGCGGACATGGCCTCGGTTGTCCCGCGCAAGATGTTGACGTGGGGATCGTAGACGGTCTCGTTCCAGCGGGAGGTGCGGGCATGAATTCGAGCCTTGGCGCTTTCACGCGGCCCGCCAAAGCTCTCGACGACTCGCGCCCATAACATGCGGAAGGCGCGGAGCTTGGCAATCTGAAAGAAATAGTTCGCGCCCATCGCAAAGGAGAAGGCGATCGAAGCTGCAGCGCGATTAACCTCGAATGTGCGGGATTGCATCTCAGCCAGGAAATCGACTGCAGCCGCGAGGGTGAATCCAACTTCCTCGACGGCGGTTGCCCCCGATTCTTCAAATTCCTCGCCATGGAGGTTGAAGGGCACGAGCGCGGGAGGCGCAGTCCTGACGACTTCCGCCGCAAAGTCCAGGTTGGTGAGCGGATCAAAGCCGGTCGATACCGGCGACGGACTTTGCCTTTCGATCAGCCGTTCAATTAAAAGACGAATGAGGGACTCGCCGGCATTTTCAAAATGCACGGGAATCTCCCGCAGGTCGACCAGAAGCACTCCCAGGTCCGAGGCATTCCCGATGGCAACATTGCGAAACGCGATCTCCTCGGCTCCGGCAGCTACAGCACTGCGCGCCGCGCGATTTGCCTCTTCAGGATCAACCGCGTCGATTTCTTCGCGAATGCGCCAGTCGCCGGTCAAACGGGCACTGCGCGCATAAGGAAAATCGCCAGGCGCCGCATCCGGATACTCCAGCCCTCGAGTATCTTCAGCCCGGTAGCAGGGCTTGACCGCGAGCCCTTCCTCCGTTTGCCAAATCAGTTTCTTCGCGTAGTCGGCGCCTTTCAGATCTTTGCGAATGGCGTCTTCCCACGACTGATTGCTTACTGGAGGAAAATTCTGGAGCAGGTTATCAGTGGCCATTTCCCTTCACTTGCTTTCAGGGGCTTCGACAATCTCAATGAGAACCCCGAAGGGATTGTCAGCTCTCGACTTAGGATGAACAAAGAAGACCGTGGTTCCTCGCGAGCCTTTCCGGGGCACCTGGTCGAGGAGTTGAAATCCGCTTGCCTTCATCGCGTCGAAGGCCTGCTGCGCGCTCTGCACGCGGAAAGCAATATGGGCCAGCCCGCCACGGCCGCCGTTTCTCTTTATCAGCTTTTGCACGGGAGAATCCGGAGCCAAAGGCTCGAGCAACTGAATCAGGGTGGGACCGTCGCCGATCTGAAGCAAAGCCTCGCGCACCTGGTCGACTCCGAACATTTCTTCCCGGTGAACCTCGTGGAAGCCGAGCATCTCGTAGGCCTTGACCTGGCCGTCCAATTCGCCCCGTTTCACCGCAATCGCGACGTGGTCTACGAACCTGATCCCTGGAACGTTCTTCAGATCCTCCTGAACGATGCTCATTTGCTACCCTTTCGGTCAAGTTAGATCAAGGCTGCGACCGCTCCCAGGGCTCAGTTGACGATTGTCATTCGAACTCAACGACGACCTGGTTCACTTTCACGGAGTCGCCCGGCGCCACGCTCACGCTCTTCACTATTCCCGCACGGGGCGCCGTAACATTCGTTTCCATCTTCATGGATTCGAGCACCATGATCAGATCGTTCGCCTCAATCGGCTGTCCCGGCTCGACGTTCACCTTGATGACCAGGCCCGTAACGGGACTGCGGCACAGCTTCCCTTCCTCGTCATTTCCCTCGGTTACCAGGGCCGTAGCCTGGGCGCCGGGACCCGGCATCGACTGAAGCGTCGCAGAAACGGGTTGGTACGGCCCATAATTCGGCTGGGGCGCGTTCTCGTCATCTTCCAGGACTTCGACTTCAACCTCGTAGGTCTTTCCGTCAATTGTGATCTGAAGCTTCAAGTTACGGGCTCCTTATCCTCGAGAGACTTTCCTTGAGCCTCAGTCCCTCGATCGTAAGTTATGGGAAGCTTGAACGAATACCCGCCCCTGCTGAGACCATGGGCTCACATCTTCATGGAACGACTGCAGCGTCTTAGCCGAGCGGATGCGGACGTTCTTGAGCAGGAATGCGGTCACGGCTGCGGCAATCACCACCAGCATTTCGGGCGTGACTTCCTCTTTTTCCCGATGATCCGCTTCTTTCACGTCAGGAGCCGCGGCTTCCATTTCGATAACCGGAGCGGCCGCCGGCTGTAACTCTGGAGGCTTGGTTAACTCAGCCACCCTGGCTTCCAGAGCCCTGAGCGTAGCGGCAAGCGCGCTCAGTTGGCGTTCCGTTGCCTGCTGCCGCTCAGAAACAGCCCGGCGCAGTGTGCGCCGCAAGGCGACATAGCTCACCACACAGCCCGCTCCAACCAACACCGCCATTACCGCCAAACCTGCCAGATACACTGCCACGCGCAGCTCCTCGTCACAAAGGGATCAATCCATGTTTCTTCGAAGGACGCAGCTCCCGCTTGGCGTGCAGCGCTTCAAGAGCCTGCGCCAGATACTTCCTGGTCTCGGCGGGTTCGATGATGTCATCCACAAGCCGCCGGCCAGCCGCAACGTAGGGGTTCGCAAACGTCTCCCGATACTCGTCGACCAGTTCCTTGCGGCGGCCCGCCTGATCCTCCGCGGCATCGATTTCACTCCGAAACACGATCTCCGCGGCGCCCTCGGCACCCATGACCGCGATCTCAGCCGTGGGCCATGCCACAACCCGGTCCGCGCCCAGATCCTTGGCGCACATGGCGATATACCCGCCGCCATACGCCTTGCGCAACACCACCGTGATTTTCGGAACCGTGGCGGCCGAGTAGGCAAACAGCAACTTGGCGCCATGACGGATAATGCCGCCGCGCTCCTGCTCCACTCCAGGGAGAAAACCCGGCACATCGACAAAAGTAAGCAGCGGAATGTTGAAGGCATTGCAGAACCGGACAAATCGAGCCGACTTATCGGAGGCATTGATGTCAAGCGCGCCGGCCAGAACGCTTGGCTGGTTGGCCACAATCCCGACTGGCCGGCCTTGCAGGCGCCCAAAGCCGATGACAATGTTGGGAGCGAATCCGGGTTGGATCTCGAGGAAATCCCGATAGTCCACAACGCGAGTGATGACGCCCCGGACGTCATAAGCAACCTTGGTGTCGACCGGAACAATCTCGTTCATTTCCGGATCGGATTTCACCCGCGAATTGAAAGCCATACGGGGCGCATCCTCAAGGTTGTTGGAAGGCATGAAACTGAGCAGCCGCCGGCAAAGCAGAAGCGCTTCGTCGTCATCCCGGGCGATGAGGTGAACCACTCCCGCGCTGTTCATCTGCGACTGAGGGCCACCAAGCTCTTGCGCGGCGACAACTTCGCCGGTGACCTGTTTGATCACCTGCGGCCCGGTAATGAAGATTTGAGCCTGCTGGGTCTGGATCACGAAGTCGGTGAGCGCCGGGCTGTAGGCGGCGCCCCCCGCACACGGTCCACAAATCAAAGAAATCTGCGGCACCGTTCCTGAGAGCATGACATTGTTGTAAAAGACGCGGGCATATCCGGCCAGACTGTCGATGCCCTCCTGAACGCGCGCACCGCCGGAGTCGTTGATGAAGATGAAAGGGCTGCCGGTTTTGAGAGACAGGCTCAACATGTCGGCAACCTTTTTGCTGTGAGTCTCGCCGGCAGCTCCGCCCATCACGGTAAAATCCTGGCTGGCAAGATGCACCAGGCGCCCGTCGATGGTTGCGCATCCCGTCACGACCCCATCCGCAGGCAGCTTCTTCTCTGCCATTCCAAAATAGGTCCCGCGATGAAGGGCAAACAGTCCGATCTCCTGGAAGCTGCCTCGATCCACCAGCCTTGCGACTCGTTCCCGCGCCGTCAGCTTGCCAGCCGCGTGCTGCTTCTCGACGCGCTCCTTGCCGCCACCGAGTTCGAGCTCGGCACGCTTTGCGCGAAGGTCGGAAACCGCGTCTGCAATCGTCTTCTTCTTCGGACTCTCTGCTTGCTTGGCCATTCCCGCTCCTGGGTCAGTCGGTATGAATATGAATCTGCTTCCATTGTTCCGGAGCCACGGTTACCCGGTGCTCTTCACCGTTCAGCGTAATGACATAGTTCACCTTGGCGCTCGGTTCATGTCCGCCGCTCGGGGCCGCCGCGGCTTTCAGCGCCGGCGCCTTGATGGACGGATCCCTGCCCGGATTCCCGCGGCCCTGGGCGTGGTTCCCGAAGAACCTTGGCGCATCCGCGGGAAAATGGCATAGGGCAACATCTCCTCAAGGCTGCCATTGTATCCCTCCAAAACATGCACGGATGTGATCAGCTTCACCCAGCCGGGCGGAAGCAAATCGGCGGGACGAAACGCGATCGCCGGCTTCTTCTTCTTCCCCCGAGATCCGTCTGGAAGCATCTAAATATCGTGTATTCATAGAGATGCTACCAAGATCACCGCAGCGATGAACGAAAACGGTGCTTTCAGGCCGGCCGCCAAGGCCAACTCCGCTCTCGCTTTCGCTGAGGCAAGCTATTGAAACCGCTGTCGCAGATAATCGCGGCGCTTGCGATGAGGCACTGGGTCTGTGTACTGGTCCTGATAGCCGTCGTCTTGCCGGAACCTGTGCCGCGCCTGCGGTAAAGAGTTCATCTCCGGTTCGTGGCTCAGAGAGAATGCACCGATTTCGCGCTTTTGTAGACGTGTAGCGCAAGCGTAGATTTCATTGCGTCGATTCTGCGAGGTATAATTCGGTCTGAAGCGGGAGTAGCTCAATGGTAGAGTAGCGGCTTCCCAAGCCGTTGGTTGCGGGTTCGATCCCCGTCTCCCGCTCCAAGGTTTTGCCCCTCCGCCTCAACTTCCCACTCTCAAATCACCTCGTAGACCAGAGAAAGCCTTACTGTCCCTACTCTCGCGAAATTCAGGACAGTATAGGCAAAGTGTGCAGTGTATGCGCTCCGTTCGCCTCCTACACCTAGAGCATTTCTCTCGATGATGTAAAGTAGAGGTGGCGATCTTCCGCGCACATGATGATGGCGCGACCATATTCCGATGATTTGCGGCAGAAGCTGCTGGAGGCCTACGACCGGGGCAAGGGGTGTCTGGGTGAGTTGGCTGAGCGCT
>Ga0182014_10005835_pt1 | contig 13541 bp, 14 predicted proteins | sample 612S2DmetaG_FD_120489 | JGI IMG/M metagenome (GOLD analysis project Ga0182014, IMG submission 120489) | Permafrost microbial communities from Stordalen Mire, Sweden - 612S2D metaG | ecosystem: Environmental > Terrestrial > Soil > Wetlands > Permafrost | place: Sweden: Stordalen | collected... | reverse complement strand
TTACAAGAGCGGGCTGCAGAGCTTGGCCAGGTTCACTTTCAACCGGCCCAAGGGGGTTCGGGTCGGCAAGTCGTCGGCCGTAGCCCGCTGCGACTGGTCGAGATAGCCCTGCTGCAAACACCGCAGCTCGTCGACCGCCTCCGGCGTGTGAACGAACAGGTTCAACTCGAAGTTCAAGTTGAAGGAGCGAATGTCGTAATTGGCCGAGCCGAACATGGCCAGCTCGCGGTCGACCGTCAGCGTCTTGGCATGCAGCATCCCTTCGCGGAAGAGAAAGACATTCACGCCGTGACGCATCAGATAATCGCAATAGAAGGCGCCGGCGGCCGCGACCAGCGGGTGATCGCTGCGCTTGGGGATGGCCAGATCGACCTGCACGCCGCGGAGCGCCGCCAACCGCAACGCCAGCAGCATGGCCTCGTTGGGGATGAAGTAGGGCGAGGTAATCACGATGCGCCGCCGCGCCAGGAAAATCGCCTTGACAATCAGGTCCTGGAATAACTCCGTGGGATGGTCGGGCCCGGTGGGGACCACCTGCACGGCCATCGTGCCATCGGCAGGGCTGGGCGGAAACAACGCGCCGTCCTCGAGCAACTCGCCCGACTCGTAAAACCAGTCCTCCAGAAAAATCCCCTGAAGCTGGCGAACCACCGGACCCGTGATGCGGGCCATGATGTCGTGCCAGACGCCCGCCCGCTTGTGACCGTAGCTGGCCTCGACGATATTCTGCGAGCCGGTGAAGGCGATCCTGCCGTCGATCACGGCGAGCTTGCGATGGTTGCGGAGGTCGAGCCGGGCGAAAGGCAATCGCCAGAGCGTCGCCGGCAGAACAGGGTAGATGCGCACGCCCTGCTGACGGAGCCACGGGGCCAAGCGGCGAAAGAGCGGCCGCGAGCCGACGCCGTCGGCCAGCACACGGCACACCACTCCCCGCGCCACCGCCCGAACCAAGGCATTGGCCACGTGCCGGCCCACCGTGTCGTCCTTGAAGATGTAGAACAGCAAGTGCACGTGCTGCCGGGCGGCATCGATATCGGCGATCAGCCGGTTGATGACCACGTCGGTGTCGTTCATCAAGGAGATCGAGTTGCCGGCCACCACCGGCAACCCGCCGGTGCGTGCGGCCGCGTCGGCCAACACACTGTGCTCGTCGCCCTCGTGGGCCGCGACGATGTGGTCGGGGTCGAGGGGCGGGTAGTCAGCGGCTTCCAACTGCGGACGGCGGCTGCGGCGCCGCGCCCAGCGCCGTCGGCCCAGCCGGTTCTCGCCGATCAGCAAGTACAGCCCGAGACCGACCCAGGGCTCGAAGAACACAATGGTCAGCCAGGCCAGGCAGGTGGCCGGCCGCTCCTTGCGTAACACAATCACCGGCAGCATCGTCAAGCGAATCATCCATTCGCTTGCGGTCAGAAGTGTCCAAAACGACACGTCCATCGGGTTCAAGGGAGCTTCGGTTGCGCCTGGATGGGGGGCGAAGGCTTGCGGATTTCCGGGGGCACCTCGGGCACGGGTATCTCGATCACCAGGGGGAGACCGAAATCATCCCACAATCGCGGCGTCGCCGGCCGGGCCGCCGACTTCTTGGCCGTCTTTGCCGCCGGCTTGGCGGCCGTGATCGGCTGGCGGATTTTCACGTCGGAAGAGGCGGCGGAAGGATGCTGCGGAGCTTTTGCGTCGGAAGGAGAGACCGCCGAATGAGGCGGAGGAGTTTTTGCATCGGGAGAAGAGGCGGCAGGCAGCGGCGGGTCGGCCTGCGACATGCCGCAACCCATCAACGGCAGCACCAGAATCGTTACCAAAAGCCATGGACGTCCCATACCGCCATTATCGCTGATGGCGCGGCCAAAGGGAAGTACTCCGGCGGGATCGCCACCCCCTTCGGTCCCGGGAGGGCAAGCGTTGGTATGTAGCACAGCCGCCCTCGGCTGTGTGAGCTGCCCCACACAGCCTAAGATTGTGTAGCGGGGCGGCTTGCCGCCCGTGTTTCCGGACATGTGGCAAAGCGAGAACTACACGGGCCGCAAGCGGCCCCGCTACACAAAACACACAGCTTATAGCGTGGCGGCGCACTAGGCCGCTTAAAGCGTGGCGGCGCGGCTAGGCCGCTTTGCCGAGCGACAGGGAGGGCTGTGCGGCAGGAGCATCCGGCGCTGCGGCCGACTGGTTGGCCGAGGACGCGGCCTTGACCGTCAGCACCATGGCGGCCAGCAGCCAGCCGGTGGTCCCCAGCCCCAGCAGGCCGATTCGGCCGACATAGGGGAGCAGGACGTACTGCAACACGACCAACACGCCCGGCACGACGGAAAGGATTTTGGCCGCCCGGAAGCTGCCTCGGCGCTCGAGCCAAGCGGGCAAGAGCAACACCGCCGGCGCCAGCAACAGGAAGTAATGGTTCCGCGCGACCGGCGAGACCACTAAGAGGGCCGCGCACGCCAGACCAAAGCCGGCCGCCTGGCTGAAAACGATATCGTCCTGCTTGCCGAGCCGAATGCCCACTAAGAGCAAGGCCAACAGCAAGATGATCCGCACGAACAACAGGCACGTGTCGACGCTGGGGGAATCCATCAGGCGCGGCGGAGGATTGTTGTCGTCGACCAAGGGATCTTCCGGGCCGCTGCCGGCCATGTAGGCGGCAAAGTTTCCCAGCCGGTACAGGGCGTTGCCGAGACACTGGTTCCGTACCGAGTGCGTATCTTTTTCAAAGCCCGGCGTGGCGGTGCTCCGGCTGGCGCTACTGAGGACCAGATGGGTCCAGGTGTCGAGGTGCCGCAGGTTGGCTTTCCAACCGACCAGTGTGGCGGGGAGCACGAGAAAGAACAGCAGCAGTCCCAACCCCACGCCCAACGTGGAAGCGGCCCATTGCCGGCCGAGCGGTGCGGCGGTCGGTTGTTGCTGCCATTGTCTCCACAGAAAGCCCGCCAGTTGTAGGAACAACAGAAAGGCCACCGGCAGGATGGGGACGATCTTGATGGCCACGGGCAAGGCCAGCACGATGCCGCCGGCGATGCGGGCCAGATGCGTTCGCCCGCCGAGAACCAGACGTAACCCCAACAGCAGAAAGTAGAGCGCGACGATGGTGACCTGGCCGCGTTGCAGGCAGTTCAAGGTGGGCAGCGTGACGGCCACCAGGGTCATCACGCCAAACCACGAAAAACCGCTGCGCTGGCCGGTGATGGCCATGAGCCGACCGCATTCACGATAGCAACCCCAACACATCCACAAACACGCGAAGAACCAGACGGTCACCTGATCCTGCATGGGCAGCACGTGCAACGGCGCCAGCAGCATGGCGAAGATGGGCGGATAAACGTAGGTCCAACCGCGCGGGTTGCAGACCGTATAGGGCTCCCGGCCATCGAAGAACGCGGCGCCGGCCTCGGTGTAGACCGTCAGATCGGTCTTGTGTTCCCCCGGCGTATCGGGATAGGGGTATCCCCGGCGACGCACGTCGACGAGGCCCCAGATGGTGGCCGCCAACAACAGACCGACCAGCCATCGCCAGGACATCAGCCCGCGGCCCCGTTCAAACGCGCGCGGTGTTGTCGGCACCAGTGGAGAAGGCATTGCAATCACATACGCCTAACAGAAAAGCACAGCCGCACCCCGGCGCCCAAGGTTATCGACGCCCGTCGGACGTGTGGTTTAGTCTTTCGGCGGACTATGCGCGGGCGGATTGTAACGACGGTCGATCTGTTGACGCAATCCTGGTTTTCCTGTTTTTCTCTTTCCCCCTTCTTACCTTTTCTGCCTAGCCAGCCTGAGATTGTGTCGACAACCCGCTTTCGGCCTTGACACCTAATGGAGGACGGCGAGAATCGGTGTTTTAGGCAATCTCTTTCCCGGGAGAGGCGTGCAATGTCCACCCGCGAACGCTGGATCGTATACCCCTTGTTGTTTATGACGCTTGGCATCGCGCTGCGCGACAAGATCAAACCGCCCATCCACCTGGGGAATCGCGGAGTAAGGATCGAGGCCGGCGAAATTGTGGCCGGACGGATTAGCTGCGGCCAGTTGAAGGTGCAAGAGACCGCCGTCTGCAACCGGCTGGAAGCGCGGCGGTCCGAATGTCGTACGCTCCTGATCTATGGTGCAAGCGATCAGCCGGTTATCGTCGCTTTGGCCGATGCCAGGACGCACGCCGGTGTGATCGAAACCTTTGGCGCCAACGGTCTGCCCCAGGTCCAACTCCTTTCCACCTCTGATGGGGGTATCGTAAGCACGATCGGTCGTGCCGGTAGGGCCCAACTGATCATGGGCGATATCGATCAGACCCTGGGCGTGTTCGGCCGAGTGCCCGGGCAGACGCCGCCGCTGTTGCTGACCCGCCCGTGGAGAATCGAGGGCAGCCAACCTGCCCCGCAGCCGCCACAGAAACCGGCCGTTCCGGGCGCGGCGCCCGCCAAGCAACCACCGCAAAAGACCCCAGAGCCGGAAAAGGAGAATCGGTAACTGCTTGGCAGAAGGTAATTCCGTGTTGAAACGTGTTTGGAAAGCCGACGTTTGCAGTCCCCTCTCGTGCTAGCTGTTGAATAATGTTGCAAAGGGAGAGGGGAGATTCTCAAGCCTTCCTCTGAATCACGCCCTCGGTGGGACTGCTGGCCGTGGCGTAAAGCTTCTTCGGAATCCGGCCGGCAAGATAGGCCAAGCGGCCCGACTGGCAAGCCAGCCGCATCGCCTGGGCCATTTGCAAGGGATCTTTCGCGTGGGCGATGCCGGTGTTCAACAGCACGCCGTCGACGCCCAATTCCATGGCCGCGGTGACGTCGCTGGCCGTGCCCACGCCTGCATCGACGATCACCGGGTAGTCCGGATCGTCCTCTTTCAAGTACTCCAGGCAGATGCGGATGGCATTGGGATTGAGCACGCCCTGGCCGGAGCCGATGGGGCTGCCGGCGGGCATCACGCTCGTGGCCCCCGCCTGCTTCAGCCGCTTGGCCATCACCGGGTCGTCGCTCGTGTAGACCAGCACCTGAAAACCCTCGGCCACGAGTTTCTCCGTCGCCTGAAGCGTGGCCAGCGGATCGGGCAACAACGTTCGCTTGTCGCCCAACACCTCCAGCTTCACCCAATCGGCGCCGGGATTGTTCATCTGCGTGAGGATTTCGCGGCCCAGCCGGGCCACCCGCACCGCGTCGTCGGCCGTAAAACAACCGGCCGTGTTGGGCAGGATCGTGTACCGCTGCGTGTCGATGAAATCCAGCAGGTTCTTGCCCTCGGCGTCGATCAGCCGCTCGCGGCGGACCGCCACGGTGATGCACTCCGTGCCCGAGATGTCCAACCCCTGACGCATCTCGTCGTAACTGGCGTACTTGCCCGTGCCGACGATCAAGCGGCTGGCAAACGTATGCGAGCCGATCCGCAGTTCATCCACCGCGGACGGTTGCGATTCTTTCTCCGACATCGGTTATCCTCCTCCCACCAACGTGACGATCTCCAAGTGATCCCCATCGGCCAGTTGACGCTCTGCGTGTTGCTGGCGGGGAACGAGTTCCAGATTGACTTCGACGGCCACGGGCTTGCCCTTCAGGCAAAGCTCATCCAAGAGTCCGACCACCGTCGTGCCCTCGGCAACTTGCCGCAACTGGCCGTTAACACTGATCTGCATATTCTGCCATCTTCTCTAGAATGTGCTGCCATCCCAAACCCTCAGGGCCGGCGCACGTTACCAAGAAATCAATAGTTTGCCGCTAACGTGGTCGGCGGTCAAGTACCGACCGTTGGCGTCGTTGCGGGTTTGGTAGTCGAGAAACGGCCCCTCGATGAACGGGTATTTCGGGTCGGGCTGCAACGTTACCTTGCCTGGCACGCTCAATTCCGGAAAGAAGCAAACCGTGGCGTCTTTCAGCCCGTCGAGCAGCAGCCGGCGCGTGATGCCGATCGCGCCGGAGAACTGTTCCTGGCAGGTGACTTCGCCGGCCGACTGCTTGACGAACACGCGGCACTCGCGATGCCACGCCCGCGGCATGCGGTAGCAGGCCTCGCCATCGACCAGTTCGGGTTCCAGGCCCGTCAGCACCGCCGCTCCCAGCGGAAAGCGCAGCCGCAGTTCTACGTTCGTGTCGGGCGTATAGCCGGAGAAGAACCATCCGTTGTCGTGACTGGCGATCACGGTCACCGGATTTGCCTGCCCCACGCTCCTCTTCCGCAACGCCACCCGATAGCCGAAGCTGTCCAGCGCGAACCGCAGCAGCGCTTCGCCTCGGAACCATCGGTTCGGGTCGTCGCGGGTAAGCAGGTGGCCACTCACGTAGGAGGCGGAATTGGTCCCCCGCACCCAGGCGACTTCCCCCTTCCCGCCGGACAATCGCCGCGTAAGGGCTGCCACGCGCTGGTTCGGACCCTGAGATACCATGGCGATCACTTGCGTTGCCGGGTCCGCGGCGTTGCGCAACACCTCGTGGCAGCCGCCGGCCGACATGGCCGGGCGGTGCTGCACACTGGTGGCGTACGCCGAGCCGCGCAACTGGTCCAATGTTCCGTGCAGTTCCAGCTTGAGCTGTCCGGCAATGGGCTCCTCCAACCGCAGATTGAGCAACTCCAGGAGCCCATTGCTGGCATGGCCGAGCGGACCGTAGAGCAGCACCCGACCGCCGGCTGCCACCCGGCGGATCAAGGCCTCGTCCATGGCAGAGCCGGCATCCGGCGCGGAGGTGACGAGAATCGAATGCTCGTACAGCTTCGGGTCCTTGCGGACCGAAGCGAGGAAATTCTTCGTCGTCACGATGGTGTTCAGCGGAAAGCCGTCGTCGATCGCGGCACGCATGAACCAGTCGCTGAAAAACGGTTCTTCCAAACGCGGCCGGGCCGCCGAAAGCATGTCCTGGTGCTCGTCGAAGGGATACACCCAGACGGTCAGGCCGGGCCGATCCGGCCGATGTTCCAAAACCGTAAGAATGTGCGGGATAATTTCATTCGGGCACTTTTCGGGCATCCGCCCATACGAATCGTCGATGGTCAGCAGGGAGATCGATCGCGGCGTTTCCACCGTGCCCCGCGCACTCAGCCGGCTAACCGCCAAGGGGAGATAAATGTCGTGCGGCTCGCGTCCGTAGTGGTCGAGCCAGGGGCTGTTGAGCCACCACGGGTCGTGGAGGTAGTAGCGGAACGGAAATCCCTTGTCCGGCGGCAATTCGGCCACGCGCGTCATGTAGCCGACCAGTTCCAGGCCGAAGTCGCCGTTCAGCGCGGCCCAGGGCGAGTTGGGTGGCGGTTCCAGGTTGAACCCGCCCGCGTAGATGTCACGCAGCGGCACGCCGTTCGAGGCCAGGTCGATGCCGGCGGAGAAATTGGTGCCGCGGGTCTCGATGGGATACCGCGGGCACTCTTGGCGGAACAGCTTCCAAAATTGCAAAATCTTGTCGCGGATTTCGCCCGCCCGGCGAACGTCGAAGGTCTTGCCGTCGAACAGCGGGCCAACCGTGGCCCAGGTCTCCAGGCCGAAGCCCAGCCCGTTGGAAAACCACAGGTAATCGAAGCCCATGTCGTTGAGAAAATGTTGGCTCTGGCGGCCGAAGAACTGGCCGAACGGCGTGCCCTGGGGAATGCCCCGGGGAAAGCCGGCGTAAGACCGCTGGTCGGCATTGAGCTTCGCGTAGCAGCAGACGAAGCTCCCCTTGCCCATGGTGCTGCCCAGGCAAATCTCGTTGTGCCGCTCGTACTTGAAGGGCGAGCGGGCGAACTCGCCGCCGGGATCGAACGTCGCGCCGACTTGGACCGGCTTGCCCGTCATCTCGCGTCCCACTTGCTTCAGCGTCTTGACGATCATCGCCAGACCGCCATAGGTCAAGGCGGCCGGATGCTCCCGATAGAGATAGCCGCCGCTCTGCAGCGATTGCTTCTGCCGGTCGCGGGGAATGACTTGGCGCGGATTGGGATGGCCGATATAGCGGGCCCACTCGATCGGATCATCACGGCAGCCACGATAATCGAGAATCTCCGAGCCATCGGCGGTCCACAGCATCACGGCCACCGCATCGGCGTGCCGCAGCAGCGGCGCCCATTGCCGAAAGGCCTCGGCCGAGACGCGCCGGACACCCTCTTCGCTCATTTCCAACAGCGGCTTGGGCGACATCTCCAGCACGACTCGCTGGAGCGTGGGAAACGCCGCAAGCTGAGGCTGCGCGGCGACTCGCGCCGCGGATGGCGCACCGTCGGCACCAGCCGCGCCCCAACTCAGAAGCAGACAGCCCAAAAACATGCCGATCAGCACGCCTGCCGTTTGCCAAGCCCAAGAGAGTCGCATGTTTCACGCTGCGGGACAAATCCGTCTTTCAGGAAGCGGCCGCTTAGGGCCTGCAAAATACTGGCTTGGTGATAGTTTGGTAAGGGTGGCACGTCCCTGAGCGGAGCGAAGGGCGTGTTCCACCGATCACCACGCCCTTTGCTGCTCAGGACGTGCCACCCAAATTCAACAACTTGTTCTCTTACAGGCCCTCACTCCTTTTCGCGTCCCTTGGCCGAGCCGGGAGCGGCTCCGGTGCCGGGGACCGCTTGGCGGAATTGGGTGGCCGCGACCAGCACCAGCGCCCCGTTCTGCACCTGGTTGGCCGCATACCTCGGCCCCGACCAGGGAATGGCGTAGGCCGCCAGCTTGCCGCTGGTGACCTCGGCCACGTAGCACACCGCGCTGCTCGGGTTCACCGTCGAGCCGCCCGACCGCCGCAGGGCATCGATGCCGGTCACCATCATGAACTTGGGGTTCTTCTGCGAATCAATGCCCAGATCGGTCGACACGTTGGTCCGGAAGAATCCGGTCCAGGTGCGTGGTTGTCGGCCCATGACCAGTGCCCCAAGGTCACCGGTAAGGAAATCGAGGAAATACACCGCCTCGACCTCGTTATCCACCGGGCCAGTGGCCATGGCAAACGTGTCGCTCCGATCGGTGCAGACGGCGTGCAAGGGCGTGTGGGGCCAAAATCCACTCAGGACCAGGCCGGCCGCCAATCCGATCCCCATCGCCAAGGGCCAACGAAAACTCGGCCAATGAACCATGACTCGCTCCTCCGAAGTTTTGTGCTCCGAACCGCCAATAGACCAGCCACCATTACAAAAATGTCTGCCTTAATTGTCAACACGAAGGGCAACCGCTGGCCCCAGGACGCATCCTACCCTGGCTGGCGATAGATTGCCAGACGGGAGTTTTTTTGCGGTCGGCCCCTTGTCAGTATTTGTAAATCGTCCTATAACCATCCTCCGTCGCGAGTCACATCCGTCTGAAAGGAGCACGTCATGGCAACGATCAATATAGCCTTGATCGGGCAAGGCTTCATGGGGCGAACGCATTCCAACGCGTGGGGGCAGGTGGCCAAGTTCTTCAAGCCGCCGCTGTCGCCCGTGATGCACAGCGTCTTTGGGCAGCCGGAGGAAAATCCCCGCGTCTTTGCCGACAACTGGGGTTGGAAAAACGCCTCCACCGACTGGGAACAGCTCGTCCGGTCGCCGGAAATCGGGCTGGTCGACGTGGTCACGCCGAACTACATGCATGCCCCCGTGGCCCGGGCCGCCATCGCCGCCGGCAAGCCGGTCTCCTGCGAGAAGCCGATCGCCGGCTCCCTGGCCGACGCCCGCGCCATGGTCGACGCCGCCAAAGCGGCCAAGGTCAAGACCTTCGTCTGGTTCAACTACCGGCGCTGTCCCGCCGTGGCTTTTGCCCATCAACTGGTCAAGTCGGGCAAGCTCGGCCGGTTGTACCACGTCCGGGCGACCTATCTGCAAGACTGGGCCGGCGAGTCGGTGCCCTTGCTGTGGCGGTTCGACAAGAATCTGGCAGGCTCCGGCGCCCATGGCGATCTGAACGCCCATATCGTCGACATGACCCGCTTCGTCACCGGCGAGGAAATCACCGAAGTGGCCGGCGCCATTGCCGAAACGTTTATCAAGGAGCGGACGCTCACGACCGGCGTAGCTGCCGGCGGCATCGCCGCCGGCCGTCAAGGCACGGGGGCGAAGGGGAAAGTCACCGTCGACGACGCCGTGCTGTTTCTCGCCCGCTTCTCCGGCGGCGCCGTGGCCAGTTTTGAGGCCGCCCGGCAAGCCACCGGCAACCAGAACCGCAACGGCTTCGAGATCAACGGCAGCAAGGGCTCGATCAAGTTCGATTTCGAGCGGATGAACGAACTGCAATACTACGACGCCACGTTGCCCCGGGCCGTGCAGGGTTGGACGCCGATCATGTGCACGCACGGCGGCGACCATCCGTACGTGGCCAACTGGTGGCCCGACGCCCACCTGATCGGCTACGAACACGGCTTTGTGAACCAGGCCTTCGACATCCTCAAGGTGCTGGGGGGCGAGGCGCCGACGGTGCCGATCCCCGATTTCGAGGATGCTTATCAGACGCAGCGGGTGCTGGAAGCGGCCATGATTTCGGCCGACCAGCGGCGGCCGGTAAAGCTGGATGAGGTGAAATAGCCGCGTTTCGCCGCATCCACGCCGCGGATCGCGTAAATTTCGCCGCCGCGACCGCACCGTGGATTTCCGGCATGTTTAGCCGCCGCGACCACGCGGCGCATCCCGGCGTGGACGCCGGGGTTAAACCGAGGAATAACAGCGTTCTTCCCGCGGGTCGCAAACGTCCCCTTTGCGGCTCGCACCATGTGCGTCGCGCGACGAGGGCGTCATGGGCAGAAGGACTCTGCCCATGACGCTCATGCTTTTGGTGGAGGGGTCAGGGGTCAGGGATCAGGGATCAGGGATCAGAGGTCAGGAACGCCGCCTTGCGGCGGCTATGTGATCTCCGAAATCTCAACCCTCTGATCTCTAATCTCTGGCCCCTGATCCCTGGCCCCTGATCCCTGGCCCCTAATCCCTCCTGTCCCCTCCCGTAAATCGCATTACGTAGTACAGCAGCGTGAGAATCGCCTGGAGCGTGGCCGCCACGTACGTCAAGGCTGCGGCGTTCAGCACCTTGCTGACGTAAACCAGTTCCTCTTTGCTGATGATCCCCAGGCCGACGAGTTGGGCCTTGGCCCGGGCGCTGGCGTCAAACTCGACCGGCAAGTTGACCACTTGGAACACGACCACCGTGGCGAACAACCCAATGCCGAGCCAAATGAGCATCATGTTCATGTGGAGCACCACGCCCAGGATCAACAAGATAAAGCTCCCCTGGCTGCCGAAGCCGGCCATCGGCACGGCCGCGTTGCGGACCAGCAGCGGGGCATACTCCTGGGCATGTTGAATCGCATGGCCGGCCTCGTGCCCCGCAATGCCCACCGCCGCCAGGGTGCGGCTCTCGTACACCTCCTGGCTCAGACGCAGCACCTTCTCGCGCGGATCGTAGTGGTCGGTCAACTGGCCGGGCACTTCCTCGATTTGCACGTCCGTGAGCCCCGCCGAGTCGAGAATGTGCCGCGCCGCCGCCGCACCGCTCAGCGGGGCCGGCATTTGTTGTGCCTGGGCGTAGGCGGTGCGGATGCGGAATTGCGCCCACAGGCCCAACAAGAACGCCGGGGCCACAAAGAGGAAATACATCGGGTTGAAGTGGATCGGATCAAAGAAAAACATGCGTCTCCGCCTCGCTGGTTTTCGGTTTCGTGCTGTTCTTCGCTTTCAACGCCGGCCGAGCCGATGGCCCTTGCCATCCCCGGCCCATCTCGGCCTCTGCCCTCACGGGCTAATTCCCGGCCTGTGCTCACCATATTATACGGCACGGCCGGCCACCTGTTCACCCCAAACTGACACCCCCCGCATGGAACAGCAGCGGCAGGTTAAATTGGGCATGCCCCAGTAAGCATGCCATTATCGAGATTACGCCATTGCCGCCGAACTTACGTCATTGCCGCCGAAACTGTGAGTTTAGCGGCCGACGGCACGTCGGCCAACGCCGGGCAAAGGGCCGACGTGCCGTCGGCCGCTAAACGGTCCAGTCACCGTGATCGGCCGCTCACCGCGACCGGCCGCTCACCGCGACCGGCTGCTAAACGGTCCACTGCAAAGAATTGCTGCAACGGGGCACTGGCGTCACTCGGCGCATGGGATGGCGTCGGGTGATGTAACGGCTACCCGTAGGGCGGGTCTTTCTGCCCAAATTTGAATGGTGCGGCAAGCATGAGCGCGGTGAAATAGATCAAACCGCCGGCCCAAACCACGTCGCTGGGAAAGTGTCCCCCGGCGACGATCCGTGCCAGTCCCATGACGCACCCGCCGATGAGCCCCAGCAGCAGAAACCCCAGGGCCAGCCGCGGCCGACGGCGGTAATAGACAAACGCCGGGGCCATCAGACAGAAACCCATCGAGGCGTGGCCGCTGGGAAACGACGATTCGTCTTGTCCACGCCCCCACTCCCACACCGGCAAGAAGTCACGCGGACCCGCGAATTGGATGATGGCGTTGGGGCGGGGTCGGCCCCAATAGGGCTTCAACACGCTATTGATGAGGATCCCCGGCCCAACAATCAATACCAGGCCATAGAAGAGTCCCTGATCGCGCCAAGATTCCAACTTCAGCCAGAAAAAACTAGCGATCCACACCACCAGCCCGCCGGCGCCAAGCAGCAGCCCCGGGTAGATTCCCCAATCGTACAGCGCTTTCCAGGGATAGGCGCACATCAGCGGCCAACGGTCGGGAAATTGATCGCCGGCCTCGCGGCCCGCAAAGAACGGCCGCACCGCGGCCACGTCCACATCGGTCAGCCGAAAGTCGGCCGTCAGTACGATCAATATCAGGGCCGGAATCCACACCGCCGGCGAACACACTGCCGAGATTACCTTCTTCCCTAGAATACCCAAAACTCCGCGCCGTTCCGCCGTGCGTCGCTTTGGAGCGTCGGATTCGAATCGGGACGTTGTGCTGGGACTCATGGCGACCGTATTTCTAGCGGTTATCCCCATCCGGAACCAGAGAGAATTCCGATTTCATGGTCTGTTTTAGGGTAAGAGCGTGTTTGGAAAAACTCCCCTCTCCCTTTGCAACAACGCCATAGAACGCAATCGCCCCGGACTGTGCCGGCGATGTCCCAGGTTGGTTCAAGGTCGTTTGCGACCAGCCACCAATTGATGCCCCGTATGCAAGGCAATGTCGTGAAGCGGATTGCTGTCATACGCCTTGTCCCCAAGGATGTATCCGCCGCCGTTGAAAGCCGGGATCAGACGTGCCGCCACTTCCGGTCCGCTGGTGTTCAACGGCGCTACTTCCCAAAGCAAAGGCAACGGAGCTGTACCATATACCGAATACCGCATGCAGGTTGTAACCCTTGACATAACCTCGGCCCGCTCGACCCCAAGCACCGTCGGGGTCTTTGCTGTGGCTTCCAACCACCAACGGCTTGCCGTCGATGATATTCACCCAACCAGTTTGCCGCAAATGAATCAGATGTTGTGGTAACCGTTCACACCCTGGAGGAGATTTGTTGACAAATTAATCTGGACTCAAATGCGGCTTGCGTGGCACAACCGTGTGCATGCAAGCAGCCGTCACGCAAGAAATCATCGCCCGCCAGCCGCCGGAGGCCCAGGCCATCATTCGCCTGTTGCTGGCGGAGATTGTCAAACTGGAGGCGCGCATCAAGGAGTTGGAAGGCGGGCGAAAGACGCCCCAGAACT
>Ga0182014_10005833_pt1 | contig 13544 bp, 13 predicted proteins | sample 612S2DmetaG_FD_120489 | JGI IMG/M metagenome (GOLD analysis project Ga0182014, IMG submission 120489) | Permafrost microbial communities from Stordalen Mire, Sweden - 612S2D metaG | ecosystem: Environmental > Terrestrial > Soil > Wetlands > Permafrost | place: Sweden: Stordalen | collected... | reverse complement strand
TGTTGCCGGCGAAGCCGTGCCGGGTGGCGTTGGCGGCGGAACGGAGCTTGCCTTCGGGGGTTTTCGGCCCCGAGCTTTTCTGGGCGTTGGCTCGGTTGGCAGCGAGGCGCGCTTCGGAAATCGGCTTTTTAGTTTGGTCTGACATACGGAGTCCTTTTTGGTTGAAGACACCGGCGACATGGATCGCCGGCGCTACTGAGAATGTGTAGGGCAAGCTAAAGCATGCCCCACCTCAGAGTTGCATGGGGAGGGTGGGGTTTGAGGTTGGTGATGGCGGTAAGTTACTTGGAATGAAGGAGATGAAAATTTGACGAATCTGTGACTCGGGGTCGCGGGGGCGTTCGGGGAAGCTGTGGAAGAAGAGGGGAGTTCTGCTTATCCAGGGAGCCACGTTACAGTTCCGTGTAGCGCACCAATTGAATGCCGAGGCGGCCGATGGCGGCGCGGGCTTCGGCGGAGACCAGGGCGGCGAGCTCGCGCTCGCGGCTTTGCTTGAGGCGGGTGGGGGCGGCACGAAGGGCGGGGCCGCAGTGGCCGGGATGGCACATCAGCTCGGTGGAGCCTTCCGGCAGCGCTTCCAGCAGTTTCACCAGCTCGGCGGTTCGAAAGTGGCCGGTGATCCCAAAGCCGGCGAAATAATCGGTGGAGCGGCAGCCGTGGCGCGCGAGCACGCGGTGAAAGCGGCCGCGCAGCAGGCCCAAAGCGCGGCTGGTTGCGGCGGTGGCGGCGGGGACGACGCCCTTCAGGCTGGCGAAGGGATAATCGAACGGGCGCCGAACCCAGCGAATGCCGAATTCCTCGGAGACGCGCGCGAGCGCATCCAGCACGGGCGGAGCGAGGTGGGTGTGCTTGTGGGTATCGAGATGCGACGGGTCCAAGCCGGCGGCGCGGATGCGGCGTACTTGCGCGGCCAGCTCCCGGTAAGGGTTCAGCCCGCGCCGCGCCAGGGCCATCAACAATTGCGCCACGGTTCGCGGGTAAGCATTGCCGGTAACGAGCGAGTTGCCGCCGATCAGCACCAGGTGGCATCCGATATCGAGAGCCGGGGTTTGGCGCGCCAGCCGGACGGCGTCGTCGAAGGCATCGCCATTGGCCATCAAGGTAGTGGCGGTGAGAATGCCCTGGCGATGGGCGTCGACGATACCCTGGTTGACGTCCGGCGTGAAGCCGAAGTCGTCGGCATTGACCACTAGGAGCTTAGCGGACATTGGTTAGCACGCCGTTTCGGAAGTTCGCTAACGCATTCGAGGGGTTGCAGGATACCTGATCGTGAGGGAAGCGAAGACGTGTCGGTAGAGTCTCGACACGGCACGCACGAGTGCGTGCGCCACGGTATTGCCGACGGCAGGCACGACAAGGAGTGACAGATGCAGCGCTCAAAACAATGTCAGCCGGATGGTCAGGAACTTCTTGGGATTGGCGCGTACGTCCTTGGCCAGCGACTGGAACTCCTGGGTAGCTCCGGTGAGGGCTTCGTACAAGCGCGGGTTGGTCAGGAACTGGCCCAGCGAGCCCTGGCCGGAGTCGATCTTATCCATGGTGAGGTTGAACTTGCCCACCAGCAGGTCCAACTGGCTGTAGAGGTGGTCGTCCTTGATCAGTTTGCCGACGCTGCCCTGGCCGGCGTTGATCTGGGCGACCAGTTGGTGGATCTCGACCAGCGTCTTGTGCGCTTCGTCGAACAGGGAGGGATCCTTGAGCAACAAGCCGGCGGTGCCTTTGCCGGCCTGCAGATCGGCCAGCATGGCGTCGATGCGCTGCAAGGGGGAGCGCAGCTCGTTGTAGAGCGCGGGGTCGTAGATCAACCGGTGGATGGTGCCATCGCCGGAGCGGATATCCTTCATCAACTGCTGGCCCTCGGAGGCGATGCCGTCGAGGCTATTCATGAGCCGGTCGTCTTTGAGCAACATGCCGATATTGCCCTTGCCCTGCTCGATGCCGGCGAGCATATTGTCCACCCGCCCGGTGATGGTCTGGAAGCTTTTCAGCACCAATGCCATTTGGTTCATCAACTGCGGAATATCCTGGGTCTCCAGGGCGGCCAGCTCGGCGCCGTCTTTGACGGTCTGCGAACTGTGGCCCTTGGTGATGTCCAGGAATTTATCGCCCAGCAGGTTGACGGCGGCTATGCCCACCACCGAATCCACCGGGATTTGCGGCAGGAATTCGGAGCGCACGGTCATAGTGAATTCCACGGTGCGCTTGGGATTGCCGGAATTGGTCAAGGTCACGCCTTCCACTTCGCCGATGGCGATACCGTTGAGGCGCACCGAGGTACCGGGAACCAGCCCGGAGGCATCGTCCATGTAGGTTTTGAGGATGGCGGTGCGGTGGAAGAGGTCCTGATTGCTGGTGAGCAGAAAAATGAAGACGAAGAGAATGGAAAAGCCGGCCATGCCAACCAGGCCGACCTTCAACTGGGACCACCGTAATTTGCTGCGCTCCGCCATCGGCTATTCCCGTCGCTTGAAGAACTTCGTAATGTAGGGATCGGTGGAAGCTTCCAACCGGTCCTGGTCGCCTTCGAAGACCAACCGGCCTTCGCGCAACACCATAAAGGTGGTTCTTGCGCGGGCACCCCCGTTGGACGCGGGTTCCAGGTTCCCTTGTTTCGGATTGTAGCGGAAATTGGCGATCAAGTTTCCGTCCTGGTAACGATAAGTCACCACCAGGGTGGTGCTGTGTTTCAGATCCCGCTCCTTGATGAGCAGGGCAATGATGGTCTGGGCGGTGATGGGGTCGAGCCCGGCGGTGGGGGAATCGTAGAGCATCAAGGGCGGCTCGGTGACGGCGGCGCGGGCGATGGCGGCACGCCGGCGCATGCCGCCGGAAAGCTCACTGGGGAATTTTTCCATGGTACCGCCGAGTTCAACGAACTCGAGCGTCTCCGCCACGCGCTGATATACCTGGCCGGGAGGGCAGGAAATGGATTTCTGATTTTCGAGAGCGTAAGCCACATTCTCCTCTATGGTGAGGGAATCGAACAGGGCGCTTTCCTGGAACTGCATGCCCATGCGGCTGCGCACGTCGAACAGTTCCCGCTCGGGCAGGGCGCCGATTTCCTTACCGAAGGCGAAGACCCGGCCGGAATCGGGCTTGATGAGCCCGAGCGCAGTTTTGAGCAAAATCGTCTTGCCGCTTCCGGCCGCGCCCAGAATCACGCGCGATTCTCCGGCGACGGCCTGGAAGGAGAGGTTGGACAGCGCCTCGACCTGGTCGAAGCGGACGGTGACGTTTTCGAATCGCAGAATGGGCTCGGCGGTCATACGAAGAGTTTGGTCACCATGACGTCCAGGATGAAGATCAGGAGGGTGGAGGCCACCATGGCGTTGGTGGTGGCTTTACCGACGCCTTGCGTTCCGCCGCTGGCGCGGAGGCCGTAAAAGCAGCCGATGAGGGCGATCACGAGGGCGAACAGGAATGGCTTGATGAGGCCTTCGGCCACGTCCTTCCAATCCAGGGCCTGCCATGCGGAGCTCCAATACTGGCGCGCGGAAAGACCGAGGTAGAACTCGGCGATGAGCCAGCCGCCGAACAGGCCCACGAAATCGGCGATCACGGTCAGGGGTGGGAGCATGATGCAGGTAGCTTCCACGCGCGGCGTGACCAGCTTTTGAATCGGGTCGGTGCCGAGGGCGCGCATGGCGTCGATCTGCTCGGTCACCTTCATGGAGCCGAGCTCGCTGGCGATGCCGGAAGCATTGCGGCCGGCCATCATGAGCGCGCTGAGGACCGGGCCGAGCTCGCGCGCCAAGGTGATGGCCACCAGCATGCCGGTGCGGCCCACCTGGCCATAGGTGGAAAGCGCTTTGGACATCTGCAAGGCCATCACGACGCCGGCGAAGAAACCCACGAACGCCACCACCACCAGGCTGCCCACGCCGATGGTATCCATCTGGAGAATGATGTCGTCGCCGTAATGCGGGGCGCGGAAGATATTGCGGAGAGCTCGCCCGGTAAGGAGAAAGAACTCTTGCGCGTCGGCAGCAGGCTCTTTAAGGAAATCGAGCAAACCGGTGAAGTCCCCGAACTTCGATGCTACCATAACGGGGTAACTGAACCGATGAAAGGACTTACGGACATCGCCGGAATTCGGGTCGGGCACGTGTCCGATTTTGACGCGATCACCGGCTGCACCGCGATTCTGTGCGAGGCGGGAGCGGTGGGAGGGGTGGAGATTCGCGGTTCGGCCTCGGGCACCGAAGAAACGCCGACGCTGGCACCCGGGCATGTCGACCAAGTGGCGCACGGCATTCTGTTGGCCGGGGGCAGCGCATTCGGTCTGGAAGCGGCATCGGGAGTGCGCCGCTACCTGGAATCGCGCGGCGCGGGCGTGACGACGCCATACGGCAAGGTGCCGGTGGTGGCGGCGGCGGTGCTCTACGATCTGGGCATTGGCAAGCCGCACGTGCGGCCGAACCTAGGGATGGGCGAAGCGGCGGCGGCGGCGGCCACGACGGACGCGGTGGCGGAAGGCTCGGTGGGCGCGGGCACGGGCGCTACGGTGGGCAAATTCTTCGGCATGGCGCAGGCCATGAAATCGGGCATCGGCTCGTATACGGTGGCGCTGCCGGGCGGCGTATTGGTGGCGGCCCTGGTGGTGGTGAACGCGTTCGGCGATATCCGGGATCCGTGGAGCGGGAAGATGGTAGCCGGGGCGCGCACGGCGGCAGGCAGCCGCGAGTTGGCCGACACGGAAGCGCAAATGAAGCTGCGCAATCCGCCGGAGCTGGTGCGCCACAACACCACGCTGGGAGTGGTAGCCACCAACGCGCGGCTGGACAAAGTGGCCGCGACCAAACTGGCGCAACTGGCCGGCCTGGGCATGGCGCGCACGATTTATCCCGTCAATACCATGAACGACGGCGACACGGTGTTCGCCCTGAGCATCGGCGACCGCAGCGGCGATATCAACGTGCTGGGATCGGCCGCCGCCGAAGCCATGGGGCAAGCGATTCTGCGGGCGGTGAAGCTGGCGAAGGGGCTGGGGGGAGTGCCGGGTCTGGGATAAAGCGGAAGCTATCAGCCGTCAGCTTTCCGCGTTCAGCCACACCTGAGCGCCCCTGCGCCGGCGCGCCGGCGGTGAGGAGGCCCTCTTTGTGGTATGGTGATACCAGGTAACACCTTGGAGCACTCACGATGGCAACACATTCTACGACCAGTCTGAAGCTCGATAGCGGGATGAAGGAACGTGTGCATCGGCTCGCCTCGGCGCGTCGCCGGTCGCCGCACTGGATCATGCGCGAAGCAGTCGAGCAATATGTGGAGCGCGAGGAGAAGCGCGAGCAACTCCGGCAGGATGCGCTGGCGGCATGGGCCGAGTATCAAGCGACCGGCCTGCACGTCACGGCTGAGGAAGCCGACGCCTGGCTGGCCAAGCTCGAAGCGAGCAAGCGCGGCGCCATCCCTAAATGCCACGTCTGACGTGGTCCGAGCCGGCGCTGCAGGATGTGGCCCGCCTCCATGAGTTTCTGGCTCCCAAGAGCCGGGATGCCGCACAGCGCGCAATCAAAACGATCCGGCAGGGCGTGAAGGCGCTCGGGAAACACCCAGAGATTGGCCACCCGGCCGAAGAGTTGCCGCCAGAATTTCGCGAAGGGGCGATTGAATTCGGGCAAGCGGCCCACATTGCCCTGTATCATTATGACGGGAAACAAGTTGTGATTCTCGCAGTCCGCCACGGACGCGAGGCCGGATATTGAGCAAGATCCCCGCGTGTCCGCGGATTCACCTCACGAACCCAACTGGAGGGCCAGTTTCTCGATCGCTTCCCCTGTCAGGCGGTACTTGGTCCATTCATCCATAGGCACGGCGCCCAGCTTCTTATAGAACTGAATCGAGGGTTCGTTCCAATCGAGCACCTCCCACTCCACCCTGCCGCAGCCACGCCCGGCGGCAATTTTGGCCAGGCGCCGGAAGAGCTCCAGGCCGATTCCTCTTCCACGGAGGAGAGGCTTCACATACAGGTCTTCCAGGAAGATACCGGGCCGGGCCAGAAACGTGGAATAGTTGGTGAAGAATAGGGCGAACCCGGCACATTCCCGGTCATAATACGCCAGCATGACCTCGGCCGCGGGCTTTATGCCGAACAGCGTCTCGCGGAGCCTTTCTTCCGTCGCGGTCACCAGATGGGCGAGTTTCTCGTACTCCGCAAGTCCGCGGATCATGGCCAGAATCACGGGGACATCGGGTTCGGCTGCGGTGCGAATCTCGATAGCCGGCATGCTCTAATCAGTATAATCAGGGAGACGCTCATGGTCTTCGCTGGCTTCAGCGCGCGGCTTCCAAAGCGATGGCGCGTGGAAACAGAATGTTGTTTTCCAGGTGGATGTGCCGGTGCAGATCGGCTTCAAAGGCGGACAGCCCCTGGTACAGGCTCAGGAAGCTGACGCAGGCATCGGCCGGGGCACTATAGCCGTTGCTGTCGCGGCGCAGGGTCCGCAGTGCCTGGCCGGCGCTATCGTGCTCGTGGACCATCATGGCTACCGGATTGCGAACGCTGCCGAAGGGCGACTGCGGGGCGGGGGCTCCGGCGGCGGCGGCTTCTTCCAGGCGCAGGATGTAGGGGAATAGAGCCATCTCTTCCTTCATGAGGTGGGAGGACAGATCTTCGGCCAAGGCGCCGAACGTCTGGCGCAGCCCGGACAATTCGGGGTGGTTGGCGGCGTGCGCCTTCGCCACCTTATCGAACAGCGGAGGGAACCGCGCAATCTCGCGGCGGACGTACTCATGGTGCGTGTTGCGGATGTGGGCGACGAGATCGGCGAGCGGGGCAGCCTGCCAGTCGCGGCCGGCGCCGCTCGGGTTACCCTCATGGGCGGCCGCCTCCAGAGATTCCAAGACCTGTTGCAAAGGCACCTTGGCGCCACGGCACGCTTCTTCCAGAGTTTGGCCGCCACCGCAGCAATAGTCGATGCCCAGTTGCTCGAAGACCCGGGTTGCCGCGGGGATCTCCAGGGCCAGGCCGCGAACCGTTTTTTCCGTCGTGACGCTCATGTTTTCACCTCGAAGAATGAGAGTAGCGTGTCGGGAGTTCCAGGGCTATGACTTTTGTCACAGGGGTGGAAGCGGTCAGCGATCGGCGACACCTGGACGCACGGCCGGGCTGACCGTCCGTTGTCAGCGAACGCGAAGGAAGGGAAAGCCGTGTTTGCTTTCCACCAGCCAAAGCAGGAGCGCGAGGAGCAAGCCCGCGGCGGCCAACTCGATTTTCCATGGGCCGGGCTGATAGCGTAACTCCACCCGATGGCGGCCCACCTCCATCGGAATTCCGGTGAAGCCTGGCGAAAGCATGGCGGTCTGGCGCGGTTTGCCGTCCACGTAGGCTTTCCAATCCGGATGCCAAGTCATACGGAAAAGCACATAGGCGGGCCGCGCCAGGGTTGCTACGGCTCGGTAGACCTGGCCCTGCTGGAGCTCGTTCTCGACGGTTCCGGCAACCGCTCCCTGACGGTTGCGGCTCCGACTCGAAACGGTGGTCGCGGGTGGATCGGGCAGGTCCCGGCTGGCTGAAATGCGCGGCAGCCCTGCCGGCGCGCCGCCGAAAAAGTCCAGCCACAAATACTGGCCGTTGTCGAGCCATCGGCTATGCAGCCAACGGTCGTTGACATCGAAGAAGCTCTCGCGATTGACGGCCACGGCGCCGGCTACATCCACCACCTCGAAGTAGCCCGTGCCCGGCGCGTCCCAAACGCGCATCGTGCCCAGATCGTCGCGCAGCTTCAGGAAATCCGGCTGGTTGGTCCGGAGCGTGGGCGCGATCACGCTGCGGACGTTGAACAGGCGGTACTCGACCGGGCGGGTTTCATCGAAGTGAACCATGATGTCGGAAGGCAGCGACATGGCATGGAAAAGGAAAGAAACCGCCGGCACGTGAAAGCCGTTGAGCAGGTGGTCCATGCATGTATAACCCAGCACGAACTGCCGGCCCCAGGTGGAGTTAAGGCCGGCGAAGGCGCGGCCGCCACGGGCATTGACGCTATCCAACGCCATGTCGATTTCGCGCTGGTGATTCTCCAGGGAGGCCCGGTTTTCCAGCCCAATCGTCAGATCGCCACGCATGTATGCCATGCGGTCGGTTAGGGCGGGGTATAAAAGCAGCAGGCTTGCCAGCGCGATCGCCGCGGCAGCGAGCTTGCGGCCGGCCGCCAGGCGCCACAAAGCAGCCAGGGCAAGGGCTCCGGCGAGCACCAGGAAGATATGCACGGCGCCAATGAGGCGATGCATTTGCAGGTTCGGCGAAACGCCGGCCAGTACCAGCCACCGGCCCCAGGTGGGGCGGCCGCAATACAGCAGGATCCAGAAAATCGATCCCGCCAGCACCAGAACCTGGGGAGAAGAGGCCCGCCGCGAGCGCCAGCAGCCAGCCACGGCGACCACCGCTCCGGCCAGCGCCAGCAGGGTCAGCACCGGCAGGCGCCCGTGATCCAGGATCTCGCCCTTGTAGAGCCACTCCAAGACTCTCGCGGCGCCGAAGGAATCCCATTTCCAGAGCGGTTCCCAGCGGCTATGGTTCAAAATCGGGCCGTCCCGCCACAAAGGGACCCATTGGAAGGCCGAAACCACCACGGCAACGCCACCCACCAGGGCCGTGCGCAACAGCCGCATGCGGCTGGCCGACGCTTCCGCCGGCAGCAGCGCCATGCCCGCCACGGTGACGGCGCCCACGTACCCGTAGATCAAATGGCAAGCCGCGGTGAGGCCGAGCAGCGCGCCCGCCAAGACCACTCTTTTGCCGCGCCGCACCGCCTGGTAACCGAAACCCAGGCTGAGCAGCAGAAAGTGGATGGCGATGGACTGCGGAAACAGACCCAATCCGCGCAGCACGTAGCTGGAATCGTCCAGTCCGTACAGGCCGTTGGTCGAGATCAGGGGAGCCAGCAGCGCGGCGGCGCCGGCGGCCAGCGGCCCCAGTTCCATGAGCCAGGCGGCGGCGAAGAAACTGGCCGGCAGCATTACGATTCCCAGATAACGCGCCAGGGCGAAGAGCGTAGCCAGGGAAACCGTTTTGCCCAGCGCGAAATAAGCCAACGCCACGCACAGGTGAGTCAACGAATGATAATCGCGCACCACCGGATAGCCGAGGGAGGCATCGGCATACCAGAAATCGAGCGGGTTGCCGCCCCGCTCGATTTCATCCACCATGCCTTGCACCAACGGATAGTGCAGTACGGTGTCGTTGAAGCCGATCCTGCTCACGCCCACGTCCGGCCACAACCGAACCGCGTTCCACACCAGCACGATGGCCAGCAACAGCAGCGACGCCGAGCGTTCACTCCATAGCCTTCTCATCACGCAACCGCCTCGGGGCGTCGGTTACGCCCAGTGGGTACTTCCAAACCTTGGTTGTGACGGCGGGCTCACCCAAGCCATCGCCGCACGATGGGTCGCGCCGGACCCAGAGATGTTGTCAAAAAGATAGCAGATGTAACGGACAAGAGAAAGGGTGGTAAGGACTATCCGTGTGGCTTAAGGTACGATTTTTGACTATTTAGGTTTCATGAGTACCGGTACCAACAGATTGGAAAACGCCAGCCGGCTCCCAGCCTCCTTCGCCGCGTTGCAGCGCGCTTGCGCTGGTAAGATGGAAACGTGGATGGGAACGAAGCGACGACCGAGCAGGCCCCGCAGCCGGAACCGGGTCCCGCCTGGCGCCGGGTATTGTTGGCGCGCCACCCCAAACGGCCCCATTCGCTGGACTACATCGAGCGGATCTTCACGAATTTCCAGGAGATCCATGGCGACCGCGCCTTCGGGGACGATGCCGCGATCGTGGCGGGCATGGCTCGGTTCGAGGATGCCCCCATCGTCGTCGTGGCCGAGCAAAAGGGCCGCGACACCAAGCAGCGGATGTATCGCAACTTCGGCATGCCGAAGCCCGAAGGCTATCGCAAGGCTCTGCGGGTAATGCAGCTAGCCGCCAAGTTCGGGCGCCCGATCATCACCTTATTGGACACCCCGGGCGCTTACCCCGGAATTGACGCCGAGGAGCGGGGCCAGGCCGAAGCCATTGCGCGCAACCTGCGGGAGATGGCCCGCCTGGCGGTTCCGGTGATCGCGGTCTGCATCGGGGAAGGCGGCTCCGGAGGCGCGCTGGCGCTGGGAGTCGGGAACGTGGTGCTGATGTTCGAAAACGCGGTTTACAGCGTCATTTCGCCGGAGAGCTGCGCATCCATTATTTATCGTGATTCGGGCAAGGCCGAAAGCGCCGCGGCATCGCTGCGTTTGACTGCCGAGGACCTGCTGCAGCTTGGTCTGATCGACCACATCGTGCCCGAGCCGGCGGGCGGGGCGCAGGAAGACCCGGCCCTGGCGGCCGAGAATTTGCGGCTGCACCTGCGGCGTCAACTCAGCGATCTGACTTCCATGAAAGGCTCCGAACTGATTGCCCACCGCTACGAGAAGTTCCGCAAAATGGGCAATTTTTTCGCTTAGCGCAGGTGGGGCAGGCGATTCGCCGGCCCGGCAAGGCGGCATAGCCGCAACCTGTGGCACGGCCGTTTGTCGGACGGCCGCGCCTTGGGGAGGGATGACAGACCACAAAAGGCGATGGTCTGTCCCACGAAGCGGCATAGCCGCAACCAAAGCGCCGCTTTCGACCACCGTGTCAGGGGGGAGTTTCGGGGCGCGCCGGGACAAAGTTGGCGGCTAATTTTTCCGCTCCTCATGCGTCACTAGAAGGAGTGGACGTGTATCGAGGCTACAATAAAGGTTTGAACTACGCACGGTATGGTTGCGTAAACGAGTGATAGGGATTACGTCGTGAAAACCAAGTGGAAGATTGTCATTACGGTAGGTGTTGTATTGGTCGCCGCCGCCGGCGTATACGCCAGCACGGTTTACAGCAAGCGAGGCGTGGTAACGGTTCAGACCGGGCGCGTCGTCCGCCAGGATCTGACCAGCCTGGTGACTGCTTCAGGCGAAATTAAGCCCAAGAACTACATCAACATCGGCGCCAACGCGATGGGCGACCTGACGGAGATTCTGGTCAAGGAAGGCGACCACGTGCGCAAGGGCCAGTTGCTGGCGCGCATCGAAGACGTGCAGCCCGCCGCGGATGTGGCCGCGTACCAGGCGTCGCTCAGTTCCTCCGAAGCCGATTCCGCCGCTTCCGAGGCCGGGCTCAAGGCCGCCGACGACAATATCCAAACCATGCGCGCCGCTCTCGATCACGACAAAGCCGACCTGGACCGGATGAAGGCGGACTACGAGCGCAGCAAGCAGCTCTATGACGAAAAGCTGTTGGCCAAACAGGATTACGAGCTGAAGCAGTATACCTACGAAGCGCAGGTGGCGGCCATTCGCCAGTCCGAAGCCCGCATCACGCAGGCCCAGGCGCAGCGGGAACAGAACGCCGCGCAGCTCGCATCGGCGCAGAAACACATCGCCATGTCGAGAGCGAACCTGGCGCGCTTCAACGATGTTCTGCGGAAGTACGATTCCTATGCGCCGCTCGACGGAGAGGTGACCGATCTGCCGGTTCGGGCCGGGGAGTCGGTGGTGCCGGGTCTGCAGAATCAGACCGGCACGATTATCATGACCATCGCCGACATGTCGCTGATCACGGCGGAAGTGAAGGTGGACGAAACGGACATCGTCAATATCTCGCTCGGGCAGGTGGCCGACATTACCATCGACGCCATCCCCAACAAGACCTTCAAGGGCCATGTAACGGAAATCGGCGATACGGCAATTTTGCGCTCCACCGGCGTGGCCGCTTCGCAAAGCGCGATTTCAAGCCAGGAAGCCAAAGATTTCAAGGTTGTGGTGGCCATGGACAATCCGCCAGAGGAGGTTCGTCCCGGCCTCTCGTGCACGGCCAAGATCACCACGGCGACGCGCCAGAGCGCGTTGACCATTCCCATCCAGGCGCTCACGGTTCGCCAGAAAGGCGACCTGGAACCGGCAAAACCGGTTGCGGGCGGCGCCGCGCAGGCGGCAACCATCGACCCGGTTACCGCGAAAGCCAATAAGGAAGAGATTCAGGGCGTGTTCGTCGTCAATGCGGGGAAGGCCGAATTCCGCAAGGTGGACACCGGCATCACCGGCGCCACGGATATCGAAGTGGTCACGGGCTTGAAGGACGGCGACCAGATCGTCACCGGCAGCTACCAGGTGATCCGAACCATCAAGAACCACGCGCAGGTAAAGGTCGATAACACGCCTCCGGTAACGCCCACCGCCAGTTAGGCCGCCGAGGAACGGAAAATCTCATGTCAACAGCGGTCGCAACGTCGGCAATCGAGCGGGGCCAACAACTCAAACGCGATGGCGTGGTCATCCGCACGTACGACCTGTGGAAGACGTACGTGATGGGCGATCAGGAAATCCACGCGGTTTCGGGCGTGGATATCGAAATCCGCCGCGGCGAGTACGTGGCCATCATGGGGCCGTCGGGGTCGGGCAAGTCGACGCTCATGAACCTGATCGGCTGCCTGGATACGCCCAGCAAGGGCCAGTATTTCATCAACGGCAACCTGGTGAGCGAGATGACCGACGATGAGCTGGCGCGCATCCGCAACAAGGAGATCGGATTCGTTTTTCAGACTTTCAATCTGCTGCCGCGCGCCACTTCCCTGCACAACGTGGAACTGCCGCTAATCTATGCGGGCATACCCGCCGCCGAGCGGCTGAACCGGGCGCGCCTGGCGCTGCGCCAGGTGGACCTTGAAAAGCGCATGGATCATAAGCCCAACGAGCTTTCCGGCGGCCAGCGCCAGCGCGTCGCAGTCGCCCGGGCGCTGGTCAACGATCCCTCCATCCTGCTGGCGGACGAGCCCACCGGAAATCTCGATTCGGTTACCGGAAACGAGATCATGGCCCTGTTCGCGCGCCTGCATGAGCAAGGCAACACCATCGTGCTGGTGACGCACGAGCACGATATCGCCATCCACGCCCACCGCGTCATTTCCATCCGCGACGGCAAGGTGGAAAAAGACGAAAAGGTGAGGTAAGCAGGACAGGCCTCCTGGCCTGTCGGGCTTGACCGGCCCTTTCCGCGGTGTTGCCTCCAATCCGCCATGCCTAGGAGCCAACCAAGTGGTCATAATCCGAATGGGTGCCGATCCACACCCATGTCACCTTTTCGCCCGTTAGTCTCCCGAGCGCCCGGTAATGATCTCCGACCCGGACGCTGAAGCGATCTTCACTTCCGCGCAAACGCCGAAAACGGAGTGAGGGATGAGAGGGGTTCCGTCGCCACAGAGCATAATTCTTGGTGGCGAGATCTTGAACTTCAACTGGCAGCGCCTGGAACAGTACCCAGAACCGCCGGGTGGCGGCCGATTTCACTCTTGAGACGGCCACTTGCGAAGAAGGCCCTTTTCAGACTCACCGTCGGCTTCGTCAAAAAGGAAATCGAGCTTACCCGCGGAGGAGTCGGCGTCCATCTGCTCGTCCCATCGCGCTTGTTCCCGTACCCGAAACCATTGGACGATGCGCCGGTATTCTTCCTGGGGCAGACCATCTATCGCCGCCTCGATCTCCTCAACTCGGCTCATACTTGAAGTCTAACACCACCGCCTTCGCCCTTTTTGACGTGCCTG
>Ga0182014_10005832_pt1 | contig 13545 bp, 13 predicted proteins | sample 612S2DmetaG_FD_120489 | JGI IMG/M metagenome (GOLD analysis project Ga0182014, IMG submission 120489) | Permafrost microbial communities from Stordalen Mire, Sweden - 612S2D metaG | ecosystem: Environmental > Terrestrial > Soil > Wetlands > Permafrost | place: Sweden: Stordalen | collected... | reverse complement strand
CTTCATCTGGTCGTAGTTAAACACGCGCGGGCCCGCCAGCGAATTTTCCGCGTTCGCCTGCGTCTGGGCAAGCGCGCTCGTTGTGGCGCAAGCCAGCAGCACCGCCAGCGAAAGCGACACCTGCTTATTCATCTGACCTCCATTCAGACCGCTCAAGCCAGTTTAAACTGGCGATCGGCGCAGTGGAGATCAAACGCAGGCTTCCCGTATCTGGTCGAGTTGACTCGCTTTGAAAGGTCTCGCCATCGGCAGAAGTGACTTTAGATAGCGAGGTTAGATATCAAGGTTCTTCACGTCGAGTGCATTGTCTTCGATGAACTTTCTGCGCGCTTCCACGTCTTCACCCATCAGCGTGGTAAAGATGGCGTCGGTTTCGGCAATGTCTTCAAGCTTCACGCGCAACAGCGTGCGCCGCTCCGGATCCATCGTCGTCTCCCACAGCTGCGTCGAAGTCATCTCGCCCAACCCCTTGTAGCGTTGCACCTGGTAGTCCTTCTTGCCCTGCTCCACGATGTAGGCAAACAACTCGCGAGCCGTTGCCTTCTCCACCGGCTCGCGCGGAATCTTCGAATTGCGGCGAGACTGTTTCGTCTCGGCCTGCACTTCAGCCTCCGCCGGCTCCGCCTCGGCCTCATCGGCTTCTTCGGCGGCTTCCACCGCGGCGGTTTTCTGGGCGTACTCAATCAGGAACGGCGGCTCCAGAAACTCCTTGATCAGCGTGTATTTCGCCATCATCTGCCGGAACTCGGGGCTCGAGGCAAGCGTCCAGTCGATGCAGCGCGTCGCGCCTTGCGAATCCGTAAAGCAGACCGACCAGGTGTGATGCTCTTCGTCCTCCACCGGCTCGTTCACCTTGAACTGGAACTCGTCCGCAAGCTCAGTGAGCTCGCCGTGCAGTTGCGCCAGCTTGGGTGGAACTTCGCTCTCCGCCTTCGATGCAAAATCGGCGCGGTGGATCAGTTCCGCGCGAGCCAGCAACTCCGTCAGCTTCTCGTTGCGAATCCGCTTGTCCACCTTCTCCACAAAGCCCAGGTACTCGTTCAGCGTCGCCATGAAGCGTGTCAGGTCGGCCCCTGCAATCTTGATCGCCGACTCGCCATGACGCACAACCATGCCCTCTGACGCGCGGTTCACCATCACCTTCACAAACTCACGGTCATCCTTGATGTACTGCTCAAAGCGGCCCTTCTTGATCTTGTACAAGGGCGGTTGCGCAATGTAGATGTTGTCGCGCTTGATCAGTTCCGTCATGTGCCGGAAAAAGAACGTCAGCAGCAGCGTGCGGATGTGCGAGCCATCCACGTCGGCATCCGTCATCAGGATGATCTTGCCGTAACGGATCTTGGTCGCGTCAAAATCGTCCTTGCCGATGCCACAGCCCAAGGCCGTAATCATCGCGCGAATTTCCTCGTGGCCCAGCATCTTGTCGTAGCGTGCCTTCTCCACGTTCAGAATCTTGCCCTTCAAAGGCAGAATCGCCTGGAAGCGCCGGTCGCGGCCCTGCTTCGCCGTCCCGCCTGCGCTTTCGCCCTCCACCAGGTAGAGTTCGCAGCGATCCGGGTTGCGTTCCGAGCAGTCCGCCAGCTTGCCCGGCAGTCCGCCGCCATCCAACGCACCTTTGCGCCGCGTCAGGTCGCGCGCCTTGCGGGCTGCCTCGCGCGCACGCGCTGCTTCAATCGCCTTGTTGATAATGCGCTTGGCTACCGGCGGGTTCTGCTCAAGGAATCCGCCCAGGCGTTCGTTCACAAACGCCTGCACCGTCCCGGCAATGTCGGAATTCAGCTTGCCCTTGGTCTGGCCCTCGAACTGCGGCTGCGGCAGCTTCACGCTCACCACCGCAACCAGTCCCTCGCGCACATCGTCGCCGCTCAGGTTCTCCTTCAGATCCTTGAACAGGCCCAACTGCTGCCCGATCGCGTTGATCGTGCGCGTCAGCGATGTTCTGAAGCCCGAAAGATGCGAGCCGCCGTCAACCGTGTTGATGTTGTTCGCAAAGCTGAACACCGTCTCGGAATAGCTGTCGTTGTACTGCAGCGCGATCTCGATCTCCACCCCGTCGCGCATCGCTTCCATCATGATCGGCTTTTCGTGCAGTACCGTCTTGCCGCGATTCAAATGCTTCACAAACTCGGCAATGCCGCCTGCATAGCGGAACTCCGCGCGACGCGCTTCACCTGTCTTCGCGTCCGCCGTCCGCTCATCGGTGAGCGTGATCTCAAGCCCCTTGTTCAGGAAGGCCATCTCGCGCAGCCGCTGTGCCAGCGTGTCGTAGTTGAACTCCGTAGTCGCAAAAATTGTCTTGTCGGGCAGAAAGTGGATCTTCGTTCCGCGCCGCTTGCTGTTGCCGGCCTTGCGCAGGTCGCTCACCGGAGCGCCGGCGCTGAAGTCCATCTCCCATGTGTGCCCATCGCGCCAGATCTCCACGTTGAATTCCTGCGAGAGCGCATTCACGCAACTCACGCCCACTCCGTGCAGACCGCCGGAAACCTTGTATGTGGATGCGTCGAACTTGCCGCCCGCGTGCAGCTTGGTCAAAACCACTTGCACCGCCGGCATCATCTTGCCGTTGCCCACCGGCATCAGGTCCACGGGAATGCCGCGCCCATCATCGACAACCGTGATCGAGTTGTCCACGTGGATGACGACATCGATCTTCTTGCAATAGCCGGCCAGCGCTTCGTCCACGGAGTTGTCTACGACTTCGTAAACAAGATGGTGCAGTCCCATCTCTCCGGTCGAGCCAATGTACATCGCGGGCCGCAGGCGAACCGCCTCAAGGCCCTCTAGGATCCTGATGTTTTCGCCGGTATAGCTTCCGCTGTCGCCAGTATCGCCCGGCTGGGAATTCTCGTCGGGTACGTCGATCGCCATTGTCTTAGTCGCCATAGGTTTCCATTTGCAGTGCTTTTTTCATTACTGCGCGCCCCACCCTGGAACCGGGGCCGTCTCCGGATCGTGATTCCGGCACAAAAATCAGGGTTTAAGCGTTTGAAAAGCGGGGGTTTCGATGCCCCGAAACATGACTCTATTTTAGCATGCGGGATACCCGAAAAAGAGTGTATAAAAAGGCCCTTTCAGGCGATTCCGAGGAGCTGATTTTGAATGTTTTTGAGGCGATAGATGGTGACGTTAGTAATTGATATAGTTACTAAGTATTTATCTATATGAAAAAATTAGACTTGCTTAGAAAAATAGTCTACCATTTCTTCAGATTTACGAGCCAATTCCAACACAAATCGAACAAGAAGGGGTTACTTTCGATGAAACTCGCTATCCGCACGCTTGCCATTTGCCTCGTCGTTACCGGCGCTGCCGCCGCTTCGCTGTCACCCGCCACCTCCCATGCGCTCACCAGCCGCCAGGCCGTCAACAGCGCCCTGCCGGTGCCTCTGTGTGGCCCCTGGGTGCCCTGCCAGCCCGGCCCCAGCGGCAACCTCCGCTAGACGGCCAGCGGTAACACGAAAGTGGCACGATCCACGCCGCTTTCGCGGTTGAGTGACAGCGGTCATAAGAGCTATTCTGAGAACGCTCTTAAGATCGCGAGTAGGTCAACATGTCTTCTCAACTCGCAATGTCGGTCATGAGCGCAGCGGAGTTCGGCCTTTGGGCTTCGCTCGCGTTCCTGTTTTGGAAGCGCAAGCTCTATCGCCGCTTTCCTTACATGGCTACTTACCTTGCGCTCCGCGTGGCTTCCATGCCCATGCTTCTTTCTGCCCTCTATGTGCAGTCAAAGCCATGGGGTCAGGACTACTACTGGGTCTACTTCTTCCCCTATTGGGCGGTCTACATTGCCAGCGCGGTGCTCCTGCTGCTGGTTTGCATTGAGGTCTTCCGCTCCGCTCTTTCGGCACTGCCAGGGTTGATGAAAATCGGCATCGTGATCTTCCGCTGGGCCATCCTGGTCTCAGTGGTACTCACATTTTCCTCCATCTCCTTCGTCCATCGCGGCCTTTCCGCCGTGCCTGACGTTGCCGTCGCGCTCATGCGCTCGGTCAGCATCCTTGAACTTTGCCTGCTCGCCTTCCTCTGCCTCAGCATGAACGCGCTCCGGCTCACCGTACGCGACATGGCCTTCGGCATTGCGCTCGGATTTGGCTTCATGTCCGCAAACGATTTCGTCTTCGCCGCTTTCATCCCGCGGGCCTCCGTCATGACCTCAACGCTGCAATTTGTTTATGAGGCCATGATTCTGGTTGCGCTTGCCGTCTGGGTGGTCTACTGCGTGCTCCCTGAGGCGGTGCGTAAGCCCGTCATGATGCCCGCCAACTCAACCATCTACCGCTGGAACGAGATTGCCTCTGCCCTGGGCCATACCGGAACGCAGATCGCCGTCCAGCAGCCTGCCAACAGCTTCTTCCTCACCGATGTCGAGAGAGTGGTTGAAAAGGTCCTCACCCGCAACCTCAAGGGTCGCGAGTCTGAGTCCTAGAGCGGGCGCCGCGATTAACTTCGTGGATGCAGATTTTTCGGAGGAAGGCTTCCAATCAGCAACACGCTGATACGAGGCCAGCGACAACAAAGGCCACGGCAAGCGCCGTGGCCTTTGTATTTTCTCTTCTTGTCTTTTCTTGTTCTGAGCCGGAGTTACTCGGCCGCCACCGGTTCGATTGACGCAAAACGCCCGCGTCCGCCGCGATCCACGAACTTCACCCGGCCCGTTACCTTCGCGAAAAGCGTATCGTCTGAACCGATGCCCACGTTCACACCCGGCTTGATGCGGGTGCCGCGCTGGCGCATGATGATCGAGCCGCCGGTCACAAGTTGGCCACCAAAGGCCTTCACGCCCAGCCGCTGTGCATTTGAATCCCGTCCGTTTGTGGAGCTGCCTCCACCCTTTTTATGTGCCATTGCTCAATCCCCTTCTGAAAATTTCGCCCGCGCCTACTTGGCTGCGGTGTAGGTTACGCCGTCGGCCTCGATCGCCTTGATGCGCACCTCGGTAAAGTTCTGACGGTGTCCCTGCAGCTTCTTGTACTGCTTCTTCCGCTTCAGGTGGAATACCAGGATCTTGTCGCCGCGGCCTTCGCCCAGCACTTCCGCCGTCACCTTCGCCGTCGATGGCTTGGCCACGGTTCCAGAATCGCCACTCACCGCAAGCACGTCGCTGAACTCGATCGTCTCGTTCTCTGACGCCACGCTTTCAATCTTCACTACGTCGCCGGGCGCCACGCGATACTGCTTCCCGCCGGTGCGAATCACTGCATACATAACGAACCCTCCGGCACGCTGGTCCTTGAACCAGGTGCGAATCTTAACCCTGTGTGCTCGATGGGGCGGATACAGACAGTAACTGCATCGGAACGAGGGCCGCACACACGCCATCCATGGCGGTGAACCCTTGAAAACCCGCACTCCCACAAGGGAGAGCATCGCCAAACTCTCCAATTCTACCGTTAAAGCGCCTTTGGGGTCAATTTCACAGCATATCCAGCCCCTGCCTGCGTTTTGGGGCTTGGAAAACCCGGTCAATCTCAGCCAGATCCTCCTCATCCAACACCAAGTCCGCGGCCGCTGCGTTCTCCTCAACGTGGGCAATCGAGCCGGCCTTGGGAATCGCCACAACCGGCTCCCGCAAACACCATGCCAGCGCCGCCTGTGCCGGGGAAACTCCATGCTTTTGGGCGACTTTTCCGAGCGTCGCAGACGCCAGCAGCTTTCCGCCCTGTCCCACCGGCGAATAGGCCATCACGGTTACGCCATGGCTCTTGCACCACGGCAGCAAATCGAACTCAATCCCTCGATGTTCCGGGTTGTAGAGCACCTGGTTCACCGTGCAGCCCTCACCGCCCGGAACCCTGTGGAGCTCCTCCATGTCGTCTACGTCGAAGTTCGAAACGCCCCACGCTCTGATCTTTCCCTGCTTCAACAGCCGCTCAAAGCCCGCAACCGTCTCCCCCAGAGAAAATCGTCCGCGCCAGTGCAGCAAATAGAGATCGAGAGCCTCCACGCCAAGCCGCTTCAGGCTCGCTTCACACGCGCGCACCGTCCCCTCCGTCGAGGCGTTCGACGGAAGCACCTTGCTCACCAGTTGCACCCGGTCGCGCAGCCCCTTGATCGCTTCGCCCACCAGCGATTCAGAGCGCCCGCTGCCGTACATCTCCGCCGTATCGATCAGCGTCATTCCCAGTTCGATCCCGCGCCTGAGCGTCGCAACCTCCGCCGCGCGCTTTCCAGGCGAGTCGCCCATATTCCATGTTCCTTGTCCAAGTGCGGGAACAGTCCTTAAGCCCAAGGCAACCGTCTTCATCGAGCTCCTCTTGCTTTCCTCATTTCGACCGCCTCCATCATAATTTCCGCTACAACCCGCCGCAGCCCGCCATCGCTATACTTTTCCCATGCAGCCAGTCAGCATCGTGGTCACCGAGCTCAACGAAGCCCAGGAGATCGCGCGCGTAGTCACCAGCCTTTTGGCGCAGCAGCCCGCTGCCGCCGAGGTCGTCATCGTCGATGGCGGCTCCACCGACGGCACATGGGAGTGGCTCGTCGAAGCGCAGGCTCACGATCCGCGCCTCGTTGCCATCCGCGATGAAACCTGCAGCCTCAAGCATTCCGCGGGACCCGTTTCGCGAGGCCGCAACGTCGCCATTGCTGCGGCAAAGTCCGAGTTCATCGCCACCGCCGATGCGGGCTGCACCTACACGCCCGACTGGCTCCGCAATCTCACCGCTCCCCTGGCTGCCGGCGCCGCACAGTACGCGCTCGGCGGTTCGTGCCTCGACCCGGGAGACCATTCCCTCTGGGACGTGGCTTCCGCACCATTTTTCAGCGTCAAGCTCTCGCCTCTCGAACCCACAAAATCCTGCACCGCGCGTTCCATGGCCTTTACTAAACCCCTCTGGGCAAAGATCGGCGGTTTTCCTGAGGATGTCCTCGTCGGCGAAGACACGCTCTTTGACAGGTCCGCCCGCCGCGAAACGACACCCGCATTCGTGAACAACGCAAAGGCGCTCTATCATCCCCGCAACACCTTCCGCGCCGCCACCCACCAGATGGCGCGCTACGCTGTCAGCGATGGCCAGGCGCGCGTCCGCTCTGGACGCCTGGTGCGCAATGCCACCCGCTGCCTGCTTCAGATCGCCGCCCTCGTCCTCCTTCGCTGGAGCGTCGTCCCCTTCGTCTTTGTGTTCTTACTTGAGGCCTGGTACGCCTACCACCGCGACCTGCGCGCCCTCTTGCCGTTCGGCGTCCAAGCCGTCGGCGCGCGTTTCATTTTCTCCGTGGCCGTTCCCTGGGTCGTCGCCGTCAACCACATCAAAGGACTGTTCGTCAGCAAGCCGCTAACCAACTGGCAAAACAAGAGCCAGTAAGAAGGCGCTCCAACTTCGGGACCTTGTTCCCTCGTTCCCTTGGTCCCTTGGTCCCTGCTCTTACCTCGCCACGTAAAACAACACAGCAAAGTAGTGCGCGACACTGCCGGCCAGCACGAACAAGTGCCATGTCGCATGGAAGTAGCGCAGCCGGTCGAGTGCGAAGAAGACGATGCCCAGTGTATAGGCCAATCCGCCAGCGCACAGCCAGGCCATCCCGTGAAGTCCGATCGCGTGATAGAGCGGCAGCACGGCAAACGCAATCAGCCACCCCTGCAGCAAGTACACGCACGCCGACACAATGGCAAGCCGCCCACCCCTGAACTTTTCCATCGCGACGCTTTTCGTCACCACGCCTGCAACCGCGAGTCCCCACACAATCCCAAACATCGTCCAGCCAACCGGGCCGCGCAGCGAGACCAGCGTAAAGGGGGTGTACGTTCCTGCAATCAGCAGGTAAATGGCCGAATGGTCGAGAATCTGGAACACTCTTCGCGCACGCGTACGCACCAGCGAGTGATAAAGCGTGGAGCAAAGGTAAACCAGCACAAGCGTACCGGCAAAGACGGAGCAGCTCGTCACCACCAGCGCAGACCCTGGGCGCGCAGGCCCTCGCGTCGATTCGACAATCAGACCCACCGCTCCCACAATGGCCAGCACCGCGCCGACCCCATGCGTAATCGCATTGGCCAGCAAGTCGCCGAGGTGATCGCGCTCAGGCACGGCACCATCATAGTCTGGCCCGCCGTCCACGCCTGCGACGCAGCGCACAGGTTTGTCTGAGCTCTTGCATCCACAGCCGTTGGAGAAATCTCATGAATCTTCGTGATTCATCCCACCGCAGCCCACTCCGGTTCAATCCTTTCGAGAATTCTCAATCAACTCGCCTCAACCCGGTTCTCGGCTTGCAGTTCATTCATGCGTGTCGTCAGCTATTCCGCCATCGGCGGGCAACCACGCAGGCCCGCTCACCAGCCGGCTCACGCAGGTGGCCGTCGCCTGTCAGCGCACACTCTCGCGGGACCCGCTCAACGCCCAGGCTCTCATCGCTATCAGCCTGGTTGCGCTCGCAAGCCGACAGTTTGAAGCTGCAGTCAAGACGGCTACTGCCGCCGTATCCGCGGCTGCCGCGGACTCATCCCTGCAAGGATCTGCATGGGTCGCCCTGGGCCAGGCTATGAACGCCCAACGTCGCGGTGCTGAGGCGGATGTCGCTTACCAGCAAGCCATCCGGCTCGACGGCACGAGTGCTCTCGCGCACGCCGGCCTTGGCGAGTTGCGCATCGCCGACGGCCATGGCGACGAGGCAGCTCGCGAATTTGAGCTCGCGCTCCAGCGCCAGCCATCATTGGTCGGCGCGCATCTCGGCCTGGGCAACGCTTTCGCCCTTCAGGATCGCAACGTCGAGGCCCTCGAATGCTACCAGCGGGCTCTCGCTCTTAAGCCGCGCCTGCCTGAGGCCGAGTACGCCGCCGGATTCGCTCTAGCCCGCCTTGGCCGGCTTCAGGAAGCTGAAACACGTTACCGCCGCGCGCTCACCCTGCGTCCTGACTTCGCCGCTGCCTGGGTCAGTCTCGGCAGCTTGCTTCGCGATCGCGGGCAGGATCGATGGGCGTCCGCGGCTCTCCATCGCGCCGTCCAACTGCGTCCAGACCTCATTGCCGGCTGGATCAACCTTGCGATTCTCGAGCGCGAACAGCGCAGGCCGGAACGGGCTGAGTCGCACCTCCGCAGAGCATTCGCCCTCAACCCCGCACAGATTGAGACCCTCATTGCCTGGTGCCAGTTTCGCGCCGCTCAGAAGGATCTCCCCGGCGCCTGGTCGTGGCTCCGCTGGGCCCTTCTGCGTGACCCCGGCAACGCTGAAGCCGTCAACATGCACGGCATCCTGCTTCACAGCGAGGGCCGATTCGCCGAGGCCGTCGCTGTCTTTGACCATGCCGAGCTTCTCGGCAGCAGGTCCGCAGCGTCCAACCGCGGCAACTCGCTCCTCGATTTGGGCCGGATGCCTGAGGCCTTGCGAGCCCACGAGCAAGCGGTTGAAGCCGATCCCACCCATCCCGGCGCGCGCTACAATCTTGCTCTCACCCGCCTGCGCCTCGGTGAGTGGCAGCTCGGCTGGCAGGATTATGAGGCGCGCTGGCAGTTTCGCGAGGTGCATCCCAGCCCAAGGCATTTCGCGGTACCCCGTTGGCGGGGCGAGCCCTTTCTCGGGCGGCGCATTCTGCTACACACCGAGCAAGGCCTTGGCGACACCATTCAATTCAGCCGGTATGCAACGCTCGTGGCCGCGCGCGGCGGCAAGGTTATTCTCCAGGTGCAACGGCCGGTCGAGCGCCTGATGAACTCTCTTGCCGCTGTCCGTGCCGGACTCGTCGAGGTCACGCGTCTCGGCGATCCCTCGCCCGCCCCCCATCCGCCTTTCGATCTCGAATGTCCCCTGCTCAGCCTGCCCGCTGTCTTCGGTACAACCGTTGATTCGGTTCCCTGGCCCGGCGCCTATCTCGCCCCCGACCGGGCTGAGGCTCTCGACAAGCGGTGTCTCTTTCCCGCAGCTCACTCCAGCCTGCGCGTAGGCCTCGCCTGGGCCGGAAATCCCCGCTACAAGGCCGACCGCCTGCGATCGACCGCCCTGTCGACCTTCCTGCCGCTGCTGTCGACCGCCGGCTGCGCCTGGGTCTCGCTCCAGAAAGGCGATCCCGCGCGTCAGATCTCAGCTTTGCCTGACGGTGTGTCCGTTCTCGACGCCTCCAGTCACGATCGCGATCTGGCTGAAACCGCGGCCCTCATCGCCTCGCTCGACCTCGTCATCACCACCGACACCTGCATCGCCCATCTAGCCGGAGCCATGGCCCGGCCAGCGTGGATCCTCCTGCCCCACCTGGCCGACTGGCGCTGGATGGAGCAGATTGAGACCACCCCCTGGTACCCGACCGCCCGCCTCTTCCGGCAGTCCAGGCAGGGCGACTGGAGCAGCCTCATCGAGCGCGTAGCCGCTGAACTCTGCAACAGGAAATGGCCTTCCTCTGCTTCAAGTAATTCATAAAAAATACGTTATCCAACCTTTAGCCCGACTTCGGCCAGTCCCAGGTACCTTTCGCAGGGAAAACAAAAGAAATTTCTTGACATTTATTACTCTATTTTATAGAGTTCTCTTCATCAAGGAACGCTCTATACTAATCCAGGCGCTCCGGAGGATCAACATGACAGAGAATTTTGAGCAGCACGAATTGGCCGACAGGCTCAACCTGATCGAAGGCATGATCGCCGAAGGGCGCCGCACCACCAAAAACTGGGGATGGACCTTCATCCTCTGGGGTGTCGCTTATTACGTCGCAATGGGCTGGGCCGCCTCGGGCTACCCCGCCCTCGCATGGCCCGTCACCATGACTGTCGCGGGCATCATTACCGGCATGGTAGCCAGCCGCCGGGAACACAACAATCCCTCAACAACCCTCGGCCGTGCCATGGCTGCAATTTGGATTTCGTTCGGCATCTCCATCTTTCTGCTCATGATGTCCCTGACCTGGAGCAGACACATAGATTCATTCGCTTCCGTCGCTATCGTCTGCGCCATGCTGGGGATGGCCAACGCTACCTCAAGCATCATTCTTCGCTGGAAGGTGCAATTCGCATGCGCTCTGGTCTGGTGGGCCTCGGCCGTAGCGGCTTGCTTCGTCTCTGACAATGTGTGCTCCGCGATCTTTCTCGTCGCCATCTTCCTTTGCCAGATCGTCTTCGGCATCTACGGCATGCTCGCCGTCTCCCGTCAGCACAAGCAGGGGGCGGCCCATGCCTGAGTTGCCGGAGCTCAATCCTGTGGTCCACGGGAAGCTGCGTCTGGCGCTGCTGTCACTGCTGGCAGGGGTTGAAGAGGCGGAGTTCACCTGGCTGCGCTCCAAAACAGGCTCGACCGACGGCAACCTGGGCGCGCAACTGCTCAAGCTTGAAGAGGCCGGCTACATCGCTGTCGAAAAAGAGTTCGTCGAGCGCAAGCCGCAATCCACCTACCGCATCACTGAAGCCGGCCGTAGGTCGCTCAGCGAATACGTGCAGGCATTGAAGCAGTTACTCGGCGGAGCGATCTAACTGAGGCTCACGAAGCCGTTCGCTCCGCTTGCAGGCTCTGCCGGACCCGCTCCATTACGCCAAGGTAATACGCAAGGTTGTGGATCGTGTTCAGAGTCGCCGACAGCGCCTCGCCCGCCTGCATCAAATGGCGAAGATACGCGCGCGAGTAGCGCCTGCATACGGCGCAACTGCACTCCGGATCAGGCGGGCCCTGGTCTTCCGCATAGCGCTTGGCCTTGATGTTCAACCGCCCTTCGCTTGTAAACAGCAGTCCGTGCCGCGCCGCCCGTGTCGGCAACACGCAATCCATCATGTCGACGCCCATCCGCGCGTACTGTTCAATCTCGTCGGGATAACCAACGCCCATCACGTAGCGCGGCTTGTCTTTGGGCAGCAGCGGCAGCACCTCGGCAATCATCTCCAGCGTCAGCGCGCGCGGTTCACCCACGCTCAAGCCGCCAATCGCGTAGCCGTCAAACTCCATCTCCACCAGCCGCTCCGCGCAGGCCTTGCGGAGGTCCGTATACATCCCTCCCTGCACAATCCCAAACAGATTTTGCGTCTGCCCGCCCAGTTCCTCGCGCCACACCACTTCATCGCGATGAGCCTTGAAGTGGTCCAGCGATCTCCTCGCCCACGCCATCGTCAGCCGCAGGCTCTCCTCTGCGCGGCTGCGTTCCGCCGGGTATTCCGTGCACTCGTCAAAGGCCATCGCAATGTCGGCCCCGAGCGCAATCTGCACGTCCATCGAGTGTTCGGGAGTAAAGAAGTGGCTGCTTCCATCCAGGTGCGAACGGAACCGCACGCCTTCGTCCGACACCTTGCGCAGCGCTGCCAGCGAAAACACCTGGAATCCGCCAGAATCCGTCAGCATCGCCCGCGGCCAACTGATGAACTTGTGCAGACCGCCAAGTCCCCTAATCAGCTCGTGACCGGGCCGCAGATAGAGATGATAGGTATTGCCGAGAATGATCTCGGCGCCCAGCGACTCCAAAATATCCTGGGGAACTGCCTTCACCGTGCCAGCCGTGCCCACCGGCATAAACACAGGCGTCTGCACGGTCCGGTGCGGCAAAGGTAACTGCCCTCGCCGTCCGCCGCCAGCCGATTCCGCAATCACCTCAAACGTTGAACTCACTCGTCGATTCTAACGGGCGAGTGCAGGCGTGTCGTCGGACTTTCAGCGCGCGGGAATTGCTTAGGCTTGCCAAACCTCAGGCGGCATCGACAATGAGTCGTTTACCCAGCGCACGTAGTGCTTTATCGATCCCATCGATCCGCGTCCTGTGACGAATGTTGGTGAGGCGGTTCACTTCTTGCGGAGTGGTACCGATACGGCGAGCCAATTCGGCAGGCCGCACCTTCTGGCGAAGCATTTCATTGAGCAGGAGTACCTTGGCTGAGACGCTGGCAGGCAACTCGACCACCCGCTGGCCGCGCTTCGGCTTCGATGGAGCCGGAACCGGACGTCGATCCTCAAAGTAAAAATCGAGCGCTGACTCCAGAGCGTCCGCGGCGTGCAGCAACGCATCTTCAACATCCTCGCCCTGTGTAATGGCCTCTGGAATGTCGGGGAAGGTCACTACATAACCACCTTCCTCGGCTGCTTTGAGACGTACCGGATAGCGCATGGATGCCCTCCTCATTTCAGCCCGAGTTGCCTTTTGATTCCCTCAACGAGACCCTTCTTGAGGTCTTTCGAATGCATCGGCAAAACTGAAAACTTGCCACGCAACTCTACTCTCAAGTGAGAACCCTTGCCGGGAGTGAAGGTGGCTCCCTGCTTCTCAAGCCATCGCTTGAACTCGCTGCTCTTCACTCATCAAGTATAAACGATTTTGTTTATATTGCCAATGCGGCTCGCAAGTTTTCGTCCCTACTTCCCCCCGCCTACCCGCACCGTGAATCCCGCTCGCGCCGTGCGTGGCGTTGCCAGCGTGGTCGTCGGCGTCTTCGACACCTCTATCTGCCGGTCCAGCAGATTCTCTCCTGCGGCAAACAGCTCAACGCGCTTCCCCAACTGGTGCGAAGCAAAGGCGTCCAGCCGGAAGAATCCGTGCAGCAGAAACGCATTTGCATCGTCGTCGTACTGCCGCCCGCTCAGCCGGCTCTGCAGACTAAGCGTCCCAATCACAGGCTTGTAGGCACGCAGGTTCAGCGTCGCCAT
>Ga0182014_10005830_pt1 | contig 13547 bp, 8 predicted proteins | sample 612S2DmetaG_FD_120489 | JGI IMG/M metagenome (GOLD analysis project Ga0182014, IMG submission 120489) | Permafrost microbial communities from Stordalen Mire, Sweden - 612S2D metaG | ecosystem: Environmental > Terrestrial > Soil > Wetlands > Permafrost | place: Sweden: Stordalen | collected... | reverse complement strand
TGGCGGCCAGTTCGCCCAGATAGGCGACGATTCGTTGACGCGAACCGCGTTTCGTGCGGATGGACTCGGCCAGCGCCCAATAGGTTCGCTTTCTTCCTCCCGAACGTCGTTCATAGCGTCGCAGAAACACGGCCGATCCCTCGCTCACGGATGAGCACCAGGATCGTCTTCCGGCTGCCATTTGACAAGCTCGGCCGATTCGGAATTTCCACTACATCGACTTCCCGCCGCCGACCACCCGAAACTATTGGACTTACCTCGCTTTTTTCGAGAAAACCGGCGACAAATCTCATGCAGCACAGTAACTTGGGCTAAACCCGCACTGCCAGCCCTCGGGACGTCCGTCGCGCGGGCTTTTGGGAGATGTCGGAAAAGTATCATAACTCGTCGGGAAAGGTGTTGCCGTTGCCTGGCCTGTCGGCTCTAATAAGGCTACTGAATGCACTCTGACGAGCCCGCCTTTCCAAGATATGCCTACCGAGTGATATGAAGTCGCCTCCCGCAAGTTTTCGCCAACCCCAGAGGTAACAGATCATGAAATCGCCGATGACACGCAGAACGTTTCTTGCCGCGGCCGGTTGCGTCGGGGGCGGCGTTGCCCTGGCCTCGCACTTTTCCCCCGCGCTGTTCGCCGCCGACAAAGCCGCGCCCTGGCCGGTAACCTGCCGGGACGCGATCCTTCGCCCGACCAAGCAGCCCGATTGCTGGTCGGCCCTGCAGGCCGTGGGGGCCGAAGGGGTCGAAATCGACGTGATGCAAGATCTGACCTTGCCCAGCTTGTTCCACCCGACGACGAAGTACACCGTGGCCACCGCGGCCGGCCGGGAGAAGCTGGTCGCCGACGCCAAGGCCGCCGGCCAGCGGATCACCGCCTTCTGCATGCACAATCGCTTCGAGGAGCGGCCCAAGGTGGAAATCAAGTGGTGCACGCAGGTGGCCCGCGTGGCCCAGGAATTGGGCGTTCCCGCCATCCGCATCGACGTGGTGCCGGCCAGGCTCCCCCGGGCCGACTTCCTCAAGCTGGCCGTGGCAGCCCTCAAAAAAATCATGGCACTGACCGAGCCGACCGGCGTGGCCTTCGCCATCGAAAATCATGGCAACACGACCAACGATCCGGCCGTGCTCCACGCGCTGTTCGACGGGGTCGGCTCGGAGCGGCTCGGACTGACGCTCGACACGGGCAATTTCTATTGGTATGGACACCCATTGTCGAAGGTCTACGAGTTGTACGAAGCCTTCGCCCCGCGGGTCTTCCACACCCACTGTAAGAGCATTCGTTTTCCGGCCGAGGAGCGCGACAAGCAACGCCCCATCGGTTGGAAATACGCCGAATACAATTGCCCGATCGACCAGGGCGACCTCGATTTCGCCCGCATCGTGGCCATTCTGCGGAACGCCGGCTACCACAACGACCTTTGCATCGAGGACGAGTCGCTCGGCAGGCTTTCCGGCGGGGCGGAGGTCACGAAAACGTTGCTCAACGAAACGCGGTTGCTCAAGCAGTTGAGGAGCTGATATTCGCAATTGACGGTGGAGTTCGAAACATGGCTGCATCGCTCCGTCGAGCTGCGCTCCTGGCGGCATGCTTGCTGGCCGGCTGGCTGGCGGCGGCCCAGGGAAGAGAGCCCGTCGATTACGCCGATCCGCTGGTCGACTCGGCGCACTCGCGCTGGATCTTCTTCTCGTCGGCGTGCCGCCCGTTTGCGATGGTCAACCTCAGTCCCGACACCAACGCCGACGCGCCCTGGAATTCCGGCTACTGCTACCACAAAGGCTCGTTGTGCGGACTGAGCCACGTACACGCCTGGGAGTTGGGCGGGGTGTCGGTGATGCCGGTGGCCGGCGCGGTGGATCCCACGGCAGGGCCCGAGGCCTTTCGGTCGCCGTTTCGCCATGATGATGAAGTCTGTCAGCCCGGCTACCACGCCGTCACGCTGGATCGCTACCGGATCCGCGTCGAGTTGACGTCGACGCGGCGGGTCGGCTTTCATCGCTACCGGTTCCCTGCCGGCGATTCCCCCGCTAGCGGTGGCCGCGTGGCGATCAATCTCGCCGAGGGAACCATCAGCGTGCCCGTGCCCGACGCGATGCTGCGGCAAGTGGGCGGCGCGGAGATCGAAGGCTATCAGGTGAACGGGCCGACCGCGGCGAATCGGCGGCCGAAGCCCTGCACGGTGTACTTCGTGGCCCGCTTCGATCGGCCCATCCAAGACCTCGCCGGCTGGTGCGGCAAGCAGCGGCTGGGCACGGTGCGCGAAGTATCGGGCAAGGATTGCGGCGCGATCGTGCGTTGCGCCCTGGGCGCGGACCGCCTCCTGCAAATGAAAGTCGGGCTGTCGTACGTCAGCATCGAACAGGCGCGGCGCAACCTGGACGCCGAGCTGCCCCATTGGGATTTCGACCGCGTGCGGCGCGAGTCGCGCGAGGAGTGGAACCGCTGGCTGGGCAAGTTCGAGGTCGAGGGGGGCAGCGAGACGCAACGCAAGAAGTTCTATACCGACCTGTGGCATGTGCTCTTGGGCCGGCGGCTCACGAGCGACGTCGACGGCAAGTATTGCGACATGACCGGCCCGGCCCCGCGCATCCGGCAGATCCCCTTGGACGCCCGCGGCCGGCCGCTCTACCAGCATTACAACTCCGACGCCTTCTGGATGACGTTCTGGAATCTGAACCAGGTGTGGGGGCTGGCCTATCCGCGGACCTACAGCGAGTTCGTCCGCTTCCTGCTGGACATGTACCGCGACGGCGGCCTGATTCCCCGCGGACCCACCGGCCACAACTACAGCTTCGTGATGATCGGCGCCCATTCCACGCCGCTGATCGTGGGCGCCTACATGAAAAGCATCCGCGACTTCGACGTCGCCACGGCCTACGCGGGGATGCGGAAGAACCATTTCCCCGGCGGCCTGATGGGCCATGGGCACTACGAGCACGGCAGCGCCAAACTGGGCGGTATCGAAGACTACCTGCGTTACGGCTACATCCCCATCGACGGGCGGCCCAAGGGCTGGGTCGCCGACTCGGCCTCGGCCACCCTCGAATACGCCTACGACGACTGGTGCCTGGCCCAGATGGCCCAGGCGCTGGGGAAGGAGGACGATTGCCGCATGTTCCTCCGCCGGGCGGAGAACTACCACAACCTGTTCGACCGGCAGAGCGGCTTCATGCGGCCCCGGCGCCGCGACGGTTCGTGGCTTTCACCCTTCGACCCGCTCGCCTCGCGGTATTGGTGCGAGACGAATGCCTGGCAGTTCACCTGGTTCGTGCCGCACGACGTCGAGGGCCTGATTCGCCTGATGGGAGGCCGCGACACGTTCAACCGTCGGCTGAACGATGTCTTCGAGCGCAGCGTCGCGGTGAACTTCGTCGCGCCGACGGCCTCGAACCTGGGCTACGTCGACTACAGCAACCAACCCTCGATGGCGACGGCCCATTTGTTCAACTACTCGGGCGCGCCGTGGCTCGCCCAGAAATGGGTCCGCGAGGTCAAGGAGCGAACCTTCGGCGGCGCCACGCCGGACCTGGGCTATCGCGGCGACGAGGACCAGGGCCAGGCCGGCGCGCTGGGCGTGTTGATGGCCGTCGGCCTGTTCCAGGTCCGCGGCGGCGCGGAAATCGAGCCGGTCTATGAGATCACCTCGCCGATCTTCGACCGGATCACGATCCATCTCGATCCGGACTATTACCCCGGGCGGAAGTTCGTCATCGTGGCGCGAAACAACTCCCCCGCGAACCGCTATATCCAGTCGGCCGCCCTCGATGGCCGGCCGCTGGCGCGGCCCTGGTTCTATCACCGCGAGTTGGTGAAAGGGGGCACGCTGGAACTGGTCCTTGGTCCGAAGCCGAACAAGCGTTGGGGGAGCCGCTCCGAGGACGCCCCGCCTTCGATGACGCCCACGGTCTCCGCGCTGGCAGCCCGGGCGGCGCGGCCGGCGTTTGCGCCGACCGCGTGTGGTAAGAAATCTCCGTCGTGCGTGAATGCCTCTGGCAACCGAGGTTTGCATTTTTGTGCCGATCAAACGAGTTTTGTGCCCTAAGATGTGCCCTAAGAAAGGACGAATGCGCCATGACAACCTGTAGCCATGAATACGCGAGTAATTTCCTCCTGGCGACGACCTTCGGTAGCTGTCTGATGATGTTGCTGGCGTGCCTCGCGCCGGCCGCCGCGGGCGAATTGCGCCTGGGCACCGCCGCCGTGAAGATCACGCCCCCGCTGGGCACTCCCATGGCGGGATACTACGGCGCCCGCGGCGCCAAGGGCGTGCTCGACGACCTCTACGCCAAGGCCGCCGTCTGGGACGACGGCAAGACGAAAGCCGCGATGGTGGTGTGCGATCTGATCGATTTGCCGCGGGCCCCGGTGTTCGAAGCGCGGCGGATCATCGCCGAGAAGACGGGCATCCCAGCCGACCACGTCATGATCTCGGCCACCCATTCGCACACCGGCCCGGTGGTGATCGGCGATACGACGATCGACGATCTCGTGACCGGCGGCAGCCAGTTGAGCAAGGACTACGTCGTACAGTTGCCGAAGTGGATTGCCCAGGCGGTGGAGGAGGCCTATGGGCGTCGGACGCCGGCCCGCGTGTTCTACGCCGCGGAGAATGAGCCGAAGTTGTCGTATATCCGCCGCTTTTGGATGAAGGACGGCACGGTCGGCTGGAACCCGGGAGTACTGAATCCGAATATCATCCGGCCGATCGGAGACATCGATCCGCAGGTGAACGTGGTTTATGCCGAAACGATCGGCCAGAAGCCGGTCGGGCTAGCCGAAAAGATGGCGGCGGACGGGAGCCGCCACGCGGAAAAATCCGACAAGGAGCCGTTGCTGACCTACGTCAACTTCGCCATGCACCTGGACACCACGGGTGGCATGCTCATCTCGGCGGATTTTCCCGCTACCCTTGCCAACCGGCTCGCCGACTATAAAGGGCCGGAGATGTTGACGATTTTCGGCAACGGCGCCTGCGGGAACATCAACCACATCGACGTCAAATGGGCTACGACGCAATCCAGCCCGGCCGCGGCGAAGCGGTTGGGAACGATCCTCGCGGCCGACGTGCTGAAGGCCTACGCGGAGCTGAAGAAGGTCGACGACGTCACCCTGCGCGTCCGCAACGAAGTGCTCCAACTGCCGCCCGCCAAGCATACCGACGAGGAACTTCGCCAGGCCCGCGCAATCGTCGCCCGGCAGGGCGCCAATGCATCGTTCCTCGAACAAGTGAAGGCCTACCGGATCATGGACGTCGTCGCGCAGGAGGGCAAGCCGTTCGACGTCGACGTGCAGGTGGTTACGCTGGGCAAGGACATCGCCTGGGTGGCCTTGCCGGGCGAGTGCTTCGTGGAACTCGGCATGAGCATCAAGGCCGCCTCTCCGTTCCAGCAGACCAACATCATCGAATTATCCAACGGCAGAGGCCAATACATCCCCAACCGCTCGGCTTTCCCCGAAGGCCAGTATGAAGTCGTGAGCACGCGGTATGCCGAGGGCGTGGGAGAAACGCTCGTGACGACGGCCATCCGGCTGCTGGGTGAACTACGCCACGAAGCCATGGCGGCGAAGTAATTTCCCTTGCGGACGCCAATCCAACAGGTTGCCGTTACCATGAATGGTTCAACACCATCCGCCGCCGCTGCCACGCCGAGGCTCGCCTCGCTTGATGCCTTGCGCGGGTTCGACATGTTCTGGATCGCGGGCGGCGGCCAGGTGATCCTGGCGCTCGTGGCGGCCGCGAAATGCCCTTCGCTCGCCTGGGTGCCGCCCCAGTTCGAGCACGTGCCGTGGGAAGGGTTTCATTTCATCGACCTGATCTTCCCGCTGTTCTTGTTCATGATCGGGGTGTCGATTCCCTATGCGTTCGCCAAGCGGCTCGCCCGGGGCGACCGCCTCTGGCGGCTCTACGGCCATATCTTCCTCCGCACCGTCATCCTCTTCACGTTGGGCATGATGATCACGGGGAACTTGCTGACCTACAACGTGCAGAAGTTCCAGATCTATAGCGTGTTGCAGATGCTGGCGCTCGGGTACCTGGTGGCCGCGGTGATTTTCCTGAACTTCCGTTGGCCGTGGCAGATCGTCGTTACCGTGCTGATGCTGGTTGCATACTGGGCCCTGTTGGCGTTCGTTCCCTGTCCCGGACACGTTATCGGCGTGGTCAAAGATCATTGCAATATCGGCGACTGGCTCAACGACTGGATCGTGGGAGACTGGCAGGGCCAGTTCCGTTTGGGTTGGATTGTGGGGATCCTCGGACACGCGTCGACCGCCATGCTGGGCGTCTTCGCCGGCGGACTGCTGCGTTCCACGCGGAGCCAGCGGAGCAAAGTGCTGTGGCTCGTCGGCCTGGGCGTGGTTTGCTTAGGGGGCGGCATATTGTGGGGCGGCTGGATTGCCCAGTGGTTTCCCCGGGCATTTTCCGGCGCCGATTGGAGCCGCTGGCCCATTTGGTGCCCCATCATCAAGAACCGTTGGACGAGCGCGTATGCCCTGTACGCCGGCGGGTGGAGCTACCTGTTGCTGGCGCTGTTCTACCTGGTGATCGACGTCTGGGGACTCCGCCGTTGGGCATTTCCTTTCGTCGTTATCGGGGCCAACTCGCTGGCGGCCTACATGGCGTGGCAACTGGGCAATTCGGCTTTTTATCGCGTGGCGGAAGTGCTTTTGGGCGGTTTGAGGCCCTACGTCGGCCCCTGGCTGGGAGCCATCCTGGCCGCCGGGGCGTTCGGCGGCTTGTGGCTGCTGTTGTGGTACATGTATCGAAACAAGACCTTCATCCGCGCGTAAGTTGCCGCGGAGGACACAACCTTTTTCGCCAGGGAGACGTCTCCATGTCGGACAAAAAACCTATCTCGCGTCGGCATTTCCTGGAAACGGCCGGACTGACGGCCGCGGCCGGATGCGCCGCCCCCGCGGCGCTCGCCGCCGATGCGCCGGCCGCCAAGCGACGCTCTCGAAAGTATGAAGAGATGCTTCCCGAGGAGTTCTACGAAGAGCTCGCCAAAGCGCCGATCGCCTACTGGAGCACGGCGCCGATGGAAGAGCACGGCCTGCACAATCCGCTGGGAACCGACTTTTACCAGGGCTACGAGGTGTGCTTGCGGGCGGTCGAAATCTCCGGCGGCATCGTTTTTCCGCCGGTGCCCATCGGGCCGGCGGGGCATCCGTCGTGGTCGCATGCCGAACTTCGCAGCGGGAAGCACAAACTCGTGCCGCCCAGCTTCTGGACCAGCCGCGAACTTTGCAAACAGCTCTACATCGAGATCCTGGAATACATGGCCGAGCTGAAATTCAAGGCCTGCATCGCCTTTGCCGGCCACTGGCCCTGCGACTTTCTGCTCCAAGAGATTGAGAAGGAGCTTGGGGGACGCGTCGGGACAATGCGGTTCTGGGGCGGCGGCATGTGCAGAATCATCCCCGACATCATGGGCAAAGACCCCTTGGCCGCCGGCCACGGCATGATGGCGGAGACGTCGCTCATGATGGCGACGCACCCAGACTTGGTGGACCTGCCGCGCGCAAAGCGGATCGAAGACTATCCGCTCGATTCGCAGCTCAAGCACCAGCCGCAGAAGAAAACCGACTATATTGCTGCCGCCAACGCCGAATTGGGTAACCTGCAACTGGACACGGCTGCCAGGCGCGCGGCAAAGCTGGCCAGCGAAATGCTCGCGTCAGCGGCAAAATGTGGTTCTCGCAAAAAATAGCGTTCGGTATTATGACCCGTCAGGTGTCGAGGAGCTTGCCAATGATTGAATCGAAAACCCGCCATCGCTTGTGTGCTTTTGCCGCTGGCCTGTTGGTTTGTCTGACGTCGAGCATGCTCTACGCGGTCACCTTCCACGTGGCCACGGACGGCAACGACGGCTGGTCGGGCAGGCAGGCGCGGCCGAATGCCCAGCAGAGCGACGGGCCGTTGGCCACGCTCACCGGCGCCAGGAATGCCATCCGCCGCCTCAAGGCGCAAGGGCCGCTGGCCGAGCCGGTGCAAGTGCTTGTCGCGGCGGGAGTCTATCGGCTGAAAGAACCGCTCGTCTTCGAGCCCCAGGACAGCGGCACGCCCACGGCGCCGGTCGTCTATCGTGCTGCCGACGGCGCCCGGCCGGTGTTCTCCGGCGGCCGGGCGATCAGCGGTTTCAAGCGGGGCGAAGGGTCGCTCTGGGTGGCGGAAATCCCCGAGGCCGCCGGCGGCAAATGGCAGTTCCGCCAATTGTTCGTCAACGGGCGCCGGGCCTGCCGCGCGCGAACGCCCAACGAGGGCTATCTGCACGTCGCCGGCCTGGTCGATACGAAAAAGGACCCCAAGAAGCCTGAGACCTGGGAGCAGCCGGTCGATCGCTTCCGCTTCAAGGCCGGCGACATTCATGCCTGGAAGGACCTGGGCGACGTGGAGATCGTCGTCTTCCACTCCTGGAATACGTCTCGGGAGCGTATTGCCGCGGTGGACGAGAAGGAGCGCGTGGTGCGCCTGGCCGGAATGCCCATTTCTCGGCTGCTGGCTTGGGACCCGCTACAACGCTACTACGTCGAGAATACGCGGGATGCGCTGGATTCGCCCGGCGAGTGGTATCTCGACCGTCAGAGCGGAAAGCTCTACTACTGGCCGTTGGCCGGCGAAGACATGGCCCGGGCAGAGGTGGTGGCGCCGGTACTCCAAGAGTTGGTCCGCTTCGACGGCAAACCGGACAACGGGACGTTCGTCGACTATGTCCAACTCGAAGGACTGGCGTTTCAACATGCCGATTGGACGCTGCCGGCCGCCGGTTACGGCGATCCGCAGGCGGCGGTCACCGTGCCGGCGGCGGTTTCGGCGGCCGGCGCCCTCCATTGCGCCATCGAAAGGTGCGAGATTGCCCACCTTGGCACGTACGGCATCTGGCTGAGCCGCGGCTGCCGGGAAAACCGGATCGTGCAGAACCACGTCCACGACCTCGGCGCCGGCGGCGTGCGGATCGGCCAGAACTTTCGCGCGCCGACCGACGTGGCCGAATCGAGCGGCAACCTCGTCTCGAACAATTACCTTCACGATGGCGGCCACGTCTATGCCGGGGCCGTCGGCATCTGGGTGGCACAGAGCAGCCACAACACCATTTCGCACAACGAGATCCATAGTTTCGACTACTCGGGAATGTCGATCGGATGGAATTGGGACTATACGCCCAACCGCACCCATCACAATCGCATCGAGTACAATCACATCCACCACGTGGTGCGGGGAGTGCTCAGCGACGCCGGCGGCATCTATACCCTCGGGCCGCAGCCCGGCACCGTGATCCGCAACAACCTTCTGCACGACATTTTCCCTTACATGGGCAACCCTGCCATGGCCTGGGGAATCTATTTCGACAGCGGAAGCAGCGGGATGCTCGTGGAGAACAATATCGTCTACCACACGCTCACCGGCGGCATCATGGGCACCTGCGCCACGGGCAACGTTGTTCGCAACAACATCTTCGCCCTGAGCGCCTGGCAGGCCGCCTGGCGATGGAGTTTGTCCAACAAGACTCCGCCGCCGCTGTTCGAGCGAAATATTTTTTACCTGACCCAAGGCGACCTGTTCAACCTCGACGGCGGCCAGGGCGACGTTACTCCCAAGTGGGACTATAACCTCTACTGGCGGACCGATCGGCAGCCGCTGCTGTTCTACGGCAATGAATTTGCCGAGTGGCAGGCGAAGGGCATGGACCGGCATGGGCTGGTAGCCGATCCGCAGTTTGTCGACCCGGCGCACGGCGATTTCTCGCTCCGGCCCGGTTCCCCCGCGTTGAAGCTCGGCTTTCAGCCCATCGACGCCAGCCGGATCGGGTTGCAGGGACCGCCCGAGTGGGTCAATCTGCCGAAGAGTGCGTCGTTACCGCCCACGGTCTTGCCGAAGGGCGTCTCCGCGTGGCAGCCGGCGCCCATCGACGATGGATTCGAGACCACGGCCGAGGGACAGCCGCCGGCGATGGCCACCGTGAGCGAGGAAGGACGCGGCGACTCGATTCGCGTCACCGCGGAGACGGCGGCCACGGGCCGACACAGCCTGAAGTTCACCGACGCCCCGGGCCTGCAATATTCCTTCAATCCGCACCTCTTCTATTCGCCACGTTTCGCCCGCGGCCGGGCAATCCTCAGCTTCGATATCCGCTGGGAGCAAGGGGCCGTGGTGGCCCATGAATGGCGCGACGCCGCCCAACCGTACCACGTCGGGCCGTCGTTGCAGATCGACGCCAACGGGAAACTCGTGGCGGGAGCGAAGCATTTGATCGATCTTCCTGCCCATCGATGGGTCCACGTGGAGATCGCCTGCACTTTGGGGAAAGAAGCCCCGGGGACGTACGACCTGAGCGTGACGCTTCCCGGGCAACAACCGAAGGCCTTCCCGAAGCTGCCGTGCGGCTCGGCCGATTTCCGGCGACTGGAATGGCTAGGTTTTGTCAGTCTGGCGACCGAGAAAACGGTATTCTACCTCGACAATATCCGTCTCCACGAATCGCCGTCTTCACCAGTCGCTGTCCACAAATCTGTGAACCAGTAATCACCACTAAATTACGATGAAGGAGTGAGTCTATGTCAGGTGCTGCAAGCAAATCCGGAGCCTTGGCGATCGATGGCGGACCGAAGGCGGTCACCAACAAGCTGGCCGGCTGGCCGCAGTTCGACGAAAACGCCATTCGCGCCGTGGAAAACGTGCTGCGATCGGGCAAGGTGAACTATTGGACCGGACCGAACGGCATGGAGTTCGAGAAGCAGTTCGCCCAGTGGCAGGGGAGCAAGTACGCGGTGAGCGTGGCCACCGGCACGGCCGCGCTGCACGTCTGCCTCTCGGCCCTGGGGATCGGGCCGGGCGACGAAGTGATCGTGCCCAGCTACACGTTCATCGCCACCAGCTTTTCGGTGGTCCAGGCGGGGGCGATCCCCCGCTTCGCCGACGTGAATCTGGAAGACCATTGCATCAGCATCGCCTCGGCCGAGAAACTGGTCACCCCGCGCACGAAGGCCATCATCCCCGTGCACCTGTATGGCAACGTTTGCGACATGGACCAGATCAACGCCTTTGCCAAGAAGCACAATCTCGTGGTGATCGAAGACAATGCCGAGGCCTTCGGCGGCTTCTACAAGGGCCAGAAGACGGGCACCATCGGACGCATGGCGGCGGCCAGCTTCTGCCAGAACAAGACCTTCACCACCGGCGGCGAAGGCGGCATGGTCACCACCGACGACGAAGACCTCGCCTGGGAAGCCCGCAGCTTCCGCGACCACGGCTATGATGTCAAGGAGCGGCTGAATCTGTTGGCGCTGGAGCAGAAGCTGCCCTACATCCACAACCGCGTGGGCTGGAACTACCGCATGACCGAGATGCAGTCGGCCATCGGCCTGGCGGAACTCGCGCGGATGGACAGTTGGAACATGCCGCGGCGACGGCAGAACGGCCGCATCCTGCTGGACGCGCTGGGCCAGTTGCCGCAGGTCAAGTACCTGCCGGTGGACACGCCCGAGCGGCAGAACGGCTGGTACGTGTGCGCGTTTTCGCTGGACATCGAGAACATGGGCTGCGACATCCAGAAGTTTGTGGCGGCCGCCGGGGCCGAGGGTTGCCCCTGCTGGAAAGTATTCTGGCCGCAGTGCCACGTCGAGCGCGCCTTTACCGCGCATCACGGTTTTGGCGACTCCGGGTTCCCGTTCACGTCGAAGGAGTACACGGATTCGGCGAGCGTCGACTATAGCAAGGTCGAGGTGCCGAACGCCCGCTGGCACGAGTCGCACACCTTCACCTGTTTCGCCTTTCCCACCTTCAGCGAAGAGGACGTGAAGCAGATCGCTGCCGGGTTGGTCAAGGTGATCAAGGCTTATTCCTAACGAATCCTACTGTCGAGAAAGAATAGCCGGGGGCTAACAGCCCCCGGAATGTGCGTGACTTTCGGGAATTCTCTCCGGGGGCTGTTAGCCCCCGGCTATTGTGTGACGACATTACTTTCCTGACAACCAATTGACAACTACAAACGGCAAACGTCATGAAACCTGAGCATGTCAACTTTGGCGTGATCGGCGCGGGCGGCATCGCCCGCCGCCGCACGATTCCCGGAATGCTGCGGGCCAAAAACTGCCGCCTCGTGGCGGTGATGGACCCGGTGGACCCCGAAGGCGTGGCCGCGGAGTTCAACGTGTCGCGGGCCTATCGCCGCGAGGCCGACCTGCTGGCCGACCCGCAGGTCGAGGCGGTCTACATCGCCTCGCCGGCCCACTGCCACGCCCGGCAGATCGAAATGGCCGCCGAGGCGCACAAGCACGTCCTGTGCGAAAAGCCGCTGACGCTCAAACTCGAGCAGGCGCGAAAGGCCGTGGCCCTCTGCCGCCGCCGGCGGGTGTTCTTGCAAGAGGGCTACATGATGAAGTTCCACGGGGCGCACGTCAAGATCAAGCAATTGATCGACGAGGGCCGCCTCGGTCAAATCGTCTATCTGCGGGCGCAGTTGTCGTGCTGGTATCCGAAAATCGACGGCGCCTGGCGGCAAGACCCGCGGAAAGGCGGGGGCGGCTCGCTGATCGACATGGCCGCGCACCTCTACGACCTGATCGAGTATCTGGCGGGTCCCATCCGCCGCATTGCGGCCATGACGGGCAACCTGGTGCAAGACTACCGCTCGGAAGACGCCTCGACGACGCTGCTGGAGCTTGACTGCGGGGCCCAGGCCACGGTAGACTGCTTCTTCTGCATTCCCGACGAGGCCAGCCGCACACGCCTGGAAATCTACGGCTCGCAAGGGGCCGTGCTCAGCGAAGGAACCATCGGCCAAAGCCAAGCCGGGAAGGTGGAAGCGATCCTCGGCCTGGGAGGGGCCGGCTACGACGCCGCACAGTCGAAAGACGTGGTGCGAAAGTTCCAGCGGCTCCCCTTTCCGGCCGTCAATCCCTACGCGGCCGAGTGCAGCTACTTTGCCGATTGTATCCTGCGCAACGAGCCACCGACCATCAACGGCGCCGCCAGCGCGCTGCGCAACATGGCGCTGATCGAGAAAGCCTATCAGTCGTCGATCAGCGGACGGGCGAAGAAGGTGTGATTTTTCGGCACTTGTGCGTCGTCCCCTCCCCGCCACTGCAATGGCGGGGCGTTCGGCGGCGGCAAAGGAAGATTGGAAATCGGACTTGTGCGTTCGTTCGGGGCCCAACGGCCCGCGTTATGAACCGTTAACCGCCACACCAGGAGACGAACCGTGCAGACACCGAGCAACTCCAAGACGCAAGAGGGGCCGTCTCGCCGCGATTTTCTGAAGACCACGGCCGTCCTTGGCGGCGCCGCCTTGGCGGCCCCCTTGACCATCGCCCGGGGCGCCCACGCCGCCGGCAGCGACGTGATCAAGGTCGGCCTGATCGGCTGCGGCGGCCGGGGGAGCGGGGCAGCCGCCAATGCCATGAACGCCGGAAAAGACGTGCGGCTCGTGGCCATGGCCGACATCTTTGCCGACCATCTGGAAAACAGCCGCCAGCGGCTGAAGAAGATGTATCCCGAGCAGGCGGTCGTCGACGATGCCCACTGCTTCGTCGGTTTCGACGCCTACCAGAAGCT
>Ga0182014_10005826_pt1 | contig 13554 bp, 14 predicted proteins | sample 612S2DmetaG_FD_120489 | JGI IMG/M metagenome (GOLD analysis project Ga0182014, IMG submission 120489) | Permafrost microbial communities from Stordalen Mire, Sweden - 612S2D metaG | ecosystem: Environmental > Terrestrial > Soil > Wetlands > Permafrost | place: Sweden: Stordalen | collected... | reverse complement strand
GGGCCCCGTGGGTTTCGCCTGCGAGGACACGCTGGAGCTAGCCGCCGAGACCATCGGCTTCGGCGCGCCCGGCGGGGGGCCCCAGTGAAGCAGCGCGACCAGGTCGCCATGACCGCCCGCGAAGCAGCCGCCCTGCTCACCGTGTCCCGCAAGCTCCAGTTGGCCACCATCAACCCGGACGGCACACCGCACCTGGTGACGATGTTCTACGCCCTCATCGATGACCGGATCGCGTTCTGGACTTACCGCGGCTCGCAGAAGGCCCGCAATCTGGCCCGCGACCCGCGGGTGAGCTGCCTGGTGGAGACCGGCGAGGAGTATTTCGAGCTGCGCGGGGTGCAGGTGACCGGCATCGCACGGTGCGTAACCGACCAGGCAGGCGTGCTCGGCATCGGCCGCCGCATCGCCGCCAGGCTGCCGGACGTGCCGGCCGGCGCACTCGAAGAATACGTAGCGCAGGCCGCCCGCAAGCGGTCCGGCTTCATCGTGGAGCCCACCCGGGTCGCCTCCTGGGACCACCGCAAGCTGCGGCCGGGCGGCTAACACACGCGCGCCGCGCCGGTAGCCGTTAATACCCAGATCTGGCCGTCCTGCGCAGCCGACCACGTCCCGTCGATCACACCGAACCCTGGACCGCGGCCAGGAACGCCGGCGGCTCACCGCCGCCGTGCAGCATCAGGGCCGCCCCGCTGACGTAGGAAGCCTGCGGGGAGGACAGGAAGAGACAGGTGGCCGCGACGTCGTCCGGGGTCGCCATCCGGCGCAGGGGCACGGTGGCGGAGACAGCGGCCATCCCGGCGGCGCCGCCGTAGTGCTCGCTGCCGGTCTCGGTGGCCACGAATCCGGGCACGACGCTGTTCACCCGCACCTTCGGTCCCCACTCGACCGCGAGGCTGGTGACCAGGTGATGCAGGCCGGCCTTGGCGGCCCCGTAGGCGGCGGTCCCCGGGGATGGCCGGGTGCCGCTCACGCTGCCCACCATGATGATCGATCCGCCACCGGACTGGCCCTGCATGACCGCGTTGGCACTCTGCGCGACGTGCAGCGGCGCGACCAGGTTCAGCTCGATGATCCGGGCGTGCAGGCGCGGGGACGCGGCGGCGGCGTCCGCGTACGGGGATCCGCCCGCGTTGCTGACCACCACGTCGACCCGGCCGAACAGGTCGAGGGCCGTGCCGATCAGCTGGTGCGCCTGTTCCGGATCCCGGACGTCCGCCTGGGCAAAGGCAGCGGCCTGGCCGCCCGCGACCGGCAGGCCGCCCGCGACTGCCAGGCCGTCCCGACTCTTCGGCCCGGCGGCACCTGGCGCAGCGCTCCGGCCGCACACCAGAACCTGGGCGCCGGCCCGGAGGAACGCCCGCGCGATACCCGCCCCGATGCCCCTGGTGCCGCCGGTGATGACGACGGCCTGACCGGCGTGCTCGACAGGGCGCATGCCCCTCATGTTAGGCTGCTGACCAAGCAAGCGCTAGGTAAAGTCATGGCCGGCATCGCCACTCAGCCGGACGGGGCCCAGCCGGACGGGGCTCAGCCGGACGGCACGCGGCCGGGCGGCGCCGGCGAGGGACCGTGCCCGCGAGGGACTGTGGCGGCGAGGAAGCGGACATGGGCATCGAGGCGCGCACCCGGGACGGCGTCGCCGAGGTGATCATCGACGTCCCGCCGGTCAACGCGCTGCCCGCGCAGGGCTGGTTCGACCTGGCCGGCGCGGTGACCGCCGCCGGGGCCGATCCGGACGTCCGCGCGGTCATCCTCGCCGCCGCGGGCCGTGGGTTCTGCGCGGGCGTGGACATCAAGGAGATGCAGCGGACCGCGGGTCACGAGGCGCTGGTCGCCGCCAACCGGGGGTGCTTCGCCGCGTTCGCCGCGGTGTACGACTGCGCCGTACCGGTGATCGCCGCCGTGCACGGCTTCTGCCTCGGCGGCGGGGTCGGCCTGGCCGGAAACGCCGACATCGTGATCGCGGCGGACGACGCCACCTTCGGCCTGCCGGAGGTGGACCGGGGGGCCCTCGGCGCGGCGACGCACCTGTCCCGGCTGGTGCCGCAGCCGCTGATGCGCGCCATGGTCTATACCTGCCGTACCGTCTCCGCGCAGCAACTGCTGGGCTTCGGCACGGTGCTCGACGTCGTCCCGGCCGGTGGCCTGCGGGCGGCGGCCCGGGCCGTGGCCGGCCAGATCGCCGCGAAGGACCCGGGCGTGATCCGGCTGGCCAAGCAGTCGCTGAACGGCATCGACCCGGTGGACGTCAAGCGCTCCTACCGGTACGAACAGGGCTTCACCTTCGAGCTGAACCTCACCGGCGCGGCGGACAGGGCACGCCAGGCGTTCGTGGACGGGCCCTGAGGTGGCCCCGTGACAGGCACCGGGACCGGCATCGCGATGAGCCTGGCGGACGTCGCCGGCCAGCTGGAATCCGGCATGACGATCGGGATCGGCGGATGGGGGTCGCGGCGCAAGCCGATGGCACTGGTCCGGGCCATCCTGCGGTCCGGCGTGGGTGACCTGACGGTGGTGTCGTACGCCGGGCCGGACGTCGGGTTGCTGGTGGCCGAGGGCCGGGTGCGCCGGGTCGTCAGCGGCTTCTCCTCACTCGACTCGATTGCCCTCGAACCGCACTTCCGCCAGGCCCGGCAGAACGGCACCATCGAGTTCACCGAGCTTGACGAGGGCATGCTGCACTGGGGGCTGCTGGCCGCCGCGCACCGGCTGCCGTTTCTGCCGATCCGCGCCGGTCTCGGTTCCGACGTCATGCGGGTGAACTCGCAACTGCGCACGGTGCGGTCGCCGTATGCCGACGGGGAGGAACTCGCCGCGATGCCCGCGCTCCGGCTGGACGTGGCGCTGATCCACCTCAACCGCGCGGACCGGCGCGGCAACGGGCAGTACCTCGGGCCGGATCCTTACTTCGACGACCTGTTCTGCCTGGCGGCCGAACGCGCCTTCATGTCGTGTGAGGAGGTGGTGCCGACGGAGCGCCTGCTGGCCGCCGGGCCGCCGCAGAGCCTGCTGATCAACCGGGCCATGGTGCACGGTGTGGTGGAGGCACCCGGCGGCGCGCACTTCACCAGCTGTGTCCCGGACTACCCGCGGGACGAGGAATTCCAGGCCGAATATGCGGCCTCGGCGGCCACCCCGCAGGCCTGGCAGGACTTCCGGGCCCGCTATCTGTCCGGCGACGAGGACAGCTACCGGCAGGCCGTCCGGCAGTTCCGCGGCCGGCCCGCCGCCCCGGCCAGGACCGGCCCGCCATGACAGGGCCCGGCATGACAGGCCCGACCCTGGCCGAGATCTGCGTCGTGGCCTGCGCCGAGGCGTGGCGAGGCGACGGCGCCATCCTGGCCGGCCCCATGGGGCTCATCCCCGCCCTGGGGGCCCGGCTGGCGCAGCTCACCTTCGCGCCGGACCTGCTGGTCTCCGACGGCGAGGCGGGTCTGCTGGCCCCTCTGCTGGCCCCCTCGGGCAGCGGAACCGTCACCGAGGGCTGGCTGCCTTACCGATCCGTCTTCACGATGGTGGCGGCGGGGCGCCGGCACGTGATGATGGGGGCCAGCCAGCTGGACCGGTTCGGCAACCAGAACATCTCCTGCATCGGGGACTGGGCACGACCGAAGGCCCAGTTGCTCGGCGTGCGCGGCGCCCCGGGCAACAGCATCAACCACCCGGTCAGTTACTGGCTACCCCGGCACTCCCGCCGCGTCCTCGTCGAGCGCGTCGACATGGCCTGCGGCATCGGCTATGACCGCGCCGCCGCCCTCGGCGCGCCCGGCAACCGTTTCCACGAGGTGCGGGTGGTGGTCACCAACCTGGCGGTGCTGGATTTCCGGACGCCGGCCCGGACCATGCGGCTGCGCTCGGTCCACCCGGGTGTCCCGGTCGGTGACGTGCTGGCGGCCACCGGCTTCCCGCTGACCGTGCCGGACGAGGTGCCGGTTACCCGGCGGCCCAGCGCCGGCGAACTGGCCCTCATCCGGGACCAGCTCGACCCCGCGGCCCGGCGTGAGCGGGAACTCCGGTGAACGGGGACGTCCGGTGATCCGGACCCCGCTCACCGACCTCCTCGGTATCGGCTGCCCGGTGGTCCAGACCGGTATGGGGTACGTCTCCGGTGCGCGGCTGGCGGCGGCAACCTCCCGGGCCGGCGGGCTGGGGATCATCGCCTCGGCCACGATGAGCCCGAGTGAGCTCCGTTACGCCATAAAAAAATGCCGGGAGCGGACCAGCGCCCCGTTCGGGGTCAACCTGCGCGCCGACGCCGCGGACGCGGCCGAGCGAGTCGGGGTGATCATCAGCGAGCGGGTGCCGGTCGCCTCGTTCGCGCTCGCGCCGAAGCCGGAGCTGATCGCCACGCTGCGGGACGCCGGGGTGATCACCATCGCCTCCGCCGGGGCCCGGCGGCACGCGGAAAAGGCGGCGGCGTGGGGCGTAGACGCGGTGATCGCGACCGGAGCCGAGGGCGGCGGCCACACCGGTGCGGTGCCGACCAGCCTGCTGGTCCCCCAGGTGGTGGACGCCGTCGGCATTCCGGTGATCGCGGCCGGCGGTTTCTTCGACGGCCGGGGCCTGGCCGCCGCGCTGGCCTACGGCGCCGCCGGGGTCGCGATGGGCACCCGCTTCCTGCTGACCAGGGACAGCCCGGTGGCCGACGCGGTCAAGCGCGCCTACCTCGCCGCGGACGTCACCGGCACGGTGGTCACCACCCGGGTGGACGGGGTGCCGCACCGGGTGCTGCGCACGCCGCTGGTGGACCGGCTGGAAGGGGCCGGGCGGATCGCCGGGCTGCTGCGGTCGGCGCGGAACGCCGCGGCGTTCCGCGGGGTATCCGGGCTGCGCTGGCCCGAGCTGATCCGCCAGGGCCGCGCGATGCGCCGCGACAGCGAACTGACCTGGGCCCAGGTGCTGATGGCCGCCAACACCCCGATGCTGCTGCGGGCCGCCATGGTGGACGGCCGGCCCGATCTTGGCCTGATGTCGGCGGGACAGGTCACCGGCCTGATCGAGGACCTGCCGTCCTGCGCGGAGCTGATCGAAGCGATCACCAGCGAGGCCGAGCAGCACCTGAAGCGCCTGGGCGGATACGTCAGCCCAGGCGCTAGCCCAGGCGCTCGATGATCGTCACGTTGGCCTGGCCGCCGCCCTCGCACATCGCCACCATCCCGTACCGGCCGCCGCTCCGTTCCAGCGCGTTCAGCAGCGTGGTGAGCAGCCGCGCGCCGGTCGCCCCCAGCGGGTGCCCCAGCGCGATCGCCCCGCCGCTGGCATTCACCCGCGCGAGGTCCGCGCCGGTCTCGCGCTGCCAGGCGAGCACCACCGACGCGAAGGCCTCGTTGATCTCCACCAGGTCGATCTGGCCGAGGCTCAGCCCGGCCCGCCGCAGCGCGTGCGCGGTCGCCTCGATGGGCGCGGTGAGCATGAGCACCGGGTCGCCGCCGTGCACGGTGAGCTGGTGGATCCGCGCCCGGGGGCGCAGCCCGTGCGTGCGGACCGCCCCGGCCGAGGCGACCAGCACCGCGGCCGCGGCGTCGGCGATCTGGCTGGACAGCGCCGCGGTGATCACCCCGTCCGCACGCAGCGGCGGCAAGGCGGCCATCGCCGCGGCCGAGGTGTCCCGGCGCGGGCACTCGTCGGCCGTCACGTTCCCGTAGGCCGCGATCTCGGCACCGAACGCGCCCGCATCCATCGCGGCCGCCGCGCGCTGATGGCTCGCCAGCGCGTACTCCTCCATCTCGCCGCGGCTGATGCCCCACTTGGCCGCGATCATGTCCGCGGCACGGAACTGGGAGATCTCCTCGCCGCCGTACCTGGCGCGCCACCCGCCCGACCCGCTGAACGGGTCGTCGAAGCCGTAAGCCTGGCCGGCCAGCATGGCCGCCGAGATCGGGATCCGGCTCATGTTCTGCACCCCGCCGGCCACCACCAGGTCGGCGGTACCGCTGAGCACCGCCTGCGCCGCGAAGTGCACCGCCTGCAGCGATGAGCCACATTGCCGGTCCACGGTGACGCCCGGGACCTGCTCGGGCAGGCCGGCCGCCAGCCACGCGGTGCGCGCGATGTTCCCGGCCTGCGGGCCGATGGTGTCCACACAGCCGAAGACAACGTCGTCGACCGCCAGCGGGTCGGCGCCGGCCCGGTTCAGCAGTGCGCGGATGACATGCGCGCCGAGGTCGGCCGGGTGGACGCCGGACAGGGCGCCGCCACGGCGGGTCACCGGGGTGCGTACCGCGTCGACCACAAATGCCTCGGCCACCGGCGCTCCTCTCGGTTACACTTACTAGAACCTGTTCTATTTATACCGGTTCTATTTTTACCCGGATGGGGAGGGGCGGATGCACCTCGGCTTCACCCCCGAGCAGAACCGGCTGCGCGAGGAGTTGCGCGAGTACTTCGGCGGCCTGATGACCGACGCGATCCGCACGTCGCTGGGCACGCCCGACGGCGACTACGGGGACGGAACGGCGTACCGCCAGGTCGTCCGGCAGCTTGGCGAGGACGGGTGGCTGGCGCTGGGCTGGCCGGCCGAATACGGGGGGCGCGGAGGCTCCCTGCTCGACCAGCTCATCTTCACCGACGAGGCGGCGATCGCCGGGGTGCCGGTGCCGTTCCTGACCATCAACACGGTGGGCCCGACCATCATGCGCTTCGGGACGGCCGAGCAGAAGGCCCGCTACCTGCCCCGGATCGCGGCCGGCGAGATCCACTTCTCCATCGGCTACTCGGAGCCCGAGGCGGGCACCGACCTGGCCGCGCTGCGCACCCGCGCCGTCCGCGATGGCGACGGTTACCTCATCAACGGCCAGAAAATGTGGACCAGCCTGATCCAGTACGCGGACTACGTGTGGCTGGCCTGCCGGACCGGCCCGCCGCGGCACAAGGGCCTGTCCATTCTCATCGTGCCGACCAGCGCGCCAGGCTTCTCGTGGACCCCGGTGCCCACCATGGCCGGCCCGACGACCAGCGCGACCTACTACTCCGACGTGCGGGCCCCGGCCTCCGCCCTCGTGGGCGAGGAAAACCAGGGCTGGCCACTGATCACCAACCAGCTCAACCACGAGCGCGTCGCGCTGACGTCGGCGGCACCGGTGCAGTCCGCGCTCCGCGCGGTGCGCGACTGGGCCTGCGCCACCAAGCGGGCCGGCGGGCAGCGCGTCATCGACGCCGAGTGGGTCCAGCTCAACCTGGCCCGGGTGCACGCCAAGGCCGAATTCCTCAAGCTGGTCAACTGGCGGATCGCCAGCGAGGCGGGCCGGGGGCTGAGCCCCGCGACGGCATCGGCCACCAAGGTGTTCGGCACGGAGTTCGCCACCGAGGCGTACCGGCTGCTGCTGGAGGTGCTCGGTGCGAACGGCTGCGTCCAGCAGGGATCGGCGGGCGCCGTGCTGGCCGGCCGGATCGAGCGGATGCACCGTTCCGCCCTGATCCTCACCTTCGGCGGCGGGACGAACGAGGTGCAGCGGGACATCGTCGCCGCGGCCGGCCTGGGACTGCCGGCCGCCCGGCGCTGAGCCGGCGCTGAGAATGTGAGGGAAACGGTGGACTTCGGCGACACCGACGCACAGCAGGAACTCGCCGCCCTGAGCCGGCGCATTCTCACCGAGGGAGCCACGCCCAAGCGGCTGGCCGAACTCGAAGCCTGCGGTGTACGGTTCGATCGCCCGCTCTGGGCTGAGCTGGCGCGCGCCGGCATCCTGGCCGCCGGGCTGCCCGAATCGCTCGGCGGAGGCGGCCTCGGCCTCATCGAGCAGTGCTCCGTGCTGACCGAGATCGGGCGCACCGTGGCCCCGGTACCCTACCTCGCGTCGATCGTGCTCGGCGCCGGCGCGCTGGCCCGGTTCGGCACCCCGGACCAGCAGCAGCGGTGGGCCGTGCCCGCCAGCCGGGGCGAACTGGTCCTGGCCGCGGCCCTGTCCGAGGATGACAGCGACGATCCGCGCGCGCCGGCGGCTACCGCCGAGCCGGTGCCAGACGGGTGGCTGCTCTCCGGCGCGAAGACCGCGGTCCTGGCCGCTCCGGCCGCCCGCCTGATGCTGGTGCCGGCCACGACGCCCGGCGGCGTCGCCGTCTTCCTGGCCGGCCCGCAGGACGGCGTCCGCGTGCAGGAGCAGGACGTCACCGGCGGGGTGAGCGCCGGGCGGGTCAGCCTGGCCGGCGTCAGGCTGTCCGGGATGAGGATGCTCGGCACCCCCGGCCCGCAGGTCACCGACTGGCTGGTCGCCCGCGGCACCGTCGGGCTGTGCGCGCTGCAACTCGGGGTCACCGAGCGCGCCTTGGAGCTGACCGCGGAGTACGCGCGGAGCAGAGAACAGTTCGGCCGGCCGATCGGCAGCTTCCAGGCCGTCGCGCAGCGCCTGGCCGACGCCTACATCGACGTGGAGGCGATCCGGCTGACGATGTGGCAGGCCGCGTGGCAACTGGCCGGGGCACCGGACGCCCCGGACACCACGGCGGCGGACGGCGCGGCGGCGGACGGCGGCCCGGCCGGCGCGGCGGCGGCCGGCGCGGCGGTCGCCACCGCCAAGTTCTGGGCGGCCGACGCTGGCCACCGGGTGGCCCATACCGCCGTGCATGTACACGGCGGTATGGGCATTGCCACCAGCTATCCGCTGCACCGTTACTTCACCGCGGCGAAGCACAACGAGTTCGCGCTCGGCGGGGCCACGGCCCAGCTGCGGCGCCTCGGCGCCGCCCTGGCCCTGGGCTGCTAGCCTGCTGGCCGGCGCCGGGCGGTGCGTGCTGGGACCAGGTTGGCGTCCAATTAGGCGGGTCGGTACGTTTCGGTGAGGACGCATGTTCCGGGCGTACTCCGCGTCGTCCGGCGGCAGCGACGTTAAGCGCTATCATGGGATATCGCCGGGAGGTGGGTATGACCGACATGCTGATCCGCGATGTACCCGATGATGTCATCGCTGCGGTGGATGCCCGGGCGGCCCGGCTGGGCCTGTCCCGCAGCGAGTACGTTCGCCGCCGGCTGGCCCAGGATGCCGCGGCCGGCTCTGCGGTGAGCACCGGGGACCTGGCCAGGTTCGCCGAAGTGTTCAGCGACCTGGCCGATCCGGATGTGATGTCGCAGGCGTGGCGGTGACGAACTGGCTGATCGACAAGTCGGCGCTCGTCCGTCTGGCCGCCAGCAGCGATGCCGCGGAGTGGGCGGCGCGGATCCAGCGGGGGCTGGTCCGGATCGCCACTGTCACCCGCCTGGAGGTCGGCTATTCGGCCCGGTCGGGCGCGGATCTGCGCGCCAGTCTGGGGCGGCCGCCGCTGGCCGCCATGCCGGTTGAGTACCTGACACCGTCGATCGAGGACCGCGCGGTTGAGGTCCTCACGTTGCTCGCCGACCGCGGTCAGCACCGGGCCCCGTCGATCCCGGATGTGCTCATTGCCGCGGCGGCTGAGCTGGCCGACTTGACTGTCCTGCACGTGGATAAGGACTTCGAGATTATCGCGGCCGTTACCGGCCAGCCCCTCGAACGCCTGGACATCGCCTGATCCGCCGCTCAGACGCCGACATAAAGCCAAACGGCATTACACCTTTTTTTTCCCCGTTCCCCTTCTTAGCAGAAGGAAGGTGGAGCCTGCTCGGCTGCGGCGGATGGTGAGCGTGCTTATGGACAGCATCAGCGGGTAGGTCCGTAGATCGAAGGGATCGGGAATAAGCTTCCGGAAAGGCAGCCGATCCCAGAGCGAATCGTCTCCCCTGACGTTGCCCTGGTCATAGATGGCCGCCAGCGCCAGTTCATGCGCGAGCGCCTCACCAACATCGATCATGTCAAAGTAGCGCATATATCCCGGCGCGAGCCGTCCTGGGTCGCTGGACCAGTCCACATCTTGCAGCCGGTAGCAGATCCGGTTGTCGAACAGTCGCGGCCGGTCGAGGTCCCGCATGGCCCGGCGGTAACTGTCGTAGTGCTTCCCGGGAGACATCAGCGGCCGCAACGGCAGTGTTTCCGTATGCCGGCCCGTCACTATGGGGGCCGGGGGGTGCACCAGTTCGGCGTCAACCGAGCCGAGGTCTACCGGGCTGCGGAGCCGCCAGGAGTCCGGCATCAGGAACCCGGTCCGGCCTACCCGCACCGATTCGGGATAAAGGTCTAGTGCGACCTGCGTGAGCTCGGCGCGGTACCGGTTGAGAAGCTGACGTGTACGGATCCAGTCGCGCTGGCTAGTCACAGACCGGTGATCCTCAGATCGATGCGGTCGGAGGAAACACGAGGATGACAGAACACGCCGGGCCTGCCCGCACGGGCGCGTCTTGCTCCCGCACTATGGCACGTCCAGCCGGGACAATCACTACCCGGATGCGCTCGCCGGCCGCATGCGGGAGGCTGAACGAAGATTTCGCAGATCACCAGATGAAGGATGGTCCTGATGCCGATGATACTTGACGGCAATCATACGGAACCCGTCTCAAGGGCTGGCGAGGCGGCAATGATGCACGCCGTCGCAGGCAAGCTGCGGGATATGGGAATTGACGTTCGTTTCCCCGATGACGACGGGGGCCGCTGCCTGGTGATCGCGAACGCCAAAAATGCGCACAGCGACATCACCGTTGAAGATTGCGGTTGCCTGGTGTGGGATTACTGGCCATTGAGCGGCAGCGAGACCGATCCAGTCGATATCACCGGAATGGTGCTCGGAATGCTCGGTGGTCATGTAACTGACTGGCCGCCACCGGCCAGCCGCGCGCCGACACTGAAAAGCGCCGTAGGGCAGGCACTGCAAGCGAATGGCCTGGACGTGACGATGTCCGTTCACGAAGACAACAAGACGTTCGAAGTGACCGCCGTGATCACGGTCGCCAGCCCGGAACTCCCCGAATGCGGCCGGGTCCTGGTCACCGATGACGGACAAGTCACGTGGGAACTTTGTCACGACGACCGTCCCAGCGAAGAATCCTGGCCCAGCACGCGGGCCAGCTGAGAGCGCCGGCCCGCGTCGTGACTGGACGCGGCGCGGGCCGACCCCCATCCCCTGGAGTAGGCCTCCTGAGCCAGGAGCTGTGAAGCGCTCAGGCCAGCGCGTCGCGGACCATCGGGCGCGCCTGAGTACCCAGCAGATTTATGGACCGGAGCACCTCGGCGTGCGGCATATGCCCCAGGTCCATCTGGACGATCTGGCGGCTGTGCCCAAGTACGCGGTGGAACTTGACCAGCCGCGAGGCGATCTTGGCGGGGATCCAGCGAACACCATCCCGCCCGGCCCGTAGTTGGCCTCCAGTCGCGCCCAGTCGAGGCCGGCTCCGCCGGTGGCTAGCCCTTCGGTTCCCGGGCGCGGGGTCATGCCGCGTGGCTGGGTGGTCCGTGGCTGGGTGGTCCGTGGCTGTGCAGGACACGTCCGTCGGGGCTGGTGGCGGTGGTGGTGCCGTCCGGATGACAGGTCAGTGTCCAGCCCCAGCGGTGAATCACCACCAGGTGGTGGAAGCGGCACGTCAGCCGCAGGTTCCCCAGCGCCGTCGGCCCACCTTTGGACCTGGGGATCAGGTGGTGAACCTGGCAGATGGAGGGGGGCTGGGCGCAGCCGGGGAACACACAGTGCTGGTCCCGCTGGATGACCGCTTTGCGCAGGTGCGGGGGGACTTCGGGGGTGGGGGCGCCCATGTCCAGCGGCTGGCTGAGGGAGTTGTAGGGCTCACCCAGGCTGGTGACGCGCAGACAGGAAGCGAGGCCGCCGGGACCGGACAGCAGGGTGATACTCAGCTGCAGCAGCGTGTCGCGGAGCCGTTGCCGCCGGGCCGGGGAGATCCGGTAAGAGCCGGTTGCGGGCTGAGGTGCCCGGCGGCCGGTTTGCCCGGCAGCGTCCTGGTCGCGGTGGTGGTCCTGGTCGCGGTGGTGGTCCTGGTCGCGGCCGTGGGCTTTGACGAACAAGGTGGTCAGCTGGTCCAGGGCGGTCCAGTCGATCTGCCCGCTGACGACCGGGGTGATCGTGGCGTCGCAGGCGGCGGCTTCGGCGTCCGCCCCGGTCAGGTAGACCGATCCGGGGTCGGCGGCGGCACGGGCGGCCGTCCAGCCTGCCTCTAGCCCAGGGCCGCCCGGGAGACCGCGGAGGGTGGCGAGGTCGACGTGGACCTGCACGTGGACGGGCTGGCCGTCCCGGCCGGGCAGCATCCGGGCAGCGATCAGCCGCTGGCACGCTTCCTCCAGCGCGTCATGGCGGCGCTGCAGCACGCTGCGGTCATCTTCCGGCCCGACCTTGCCCGACAGGGCATCCAGTACGACGGTCAGCGCGGCGGCGCACGCGGGCGTGAGGTCGCCCTGGACCCGCCCGGCCCCGCCGATCGTAGTGTCCAGCCATACCGCCCGGTCGCTGAAACCATCCTCATCACGGTCGGGTCCAGTGCGGGCCCGTTCGATCATTTCCTGGGCCAGCGCGCCGAGGTCGTGCAGGTCCGCGCCGCCGAGCGAGGCCGCGAGCAGGATCTGGTCGGCGTCGGCCCGGTGGTCTTCGGGGAGCTGGTCGGTCCAGTCGCAGATCTGCTTGGCCCACGAGGCCGAGAGCTGCCCGGCGGCCAGCGCGCCCGCGATCACCGGATGCGCGGCCAGCCGCCGTGCCCATCCGGTGGCTCCGGCCGCGGCGCCCTTGGTGATCTTGGTGAAGGCCCGCAGCCAGGCTTTGGCCCCGTACTGCCCGTCGGCCTGGAACCCGTCCTGCGCCGTGAACGCGGAAAGGATCTTCGCACGGGCGGCGGTGTGCTTCGCCTCGGCCTGCTCCAGCCCGGCCAGCGCCTCCGCCTGCACGGCAGTCCCCAGACCGGCAGCGTCACAGGCGGCGAGATATCCCAGCGAGGCGTCCAGCATCGCCAGCGCCTGCGCCGGGCTGGACGGCGCGGCAGGCTCGTTACGGGTGCACATGGGCGGGATCACCTCCCGGCGGGCAGGGTCAGTGAAACGGGCAGGGTCAGTGAAACGGGCAGGGTCAGTGAAACGGGAAGCGACAGGGGTCAGCGAACTGAAACCAACAGGCCCGGGCCGCCTCGCAAGGCAGGAAGCTTCCCTGGGCTCAAATCCGCGCCCCGTACAAAGGCGGGGGCGGTGCAGCCGCACGCAAGGTCGGCTGACTCCACCGGTCATATGCCGGTCACTGCCTGGCCAACCGGAACAACCACCCGGCGGCACGTCCATGGCGTCTTTCGATCGCTAGTCCGATAGTAACAGACCCCGCCGACATTCTGGGGACCTGACACCGGCACACCGGCAAGTCCCCAGAGGATATGGAAAGTGCCCGCCCCCACCGGTCCGGGCGCGGTGCCGGCGCACACCCTGCCCCAGGGGCTAGCCGCCGAGCACGAAGCGCCCAGGACGTCCCACGCCCGTCCCGTTGTCCGCGAATTGATCCGCAGCTTGGCTCAGCCGCGGACGCAGCTTGGCTCAGCCGCGGACGCAGCTTGGCTCAGCCGCGGACGCAGCTTGGCTCAGCCGCGGACGCAGCTTGGCTCAGCCGCGGACCAGGTCCGCGATCCTGCTCAGGTGGCACAGGTCGGTGCTGATGACGAAGGTCGTGAGCACGGTGTCCCGCCACCGCTTGATCTCCTCGGCGATCTTGGCCCACGGGCCGATCAGGGCC
>Ga0182014_10005825_pt1 | contig 13554 bp, 8 predicted proteins | sample 612S2DmetaG_FD_120489 | JGI IMG/M metagenome (GOLD analysis project Ga0182014, IMG submission 120489) | Permafrost microbial communities from Stordalen Mire, Sweden - 612S2D metaG | ecosystem: Environmental > Terrestrial > Soil > Wetlands > Permafrost | place: Sweden: Stordalen | collected... | reverse complement strand
TGGTGGCGCTGATGCTCGAAACGCTGCTGGGCTTCCTGACCTTCACGGGCAGCCTGATGGCCATGGGCAAGCTGCAGGAAGTGCTGCCGCAACGGCCCATCACTTATAAGAACCAGAACACCGTCAACTTCATGCTGTTCGCCATCGCGGCGGGCCTGGGCGTGCGGCTGGTCCTGGTGCCCACGGACACCTGGATCTTCCCGGTATTCGCCGGCCTGTCGCTGGTATTCGGCGTGCTGCTGATCATCCCCATCGGCGGCGCCGACATGCCGACGGTGATCGCGCTGTTGAATTCCTACGCGGGGCTATCGGCCTGCGCCATGGGGTTCGCGCTGGGAAATAATTTGCTGGTAGTGGCGGGCGCGCTCGACGGGTCGTCGGGCCTGATCCTCTCGATCATCATGTGCAAGGCCATGAATCGCTCGTTCACTAATGTGCTGTTCGGGGCGTTCGGGCAGATTCAGACTTCGCACGTGCAGGCGCAGCAGCGGCCCTATCGCAGCGCCAGCGCGGAAGAGGCGGCGTCGATACTGGAAGCCGCGGGCAGCGTCATCATCGTGCCGGGCTATGGCCTGGCGGTGGCGCAGGCGCAGCACAAGATCCGCGAGTTGTACGACAGCCTCATGAGGCGCGGCGTGGACGTGAAGTTCGCCATCCACCCGGTGGCCGGCCGCATGCCGGGCCACATGAACGTGCTGCTGGCCGAAGCCGACATCCCCTACGACCGCTTGTTTGAGATGGACGACATCAACGGCGAGTTCGCACAATGCGACGTGGCCCTGGTAATTGGCGCGAACGACGTTACGAATCCCGGGGCGCGGACCGATAAGTCGAGCCCCATTTTCGGCATGCCGATTCTCGACGTGGACAAGGCGCACACTGTGATGGTAATCAAGCGGTCGATGAATCCCGGCTTCGCGGGCATCGACAACGATCTTTATTACATGGATAAGACGCTGATGCTCTTCGGGGATGCGAAGGCGTTTGTCTCGGAGATTCTTAAGGAATTGCCGGCTAAGGTGGGAGCGTAAGAAGCCGCGAAGAAATATCCTGTGCATTTCAGACCCAACCGCTTGCTCACGCGCGCGTCTCGGCATGCGCATTTGACAGAGCCGCGACCGTTAGGGAGCGATTGCGCACGTTCGAGACATTTGGTCAGCTTATTGTTTCGCGGGCTCTAAGAGGCTTATGCAGGTATGCGCCGGTGGGAAAAGTAAGTGGGCCGGGCTATACTGAAGCCGGACAATCCGCATGGCGCCGATACAGATTTCGGACTTTCATTCCGAGGGAGTCACTTTGACTTCCGCTGCCGAGCCGGATTTCGACATCCGCGTGCAGGCCATGCTATGCCGTGACGAATCCCCGGCGCTCGACCTCAAGCCTTACCTGACCATCGTGTCCAACCGCAACCCGCGCACCATCGTGGCGTATACGGTGGCTTGGACCGCGACCCTGCGCAACGAATCGAGCGAAGTCAGCTACACGCAATTCAAGTTTCCCGACGCCGTGGCCGGCACCGGCAACGGGCTGGCGGTTCTGCGGGGCCGCGAAATCGGGACCGGCGAGCAACGCCTGGTCGGCATGGGCTTTGAGGTCTGGCCGGTGGAGTATGTGGATTCGTATCGCGAGTTCGGACGGCGGACCGCCAAACGTCTGGGCGACGTGAAAAACCTGCAAATCGCGCTCGACGCGGTGCTCTTTGACGATGGCGTCCTGCTCGGTCCCGACAATTCTCGCGTGGCGGAGCACTTTATCGAATTCGTGCACGCGAAACAGTTGCTGTATCGCGATATCGTGGTCGGCCTGGAAAACGGCAATGCGATGGAAGATGTGTTCGCGCCATTGCGGGCGATCCTGGCCGCGCGTCACCACTCCGATGCCATGGACCCGATGGCCGTCTACCCGCGGCAGGCCGCCGCCGAAATTCTGGGCTTTCACGACCGCATCGTGCTGGAGGTATTTCGCCGTACCCTGCGGCGCGAACCGTTCGCCATCAGAAGACTTTCCGAAACGTCAGATTGATGCGCGCCGCTCCGGTGAGCGCATGCTGCCCATCCTTCAGCGGCGCGACACCGTGATAGACGAAGCGCGCGGGACCGCCCCACACCGCCACGTCGCCGCTTTCCAGCCGCAGACGGCGCACCGCGTCTCCGCGCCGTTTGCCGCCCCACAGGAATACCGCCGGCAGCCCCAGCGAGACGGAAACGATCGGCGACCAGGCGTCGTTCTCATCGCGATCCTGATGCAGTCCGAGCTTCGCCCCGGCGGTGTAGCGGTTGATCAGGCAGGCGTCGGGGTGGTAATCGGGAAATCCTGCTTCGGCGGCGGCGCGCGCGGCCAAGTCCAGAAACGGTGCGGGCATGGCGGGCCAGGGCTTCGCGGAATCGGGATCCAGCGGGTCGTAGCGATACCCGGTGCGGTCGGAGACCCAGCCGACGCGGCCACAGTTGGTCATCGCCACCGACATGGTGTAGCCGCCGGGCGTCACCAGGTAGCGGAACGGCGCGGCCTCCGCGATGCGCGCCGCCAGGTCCACCAGGTCCGCCGCCGGGCCTAAGGCGAAGCCGCGCAACACCACGGCGCCTTCTTCGAGCGGCTCGCGCGAGGGTGGTGGCGGATCGCGGTCGAACAGAGGAGTCAAGCTGCCACGATTCTAGCCTACGCGAGGGCCGAAGTGCGACCATAGGCTCAGGAGAGAATATATCGTGGCTATCAAGAAATTACTCATGCTGGTTGGCGATTATGTAGAAGATTATGAAGCGATGGTTCCTTTCCAGGCCCTGCTGATGGTGGGGCACACGGTCCACGCCGTCTGCCCCGGCAAAAAGGCCGGCGAGTCGGTGCGCACCGCGATCCACGATTTCGAAGGCGACCAGACTTATAGTGAAAAGCGTGGCCACAACTTCGCCCTGAATGCCACTTTCGACGACGTTCGACCCGAGGATTACGACGGCCTGGTGATTCCCGGCGGCCGTGCGCCCGAGTACCTGCGGCTGAATCCCCGAGTGCTCGAAATAGTGCGCCATTTTGCGGATTCCGACAAGCCGATAGCGGCCATCTGTCACGCGGCGCAGATACTGGCGGCGGCCGGCATACTCGCAGGCAAGCGGTGCAGTTGTTATCCGGCGGTTGGCCCGGAAGTGACGGCGGCCGGCGGCACGTATGAGGCCATCGGGATCGATCAGGCCTACACCAACGGGAAGCTGGTCACGGCGCCGGCGTGGCCCGCGCATCCCGCATGGCTGGCCCAGTTCCTGCAGGTGCTCGGCACGCGGATTGAGCCGTAAGAAACGCTGTTGGCTCCTGGCCCGGATCGTAAATGAGCCCGTTTTCGTGGCGCGGGCACTCCTGCCGGCCGGGTCGAGTCTCCGAGTCTCCCGATGTCGGCCGGGGATTTCGGGTAGTTGGCGAAATTGACCTGAGGCGTTCCTTTCGGTGGCGAGAGCTTAGCAGGTGGGGCAGGCGGTGCCGCCTGCCCGCCCGCACTGAATCAGGCCCACTGTTCGAATAGGATCGAGCGAAGGCGAGCACCGCCTGCCCCACCTTCGGGCTCGCTGCAAATTCCACGACATCAGGAGTTCTGAGACTCATCTCGACGCTCCGGGACGGTGGATGCCGGCATTTCGAAGTGGACGAATTGCCCGGCCTGAACCACTTGTTTCAGCACGCCAAAACGGGCGCGGTCGGCGAATACGGGGAGATCGAAGAGACAATGGCGCCAGAAGCGCTGGAGAAGATTGCGGGTTGGATTCTGGGGCGATGAGAAAAGAGGCTTTTAGCTCTTAGCCAACAGCCAAGAGCTACTCATCCTCCACCGGTACGCTCATCGCGGAAAGCCTGGTCTCCTCCCGCTTGAGCCGCGCTGTCTTCACCATGCGCAGGAAGCGGTGCGCCAGTTCCTGAATCCATTGGGCGTGATGTTCGTGGATGGCCTCCCGCGGAATCAAATCTCCGCCGATGCCTAATGCCGCGGCGCCCGCCAGGATGTAGTCGCTGGCCGTGTGCTGGTTCACACCGCCCGCCGCGAGGAGCGGTACTTCCGGGAACGGGCCGCACAACGAACGGATATAGGATGCGCCGCCTACCGGTCCGCACGGATAAACCTTCACTAAATCCGCGCCCGCTTTCCACGCGGCCCAAACCTCGCTGGGCGTCAGCGCCCCCGGCATCACCGTCAGATTGTATTGCGCCGCCACTTCCATCACTCCCATAAAAAGCCCGGGACTGGTCAGAAAATGGACTCCCGCGTCTACGCACCGCCGGGCCGTCGCGGCATCGAGTACCGTGCCGGCTCCCACCGTCATCTCAGGCCGATTCCGCAACAACTCCGCGACCACTTCGAGCGCGCCCGGCACAGTCATGGTGACTTCTACAATCGGGATTCCGCCGCGGGAGACCGACTCGGCGGCAAATAATGCGTCTTCGGCGGACGTAACGCGAATGGCCGGAACGATGCCGACCTCTTCGATGCGGGTGCGAACCTCTTCCCTGGTCACGAGTTTACTCTAACGCAACATTTGGGAAGGAATTCCATATCTTTGAATATCTTTAGGCCACCACGCCGGGATTCAATGCACGTTCGGCTGCAACGTCCAATCGCCCTTGAGCCGGCCGTTGGGGATATCGTTCAGATCGTTGGTCTGATAGCGCTTCCCGAAGGCGTCCACCCAGGTGTAAGAGTGGCCGGCGCCGGGATCCAGCCGCTTTTCCCGATCGAGCGCGTAATCGGCCCAGTCACCTGCCATACGCGACCGGGCATCCATGGAACCTCGAGCGGCTTTCATCGACCCGTCCGTGCCGCGCGGCAGGACCGAAAGGAATTGCTCGTGCTGCCGCTGCCGCAGGGCCTGGCTCTGCACCAACGAGTCGTGCTGGGCCTGCAGGGCGCGATTGGCGTCGCCCCCCATCTTCGCCAGCATTTGCGAGCCCTGCGCGGATACGGCATTGATGTTGTCGACGGCCAACGACCGCCAGATGGGCGCCAAAGTGGCCTCCGGAGCGTCCAATTGGCCCGCGCGGGTGCGGGTTCGCGAAACCTGGGCGGAACAGGAATGGAAATGCGTCACCTTCGCATCCTGGCCAGGACGCCGCGCGTCGTCGCGGCAGGTAACGGTGGCGCGCAGGTATTCCTCGACCGGTATGCCGTTGATGCGGTACCGCACCAGGAAGCCCGCCCGGTCCACCTTCCGCCCCGGGCCGGACTCCTCTGCCAGATGCTCCGGCGGGGCCTCGCGCACGAACGTCACACCCAGAATCGCGACCATGTACTGTAAGAACTGGCTGGCCGGCATTTCCTTGTCCAACGGCAGGCAATCCTGGCTGGCGGGGTTGGGCACCTTGGGGAGGAGGGTCGACCACTTCCAATCGAACCTCGGCAACATCTTGATTTCCGTAATTCCGTCGGGACTCATGAGCCGAAACACCGGGAAGGGTCCGGCGACACACGAGGTCCCTTGCATCACCAGCCCTTCGAAGAACCAGTTCGCGGGGATGGTCATGGAGTACGCCCGCATTTTCAGAATCGGGTCGACGATTTCCACTTGCCGGGTCTGGCCTGAGGCAATTCCCAACGCTGCCAGTGCGACGGTCGCCCGGACCAAATCGACGCAAATTCCCATGGTGGATTGACCATACTTGTCACACCATGTGCAAGCAAGCCGGAAGCGGTAGTGCTACGGTAGCAAACCGACCGCTAAGTGACGGATTTACGGAGGGTTGCATCGGACACAAAAAACGCGTAGTCTGAATGAGTCAAGGCGCGTTTGGGTCCTAAGATGCCTGCGGAATCAGATCTCGATAAGCAGGCCGGTGGAGAGGCAACCGGCGCAATTCCGCGGGAAGCGGTGCTGGCGGCGCTGGATGCGGCGGTCCACAGCGCGGCCTTTACCAAAGCCAAACGTCCGGCCCGGTTCTTGCGGTACCTGGTGGAAACCGCCCTCCGCGGCGAAGGCCAATTCCTCAAAGAAAGCGTCCTGGGAACGGAAGTGTTCGACCGTCCCGCCACCTGGGATCCGCGCCTGGATCCGGTGGTCAGGCAGGAGGCCGCGCGCCTGCGCAAGCGCCTCGCCCACTACTATGAAAGCTGCGGCGGTGAGGTGGCAGTCCGCATCGAGCTACCGGTAGGCAGCTATGTGCCGCTGTTTCGGCGGAAATCGGCCGAACCCGAAACGGCAGCGGTGGAAACTCCGGTCGTGGGGCCGGCCCCAGTCCGGCGGCGGCGCCACTGGCCGTATGTGGCTGGCGGAATTCTGTCGATTGCCGCCGCAGTCCTCATCTGGGGCGCCGTCTCCGCCCACGATTCCGTGGCTTCCATCGTGGTGTTGCCGTTCACCGATTCAACCGCCGACGTGGCGACGCAGTATTTCGCCGACGGGCTCACCGATGAGATCACCGATTCGCTCGCTCGTCTGAAGACGTTGCGGGTGATCGCCCGCTCCTCCGCCTTTCGGTTCAAAGGGAAGACGATCGACATCCCGGAGGTAGGGCGGTTGCTGCACGTTGGCTATTTGCTGGAAGGCAGCGTCGACCGGGCTGGCGACCGCATCCGCATCATCGCGCATCTGGAGCGCGTGTCCGACAGTTCCCTGGTCTGGTCCAACACTTATGAGAGTGGCGCCTCGGACCTTTTCGCGCTGCAATCGGAACTGGCGGCGGCTATCGCCGGAAGCTTGAAAATCACCGCCGGGGTTCCCGCCACCAAGCACCAGCCCACCGCCGAGGCCCACGAATACGCGCTGAAGGCCCGCTACGACATGCAGGCGATGACCACCGAGTCTCTGGCGAAAGCCGAGGCCGAGTACCGGCGCGCCATCGAACTCGATCCACAGTATGCCGCGGCCTATCTGGGATTGGGCACCGTGCACTACAATCGAAACGCTGCCAGAGGATCGGCCTATCAGACCGAGGCCGAGCGTAAGAGCGCGGAAGAGTTAGCGCGCAAGGCGCTTCAGTTGGATCCTGACCTGTCCACGGCTCACGCCATGCTGGCGAATCTCGCCATGCAATACGCTTGGGATTGGGCGGGAGCCGAGCGCGAGCTCCGGTTAGCCGTTGCCGGCCCTCCCAGCGCAACCGCGGAGAGCTACTACGCATTCCTGCTGATATTTCGGGGCCGGTTCCAGGAAGCGGACCAGCATCTCCAGCGCATGCTGGATCTGGACCCATTCTCCACGGCGACCATGAATAATTTTGCCCTGGCGCGCAATCTGGAGGGACATTTTGCGGAAGCCCGCGAGACCGCGCAAAAGATGGCCGCGCAATCTCCCCTGATGATCGCGCCTCAGCAGGTGATCGGGGGGACATACATCGAGGAAGGCCGTCCGGAACTGGCTTTGCCCATCTTTCGGGAATTGAAACAGCGTTTCCCGCAAGCCCAGCTTTTTGAGGCGATGGCCTGTGCCCGGGCCGGCCAACGGGAGGAAGCCTTGCGGCTGATTCATCCCTATGAAGAAGAGTACCCGAATTCCGGCGTCTCCATGCAGTGGTTTGCCCTGGTCTATGCGCTCCTGGGCGACGAACCGAATACCGTAAAGTGGCTGCAACGCTCGGCCGACCGGCACGAGTGGCAGGCGCTGAATCTGGCCGTCCATCCCGTCTATGCCCCGATGGAGAACTCGCCGGGTTTCCGGGCGCTCAAGAAGCGGCTCGGGCTGTAATTCTGTGATATCCTGGCCCTCGCGAGGGGTAACTCAGATGGAACGTAAGAAAGCTACCGATTTTCCGCAGGACGTTTTAAACCTGTTCGATAAGTACATTCACGGCGATATCGACCGCCGCTCTTTCCTGGACGGCGCGCAGAAGTTCGCCGTCGGCGGCCTGACCGCCATGGGAATCCTGGAGGCTCTCCGTCCCAATTACGCCTGGGCCCAGCAGGTACCCAAAGACGACAAGCGCATCAGGATTGAAACGGTCACCGTTCCATCCCCGCAGGGTAATACCGAAATCAAGGGAGTGCTGGTGCGCCCCGCGAACGCGAGCGGTAAGCTGCCGGGCGTTCTGGTGGTGCATGAAAACCGCGGACTTACTCCGTACATAGAGGATGTGGCCCGGCGGTTGGGCGCCGCTGGTTTTATGGCGCTCGCTCCGGATGGGCTCACCAGCGTGGGAGGTTTTCCCGGTACCGACGAGGCCGGCGTGGCGGCGTTTGCAAAGGTCGATCGCAATAAGATGACCGAGGATTTTGTGGCGGCCGCGACGTGGCTCAAGGCGCGTCCCGACTGTACCGGCAAGATCGGCGTGGTGGGTTTCTGCTACGGCGGAGGGATAGCAAACACCCTGGCGGTTCGCCTGGGCGACAATCTTTCGGCCGCGGTCGCTTTCTACGGCCAGCAGCCCAAGGCCGAGGACGTCCCTAAGATCAAGGCGGCGATGTTGCTGCACTATGGCTCGCTCGACGCGCGCCTGACCGGCGGCTGGCCGGCTTACGAAGAGGCGCTGAAAGCCAATCATACTAACTATGCGGGTTACGTGTATGAAGGCGCGAATCACGGCTTCCACAACGACACGACTCCGCGGTACGACGAAGCGGCAGCTAAGTTAGCCTGGCAGCGCACGCTGGATCTTTTTAATAAGTACCTGAAGGGATAGAGTTCACAGCGAAGACGGGGACGGCGAGGATCGCGAGCGCAATGGTTCGCGCGCGGATCGGCGCCCCGTCAGGACCTGGCTGCTCGGTCGAATTCTGCAAGTTCCTCTTCCGGCGACTTGGGTTTGTTCGACTCACACGCCAAGCGGTCGGAAAGTAACCAATAACTAGCTTCTGTCGCGAAACTCCAGAAACCACTCCCTTGCGGGGTGCCCTCTGGGGCCGGCTCGGTAACGCCGCGCCTGATTCCACGAAACCTGTTACTGAGCCGGGCCCGGAGGGCGCCCCGCCAGGAAGCGGTTCTGCCGTTACGAGTCGGAGTTTCGCTACAGAAACTGACTGCGCTTTCCACCGAGAGACATCCCACCTGCGCAGTACCCCTTTGTTCCATTACAGACAGTGATCGAATTCTTGAACTTTTGTCTTGACTTCTCGCTGGGGGGGGTACTATGACGCTTCACAGTAATAAAGGTCCTATACCTTGTTACTAGTGACAGACCGTGATCGGCTTCGCGTTCCGCAGACGTCGTGCTGCGGCAACTCGACGAGCCGGGCGTGGTGGAGCTCGTCCGAGCCCCTGGGCGCAGGTCGACAAGTTTCCGTTTCCCGAACGAACGCTGTATCAGAGATTGTAAGTCGTCCGAATCGAGAGGTGAATTGTCTTATGACGCCATATCGCCACCCACGGCCCTTCGTCGCCGCCTTGCTGGCATCGACCGCGCTATTTGTTCCGCCGCGCCCGGTACATGCATTTCAGACTGCTGTTGCCGCCGGGCAAGTACAAGGCAAAGTCGTCCTGGACAGTGACGGATCGGCGGTAACCGGCGTGACTATCACGCTGGTTCAAATCAGCGCGACTCCGAAGGCCGCGGCCATCAATCCTGTAAATAGTGGGACCGTAACCACGACGCCGATCTCCGGCAGCAGTCTTGCGGGAGGCAGCGCCGCTACGACGGCCACCACGACGTCCGCCAAAGACGGCACTTTCAGCGTTCCCGGGCTGGCGACCGGACAGTTTGCCGTGTGCGTGAAAGACCCCAAGGCCGCGGTGATCGATCCCTGCCTGTGGACCGACTCGCGGACCAGCGTGAACGTGGCCGCGAGCAGCTTGTCTAGCGGCCTGGTGGTCCGAGTTAAGAAGGCTTCTACCGTTACCGTGCGTGTGAACGACACCGCGCAGGCCCTGGCGCAGAAGCCCACGGAGGCCTACCCGCCCCATGTCTTAGTGGGCGCTTTCGACATGAGGGGCGGGTTCCATCCGGCGCGCGAGGTACAAAAAGACGCCACCGGCATCAGCTATCAACTCCCGATACCGGTCGACTCTCCGATTCGGCTCACTTTGTCGAGCGCCCAAGTCAAGTTGGCGACAAGTTCAAACGTCGCCCTGCCCGCAAAGGGGTATTCGACCACTTTTGTTCAGCCATCCGGCGCGAGCCAAACGAACTCCTTTAGCTTCAATGCTGTCGGCAGAAACTGACAGTTTTCGGAGACGAGTCAAAGCACAAGCTGCCACGGAGAAACTCCATGACGATTCGATTCAAACGTAAGACGGGCTCGGGCGCTCCAGGAACCGGGAAGATCCCGCGGCTCTTGTCCTTGATGGCTGTCCTCTCATTCGGCGCCAGCCTCTGGGGACAATCTCCCGTTCTCTCCCCGACGACACTTAGTGTACTGGGAGGCGGTGGCCCTGAGCACACGTCCGTCACGATCGCCTCAGGCGTGTCCTGGAGTGCCGCCAGCAACGTTTCGTGGATTACGTTTCCTTCCGGTAACAGTGGCACTGGGAGCGGCAGCCTCAATTACCAGGTGGCGCAAAACGCCTCGACCACCACTGGCCAAACGGGCGTCATCACGGTGACGTCCTCGGGAGGGTCGGCGACCCTGACCGTAAACGAGTCGGCCTTTGCATCGGGAGGTCCGACGGCGGCAATTTTGAATTTACCCACCAGCGGCATCCTGCCGAGCCAGGCGAACCAGACCTTAACTTTTGAGTTTGGGAGCCCCAACGGACCGGGATATCTGTATGGCATGGTCATCACGATCAACAACGTGGACGGCGGCACATTCCCTTGCGTGGCGATTTACTACCCGCAGTACAACAACTTCTACTTCCTCAGCGATTTCGGAGTTTGGACCGACTACGCGCTGGGCGCCCCTGGGCCGCAAGCCAGCAGTGATCACTGCAAAGTGGACATAGCCAACAGCAGCGTGACGCTAAACCCATCGAGCATTGCAGCCAGCGTGACGATGAGTCTGGCGTTGACGCTGCAACCGTCGGCAGTGGGCACGCAAAACATATACCTTCAGGTGTATGACGACAGCAATACCTACAACAGTGGCCAGTATAGCTCGGTGGCAACCTGGACGGCGTTCAACCTGGTGACCACCAACCCGCCCGCCGTATCGCTGGCGTCACCTCCTGTGAATGGGGCCAGCCAGACATTGCATTATAAAATCAGCGACGGCAACGGCTATACCTATCTGGATTTTGTTACAGGGCAGCTTGCTCCAAGTACGGGGAGCTCTCCCTGTTGGTTTTACTTCTATTTCCCTAACTCCATCGCCCTTTATCAGATTGCGAACGGCACCTGGACCTTGATCGGGGAGGGGTATCTTGGCGGGAGTTGGTCTTCCCCGGAGACGAACGGGATCATCGGCGGAAGCGGCGGCTTGGCCGGGCCAGGCACCTGCTCGATCAACCTGAATCAATCCAGCATTTCCAGCGGTACGGATGGCACGGGTGTATTGCAGGACCCCAACGCTGGGACACAGTGGCAACCGGTAACGACTTTGTATCTGGACCTTTCGACGGCGCTCGATAGTACCGCACAGACAACGATGCCCTTGACTATTGATCTTTCGGCACAGGACGTGACCGGTGCCTGGTCGAACAACAGCGCAGTCGGTACGTGGATCAGCGCGCAACCGCCGCCCACGACTACGTCGCTCAGCCCGATTGCTGTCACCGCGGGTGCTGGGCCGTTCACCCTGACGGTGACCGGCACCAACTTCGTCTCCGGCGCGGTGGTGAACTTCAACGGGGTCCCCAAAACGACAGCTTTCGTCAGTTCCACCCAGGTGACGGCCACGATTTTGACCGGCGACGTGGCCATACCGGGTAGCTACCCGGTGACCGTGACCACCGGCGGCGGCACTTCCAACGCACAGACCTTCACGGTCAACCCGCCGCAGCCCACGACTACTTCGCTCAGCCCGACTTCTGCCACCGCGGGTGCCGGGCAGTTCAACCTGACGGTCTACGGCACCAATTTCGTCCCCAACGCGGTGGTGAACTTCAACGGGGCAGCCAGGAGCCCGACGTACGTCAGTTCCACCCAGGTGACGGCCACGATTTTGACCGGCGACGTGGCCACGGCCGGCAGCTACCCGGTGACCGTGACCACCACCGGCGGCACTTCCAACGCACAGACCTTCACGGTCAGCCCGCCGCGGCCCACGACTACGTCGCTCAGCCCGACTTCGGCCACCGCGGGTGCCGGGCAGTTCACCCTGACGGTCAACGGCACCAACTTCGTCTCCGGCGCGGTGGTGAACTTCAACGCGACAGCAAGGAGCACGACGTACGTCAGTTCCACCCAGGTAACGGCCACGATTTTGACCGGCGACGTGGCCGCACCGGGCAGCTACCCGGTGACCGTGACCACCGCCGGCGGCACTTCCAACGCACAGACCTTCACGGTCAACCCAGCGCCAGCTCCGGCCCTGACTACCTTGAGCCCGACTAACGGCGTTCAGGGCGCCACCGCGTTGCAGGTAACCCTGACCGGCAGCAACTTCACGGCGCCGGCCGCGGTGACGACCACCAACGGCAGCATCGCCGTTGTTTCCGTGACGGTGGTGAGCCAGACCCAGATCAACGCTACGTTCACCATCGGTGCGGGCGCACCTACAGGGCCGGCCAGTGTCACGGTCACCTGCAATGGAGCCACGAGTGGGGCGCAGACCTTCACGGTCCAATCGTCGTCGCCAACGCTTACGTCCGTGACTCCCAGCGCCGGCGTGCAGGGAACCCCTGTTTCCGTGACCCTGACGGGCGCCAACTTTACGGCGGGGGCCGCGGTAACAACCACCAACAGCAACATCGCGGTCGGCGCCGTGACGGTAGTAAGCGCGACCCAGATCGCAACCACTTTCACCATCGGGGCCAGTGCGCCAACGGGGACGGCCAACGTCGTGGTCACCACGGCTAGCGGCGCCAGCGGCACGTTCGCATTCACCGTAAACGCCTCGGAAACCGTGTCGACGCCTCCTACTCCCACCACTTCCGGCGGGCAGACCGCGTGTCTGGTCAGCTTAACCAGCGACTCTTTCACCGCCGGCGGCTCTACTTCAAGCTACGCAAACTCCGTGGAGTACCTGTTCAACTGGGGTGACGGCACCTACTCTCCATCCGGAGGTCCGTCCTCCACGACCTGGATTGCCGCCGGCACGCAAGTTCAACACGCTTGGTATGCCGTCGGCAATTATCAGGTCACTGTCCAGGCGCGCTCCATAACGGCGGCGCCAGCCGTGTCTCCCTGGTCGTCGGCGCTGCAAATTGCCGTACAGGATTTCTCCCTGCAGACGTCGGCGGGCTCGAGTGCCCTTCCTGTTTCGAACAACGCGACGTTCTCCGTTGCAATAGGCACGATCTGCTACAACGGTTTCAGCGGTACGATCAACTTCGGTACCTTTCTGACCAACTCAAATGTACCTCCGACGTATTCGCCCTTGCCAGGTTACAATGCCACATTCGCCCCACAAGCGGTACCGTGCGGGCAGTGGACCACCATGTCGTATACCGTCGAGGGCGCCGACGGTGTGAATTACCCCTTGAACCAAGTGGGGGCTACCGCCTCTTCCGATGGCGGGCAAAACTTGACTCGCTCCGTCCAACTCGGTGTCCAGGTAGTATCGTTGCAGCCGTTCTCTTTATCCGGGGCGCCCCAACAGACCGTGACGCCGGGTGG
>Ga0182014_10005821_pt1 | contig 13559 bp, 7 predicted proteins | sample 612S2DmetaG_FD_120489 | JGI IMG/M metagenome (GOLD analysis project Ga0182014, IMG submission 120489) | Permafrost microbial communities from Stordalen Mire, Sweden - 612S2D metaG | ecosystem: Environmental > Terrestrial > Soil > Wetlands > Permafrost | place: Sweden: Stordalen | collected... | reverse complement strand
CTGCATGGAGAAGGTCGGGGTGTTCTATGGGGGCAGCACGCCAAACTTCGACCCGGTGGCCTATATCCCGGCGATACAGAAGATTCGGGATGAGGGGAGGGTGCTGGATGGCTTGGTGGGAGGCTGGCTGCCGGCTCTGAGGTTTGTGTATCCAGAGAAGCCGGGCGATTGGTCGGAGCTGGTCATTTATGCGCCGATGCGGGTGGAGAACGGCAACCAGCGGGTGCAGCCGGTGTGGTATCGGCTGGGCCGGATTGAAGGCAACACGCTTCGCTGGGTTCGTTACTTTGATTCGTATCATCCTTTCCCGCCGCGGCTGGACGCAAAGCCGGAGGCCTTCTATGAGGAGTTGGTGGCAATGCGGGGCGGGTGGGACCGGGCGCTGGCGCAGGGCATGGAGATCGACATCCCTGACCAGCATATCGCAGACCTGGCGCGGCATTCGTTGGTGCGCGAAATGATGACCCGGGTCGGTGCCTTCCCCAAATATGGCGTGTTTGATCGCAGCTACGGTAGCAGCGAGCATGACGGCTTCCCCGACACGTTTAACGCGGACACTGCGGCCATGCTGGCGTGGGGGCTCTTTGATTTGGCACGCCAGTACATTGACAACTACTTCACCTACTTTGTGCGCGATGATGGCTCGATTCTCTATCGCGGCCCGGAGACCGGCCAGTATGGGCGGATGCTAACGGTCGTCGCGCAGTACGCCAATTACACCGGCGACACCGAGTTGCTGCTGCGTCACCGGCGCCGGCTGGATGCGGTGGCGAAATTGCTGCTGTCATTGCGGGCGAAGGCGTTGCGGTTGGCGGCGGATGATCCGGCCTACGGCATGATCGCGGGCTGGAGCGAGGCGGACTCTTGTCTCGATCCGGACCCGCCGCGCTACATGCAGCCGTATCTATCGAACAGCACGGAGGCGGCGCGTGGATTCGAGGACTTGGGAGCCGCCTGGGAAAAGGTTGGCCGGAAGAAGCATCAACCGGAGTTGGCCCGGCGGGGGCGGGAACTCCGGCAGGAATCGCGGGCTTTGACTACGGACCTGCAGCAGGCGATTGCGCGCTCGATGCTGACCAATACGCAGCCGCCCTGCCTGCCGGCAATTGCAGGGGTGAAGGAGCCATTCCATATCGCCGTTGCACGCGACAAGCTTGGCCCGCAATTCCGCTCTTACCGCGCATATGTGGAGATGCTTCACTCGGGCAACCTGACGCGCGCCCAGGTCGAGACGATCGTCAATTATCGCGCCGCGCACCACGACATCATCCTCGGGATTCCGACGGTCTATGGCTACGACACCCACGAGTGGGGCGGATTCCTGAGCTATGGGCACGCCTACGGATTGCTGCAGCATGATTTCGTGCGGGAATACTTGCTCACGTTCTATAGCCTCATGGCGCACCAGTACACGCGCGGAACCTGGATGGCGCCGGAGACGCGGCTCCTCGATCTGAAACGATTCGCCGCTCCGTATTGCACCCCGGCGCAGGTGGTGGCGCCGCTGCTCACTCGCTGGATGCTGGTCTTCGAAGAGCCCGGGTCAGACACGCTTTGGCTGGCCAAGGGGACGCCGCGCGCCTGGCTGGAGGACGGGCAGACCATCGCCGTGTCCCACGCGCCCACCCCTTGGGGACGCCTGAGCTTCAGTCTGCACTCGCATCTCCAGGCCGGGAGGGTCGAGGCCATTGTCGAGCTGCCATCGGGGGCATCCGACGCGCGAGTCAAACTTCGGCTACGGGCTCCCGAGGGCCATTGGATTCGCTCGGTGACCGCCAACGGCAAACCGTGGGAGCAGTTCGATGCGCAGGAGGAGACAGTGACGGTGCCGCCGGGGGCGAATGGGAGAGTGGTGTTGTCGGTCAAATATTAGCCAGTCTTGAGAGCACGACAGCCCGTCGCGTGAGGGCACACGGCCTACAATCACAAAAGCGGCCGCCCCTGTAGGCCGCGTGCCCTCACGCGGCGCTCAGGGTGTGAAACATCCGGGCTAGGGAATACTTTGATGGTCGGTATTGCGAATGCGATACCAGCACATTAGCTCTTTGGCCGAGGGAATCGGCGCCCCCTGGCCCTCCGGCTTGTCGAGGTAGAGAAAGGCGACCGAGGAGGAGCAGAACGGTTGGAGCCGGTCGGGTGACCACGGGTTGACGAAGGCAAACTTAAGCCGTTCCTGGAAGCGAATCGCATCGGCTTCGTGCACCCGATACATCGCGACGCTCGCATTGAGCGTGTCCTTCACCGGCACGCCGTGATAGGGACCGATGAAGGTGCCTTCGCGGAAATACCAGCCACCGAGGAAATAGTCCTCGAGGCCGGTGCCGACGATGCGCGGGGTGTCCCAGTCGGCATCAATCCACACGTATTCCGGCGCTTCGAGGAAGCTGAGATAGTTGCGCTCCTGGCCTTGCATGTAGAGGAGGCACCCGGCGTAATGGCCGCGTCCATGCGCTTCGGCGATTTGCACCGGCGCCGGGCCAGGGTTCGGGCCGGTGTTGAAGTGGCGCCCAACGCGGCGAACGAAGCAACGAATTCACGACGATCCATGGTGCGGGCAGACTGCCTCAGTCGAATGGGTAGAGTCAATAGTCAAACTGACAGATTCTCTTCTTGGGCGCCGGTATGCACTGAGCGCTAAGCGGTTGATTGCTTTCCCGACTGCATTCGTGCCCACCGCCTGGTTACTCTCCCGAAAACGCAGAGCACTTGGTTTGGAAGCGATTCACGATGATACGATTCTTCACCGGAGGCGCGCGCGGTAGAAGCGCATGGGATAGCCGGCAGAACCAGGATCGGAGAAGTAAATGGCACCCGTTTCAACCCAGTTGGTGGCCGTGGCCGTCCAGTTGACTAGATTTGTGGAGGCTTCAATAATCAGGGTTCGCCCCGGCAGGGTGGTGACCTTGAATCCGAATTGGTTGGTGTGGAAGCCAAAGGCAGCGTCCGAAACCTCGAGGCTGGGACGGGGGTCTATGAGGAGGTTTGTCTCGACAAACCATCCCGGGGCGTTGCCGCAACCGGCGGGCATAAAGCCCCGGGCGCGGAGCTGGGCGGGACAAACCAGGCTGGTCAGCGCAGCCATGTTGGTTGTTTGCCAACCGCCCGGGACTCTCGTGCCGGCGCCAAGGCTTGTCCAGGTGCTGCCGTTGGTGGAGAGATCGAAGGTGGTGCGCCAGACCTCAGGGCTGCTGCCTTCGCGCAGCCATGTAACCGCCGAACCGTCAAGAGCCAGCGTCTGCATGGCAGGATCGGGGTTGCTGAGACGGGCAATGCTGCTGCGCGCTTGCCCTCCAATATGGCTGAAACTACCCCCTACAAGGACTGCGCCGTCGGTCTGAATCGCGACGGTATTGATATAGAAATCCGGCGCCGGGTTGAACGTCGGGTCCAGGGTGCCATCGGGATTCAGGCGGGCGAGATAGTGACGCGGCTCTCCGTTTATCGTTGAGAAGTCGCCGCCGACAATAATCTTCCCATTGACTTGGAGGGCGAAGGCACTCACTTGGGCATCCGCTTCAGGGTTGAACGACCAGTCGAGCGAGCCATCCGTGTTGAGGCGGGCGAGGTGGTTTCGGGGCTGCCCGGTCACGGAGGTAAAGTCCCCGCCGAGCAAGATCCCGCCATCCGGCTGGAGGGCGAGCGCTTCGACCATGTTATCAGCGTATGGGTAGAAAGAGGCATCGGGCGTCCCATTCGGTTCCAGAAGACTTAAATTGAGGCAGCTCTGCCCGCACAGACCGCTAAAGAGGCCGCCAACCACGCATTGGCCGTCAGGCTGGACAAGCAGCGAAGCGATGTACGGGGTGAACGTAGAGGATGTAGCGGTCACGACGAAGTTTGTGTCCTGGGCGCCATCCGGGTAATAGCGTGAAATCTCACAGATTACATCGGGCGCGTTGCCAATGAGGTCGGCAATCAAAAAGGCGCCGTCCCCAGCCAGGGCCCAGCAGTGGAACTCCGCGCCGTGGCCGGGGTCGAAGGTGTCCAAGGTGCCTTCGGGAGTGAGGCGTCCGAAGCCATTCCTGGGCTGACCCGCCAAGGAGGAAAACAGGCCGGCCACCACGATTTGCTGATCTTCCTGGATGCCGACGGAGAAGACGGTGTTATCGGCGACCGAGGGGAATGAGGTGTCAAGGGAGCCATCGGCGTTGAGCCGGCCCAGATGAGCTCGAGGCACCGAGGCCAAAGTCGTGAAATCACCACCCATCAGAATTCTCCCATCCGGCTGGACCGCGAAGGACCTAACGGCATAATTGGCGCCCGGATTAAGCGAGTCGGCCACGGCCAGATTCATGCTTAGAATGGCCGGAGTGCTGGTGGCGGCTCCAAACGCATTACTCACGACTACACTAAAGCTGCTTCCGGAATCGGCCCACCCGAGATTGGACACTGTGAGGCTGGGATTGGTCGCGCCCGGGAGGTTCGTGCCATTTTCCTGCCACTGATAAAATAGGGGTGGGCTGCCGATAGCGAGAATCCCGAAGACGGCAGATTGGCCTGCATTGCCCAGTTGATCGGTTGGTTGGGTAACGATGGCAGGGGGGCCGATACTGGTTTCCAGGTATGCGGGCGAACCGTTGTATTGTCCGGCCGCGAGGAAGCCGCGGGCTCGAAGGGTGGAGTTTGTGGGGAGGCTCAGGCCGGTGGCTTGCCAACCGAAGGTCGTGCGGGTGGCGGAACCCAAGGGTGTGAAGCTCACGCCATCCGTGGAGGCATCGAAGGTCACATTGATCAATTCGGGACCTGAGCCCCCGCGGCCCCAATCAATCTCTGCTCCATCAAAGGTGAGGGCTTGGGTTGCGGGATCAGTATATTCGAGTTCGGCGAGGCATTGGCGTGGCTGGCCACTCAGAATGGAGAAAACGCCACCGACCAGGACCGCCCCGTCTGCTCGAAGGGCCAGCGAATTCACCGGGCCATCCGCGCCGGGGTTGAAGATGGGGTCGAGTGAGCCGTCTGGCGCAAGGCGGCCAATATGGTTTCGCGGTTGGCCGTCCAGGTTGGTGAAGGAGCCGCCGAGGAGGATGTTGCCATCGGTTTGGAGGGCAATGGAATAGACGCTGTTGTTAGCGGTCCCCGCAAAGGCCGAGTCGAGTGTGCCATTCGAATTAAAGCGTCCGATGTACCCGCGACTCTGCCCCCCGAGGGAAGTGAAGCTGCCGCCAACCAGGATTTTCGCGTCCGGCTGGACGGCCAGGCAGTAAACGTAATTGCCAGCGGTGCAACTGAAACTGGCATCGAGCGAGCCGTCGGGGTTGAGCCGTTTCAGCGCGGTTGCAGGAGGTTGCTTTGTTGCTTGAGGGACGGCAATGAGCAGCTTCCCGTCCGGCTGGGCCGCCATGGCATAGACGGTGCCACCCCCGCCTGAAGGCCCCGTAACCCATCCCCAGCCGTTGGCGTCGGTGGTACCCAGGCCCTGTACGATCGAAGCATTCAGCCGGGTGAAAGCACCCGCCAGGACAATCCTGCCATCGGACAGGATGCGGATCGAGTAAACGGGCCCATCGAGCGAGGGGTCGTGGAATGAGGTGTCAGAGGTGCCATCGGAATTGAGGCGGCCCAAGTAGTTGCAGTACGAGCCGCCCAAGGTGGTGAAACTGCCGGCGACCAGAAGTTTCCGATCCGACTGCACGGCGAGGGCATACACGGGACCATTAGCATCGGGGTTGAAAGAGGGATCGAGAGTGCCATCCGTATTGAAGCGGGCAATATAATTGCGAGGCTGGGGACCGAGCGCCGTAAAGCTGCCGCCGACCAACAGCTTGCCATCGGGTTGGATCGCGAGGGCGTTCACGCTGCCATTGGCGCCCGGGTCAAAACTGTCTGCGGCCGCCAGGTTAACCGACAATAGCGCGAGGCTGCTGGCGATTGAGCCTTGCACATTGGTGACGACGGCGTCGTACGCCCCCGCGTCGGAGCGTTGCACATTGGTCAGAACCAGGGCCGAGGACGTGGCGCCGTCAAGCGGCAAGCCGTCATGGCGCCATTGATAGCATAAGGGCGGGGTGCCCACCCGCGGTGACAGAGAAGCAGGCTGTCTGGCCTGGAAGGTCGGCGACGCTGGCCGGTTGGACGCTGATGAACGGGTCCGGCACGACGAGCCTTGCCACTTGACTGGTGACGATGCCGAAGGCGTTGGTAACCATGACGGAATAAGCAGCGGCATCGCTCCACGCCACGTTATTCAGGGTTAAGGTTGAGGTTCGCGCACCGGAAATATAGGGGCCATTCTGAATCGCGGCACCGTCCTTGAGCCACTGAAAGGCCAAAGGCGCGGGGCCAATGGCGGTGGCACTGAACGTGGCAACAGTGCCGGGATTATTGGTGCGGCTGACAGGCTCGGAAGTCAGTGCGGGCTGGCCGATGACCGTGTCCCAGAACCAGCTTGAGGCGACATCGTAGCCGCCGACAGCGAAGCCGCGGGCGCGGATCGTGGCATTGGGGGGAAGGCCGAGGGCCGCCAGTTCCCACCCACCCGGGGCGCGCTGGCCGGCACCAAAGCTGAGCCAATCATTGCCGTTGGCGCAGCCATCGAAGGTTGCAGAGGACAGTTCGGGGCCGGTATTGGTGCGCACCCAAGTGATGGTAGAACCGTCGAAGGTCAACTGGTCGTTGGCGGGCGCGGTGTTGACGAGGCGTGCGAGATCGCTCCTGGGCTGACCCGCTATGGTGGAGAACGAGCCTCCGACCAGAATGTTGCCGTCGGGCTGCAGGGCGAGCGAATAGACCCCGCCGTTTGCCGACTGGGCAACCACGTTGGTGAAAGAGGGGTCGAGCGATCCATCTGCATTGAGACGACCAAGGTAGTTCAGGGGCTGCCCCGCCAGCGATGTGAAATAGCCACCCACCAGCACCTTGCCATCGGACTGCAAAGCAATCGAATTGACTATGCTCGAAGCTATGGGGGTGAAATTGGTGGCGGAGGTGCCGTCGGGATTGAGCCGCCCGAGAGAAGAGCACGGTGTGCCTGACAAGACATTGAAGCTGCCTCCGACCAGGATTCTGCCGTCGGGTTGCACCGCGAGGCAGTTTATGTATCCATTGGCGCTCGCGCTGAAGGTGCGGTCAAATGAGCCGTCCGGATTAAGCCGGCCCAAGCCACGGCACTGTTGTCCAGAAAGCGATGTGAGCAAACCTCCCACCAGAATCTTACCGTCCGGCTGCAATGCGAGACAATAGACTTTGTTACTGGTTGAACCAACAAAGGTCTGATCAACGCTGCCATCCGCATTGAGCCGCCCCAGGCAATTGGGTGGGCTGTGGCCGATGACAATTCCTGCGATGGCGGCGTAAAGAATTTTGCCATCGGGCTGCAGGGCGAGTGCGGAAATTGAGCCGCTGGTTCCAGGCGGGTTGAAACTGGCATCCAGAGTGCCGTCGAGGTTCAGGCGTCCAATGCCACCGCAAAGTTGGCCGTTCAGAATGCTGAACTCACCGACGACGACAATTCTATTATCGGGCTGGACGGCAATGCCAATAATGCCAGCGCTGGACCTAGGCACGCCGTTTGTCACCAAAGGCTTGAAACCCGCTTCCAAGGCACCCTCGGCAGTGAGCCTGGCGAGGCCGGGCCGGGCCGCTCCTCCAATTGTAGTAAACCGGCCGCCCACGAGAATTCTGCCATCTGACTGTATCGCGGTCGCATACACGGCGTTGTTGGCACCAGGGTTAAATGAGTCTGGCGACTGCGCGCTGCTCAAGGCGGCGAAAGCCATTAGCAGAAGGAGCACCAGGCCCAGGCAACAACGGTGGAGGGGGAGATGAATGATTTTGGAAGTGTACGTGGCATTCATACAACAACAATGCCGTAATCCTGGCGAGGTCGGGATGCGGTGTCAAGAGGCAGCTTTTGACGTGCAGCACATAATGAGAATTGCTGTTTGACGTGCGCATGGGATGGGCACGTCTTGTCGGCGCTGCTATTTGCGCTTGATCGGGAGGAGGGATGCCGTCAGTGGCGGGTGGAGTTGAGTCCCCGGCCCTGGTGGGCGTGCGGCGCGGGGATATAGCGTGCGTAGCCGGAGCAGCCCTCGATTGGTCCTCGATTGTTTCTCTATTGGTCCTTTATTGGTCCTCTACTGACGGGGCATTGTTTCCGCATACGGCGAGCCGCGTCGGCAGGACCGTCGCCCATCGTTCAGGGCCAAGGCGCGGGGCCGGGGCAACTCCGCCTCCGTCTCCCAACCGTTCACTGGCTGCCACAGTGGGAGAAATGTCCGGGAGCATTCCAACGGCGCCGGCTGCGGCTTGGCTTTCTGGTTTCAGATAACGAGATCGCGTCCTTTCGGCTTGTGTTGGGGAGCAGCCGGTTTCAATCTGGCTCGGGCCGGTCCCCCGCGGGAGACGGGGTTGGGATCGGCGCCGGCGACTGGCACACATGACAGCAATACTTGGTATCTCGGCATTCTATCACGACAGTGCGGCGGCATTGGTGGTGGATGGGGATATTGTCGCGGCGGCCCAGGAGGAGCGGTTCACCCGCAGGAAACATGACCCGGGCTTTCCCGCAAATGCCATTGCTTATTGCCTCAGCGAGGCGGGGCTGAAGCCAGAGGAGTTGGATTGCGTGGCGTTCTACGACAAGCCGCTGACGAAGTTCGACCGGCTGCTGGAGACTTATCTGGCTTATGCGCCCGCGGGGTTTCGCAGCTTCCGGCTGGCGATGCCGCTTTGGTTGAAGGATAAGCTCCACATGCGCCGAACGCTGCGCCGGAGTTTTTCCGGCGCGCGCGAGGCGCGGTTCGTCTTTACGGACCACCACGAGAGCCATGCCGCCAGCGCGTTCTTTCCCAGTCCGTTCGAGCGGGCGGCTATCCTGACGCTCGATGGCGTGGGCGAGTGGAGCACGGCGACGTTTGGCGAGGGGGAGGGGAACAAGCTGCGGCTGCGGCAACAGCTTCAGTTTCCGCACTCGCTGGGGCTGCTCTATTCGGCGTTCACCTACTACTGCGGTTTCAAGGTCAACAGCGGCGAATACAAGCTAATGGGGCTGGCTCCCTATGGCCGGCCCGTGTATGAGGACCTGATCCTCAAGCACCTGATCGAGCTGAGGCCGGACGGGAGCTTCTGGATGAACATGGAGTATTTCAACTATTGCCAGGGGCTGACGATGACCAACCGCCGGTTCGACGCGCTGTTCGGCGGGGCGCCGCGCCGGGCGGAGTCGCAACTCGAGCAGCGGCACATGGACCTGGCGTCGAGCATCCAGAAGGTGACCGAGGAAATCATGCTGCGCATGGCGCGGGAGGCGCAGCGGCAGACGAAGATGAACAACCTGGTGCTGGCGGGTGGCGTGGCGCTCAACTGCGTTGGCAACGGGCGGCTGCTGCGGGAGGGGCCGTTCGAGAACATTTGGATTCAGCCGGCGGCGGGCGATGCGGGGGGCGCGTTGGGGGCGGCGGTGTTCGTTTGGCACCAGCTCATGAAACACCCGCGCCAGCCGAATGGGCGGGACAGTCAGAAGGGCAGTTTGCTGGGGCCGCGATATTCCAACGAGTCCATCGCGAGTTTCATGACGGAGGCGGCTGTCCCGCATAAACGGCATGCAAGCGAGGCTGAGTTGCTCGAAGAGGTCGCGCAAATGGTAGCCGCGGGCAAGATCATCGGCTGGTTCCAAGGGCGGATGGAGTTTGGGCCCCGGGCACTCGGGGCGCGCAGCATCATCGGCGACCCGCGCCAGCCCGGCATGCAGGCGGCAATGAATCTCAAGATCAAGTTCCGGGAGAGCTTCCGGCCCTTCGCTCCCGCCGTGTTGCGCGAGCGGGCCGGCGATTGCTTTGCATTCGAGCCGGGTCAGGAGAGTCCCTACATGCTGCTCGTGGCCCCGGTCCGCGAGCAACATCGTGTGCCACTATCGGAGGCCGACAGGAAGTCCATGGCTGAGGCGGCGGACTTGCGGCAGCGGGTCAATGTGGTGCGTTCGACGTTCCCGGCGATTACGCACGTTGATTACAGCGCAAGGGTCCAGACGGTGGATGAGCCGCGGCACGGGCGATTCTATCGGCTGATGAAGCGGTTCGAAGCGCTGACCGGGTGTCCGGTGCTGGTCAACACCAGCTTCAATGTGCGGGGGGAGCCAATTGTATGCACGCCGCAGGAGGCCTATCGGTGCTTCCTGGCTACGGACATGGACGCGCTGGTGCTCGAGGATTTCGTACTGCGCAAGGAACAGATGCCGAAGGCCGTCACCGAGGCGGAGCGGGAGAAATACCTGGCGCAGTTTCAGCCGGACTGAGGCGCGGAATGCAGGGCTGCTTCGGGGCGCGGCAGGCTGAAGGAAAAACTGTGCGTGCAACCCTGAAATCCGAAGGCCGAAGACCGAAGGCCGAAAGAAGGCCGAAACCCGAAATCCGAGAATGGCTTGATCCGATGGGCTGCCACTCCGCTGGGGTGGCTATAGGTTCAGACCTCGGATTTCGGGTTTCTTTCGGCCTTCGGTCTTCGGCCTTCGGATTTAGAAGGGACCGGACAGCCTTTGGAGCAGGCTTGTCACGACATGGCCGGGGACGACAAATGCCTTCCCAAGTCTGCCTGTTTGGCGGATAGTGCTTTTGAACGCGAATGAAATGGTCTGACCTTCCACTCAAGCCAACCGCCCGCGTGCTGCGACAATTCGCCGCGGCATGGTTAGTTTTCTTCCTGGCAGTTGGCGTCTTTCGTTATCTCGCGCGCGGTCAGCATCAGATCGGGATAGTTGTGGGAGTGATGGCGGTTGTGGTTGGCGTGACGGGATTGATCAGGCCGGCTGCGGTGCGCTGGCTCTTCATTGGGGCGACGGTGCTGGCGTTTCCCATCGGGTGGGTGGTTTCGCAAGTCATGCTGGCCGTCATGTTCTATGGCATCATCACACCTCTGGCACTGGTGTTTCGCATCCAGGGCCGCGATTTGCTGGCCCGGAAGCCAGCGCCAAACCGCCCGACTTTCTGGACGCCCAAACAAACGCCCGAGGAGATGGGCACCTACTTCCGGCAATATTAGGGCCTGCGATTTATGAGTAAGCCAAAGGACAATGAGTTTGAGCGAGCCGCCGCCGAACAGGGCCGGGGCGGCTTTCTCGGGGAGTTATGGGGCTTCATGAAGCACAACAAGAAATGGTGGCTCTTGCCGCTGCTGGTGACGCTGCTGGCGTTTGGACTGCTGATTTTCCTTTCGAGCGGCACGGGCTTGGCGCCCTTCATTTACACGCTGTTTTGAGCTGTTCGGCTTGCTGTTCAGCGCGCTCCGGCACAGTGGCGCTGTTGAATTCATGCCGTCTTGGCTGGCTGGTTCGCTTTCGTCCGCATGTAATGGAATAGATACTGTTGCGCGTAACCGGCGCGGGGGCCGAAATGGGTTTCTGCAAAGCGATGGAGGCGTTGGCGGCTGACTCCCCGGCGAGGGAAGTAAAGCTGGCGCAACGCTTTCATCACCCAGACATCAACCGGGAACGCGGACTGGAAGCCGTAACCGAACAGGAGGACACAGTCAGCGATCTTCCGACCGACACCCGGCAGTTGCATCAGCTCGGCGCGGGCGGTCTCGATCGGCAACGCGTGCAGGCGGGCGAGGTCGTATTGGCCGCTGGCAATCAGGCGCGCGGTCGCCAGCAAGTATGGCGCGCGGAATCCCATTTTGCAGGCGCGCAACTCAGCCTCGGTGGCACGGGCGAGGCGGGCAGGGCAGGGGAAGGCAAACGCTGGCGGGCAAGCCGGGGCCACGGCGAGCGGCTCGCCGTAGCGTTCGCAGAGCAGGGCAACGATCTGCCGGATTTGGACAATCTGTTTGGTGGAAGAGAGGATGAAGGAGGCAAGGCATTCCCAAGGGTCTTGACGCAACAGGCGCATGCCGCGACAGGCGGCGACGGCGGCGCGTATCGGCTCGTCATCGGGAAAGGTCCGCGTCACCTCAGCCAGGTCCACGTCCAGTTGCAGGTAGTGAGTGAGCCAATGCCAGTCTGGCACGGGGGTGGCGGTCTCGGCGGTGAGAGAGCCGGGGCCGGGGCGCAGGCGGACCCAGTGGGTTCCGACCACGCCAGCCCAATGCTGGTCGTGCGATTCCCAGCGGAATGCCTGGCCACAGGTGAGGGTAGCGGCCAGCTCGTAGTCGCGCAGCGTGAAGGACTTCGTGGTTTCCAAGCCGGTCACCGCAAGCCGCGGCAAGCGTAGAACTGTAACGGGCGGATCACCCGGCCATGATAGAGGACATCGCGCACGCCCAATGAGGTCACTGACTCGAATTCCTGCTCCAACTCCGGTGGAACTGGCGGATCGAACGTTCGGTCACGGTCCAACTCGCGGAGGAAGACGGCATTTTGGCCCTTGCGGTCTTTGTAGCCGGGCCAGAAGTAGAATTGGTTCGAGGGCGGCCCGTTGGTTTGGCAGAAGACCAGGGGTTCTGTCGTTACCGTAGCCTTGGCCTCGGGCAGATAAAAGGAAATCTCCCCAGCCAACCCATACCCGGAGGCGATGATAAAAGTGGGCTTGCCTTCCGCGAGCAGGTCGCGTCTGGCCTCGCCGACGACGCGGGCGACTTCGCTCCATTCCCGCACGCGGTGCAAGGGGTCCTGGCTTACGGGCAGGTACCGGCCGGTCGCCTTCTGGAGCAGGTTGGTGTCGTGCCCGAGAATGACGAGGACGAAGCCCAGAGTAAGGCCGGCAACCAGCCAGGGTTTGAGTTTCGCCGCGCCCAGCCGCCATCTGGTGTCCCAGTAAATCACCATCAGGCAGAACAAGGGCAGGACCGAGGGCGCAATCCAGTTGAGCTGTACCCGCGAGCGAAAGGAGTGGACCAGGTAGGCCAGAAAGACCGGCGCGCCCATGCTGAAGAAATAGATCAGGCGCGGGTTGTGACGGCCACGACGCCAGAAGGCGATGGCGGCCCAGACGGTGGCGCCGAACAAGATCGGGTTCAGCAAGCCCACCTCGCCGCCGAGAAATTCGCCCAGGTACTTCAGCGTTGGCTTCCATACGCTGTGGACCCCGGCATCTTGAGCGACATGGGACACGGTGATCCAATCATGCTGCGCGTTCCAGATCAACACGGGCAGGGCGCAGACCAGGTGGACCAGCAACGCCAAGTATGGTCCCGGGCGCCGCAGGTGTTTGCGCGCAGGGGGCCAGAGGATGAAAAAGACCGCCCAGCTCAGTAACTGGAACAACTCGGTGTATTTGCTCAAGAAGCCGAGGCCCATCCAGAGGCCGACCCAGAGCCATCGGCGCGTCGGTGCGTCCGGCTGCACTGCGCGCCAGCCCGCCAGCATGGCTGCCGTCCAGAACAACACCGAGAGGGGGTCGATGGTCATCAGCACTGCGCCGGCCGACATCAGCGGGGTGGCGGTGATGATGAGCAGCAGGAAGAAGCCGGCTCGGGCGTTGACTTCACGGGCGAAAAAGCGAAGCAGGAGAAGGCTTAGGACTGCGGCGATGACCGGGGAGAAGAACCGAATGCCGAAAGCGGTGTCGCCCCACAAGGACGTTCCCAGGAACTGGGTGTAAGCGATGAGGGGAGGTTTGCTGTAGTAGGAGAGCGCCAGGTGTTTGGACCATAGCCATTGGTAGGCTTCATCTTCGCCGAGCTGAATG
>Ga0182014_10005819_pt1 | contig 13560 bp, 4 predicted proteins | sample 612S2DmetaG_FD_120489 | JGI IMG/M metagenome (GOLD analysis project Ga0182014, IMG submission 120489) | Permafrost microbial communities from Stordalen Mire, Sweden - 612S2D metaG | ecosystem: Environmental > Terrestrial > Soil > Wetlands > Permafrost | place: Sweden: Stordalen | collected... | reverse complement strand
GGCTGTAGCATAGCCATTTGGCACAAAGGTATTGACCCCACCATTCGCGTAAAGGGTGCCATCGTTCTCCGGCGAACCAATCTGCGCTTCAGCCGTGATCTCGGCCGCAGATAATGTGCTGCCATCGCTGAAAGCAAATTCAGTGACGCCAGCCGACAAGTTGTCGAGCATTCCAGAGAGCGTTATTTGAGCGCCGGCCGATCCGATTGTCACCAGAATATCGTCAGCGGCATCGGCTGAAATCGTCAGATCGTCAGCCAATATCCCCGGACCAAACTGAAGAATACTCTGTTCCTGTTGTCCACCACTGACTTGCTCGTCGATCGTGAGATTGCCGTCTCCCGCGGCATAAACGATCGTATCGGCGCCGCCTTCACCCAGGATGGCCTGATATTGCCCCCCTGGCACGAGTGTATCTGCGCCGGGTGAGCCAACCAAAGTCCCCTGTTGAGCTTCGTAGCTTGAAAAAGCGGCAAAATCGATCTGCTGCGCCGTCCAAGTCGTACCGTCAGAGAACACGACAGCACCAACATTGGGCGTCCAATATGGCACGCCATTGTTCGTGCCTGACAGCATGTTGACGATCTCGATCTCCGCACCAGTAACGGCATTCGTCAGGAGGACATTCTGACCGTCACTCGAAACTGAGATGCTGCTTTCGGCAATACCTGAGGCAAACGACAAAATGTTTTGTTCATCAGCTTGATTCGGGTGAGATACATCTATTTGCAGGTCGCCATCAGCCAAACCGTAAATGATCGTATCGACACCGCCGCTGTTATCAAAAATGGCTGTAGCATAGCCATTTGGCACAAAGGTATTGACCCCACCATTCGCGTAAAGGGTGCCATCGTTCTCCGGCGAACCAATCTGCGCTTCAGCCGTGATCTCGACCGCATACAATGTGCTGCCATCGCTGAAGGCAAATTCAGCGACGCCAGCCGATGAATTATCCAGCATGCCAACGAGCGTGATCTGATCTCCAGTCGAAGGGATTGTAACGAGAATATCGTTTCCGCTATCGCTTGAAATTATTAGATCATTTGCAGAAATGCCCGAACCGAACTGTAAAACACTCTGCTCGGGACCGGCATAATTATTTTCAACGATGTCGAGGCTGCCATCACCCAGATCGAAAAGGATGGTATCGGCACCACCTTGGCCGAGTATGGTGGAATACTGTCCAGCCGGTGCCAGCGTATCCGTGCCCGTTCCCCCAGACAGCGTCAAGCCATAGCCATTTGCCTCGGCATCGGCAATAATCTCAGCCGATGTAAGCGTCGTACCGTCAGTGAACACAAAATTCGGCGTACCAACGGTCAGGGCACTATCAAGCGTAATCCGCGCATGCTCTGTTCCAATGACGGCGACAATACCACCTTGTTCATTAAGCACGAAAAACAGATCAGAAGCGCTGATCCCCGCTCCCTCAACCAATGTACTCTCGTCAGGCTTGTAATAGCCTGTTGCGCCACTCCCACCGGATCCGCCACTGCCGCCACGGTTAACATAGACAAAGTCCAGTGCAGCCTGGATTTCGAGATTTCCATAGCCCTCATTATAAAGGATTGTGCTGTCATTATCGTCCACAATGAGGTGGGCAAACCTGTTCGGATCAAAGACATTTGGCTCATACCCGGCATAGAGTGTGGTGCCCTGCAGTGATCCGATATCCGCCAGAGCGAGAATCTGCTGCGAAGACCAAGTCGTGCCATCGGCAAACGTAATATCGCCCACGCCATTGCTGGCAGCGTCCAGCATTCCTTGCACAACAATTGTATCACCCGGTACACCGTCGGTAAGGACAATATCGCCTGAAGCATCGCTCGAAACGGTTACTGCGGAAGGATCAATGCCCGCGCCAAGTTGCAGGATATTTTGTGAGTTCTCGTAAGACCAATTGCTGCCCGTGGCGATGGTAAGCATGCCGTATCCGGGATTATACAGAAACGTACTCGGTATCTGGTCATTATTATTATCATAATCCTGAATATAGGTGGCGACACCTTCTGAATTAAATGTCTCGCCGCCATTGTAAGAGTATAGGCTATTGTTAAAGGTTGAGCCGACCTCCAGCATCGAGAGAATCGAAGTGCTTGTCCACGTCGTGCCATCTGCGAACACAACGGAAGCCACATCATATGCTTGGGGATCTTGATAAATCCCGGCTAAGGCGTAATTCATGCCCGTTAAAGTTATTAGGTTTGCCGCGTCTCCGATCTGAAGAATGACGTCCCCATTTGAATCGGCGGCGACCTGAACATCCGTCTCCGAAATTCCGGTTCCTAATTGGAGTATGCTGCCCTGATAGATCTCGTTTACGACGAGATCACCACCATTTGCGTTGTAAACGATGGTGTCATCCCCGGCGCCATTCACCTGATGCACATAGCCATTTGTGTAAAATGTTGTGCCAGTGAACGGGGAGCTCAGCGTTTGATTGTTCTCAGCACTGCCGGTTTCAGAAAGCTGAATTAACTGCTGCGCCGTTAACGTCGTGCCGTCGGCAAAAACCGCTGACGCAACACCATATTGCGGATTAGATGTGGTGCCAGAAGACGGCGCATTTGACAGCATATCGACAAGGGTAATGACATCCGACGTGCCACCAACATTGAGTATCAGGTCACCGGATGCATCTTGCTCGACGGTGATCTCGGAAGCCGTTATGCCCGTTCCGAATTGGAGTACGTCGTTATTCTGGATAAATGTTTTGTAGTACGGATCCCAATAGTAAGGGGCATAACCGTCGGTACTTACGTCAACCGTCAGGCTTCCGTATCCCTGGTTATAGAGGATGGTGTCACTTCCTGAGAGCGTACTCAAGATTTCGCTGGCATAACCGTTCGAGTTGAATATATTAGCCGATTGAAGCCACCAAATGCCATTTTCATAGAACTGATTAAGCGGCGCGGCCGGCGTCAAAGTTTCTCCTTGATAGGACCCTGTATCGGCAATCTGAAGTAAAGTTGCCTCCGTCCAGGTCGTCCCATCGGCAAAATCTACTGCCCCGATGTCGCCGCCGTTTTGTAGCGTTATCTGATCTGAACCGGTTCCAACATTTAGGATAAAATCACCGTTTCCGCTTGGGACAATAGACACCTCTGATTCAGTTATGCTGGCGCCAAATTCAATGGTTGTATTCTGGTCTCCATAAACCTGAAGTGCGCCATATCCGGGATTATACAGAACCGTCGATAAATCACCCTCTGTGTAGATCGTATGTGCATATCCTTGCGGATCGAACAAATTGTCGCTGGAATCGGCCCATAATGTCGTATTCAGCGCGGAACCGATATCGGCCATGGCAAGAATTGACGAAGCCGATAACGTCGTGCCGTCAGCAAAGTCAATTTGTCCAAATCCATCATAGCCATTTATAGGTGAAAAATTATAGATCGTGATTTCCGAGACTTGCGTCCCGGTCGATATATTTAGAGTGAAGAATCCAGACCAATAATATGGCGTCGTATTTTCACCGAGATTCGTAACGGAAATGTCCGACGCTGTGATGCCGGCTCCAAGGGCGAGAGTGGTTGGGTTGGTGGGAGCTCCCTCATATATCGTCAGCGGGCCGTAACCGATATTATAAAGAATTGTTGAGCTGGGGCCGCCGAGATCAATAGAGTGAGCGAACCCTGCCGGATCGATTGTGGAGTCAAAGTTATTATCAACCGATATATATGTGTTGGTTGCGGATCCCGTATTTGCCAAAGTGAGAATCTGCGGCAGGGACCAGGTCGTACCGTCAGCAAACGTGAACTCACCAATGCCAGAACCATTAAGCTGATTTTCCAGCGTGATCTGACTACCCGTCGAGCCTACCGTCAGAATAAGCGCGCCATAGCCAGTGGTGGTGACTGAAATATCTGAAGCAGAAATGCCGGCCCCAAATTGCAATATGCCTGAATAGTCAGAGGCGGAAACCGTCAGGTTGCCGTCGCCCAGACTATAGATAATTGTGGACCCGGAAGTATTGTCTTGCACATAGTGCGCGTAGCCATTCGGATCGAAAACATTGTAGCCTGCTTCAGCATAGAGCGCCTGATTGTATATATTCCCAGTATCACCCATTTCTAAGATTTGGGCCGCCGACCAGGTCGTGCCGTCGCTGAACGTTGCGGCAGAAATTTCGGTACCGTTTGAGGCCATTCCGGCCAAATCGATCGTCGCCCCCGTAGCCAGATCGGTCAGGATAATGTCGCCCTGACCATCCTGGGAAACGACAATATTGGCCTCCGACACGCCGCTTCCGAACGCCAGCACTGGTGAACCGTCGCTCTGGCTGATGGTTAGGTCGCCATAGCCCCGTTTATATGCGATTATGTCACTACTCGTGGCGCCGATGACGGCATGAGCATAGCCATCTGGATCGAGAAGCGAGGTATCCGCGTTGGCATACAGCACGGTGTTTGCCGGAGAGCCAACCCCCGCAGCAGCGATCAATTGTTCTGCCGTCAGCGTCGTGCCATCGGCGAAGGCCGCCTCGCCAATTCCGTTCTGTCCGGAGCTGGCCATTCCGTCGAGCGTAATCTGGGTCCCGGTGGTCCCGAGCGTCAGAATGATATCGCCGTTGGCGTCACCAGAGGCCAAAATTTCGCCGGCGGAAATGCCGCTGCCGAATTGCAGCACGCTTTGCTGGAGACCGGTTGCGTCCGCTTGGTCAATCGTGAGATCGCCATAGCCTGCATTGAACAAGATGGTGTCCGCACCACCCTGGCTGACGATCAGATTGGCGTAGCCAGCGGGATCGAGCGTCGCGGCTTCGGTGCCGGCATAGATGGTTGTGTTGGTTGGCGAGCCATTGTCCTGCAACATGTCGATGACTTGGCTCGACGTCCATGTAGTGCCGTCGGCGAAGACGACGTCCTGTACACCGAATTCGGTCGAGGGTGTGTAGGGCAGGCTGGTGTGCAGCGGGCCTTGCTCGCTCCCCGATGTGGGACCGTAAAGCATACTGTCGAGCGTGACCTGGTCGCCTTGGGCGTCATAGGTCAGGATAATGTCACCAGAGGCATCGGCGGAAACGACGACGTTGGCCTCGCTGATGCCAGGTGCGATGAACAGCACGTTGGTGTTTGCCGGATTGTTCTCGACCTCATTGATATTCAGATTGGCCACGCCGGGGTTGACGATGATTTCGTCGCCGCCGCCAAAACCTTCAATTGTCATATTGGACTGGGTGACGTCGAATAGATCCGAACCTGTGGTTCCATAGACGACGCTGTTCAACGCCGACATCTCTATATAAGTAAGATTCCCTGAGAGCGCCGCGTTCATTATATCTTTGGAGAAATAGGGCTCAGACGACAATGCCACGAACGCATCTGATCCAATCTGATAAGCCGTATTGGTTACGCCAAACGCATTTTGGACACGCAATATATCTGATGCGCTTTGGTTAATTACCAGTAGTGCTTGTAACCAATAAGTCAAACCCTCAACTGAAGAGGATGGCGCATCGGACGCAATTTGCTTAATAGTCGCACCGAGATCATAGGTGTCTGGCACGATTATATCACCCGCCAGCGGTTGGTAAGTGAAATTGGCCGCTAGTGCTGTATTCGGTAACTGCACAAGAAACTGCGCCTCGATTGTGTCCAGGACACTATTCCATGCACCGTTCACGGCAATAGCCTGGCCGATAAACCAAGGCGGTCTACCGTTGGTGGCAAACTCGCTTGCATACGGCAAATAGTCAGCCAAAAAATCAACTTTTTGGCCATCAAATATATTACCTGCCGATGGGCTTACGGCCTCAACACCTGCCCATTCATACATGATACTCTGTACGGCCGAGTCAAACCCGGCCATACTATCAGGCGTATCGGAGACAAGATTCTGCACGAGGTCAGTCAATGTCGGGTCCAGGCTCATGGCAACGTCAAGATTCGCGACATTTCCGTAGCCACGTATATTGGCCAGGTCGGCAATTTGCGCGGTTTCTGTGTAATCGCCCGTGTAAACCGTCTCGTCAGGGTTATACCCCAGTTCAACCTGTGCAATTTGGGTTGAGGTGCCGTTGGAAAACGTCACCGTTGAGGTTTGTATGATCGTCGATCCGCCAATAGCGGTATTGGTGTCACTGGTTTTCAGTGAGATGCTCGTAATACCTGCGTCCGCGAGGGAAGCGACATCAACAGGATCAAATGTACCATCGCCGGCACCGTTTTTCCAAACAGCAAGAGAAGCAAATACCAGATCTGAAGCATCGATTTTCCCGTCACCGTTGCTGTCTAAAGACTGCAAAACAGCAAATCCGGATTCGCTGCCTGTCCCCAGCAGCTCATAACCACCGCCGATAGAAACGCCCAAAGCCGAATTGGTGCTCTGAACTACCAGAAATGCATTTCCGCTGCCAATCCACGAAGTTTTTACATCGAAATCTCCGCCGGAAAAATCAAAGTAAGGTGCATGCGGATTTGAACTATCCTCTATGTTAATCCCACAGCCGGTAAGATCAACAACAAGCGGATCATGGCTGGCCCCGAACAGCGATTCCAGGCCTTTTAGAAAACCGGATGGCAGACCAAGAGGTCCGTCTGGGCCGAAGGGTCCTCCAGGGCCAAACGGACCATTCGGTCCAAATAAGCCATCAGGACCGAATAAGCCTCCGGCTATACCTTGTCCGAGACCAGATATTGCCCCATCCAGCTCATTTTCAAGGTCACTGAGGCCGTTTTCAACGTCGTTGAGTAGACCAGACGCGGCGTCCTCCCCTAACTGAGATCCCCCCACGAATCCGGCAATACTGCCCACCAAAGCTCCAACGCCCGCCCCAACCGCCGCTCCTATCGGCCCGCCAAAAAAGAAACCAGCTTCACCACCTGCCGCGGCACCTATTTCGCCCCCTGCGATCGCACCGGCAATTCCACCTCCATCATAGCCAGCAGTATCCGCAATGGTCTCCGCAGCCCCTTGGTAATCACCGGCTTCATATTGATTAATTGCTGTACCGATTGCCTCACCTGTTTGGTAAGCAAGTGCGGCGGCTCCTATCGCACCAAGCCCTTCTAGGGCTCCATTGATTCCCGCTTCGATTTGTCCGGCCTTTGCGACGCTATCTCCCCAATTATTGGCGGCGGCATTAATCGCAGAGTCCGCAGCCGCCATTCCCTCCGAAACGTCATCAGCACCTGAGGTCGGAGCCGCCGGCGGCGTGTAGCTTGGATCAATGGGGATTACACCAGGTGGCAGCGTTTCTCCTGCAGGATAATATTCGAGAAGGGTGCCGTTTTCAGCGAAAGAGCCGGGATTTGTCGACATGCCTTCTTGGACATTTGGAAGCGCTAGACCGGTAGAAGAATTACTTTCAAGCGCCGTACCAACATTAGTATCTCCCACAGGAAGTGGAGTCCCTGTCGGCGCAATATCCAAACCTCCCGTAATTGGGTTAACACCGAAATCGGATAATACGCCACTCGTCTCCGCCTGAAGGCTCGAAATAATGTCGGGAATAGACCCAGACGAAACTGTAATGCCGCCAACAGTAATTCCATTATCGCCAAGGTGGCCTAATTCTGTCGTTAAGGCTGAGTTTAGATTCACTCCCGTACCAATTAACGCATACGGATCACTTGTGATTGCGCCAGCATAGACCGCTGATGCATCGTGATTTAACAACTCTTTAATCGCATCTGTTATATTGGCAAGCCGTGCTGAATTATCTCCAGATGATGTTATAACTTCCTGGGCAATTTGTTCTATGTTGGCATTTGATGTTGGAGAATATGCAATATCATCTAGTGTCTGACCGACTTCAGTTTGCGATATCGAATAAAGTTGTCCGTTAGAGGCGGCTACTAGCTTCGCTGTCGTAAGAAAGGACAGCTCTCCATTTATCTCGCCCGAATAAAGAATTGCTGTCGGATCGGTTGTACCACCCGATGCAATTATAGGTGCACCGCTTGACGCCTGAATTCTGAGATTGTATTGACCCAGGGTTGTGGTGGGATCATTGAACTGAGATATGATTTCGTTTTGCAGCGAAGGACCGATATCATACCGATTTAATGCGGTATTAATCTCTGAAGGAGAAAGAGCCATCTACTTCACCTCCAAGTTAGCTAAAATCGTTTCTAACCCCGCATCAACCTCAGCCCTAATCTGACTCAAGTCTTGAAATTCTTCTATCTCTCCAACTTCAACGCTATAAGTTGAAGTTGCCAAGCGACCTCCTTCAAGGACGCCTTCTGTAACCGCATCGTAAATATTTTTCATTATTTTATCAAAATGATTACGAAGGGGATTTATCCATTGCGAGTTCGATTCTAGATCAATAAACTTTATAAAATTAGTCGATCTAAATAACAAGTACGCAGGGATGCCTTCTAAATTCAGTCCTGCCTTTTTGTTTATTTCGTCGCGGTATAAATCGAAGAACTCTGGTATCTTACCGTCCACCATCCTGGCTGCGACATAAGCAGCAAAAATTATCGGTTTTACAAGTCTTATAACGCGCCGTATATAATGGGTCGGCCGGTCCGTTACTTTTTGATCAAATCTATAGTATGTGAAATAAAATTCAACGCCGGTCTTATTGTCGCAAAATTTAGCGACACTTTCTTCGCGACTTTCGCGCTCAAACCCCCGCGAAGGAGGACTTGAAAAAGCGACAACGACTTCATTTGCATCATCGGTAACCATACCGTTATGGTACATATACGACATTATTAGCTCCTGAATTTAACCCAAATCTGGTAAAGACGAACGTGGTAATCGAATCATTGAGCGATGGATTCCTTGAAGGTAATCATCGGGCAAACACACGGCGGTCGCATTTGTTTATCTCTCACGCCCGGCCTCCTCAATTTGATGCGCAAACGGCGACAACAGATAGCTGATCACCCGTCTGCGTCCCGTCTTCACATCTGCCGTCACCGCCATGCCCGGCTCCAGTTGCACAGGCCCCGCATCGGTCACAATATCCGTCTGCGCCAGCACAATATGGGCCACATAGTCCGGCTCCTGCGGCGCAGCATTCGCGCCGCTCTGGTTCCCGTTTTGTGGCGGTGCAGCCTGGTCCGCCCCTTGCGTATACCCATCATCCTGCGGCGGCTGGTTTGGCATCTGGTCAACCACATCATGGCTGATGCTCACCACCGTGCCCTTGATCCCGCCAAACCGCGTAAAATCAAACGCGCCGATTTTCACCTGCGCCTCCTGGCCGACATGGACAAAGCCGATATCCTGGTTCTGGATGCTCGCCTCCACCATCAGCTGCTGGCTGTCCGGCACGATGGTCAGCAGCGCCTGCGCCGGCGTCACAATCCCGCCGATCGTATGCACCACTAACTGCTGCACCGTCCCTGAGATCGGCGCGCGCAAAATGGTGAGACCCACCGCTTGGTCGGCCTTCACCAAATCCTGGCTCGACTCTCCGATTTTCTGGTCCGCCTGCTCGAGGTCATTCAAAATGCCGGCGGCATATTCGCCTTGCGTCTCGGCGCGCTGTTGCTGCAGTGCCGCCACACTCGCCAGTGCCGCCTTCTGCTGCGCCTGCGCCAACTCGATATCCGGCCCGGTATCGGCCAGTTGCTGCTCGGCGCTCAGCCAGTCCAGCTTGCTGCCCACCGCGTCCTGCAACAAAGTCGTGCGCATGCCCGCGACTTGGGAGAGGAACGGCTTGTCGGTTGCCACTTTCGCAATATTGGCCACGGCCTGCGCCGCCTCGGATTGTTTCTCCGCAATCTGCTGGTCAAGGTCCGCCAGCTTACCCGCCTCTTCTAGAGCTTGCGCCTGCATCTGCGCAGTGGTGGCGGCAATCTGCTCTGGCGTGGCGGTAGCAGGAATATCGAGCAGAACAGGCGGCGCACCACTGGCCAGCACCGCTTGCAGGCCAGAGAGGCGCGCGCGGTCCAGCTCCAGCGAGAGCAAATCCTGCGCAACGCGCCGTGCATCAGCTTGGGCAGAAGTCGGGTCGAGGATGATAAGCGCCTGCCCGGCCTGCACATGGTCGTCATCGGCCACATCGATGGTTTGCACAATGCCGGCCTGGAAAGGCTGCACGATTTTGGTCTGCCCCACGGGGATGATGCGCCCAGGAGCGGTGACGATAATATCGATCTGGCTCACGCAAGCCCAGATGATCGCCGTCACAACCGCCGCGGCGATCAGCCCGCCAATCGCCCGGCCAACCGGGGAGGCAGGTGTCTCGATAATCTCCAGGGCAGCCGGCAGAAACGCCCGTTCATCCGCGCCATCCGGCACAAGTTTGAACAGCGACCGCAGCCTGGCCGGCGTGGAAGCCGCGGGGAAAGAGGGCGCGCCGCTCATGCTGCCACTCCGGATTGCAGATTATACAGCATGGCATAGCGGCCACCACGGAGCAAAAGCTCGTCATGCGTGCCATCTTCGATCACTCGCCCAGCCTCGATGGTGATGATGCGGTCGGCGCCGCGTACAGTGCTCAAGCGGTGCGCGATGATGATCACCGTCCGCCCGCGGCAGATACGGCGCATATTGGCCTGGATGGCGTTTTCACTCTCATAATCCAGCGCGCTCGTGGCCTCGTCGAAGATGAGGATGCGCGGGTTGCCGATGAGCGCCCGGGCAATGGCAATGCGCTGGCGCTGCCCGCCGGAGAGCGAGGCGCCGCGCTCGCCCACCATGGTGTCATAGCCCTCGGGCAGTTGCAGGATGAACTCATGGGCCCCGGCGAGTTTGGCCGACTCAATGACCTGCTCCAGCGGCATGCCGGGGTCGGCAAGGGCAATATTTTCGCGCACCGAGCGGTTGAAAAGTAGGTTCTCCTGCAGCACCACGCCAATCTGCCGGCGCAGCCAGGACGGGTCGGTCATGGCCAGGTCAATGCCGTCAATGAGCACCCTGCCCGTTTCCGGCACGTAGAGCCGTTGCAGCAGTTTTGCTAAAGTGGATTTGCCAGAGCCGGATGGCCCAACCACGCCGATAACCTGACCGGCATCGATGTCCAGGCTGACATCGTGCAGGATCTCCTGCCCATCCAGCCGGTAGCGGAAACCCACATGGTCGAAGCGCACCGCTCCCTTGATCGGCGGTAGCACGGCTTTGCCAGGCGAAGCCTGCGGCTCGGGGGCGGCATTCAGCACGTCGCCCAACCGCTCCACCGAAACCCGCGCCTGGTGGAAATCCTGCCAAATTTGCGCCAGGCGCAGCACCGGCTGGGAGACGCGCTGCGCAAACATATTAAAGGCAACCAGCTCGCCGACGGTCATCGAGCCCGCCATGACCGCCTTGGCGCCGAAGAACAGCACAGAGGCCGTGACCAACTTGCTGACGAACTGGATTGACTGGCTGGCATAGTTGCCGAGGTTCTGCACCCGGAAGGAGGCGGTAACGTAGCCTGCCAGTTGTTCCTCCCAGCGGCGCTGCATCTGCGGCTCAACTGCCATTGCTTTTAGGGTTTCCACTCCGCTGACCGTCTCGACCAAAAACGCCTGGTTTTCAGCACCCCGGCGGAATTTCTCGTTCAACCGTGCCCGGAATAGCGGGGTGAAGGCGGCGCTCAGGATGGCATATATTGGCAGCGAGGCGATGACGACCAGGGTAAGCGAGACGGAATACCAGGCCATCACGCCCAGGAAGACGAAGGTGAAGAACAGATCGATCACCAAGGTCAGGGCCGAGCCGGTGAGGAACTGGCGGATATTCTCCAGCTCCCGTACGCGCGCAACGCTGTCGCCCACCCGGCGGACACCAAAATAGCCAAGAGGCAAGGAGACCAGATGCCGGAACAGCCTGGCGCCAAGCTCTACATCAATACGGTTGGTCGTGTGCGAGAAGACATAGGTCTTCAGTACCCCCAGCGCGCTCTCGAACACCGAGACCAGAAGCAGGCCGACGATGAGAACATCCAGTGTGGCGAGGTCGCGATGCCCCAGCACCTTGTCCACCACGACCTGGAAGAACAGCGGCGTAACGAGCCCGAACAGCTGCAGAATGAAAGACGCAACCAGCACCTCGCCCAGCAGGCGGCGATATTTATGCATTGCCGCAACAAACCAGCCAATGCCGAATTTCTGGCTAAAATCCCCCAGCGAGGCCCGGCGGGTCAGCAGGATGAGACTGCCATCCCAGAGCGCCTCAAAATCCTGCCGCGATATGGCTTCCGGCCGCATGGTGCGCCCGTCCTGGATCAGCGCCTTGTCCTCGGCGATTTTGGCGAGAATTACGTAGCCGTCGCCATCCGCGCGCCGGACGATCGCCGGCAGCGGCGCCTTGGCCAGTTGCGTCCAGCCCCGCCCCTCGACGGCCCGCGCTTTCAGCCCCTGGCGGCGGGCGAGCCGCACCAGATCATCCCGCGTCGCCCGCTCATCGCCAGCGCCAAGTTGGTGAGCTAAAGTTGTGGGATCGGCCGGAAGGCCGTGATACCGCAATAATGCCGCCAGACACACGAGCCCAGGATCGGGACGTCGCTGCTCCGGATGAAATTGAGCGATTTCATCGACATTCTTAGCTTCAATGTCCACAAAATCGATCCTCAAAACGACAGGAAATACGCCTCTTCCCAATCAGGGTGGCATATCACCGGTTGTATCGCAACCCGTATTTAACCATTTAGTAACGTTTTGTGCGTCACGGTTAATTGATGATGTGCCGCATAATTCGTTTGAAGAAGTTATCTTGCTTTAAAGGCGCGGTCGCCAAATTTTACGATGTTAAAGGGGCTCCGGTCAGGGCCTATCGACTTGGCCTTCCCGGGACATAGGCGCTCAATTTCCCGTAGCTACCGGTCCCGGCGTTTCGATGCGTGGTCCGGCCTCATGGGCCATGCGCGGGCACGACAGGAATCCGGCGATTCTATCTCACCTCGGCATTATTCTTGCGGCCAAGATCAAAACTCCGTCCCAGGAAGAGCGAACTGCTCGACATGCCCCCAACTCCTTACGGGCGAAGTCCAGAACCTGTTTAGGCGATTGAACTCAGCCTGACCGTATGTGACCAGGTCCGGCGCAAAGTGCCGAACGCAGGCATAGGGAACGACCTGTAGTTCATACAATTCGATCTCCGGCAGTGAAAAGGCCGTCGCAAGCGCCCAGCTACGCGCTGCTTCCTCATGCACGTAAAAGGGGCTAAAACAACCGCGACCCGACTTCAGGATGACTTCCCCGCACCAAAGATGACATCCGCGGGCGAACTGAACCTCGCTGTCCCGCATTTCCTGCCATTCGATTTCATGGCCAGTCGGCATGGCCGGATCTCCGGGCCATTTGAGCCCATCCGCGTTCGGAATATCGCCCATCGTCAAAAAAGCGGTCATTTCCTCGCCGGTTGCCGCCCGGACCCACACGTCGTCGTTAACAATCTCGGCCGCCAGCGGAAACGGATAGCCATCAGTCACGACCACCGTAGGCGATTCCAGCAAGGGCATCAGCATTGTTTCGATCTGGCCGCCGGTCTCGGCATCAATGTACAGGCGCGGTTCAAATCTCACCATAGCGCACCGCTCCCTTCAGTTTGTGGCTTTGGCATGGTGCCCCCCAACCCAGATCCAGGCACCGCCGCGATATTCGTAATGGCCAGGAATGAAGGGGTTGGTTTCCACGGTTCGATAAGTCGTGTCAGGCGGAATCCAATGAT
>Ga0182014_10005818_pt1 | contig 13561 bp, 17 predicted proteins | sample 612S2DmetaG_FD_120489 | JGI IMG/M metagenome (GOLD analysis project Ga0182014, IMG submission 120489) | Permafrost microbial communities from Stordalen Mire, Sweden - 612S2D metaG | ecosystem: Environmental > Terrestrial > Soil > Wetlands > Permafrost | place: Sweden: Stordalen | collected... | reverse complement strand
GCGGCGGAAACGATGGCGGCGGCGTCCTTGACCGAGAGCGTCTCCAGCGCCGTCGCCAGTCTTGCATCGATCTCTTCCGCGCTGCCGCGCGCCTCGGCGCTGGGCGGCCCGACCAGCACGACGATTTCGCCCTTCGGCGGCTCTTCCCGCGCCAGCGCCGCGGCGAGGTCGCTCAAGGGCGCGCGGCGGACGGTCTCGTAATATTTGGTCAGTTCCCGCGCCAGCGCGGCATCGCGCGGACCCAGCACCGCGGCGAGGTCCGCGACCATGGCGGCGACCCGCCGGGGCGATTCGAAAAACACCAGCGTGCCCGGAATGGAGGCGAGTTCGGCAATGCGCTGGCGCCGCGGCCCGGTTTTCGGCGGCAGGAAGCCCTCGAAGAAGAAGCGATCCGTCGGCAGGCCGGCGACCACCAGCGCGGCCAGCACGGCCGAGGCGCCCGGCACGGAAATGACCTCGATATTCTGCGCCAGCGCGTCGGCGACGAGCTTGTAGCCGGGGTCAGAGACGAGCGGCGTGCCGGCGTCGGAAACCAGCGCCAGAGCCGCCCCGCTCGCCAGCCGCGCCAGCAGATGCGGCCGCATCACCGCGGCGTTATGCTCATGATAGGCGACGAGAGGCGTCGCTATGCCGTAATGGGCCAGCAACGTCTTGGTGACGCGCGTATCCTCGGCGATGACCGCGTCGGCGGCGGCGAGGGTCGAAAGCGCGCGGAAGGAGATGTCGCCGAGATTGCCGATCGGCGTCGCGACGACATGCAGGCCCTTGCGGATCGGCTCCACCTCGGCCCTGAGGCCAAAGGCCGTGAAGGCGCTTGAAAGGCCCGTCGGCTGTCCCCCATCGCCGCGCCCGTCACCATCGGGCTCCGCCCGGTCTCGCTCGCTCACGCTCATGGCGCCGCCCCATCTGACATCGTTTGGTTGGATCTGACGCTGCATCGTCTTTCCGTATTTCATTTGTCCCAGCGTCCGCTGGATGAATCAAGCAAGTCTGTTCTATAAAAAATCCATTCGTTCTATTTATAGAACACAGGCCGCTCCCCTGCAAGCCGCTCCGCGCGGCGGCCGGCCACGATCCCCGGCGCTTTTTCCGGGTTTCTATTGCCAGCGCCCGAATTTTGTGACTGAACCTCGCAGCTAACACTATGTTAACACAATCTGGAGTTTGGCCGGCGACCGGTCCTTCGATGCGTTCCGGCTCCGGTTCCCCGGGCATGACGCCAAAAGTTCCGCACGGCCTTTACGATATGCGCGCTTTAAAACATGCTCGAACTCGCGCATCCGTCGCCTGGAGATCGCCTTCATGAGAGCTTCGTCCGTGAGAGCTTCGTCGCGCGCAGCAAGCCCCGGCCTCAGACTGGCGAATGCGCTCGCCATCCTGACGCTGGCTTTTGCTCTGGCCGGCTGCGGATCCACCGGCGGGCCGCTCGGACGCGTGCCGGCCGACCAAATCGCCCCGGCGCAGAAAGCCGACGCGCCGCCGGCCGCGGCGCCGGACCAGATCGGCTCGGGTCCCGTCAAGGTCGGCCTGATCCTGCCGCTGACGCAGACCTCCGGCGGCGCCAGCACGGTCGGCGTCGCCATGCGCAACGCGGCCGAACTCGCCCTTACCGAAGCCGGCGGCAATGATCTCACCCTGATCGTCAAGGACGACCATTCCACGCCGGACGGCGCCGCCACTGCGACGCAGGAGGCGCTCGCGGGCGGCGCCGATCTCATCATCGGGCCCCTGTTCGGCCCCAGCGTCCGCGAAGCCGGGCGCGTCGCGCATGCCGCCGGCAAGCCGGTGATCGCCTTCTCGACCGACGCCTCGACGGGCGGCCATGGCGTTTATCTCCTGTCGTTTCTGGCCGAATCCTATGTCGACCGCATCATCGATTTTGCGGCGTCCAAGGGTAAAAAATCGGTCGCCGCGCTCATTCCCGACAATGATTACGGCCGCGTCACGGAAGCCGCCTTCCAGCAGGCGGCGGCGCGCGACAATATCCGCGTCATGACGATCGAGCATTACCAGCCGCAGACGCTCGCCGCCGCGACGCAGAAAATCGCCGCGCTCGGCGACCAGATCGACGCGCTGTTCATCCCCGAGCAGGCCGACGCCATGCCCGCCGTCTCGCAGGCGCTGACGAACGCCGGGATCAATGGCAAGAAGGCGCAGCTGCTCGGCACCGGCCTCTGGAATGACGCCCGAGTCCTGAAATTGCCGGCGCTTCAGGGCGCCTGGTTCTCGGCGCCCGAAAATGGCGGGTTCAACGCCTTTGCGGGCCGCTACCGCGCCAAATATGGCGTTGATCCGCCGCGCATCGCCACGCTGAGCTACGACGCCGTCTCGCTCGCCGCCGCGCTTGCCCATACGCAAGGTTCGCAGCGCTATTCGGACAATGTCCTCACCAATCGCTCGGGCTTCAACGGCGCGGATGGCGTGTTCCGCTTCCAGCCCGACGGCGCCAATGAGCGCGGCTTGTCGGTGCTCGAAATCAACGATGGCGTCGCGACGCCGATCAGCCCGGCGCCGCATTCCTTGTCGGGCTCGTCTTCAGCCATCTGAGGGCGCCATGAAGACGATCTTTCTTCCTGGCGCGGGAGGAAGCGCTGAATTTTGGCGGCCTGTGGCTGAGAGACTTCCGGCTGATCCGCCGAAACAGCGCCTCTCATGGCCGGGACTGGGGAATGAGCCGCCCGCGGAAAATATGCGCGGCGCCGATGATCTTGTTTCGATGGTTCTCGACGCGCTCGACGAAGCTTCCAACATCGTTGCGCAGTCGATGGGCGGCCTCATCGCCGTACGAAGCGCGTTGAAGGCGCCGGACAAAATTCGGCGCCTCGTTCTGACCGCGACATCGGCTGGCGCGCCGGTCGAAGACCTCGGCGGCTCGAACCCGCCCGGATTACCGGAACGCGTTTCCGTCGGCCGCGAAATGGATCACGGAAATCCGGCAGGACCTGTCGAGCGAAATTCCGTCGATCAAGGCCCCCACGCTTTTAATCTGGGGCGATAGCGACCTGATCAGCCCGATTGCGGTGGGCCAACGCTTGCTTGAGCTGTTGCCGAATGCGCAGTTGCATGTCGTAAAAGGCGGCGACCATGATCTGGCGATCCGTCACGCCGATGAAGTCGCCGCGGTCATCCAGGCGCATCTTTCAGCGATATGAGTGGCAGCCCTATCGCGGATTCGCTGCGCGGCGATGTTGCGGATGGAGCATCCGCGGATAGGGCGCCTGCCTCCAGCCAGACTATGAGCCTTGAGGCGGCGGACAAGATAGACGCCATAGCCGCTTTCAGCCCGGCGCGGCCGGATGCCGGGAAACGCTCAATTCGCGACGCCCGACCAGGGATCAGCCTCGGCGCGTTGCGATCCGTCAGACGTCCAGCGCTAATGCACCAGAAACATCGCCAACAAGGCGATTACCGCCAGCGCCATTCCGCCGATGAGGACATAATGCGCGGGCGCCCTGCCAGACCCCTCCCGCGCGGGGGCGGCCTCGCCAATGCCTGTCCTTTCCCGATTGAAAACATTCGTTTCATGTCGCATCGCAGAACTCCTCTCGCGATCTCACGCGGAGGAAGTCCCGAGCGGCCATAAAGTTCATTTCACCGCGCGTCGGCCGCGATTTTCAGCGGCAACTCCTGCTCCGTCTTCGCCATATCGGCCCAGGGGTCGGCCGTGAGGCTTTTCAGGCGGCGATCGATATTGCGCAGCGTGAAGCGATCGCCGCCGCCGACGGAATCGAGTTCGCGCCAGGCGAGCGGCGTCGAGACGCCGGCTTCATGCCGCGCGCGCGGCGAATAGGCCCCGACCGCGGTGGCCCCCCGCGCATTGCGCAGATAATCAATGAAGATGCGCCTGCTGCGTTCGCTCTTCGCCATCGCCGCCGTCAGCCGGTCTGGCGCCGCCGCCGCCAGCGCTTCGGCGATCGCGCGCGCATAGGCCCTCGCCTGCTCCCAGGACGCGCGCGGCGCGATCGGCGCGACGACATGCAGGCCCTTGCCGCCGGAGGTCTTGACGAAGCTCCGAAGGCCGTCGTTCGAGAGCCGCGCGCGCACGCCGCGCGCCGCCCGGACAAGATCGGCCCACTGGATTCCCTCGCCCGGATCAAGGTCGAAAATCAGCCTATCCGGCGCGTCGAGATCGTCGAACGTCGCCCCCCAGGGATGAATTTCCAGAACGCCCGCCTGCACAAGCGCGATCAGGCCGCCGAAATCATCGATGCCGACGAGAGACTTTCCGTCCTCCGGGTCTTCCCGCGCCACGATATGCGCGCCGGCGCCCTCCCACCGATGCTTCTGGAAAAAGCAGCCCTCGTCAACGCCTGCAGGACAGCGCAGCAGCGCGAGCGGGCGCGCGACCACGTGGGGCTTCATGAAAGGCCAGGCCAGCGCGTAATAATCCGCCAGCGCCTGTTTGGTGAAGCCCGCCTGCGGCCACAGCACGCGATCAGGATGGGTCAGTTTCACGCTGGTTTTCTGAAGCGCATTCATTGCACTCGCTTTCGGCTGTCGACCAATTCCAGACGCAACGCGGCGAAGTAAAACATTATCAAACGCGGCCCTAGCTTTCCCCGTTCCGCCGCGCGGCGCGGAACCTCGCTGGCGCCGATGCGTTCGGCATTCGACACAAGCGTGAAAGTCGAAAAGGAGCGGATCTTGCCCAAAGGCGCGACAGCCCCGCAGGTTCCAACGCCGCCAGTCCCCGAGCCTGCGCCAGGGCCCGACATTCCACCCGACGTCACGCCCCCGGACCCGCCTGCGCAGCCGGATATCCCCGCCCCCGACCCGGCGCCGCCGCCGCAACGATACCCGGGCGATGATCCGCTGCCGCCGTTGACCGATCCCGACTTTCCCGGCGAGGGCGATCCACAAAGCCAACCCGTGCGCGCCGCGCGCGCCATCCTTGCGGCGACATATTGAAATGACGAAGCGCAGAAATCGAGCGGTCCCGCGGCGTCTCCGCGCGCCCGGTTTCGGCCTGAAGCATGGAAGCGGAACCTCTCCGCGCCAGCGGGCGTTCCGGCGGCGCAAGACGCTCGCATTTGGATAAGGGAGCTTTTCATGTCGCTTACGACAATCCTCCTCATCATCGTGGTGCTGATGCTCGTCGGCGCCCTGCCCTCCTGGGGCTACAGCCGCGCCTGGGGTTACGGCCCATCCGGCGTCCTCGGCGTCATTCTCATCATCATCATCTTCGTCTTGCTGACGCGCGGCGCCTGACCAGCGGAATTGATCCGCCATATGGCCGGCTCACCAAGAGTCTGTTAGCATCGCCGCAGTTCACTCGTGGAACATTCGCGCCTGGTTATTCAACAGATGCGCATGCCGCGCTCCGAATTCTTCGAATCGATCACGATGCTTTTCGATTCAATATGAAGGCATCATGATCCAAGGGGACTGATATATTATGACAGACACAAAACACTTTCATGAAGCGACCGATGCGGCGACGCAGGATCTCGCCGCCGACCTCGCCGCGCTGCGCGCCGACATCGCAAAGCTGACGGCCTCCGTCGCGAATCTGGTCAAGGCCGAAACTTCGGCCGCGACCGAAAGCGTCTTCGACGCCGTCGGCTCCGCAGGGCGGAAATTCGCCGATGGCGCGGCGGGCGCCAAAGACCGGCTTTCCGGCGCAAGCTCCGAAATTGAAGCCACGATCGAGCGCAATCCTTTGACGGCGGTGCTGATCGCTTTAGGCGTCGGCCTCGTCGTCGGGCTGCTCAGCCGCGGGCGCCAATGAATCCCTTCATCGCCCGGCTGGCGCAGCAGGCCTCGGCGCCTCTTGAGGACATGCTCGCCCGCCTGATCAAAACGGCGGCGCTCATCGCGCTCGCCGCCGGTTGCGCCATCGCCGCATCGGTCTTTCTGACGATCGATCTTTATCTCTATATCGAAAGCAAATGGGGCGCGCTGGCCGCTGCGGCGACCATCGGCGGCCTTTATCTTCTGTTCGCCGCGATCTTCCTCGTCGCCGCTTTGCGCCGTCCGGCGCCCGCGCCCGTGAGCGAGGCGGCGCCAGACCCTGTCGTCAGAGCGCCAACCTCCGGGTCATTCGCGGCGGCCTCGCTCGGCGCGCAGGCGGCGCCCGCGCCAGCGCCGCGCAATCCCGCCTTCGCCGCCAATATCGACGCCGCCGTCGATCCCGTGATCAACGTGCTGCGCGACGCGGGACTGGAGAAGGAAGTTCTCGCCATCGAGGCCGGAGTCGAAGTGGCGAAGCAGCTCAACCCGATTGCGCTGGTCGCCCTGGCGACGGGCGCGGGGCTCATCATTGGTCGAGGGTTGCGCGGCGGACGCCTGCCATTCTGACCCGTCTGCGACAAATGTTTACAAATCGCCTTTGCAAAAGACGGGTGCGAACACGTCCGCGGACGCTCTACCGCGCAGCGGCGCCGCGCGTCAGACCAGCGCCCTCTTTGGCGCCGCCTCATCCTTGCGATGCGATTTGCGATCGAAAAACAGCGCCTGGCTGATGACGGCCTTGAGGCTGTCGACGCCGAATGGCTTGGTGATGAGGAAAGCGGGCTCGGGCGGCGCGCCGGTGAGGAAGCGCTCGGGGTAAGCGGTGATGAAGATCACCGGCACCGAGAAGGACTCAAGGATTTCATTGACCGCTTCAAGGCCGGAGCTGCCATCGGCGAGCTGAATGTCGGCGAGGATCAATCCGGGCCGCTCCTTGCGGACGGCCTCGACCGCCTCGCGATGCGTGCGCGCCACGGCGATGACCCTGTGGCCCTGCTCCTCGACAAGGGTCTGGAGGTCGAGCGCGATGAAAGGCTCGTCCTCGATGATCACCACGTCGGTGCGGATCTGATTGGCGATTTCCTTGCCGGCGGCGTCGATCAGCGCGGCCGCCTCGTCGGCGGAACATTCGAGCGTCGCCGCGACCTCCGCGGTGTTGAATCCTTCGAGCGAACTCAGCAGAAAGGCGATGCGCGGGCGCAGGGTGATGGCTTCGAGATTGCGATGCGCGCCGACCTCGTCGCCTGAAAAACCAACGTCATCGACATGCTCGTTGACCGGGACCGAACTCCAGACCTTGAGAAAAAGCCGGTACAGCGCGGTCCGCACGTCATGTTCATTCTCGAATTCCGACGGGTCCGCGACGATCGATTCGAGGGCCGTCAGCACATAAGCATCCCCGCCTTCCTGGGATCCCGTCAGGGCGCGGGAAAACCGGCGCAGATACGGAATGTGGGAGGAGATCGCCTGGGATATCGACATAAATAACAGCCCTTGTGCAAAGGCCCCCGCGAAGGCGGGGCCGCCTGAACTTCACAATGCCAGTTTACAGAAAAGGTTCCAATTTTGGGAACTTTGCCGGACGAAAGGCGTTCAAATCCGGATTAACGAAAACGATCCCGTCTCACGACTTTGGTCCGCGGCCCGGCCCGCAGTCGTGGAGACTCGACGTAACCATCTGATCGCAACCGCTAGATCGCGGCTATATGAAGACCGGCTGAAGGGGATATGATGAGTAATGGCAACGACCGCCGCAGGGATGAGCCGGTAACGAATTTGAAATCCGGCGCCGCCATGATCAAGGCTGCGGCGCTCCGGTCCAGCGAAGGGCGCCAACCCCGCGCTGAGGCGATCGGCGAGGGGATAAGGTTGAATGAATTCACGGAAGGCGCCATTGTCTCAAGATCGCGGAAATGCGGCAAGGCTGACGTCGCCGATCAGATCGGCGTCGGCCTCCGCAGCGTTTACGACGACGTCCTGTCGCAACCTGTTCCGGACCGCTTTTTCGATCTCTTGCGGCAGCTCGAACGCGTTGGCGGACCGCAGCTGAAGAAGGACGCTCAGTGACGATTGCGCACAAGGACCGTCCCCGGGACTCTTCCAAACAGGAAGTCTCCGCCAAACTGGCGGCTGCCCCAACGCAGGAGGCCTCCCATACGCCGGACGCCCCGCACGAGCCGCGGGACTCGCGCGGCCAGGGGCCGATCGAGCCGGGTGCGCCTGATGGGAACGCGGTCGCCGATCCCGTCGCAAGCGCCCAGATAACGGCAGACATTCTCGCCGTGATTCCCAATTTGCGCGCCTTCGCCGTCTCGCTTTGCGGCAATCTCGATCGCGCCGACGATCTCGTGCAGGAGACGCTCGTCAAGGCATGGAGCAAGCTCGGGTCTTTTGTCGAAGGCACCAATCTCAGAGCCTGGCTGTTCACGATCCTGCGCAATATTTTCTACTCCGAATATCGCAAGCGCCGGCGCGAGGTTTCCGATTCGGACGGCGCCATCGCCGGCCGGCTCGCCACGGCGCCGGGGCAAAACAGCTACATGGACATGCTCGATTTTCGCGAGGCGCTGCAGCATCTGCCAGCCGACCAGCGCGAGGCGCTGATCCTGATCGGCGGCTCCGGCCTCTCCTATGAGGAGGCCGCCGGCGTTTGCGGCTGCGCGGTCGGCACGATGAAGAGCCGCGTCAACCGCGCGCGCAGCCGCCTGTCGGAGATGTTATCGATCACCTCCAGCACCGAATTCGGCGACGACGGCGACTGGCAGGCGGTCGATCCGGTTCTCGTCGGCCAGCGCTCCTCGCGCGGCGGCGGCGACTGACCGGCGCGCGCCTCTCCGTCTGCTTTGACGCAGCGGCGCGCATCGCCAAGGCCGCGCCTCTCAACTGAGCCGCACCGCGCGAGGAAGCGCTTCGCTCGGGCCTCGTCGAAGGCGAAACCTTCGAGGCGCCGGCGCCGCCCGAAGCCATGCTGGCGCCGGACGATTGAGCCGGGCGTTGGAACGGCATCATGTTCATTTACATGTATTGCTTGACTTGAATATCTCGATGTCTGTCAGCTTTTGATTCTGCTCTCCTTCCGCATCTTCGAGAACAAAATTGAGCTGTATGGCGTCGCCATCAGTCATGAATATTTGTTGCATGTTTTCTTTGCTTTCGTGCCCCATGTAGACTTGGTCCGGTTCCGGAAGAAACACCTCCTTAAATTTGAATTTGAAAACTGATCCATGTTTCCACACTTCCACAGAAGCGCCCTCGCCTTGCTGAATGTAAAAAACCTTGAGCCGGTTTTCGTCCCCTCCAAGGAAGGCGGGCGTATATTTTCCCGGGCTGACTTCAACGAAATTCATGTAATGAGAAGAAAAAAATGAGCGCGCCGAAAGACATCCTTGGTGGGCTGATGGAAAGGCGGAATTGGGAAATAGGACGCAGGTCGGGACAAGGACCGAGAAAATGACAATCACACTGTAACTTGCTGGCCTTCGGAAGACGTTTCCCATTGCCAATCCCTCAGGGGTGTCGCTGTCGAAACGTTCACAATGAAGATCAGGAGATAGGCCCTACGCCCTAGCCGGGGCAACAATGAAGCTTTAGTTTCACCGGTCTTCAGAATTATGGCAACTGCGGAGCCGCACCGCGCGAGGAAGCGCTTCGCTCGGGCCTCGTCGATGGCGAAACATTCGACGCGCCGGCGCCGCCCGAAGCCATGCTGGCGCCGGACGATTGAGCGCAAAGGCTCAGCCGCGATGCCGGCGCAGCCCGTCCATCAATATATCGATCAACCGCAGCGCGCTTTCCCGCCAATCGGGGCCCGCATTGCCAAAGGTGAAGCCGAACAGCGCGCGCAGAAGATCGACCGGATCGACGTCGGCGCGGATGTCGCCGCAGGCGCTCGCGCGCGCGACGAGCAGCGCCAACGCATCGGATAGCCTGCCGACTGAATAGGCTTTCAGCTCCGGGCCGCCGTCGATGATCGAGCCGAGCGCCGGCGCGATCACTTTCTTGGTCGCGATATAATCGACGAACAGCCGCATCCATTCATGCAGCGCGTCGCCCGGCGAAAGCGCGGCGAGAAGCCGCGTCGCCGCGCCCGCCAGTTCATCGACGCCGTGCCGGTAGACCGCCTCGATGAGCGCGTCGCGCGTCGGGAAGTGGCGGTAGAGCGTGCCGATGCCAACGCCGGCGCGGCGCGCGATTTCATCAAGGCTGACGTCGACGCCGACCTCCGTGAACGCCGCTCGCGCGGTCTTCAGCAGAAGCTCGCGGTTGCGCCGCGCGTCGGCGCGGGGCTTGCGCGCCGGGGGCGTCGCGCCCGTCGCCTCCTTGTCTCCGGCGCTCATGAAAATAAGCCCCTTGATAAACGGAGGATCACTCCGTATATGAGGCGGAGGAACCCTCCGTTTATACCCTTTTCCGGCCGCCGGCCAATCATCGCGGCGGCCCCGGCCAGCGGAGGCCAATCGCGCAACAGCAGCGGAGACAAGACATGGCCACGACATTCGCAGCGAAGACCTTCGGCGCAACGTCCACGACCGACGACGTACTCGCGGGCGTAAATCTCAGCGGCAAGCGCATTCTCGTCACCGGCGTCTCGGCCGGGCTTGGCGTCGAGACCGCGCGGGCGCTGGCCGCGCATGGCGCCCATGTGGTCGGCGCGGTGCGGGACTTGAGCAAGGCCAAGGCCGCGACCGAACAGGTTCGCGCCGACGCGGCGAAGGGCGGCGGCCTCGAACTCATTGAACTTGATCTCGCCTCGCTCGCCAGCGTGCGCGCCTGCGCCGACAAGCTCGTCGCCGCCGGCGAACCGTTCGATCTCGTCATCGCCAACGCCGGCGTCATGGCCACGCCAAAGGGCCAGACCGCGGACGGCTTCGAAACCCAGTTCGGCACGAATCACCTCGGCCATTTCGTCTTCGTCAATCGCATCGCCTCATTGCTGAAGCCCGGCGCGCGCCTCGTCAACCTGTCTTCGGCGGGGCATCGGTTTGCCGACGTCGATCTCGACGATCCGAATTTCGAGCGCGCGCCCTATGCCGAGTTCGTGGCCTATGGCCGCTCGAAGACCGCCAATATCCTGTTCGCTGTCGAGTTCGACCGCCGGCACAGGGCGAACGGCGTGCGCGCTACGGCGGTGCATCCCGGCGGCATCCAGACCGAGCTTGCCCGCTATATGACGGACGAAGTCAGGCAGCAGCTGATGGACCGGCTCGACCGGATCAACGCGGCAAATTCCGCTGCGGGCCTGCCGCCCTTCGCCTGGAAGACCATCCCGCAGGGCGCCGCGACTTCGGTTTGGGCCGGGGTGGTGGCCCCCGCCGATGAAGTCGGCGGCCGCTATTGCGAGGACTGCCACGTGGCGGAACGCGTCGAAGGCGCGGAGGCGACGGGCGGCGTGCGCGCCTACGCCCTCGATCCGGACCGCGCCAAAGCGCTTTGGGCGAAGAGCGAGGCGTTGGTCGGCGAGCGCTTCTGATCTTTGCGCGCAAAGACGACGCCCGCCTTCCCGCTGTCTCGAAAGGAGTTAGATGATGTCCATCATAGACAAGCCCGGGACCTTTAACCTCGGCGACCGCACCGTCAAGCGGCTCGGCTATGGCGCCATGCAACTCGCCGGGCCCGGCATATTCGGGCCGCCGAAGGATCGCAACGCGGCGCTGGCCGTGCTGCGCGAGGCGCTCGCCAGCGGCGTCAACCACATCGACACCAGCGATTTCTACGGCCCCCACGTCACCAACAAGCTGATCCGCGAGGCGCTTGCGCCCTACCCCGACGATCTCGTCATCGTCACCAAGGTCGGCGCCCGGCGCGGCGCGGAGGGATCATGGCTCCCGGCCTTCACCCCCGAGGAGCTGACGCAGGCGGTGCATGATAATTTGCGCAACCTCGGGCTCGACGCGCTCGAAGTCGTCAATCTCCGCGTCATGTTCGGTGTGGAGAGAGCCGTCGAAGGGCCGATCGAGGCGCAGGTCGCAGCCCTCGCCGAGCTGCAACGGCGCGGCCTCGTGCGCCATATCGGGCTCAGCAACGCAACGCCGACGCAGATCGCGGAGGGGCGCCGGATCTGCGAGATCGTCTGCGTGCAGAACCATTACAATCTGGCGCATCGCGACGATGACGCGCTGATCGACGACCTCGCCCGCGATCGTATCGCTTATACGCCCTATTTTCCGCTCGGCGGGTTCACGCCGCTGCAGTCCTCGACCCTCACCGCCGTCGCCGCGCGCCTTGGCGCAACGCCGATGCAGGTCGCGCTCGCGTGGCTGCTTCATCGCGCGCCAAACATCCTGCTGATCCCCGGCACTTCGTCCCTCGCGCATCTGCGCGAGAATCTCGCGGCGGCCGAACTCGCGCTGCCAGCCGATGCGCGCAAGGAGCTGGACGGCGTGGCGAAGTTCGGCGCCGCCTGACGCCTGCGAAAGTCGCGCGCTTGCTTTGCGACATCCGCCATCGTGGCGAGCCGCAGGCTGGCCGCGCAATGCGATGGATGGTATCGTATCGGCCGGACATGATGTTTGCCGTTCACAATGTGGTCGCCGCAGTCTGCGGTCGAATTAAACGCCCGGCTTGATCCGTCAGGCCGGGCTTTTTACGCATGTGAACGTCAACCGCGCGCGGCGCCCAGTACGCAAGGCCAATCTCTATGTCCGCCAAGGAAGCCACGCTGCATATGCTCTGCGGCAAGATCGCCGCCGGCAAATCAACCCTTACCGCCGAATTGGGGCGCCGCCCGCGAACCATCGTCGTGAGTGAGGACCAATGGCTCGCCGCGCTCTACCCTGGGGAAATGGCGTCCGTCGCCGACTATGTCCGCTGTTCAGGGCGGCTCCGCAACGCGATTGAGCCGCACCTTGTCGCCCTGCTGCAAGCCGGCCTCTCCGTCGTCCTGGATTTCCCGGCGAACACGGTGGCTAACAGGGCATGGATGCGCGGCGTCTTTGAAAGGGCGGGTCAGCGCACCAACTCCATTATCTCGACGTGCCCGACGACGTGTGCAAGGCGCGCCTGCGCGCTCGAAATGCGAGCGGAGCACATTTATTCGCTGCTACCGACGAGCAGTTCGAGCTAATCACAAGCCGCTTCGTGGCGCCCGCGCCAGATGAGGGATTCAGTATCGTCATCCATCGGCCGTGAGTCGTCATGCAACGATGTAGCCGCGTCGGGCCCGAGCGCGTCTGAAAGGCGAAAGCGATCCGTTTGCTTTCCAAAGCCCCCGGCGACATCCTCGCAGTCATGGCCCGCTATGAAGGGCCGGCGGCGAACGCGAAGCCTTGTGAAACGCCGCGACCCATTGGCGCTGTTCGTCGGTATCGGGAACCCTAACGCCGCGCGTTTTCTCGATCATCGCAAAGGCGCCATCCGGATCGCAGCCGCTGCTTACCAGCACGCAGGCGGCGAGGAGGGTCGATCGCCCGATCCCGGCGCGGCAGTGGATCGCGACCGCCCGCCCTTCACGCAATTGGCGAGCCAGCGATTGCGCGAGGAACGCGGTCTCGTTCATGGATGCAGGGACGCCGCGATCGGGAATCGGAAAGGAGATGAACGCCATCGCCTGCGCCCGGCACAAATCCGCTTCCGCGCGCAGGCCAAGTTCGTCAATCTCTTCGGCTTCAAGAAGGCTCACGACGATGTCGACGCCTTCGCACCGCCAGCCGGCGATTTCATCGTCGAGCCAGTCGCCGGCGCGCGGGCGCGCCATGATCGCCAATCGCCGCGCGCCGGGCGCCGGGCGCCTCGATCCAATGGAGGTCCGGGCGCATCTGGCCCCCCTGGCCTCAGTTCGGCAGCCAGCCGAAAGCCACTGCGGCAAGAAGAAACACACCGATCAGCGCGCGAT
>Ga0182014_10005817_pt1 | contig 13565 bp, 17 predicted proteins | sample 612S2DmetaG_FD_120489 | JGI IMG/M metagenome (GOLD analysis project Ga0182014, IMG submission 120489) | Permafrost microbial communities from Stordalen Mire, Sweden - 612S2D metaG | ecosystem: Environmental > Terrestrial > Soil > Wetlands > Permafrost | place: Sweden: Stordalen | collected... | reverse complement strand
CTGCGCAAGGCTCGCGACCTCCGAACGCTGCCACGCGAGCGCAACCCAAACGCCGAAAACAACGACCATCAACGCGCCGATCGCAACTGCCGCCATGATCGCCAGCATCCGGTTCGAAAACAGCTCCGCCTTCTTGTCGAGACTCATGCCGGCGCGATGCGCTTGGTCGATCCCCGTCACGACGTCGGCCATCACCGGACGAAAAGCGCCGCGCGCCGCATCACCGACAACAGCGCCCGCGCCCGCAAGACTCTCCCGAACCTCCTCGCGCACGGCGCCAGCCCCGGCCTGTTCGGCGCGCGGGCCAAGCTGTTCTGCTTCCGCCTCAAGTTTCTTCAAGACGCCGCCGCCATACTGGATCAGCCGCGTGATATTCACGACGTTCTCCGCATGCGCCGCGAGCCCCTTGTCGAGCGCGGCTTGCGCGGCTTCGGCGTGAACGATCATCGCGCCGATTTCTTCCATTCTCGCGCCGCCGTCTGACTCGTTACCCATGCTGGCCTCCAATTCATCCTAGAAAATTCAGCGTTCATGCCCTTGGCTCTGGGAGCGCTGCCGCATGACATTGCGCTCGCGGTTCTGCTCTTTGAGCAGTTGCTCTTCCGCAAGCTGCTTTTGCTCCGCCTCGGCCCGTACGCGCTCGGCCTCCATGGCGCGGCGCGCTTCTCCTTGCGCAAAAGCTTCGCGCGCTTTGGCGGCGCCCTCCGCCTTGTAGAAGGCGAGCTTCGCCTCTTGAGCGGTAGCCTGCATCCGCTCGGCGTCAAGGGACGGCGAAGCCTGCTGCCGCTCCGCCTCTTGCGTCTCTCGCGGCGCCGACGTTTGCGCGCGCTCCTCCTGACGCTCTTCCGCGCCCTCCGCCGCAACCTCTCGCGAGCGAGCGAACGCGGCTTTCGCCGCCTCGCCATACGCCCGCAGCTTCTCGCGGTCGGGCGCGGCGCGCGGCTGTGTTTCTCTCGCGGCACCCTCTGGCGACAATTCGGACGGGCGCGCGGCGCCGTCGCGGTCGGACTCCTTCGCGCGTTGCGCGTCGCTCTCGGCGCGGGCGGGAACCACGATCTCGCTCGAAACCCCAAGCCGATCCGCCATACCCCGCTGCTCGGCAAAATCCTTGGCGTAATCGAGCGTCGTCTCCTTCAGGCCGGCCCGGCCAAGCCGCTCGGATAGTCCCTGCAAATCCTTGAACTCGTCGCGGCCGGCGTAGAGCGTCGCCTCCTCGCGATGCCGCGTCATCGCGACATAGGTCAGATGCCGGTCCATGCTGCCGGATCCCAGCACATAGGCGCGATCGACCGTCGCCCCCTGCGATTTGTGAATCGTCGTCGCATAGCCGTGATCGATCGCGGCGTAATCCACCGTTGACACGGAAACCTCCCGCCCGAGCCCCGCCCCCTGCGCAGTGTCGAGCCGCGCCACAAGCCGGCCTTCCTCGGCCTCCTGAACCGTTCCCAGCATTCCGTTCTTGACGCCAAGATCGCGATTGTTCTCCAAAAACAGCACGCGGTCGCCCGGCGCAAAAGACCGCGCGCCGTCGTTCGTCGCATAGGACCGCTCGCCCAATAGCTCGCCGCCCTCCTGACGCGCCGCGCGGATGGCGCCGTTCAATTCCCGAACGTCGGCGCGCCGATGCGCCAGCACGATCCGCGAGCCGTCCGGTCGCTCGGACATGTCCTTGAGCACGTCCCGCACGATCTCCCCGCGCGCCTCGCCGCGGGTCTCGGCAAACCGCACACCGTCCCTCTCGGCGTAAGCCTCAAGCCCCTCGCTCGTGCGATGCCGGGCCAAATCCTGCGACGCCTGGCGCTGCCAATTCTCTCCCTGCCGGCGAACGCCCTCCAGCTCGGCGAAGCCAACCCGCTCCGCGACGGCCCGGAACGCCGCCCCGGCCTGGATCGGCTGCAATTGCTCTGGATCCCCAACGAGAACGATCTTTGCGCCGGCGCGCTCGGCCTTGCCGACGAAGCGCGCCAATTGCTTCGAGGAAACCATGCCGGCCTCGTCGATCACCAAAATATCGCGAGAACCCAATTCCCCGCGCCCGGCCTGCCAGCCGTAATCCCAGGACGCCAGCGTCCGAGAGGCGATGCCGGACGACTCTTCCAGCCCCTCGGCGGCTTTCCCGGACAGCGCCGCCCCGTGAACGCGATAACCCTCGCGCTCCCATGCTTCGCGCGCGGCGGACAGCATGGTGCTCTTGCCCGCTCCCGCCAGTCCGACGACGACGGCGAGCTGCTCCTCTCCGGTGATATGGCGAACGGCCTCCCGCTGTTCGTCGGAAAGATAAGAGCGCGCCGCCAGCGCCTCCTCCACATGGCCCTCGCCGACGCCATGCCCCCGCGCCGCGCTCATCCGCTCGGCCGAGAAAACCATGCCGCGCTCGATCTCGACCATTTCCCGCGTCGAATAGCGGGCGAGCTCCAAAACCTCCCCGCCCGCGCCGCGAACCTCCGGCGCCAGCTCCACAAGAGCCGTAGAGCCCATCGCCTTCGCAAACGCCCCTTGAAACAGCTCGGGATGGTCGATGTAGCGATGCAGCGCCCGCGCAACGTCGCGCCGGTCGAAGACGCTCTTCTCGCCGGTGATAACAGAGAGAACCTGTTCCGGCTTTTCCCGGATCAATTCGGCGTTGCGCCGCGCCGCCTCGCTGTCCAGCCGGCTCCGCGATACGTCCTGACCGCGCCGCTGCATCTGCGTGGCGTGAACGCCCATATGCTCGGTCGGCTCGATCTCCAGCCCGCGCTCCATATGCGAGCGATGATCGATCTGAACCTCCAGCCCGGCCCACGCCAAATGCTCGTTGGCGACCTGCTCCCACGACTGGCGGATTTCAACGAGCTGAACCTGCGTCAGTGGCAGATTATTCGCTGCAAGCCATTTGTTCTCCCGCTCGATCGCCGTCTTGTCGCCAAGCCCATCGGAATTCACCGCCCGCGTCGTCATCATCAGATGCGCATGAAAATTGCGGCCGTCTCCCCGGACTTGATCCGGGGACGAGCCATGCGGGGCATGGATGGCGAAATCCACCGCCGTCCCGTGCCGATCGGCCAAACCCTGCGCGAACTCTCGTGTTAGCTCCAGGCGCTGTTCGGTGTTCAATTCATGCGGCAGCGCGATCTCGAATTCCCGAGCGACCCGCGCATCCCTGCGATTTTCGCTTCTCTCGGCGGCATTCCACAAGGCCGAACGGTCCAAAGCCCATTCGGCTCCAGCCCCCTGCGCAACGACGATCTCGCAATGCTCGACGCCCTGCCGCCGGGTAAAATCATGCGCGAGACCATCCCGCTCGTTGGTCAGGCTTTCGCCGGCGCGATAGGCGGCAGACGCCACGGCACTGCGCCCCGACGCGCGGCTGATTGGTTTCATGCTGAGGTGGTAGATCGCCAATCAAAACCGCCATATCGATTTGCCGACGCTCTGGCACTCTAGCAGCGCCTGAGTTGCGAAGCAACTCGTAAGTGCGCCCTTAAACATCCTTCGCTTCGCTCATGACGTTTCTGTGTTCGCGCTGTGGCTGGCATTCCGGTGAAATTATCAGGTCTGCGCGTTACAGTTTGATTTCGTTGTGAGACGCGGAATAAATTCAGCGAGTTGTGAAACCGCCTTGGCAGAAGTCTAGGTTGCGCTTATGGGGTGTCGCTCCAGAAACGATTTCAGAAAGAACCGCCTATGGCCCGCAAAAGCATTGCCGAACGAATTGCCCAACTCGACGCACAGAAAAAGGCCTTGCAAGCTCGCGCTGGAAAACAGGAACGCGCCAACGACACACGGCGAAAAGTGCTGCTCGGCGCGCTTGTTCTCCATCGATTGGAAAATGCCGGCGATGTGGAATTCTCGAAGCGCCTCGGCGACTGGTTGCGCCGCGAGCTTCCCGGGTTCCTCACCAGAGATTCCGACAAGGCGCTTCTTGCAGATTTGCTCTGTCAAGCCGATGTTTCCGCGAAGCCTTCTCCCGATAGCAAAACGCCAAGCCAGGCGGTCGCAAATTCGACCACGCCTCCGACCGGACAAGCGCCTGCGGTCTCGGATCATAAGCGAGAGGCGGCGCCGCCAGCGTTTCCGACTGCGGCAAGTTCTGGAAGTCAATTCGCGGTGCGTCCCGACAGCGTTGAGCTTTGATAGTCGAGCCCCTGGCCTCCGTTCGATATCTCGAACGGTTCTCGCGGCCTTACTTCATCGAAAAGCCTCTTCGCGGCGTAGCCGCGTTTCTAACCTCTCCCGAAGGCCGCTTCTTTCGGCCTTCGGGAGAGGTTTTTGGAATGTTGACCGCGTGAAACGCGGTCTCCGCGATAGGTTCGTTTAGAACCTTTATCCGGGGACTCCATTTTTTTGGACCCTCCCCCCTGGGAAGCGGAAGTGTTGAGGTTCCCGCGACCGGCGCTCGGATTTTTCCGGCCGCGTGCGATCCATGTCAGCCATTCGCGCGAGACGATCCTCACGACATTGGAAAGGTTGGGCCGCTTGTCGCGACGCCGCTCCTCGATGGTCAGATAGCCGTGGCCGGCGGCCTCGTGGATGGCGTTGCGGGCGGTCGTGATTCCGACGCCCGCGCGGGCCGCGAGTGCGCCAAGGGTGAGCGTGCAATGCCGCTTGTCCTGCACCTCGTCGGCGACCAGACGCAACACCGCCAGCTCTCCCGTTGTAAATTGGCTGGCGAGCTGCGGCGGCATGGGGCCGGACGCCGCCAGCGTCCGGCGCCGCTCGATCGACGCCCGCCGGTCTGGCGAACGTTGCGGTTTGCGCTTGGCCGGAAAATGGCTCAACCGCCCCCGCGCTTTCGCCTGCGCGGCCACATGCGGCGCCCGCTGCGCCACCGTGTCCATCCCGCGCACCTCGCGCTTCCGGGCCTCGATCGCCTCGGCCAGCGCCTGCGCCTGCTCGTCCGTGATCTCCTGCGCCCCCCAAGTCTGCCAGACGGTTCGGGCGAACCCGTCCAGCGTCGCAAGGGATTTCGTCCCGCCAATCGCGGTCAGTATTTCAATATCGGTCATAGCTTCGCCGTCCGGGTTGACCAAACCCGCCCGAAAAGGGCCTGACGTTGGCGCAAACGACCCCACTAACAGAAACGATGTTTCCGCTTGACTTGGGGCCTGATTTCGGGGAAATTCGAGGTCGCCAGACGTAATCGAATTCCCCCGGCTTGCCGGGACGCCGGACCCGCCTTCTAGGCGGGTTTTGTGTTTCTAGGGGGTAGACTCCTCTGCTAAATTCTCCCAAGGCTACTCGATTCGACTCCTTTGCACAACGATAGGATACTCTCCATGGGCCGGAGAGCTGCGGCGTGGGGCCTTTGATGGTGGATGGTGTTGATGGCAGGCGACGATTTTCACGCGGAGATAGTGAGCCGGTTGCGGGCGTCTGGCGTAACGCGCTCCAGAATGGGCCTCGCACTCGCAATCCTTCAACAAATAAGATGGTATTCGATTGGTCCTAATTTGGATGTGTGTAGAAAAACTGGAACTGAAATTGCGGATGAACTTGGTATTACAAAAAAAGATTTGCCGATTGTTCTAGCTCTGCTCGAAAATGTTGGTGCGATTACGCGCGTAACGGACGGTCGCGAGAAAATAATCTGTCTCTCGCCTGAATATGCGGAAGCGGAGCGCCGTCTAAATCGGTTCCGCCAAATAACACTGCCGCTGTTCACTCCCCATAGTTCCTATCAATTCCGGGTCGGGCTGACCAACTTAAACGGATTTTGGAAGCAGTTCCGGAATGACCTCACGAATCTCCTCGCTTCGCAAAAATAAACGGCTTACGGCCATTTCTGAGCGCCATGCAAAACGCGGATAATCTCGACTCGCTCGGGCTTCGCGCGCACACGATAGACGACGACGAAGGGCGTTCTCGCGATCACCAGCTCGCGGGTGCCGGCAACTCGTCCGCGCCGACCGATCTTGGGATGTTCGCTCAACAGAACATTGGCACCGTGCCGGATCGCGAGCGCCATTGTCAGGGCACCGCGCGGGCTTTCCTTCTCGATGTTGTCGAGGATGCGGTCGAGATCGGCGTCGGCTTCGTCCTGCCATACTACCGAGACGCTCAAGCGCCGGTCCCTTTCAGGCGGGCAATACGGGCGTCGAGCTTGCTCATGACGGTTTCATGCGAAAACCATTGCGCCTCGCCGCTGTCGGCGCGCGCCAGCGATTTCTCCACCTCTCCCCGAAACCATGCGTCGTGTTCGCCCGCTTCGTGCTTTTGCTTCATGCGCTCGGACTGATCGGGCCGCTTGCGCGCGGCGGCGTCCGGCTCGTGATTGAGGGCGTCCACCTCGAAGCGGGCGATGCCCAGTTCCTCGCGCACAAAGGCGGCGGCGGTGGCGAGGTTGCGCCATAGGCGCGGCTTGCGGGCGCGCTGTGCGGCGACAGCGCGCTCAAGGGTGCCGTAACGGACCAGAACATTCCAGCCGCCGGGCTGGCCGAGCACGACGGCACCGCGAATAGCCTGGGCCTCGACGAGGCTTTGGACGGCCTTTCCGTCGATAGTATCGGGCAAGGTGGAGCTATGCGCCATTGTCAGGCCATGTAGTTTTAATGAGCGATGTAGATTTATTTAGTATCCTGGCGAAAAAGTCCAGCGGCGTCCGCGCTTTTGGTTCTATAGAGCCCGTTCGGCGGACATCGCCATACGAGCCTCTAAACCAGCTACCGCAACGGTCCACTCAGATATCTATCTGATATTATTAGAATATCTAATAGATATCTTTATGATATCCAATTACGATTCCTCGCGCGCCAGCTTTTCCGCGATTGCCTGTAAAATCCAGGTATTGCGTGGAAGCTTGACCGGGCCAGCGGCGCGGGCTCGCTCAAGGCGTTCGAACAGGCCGCTGCTCGGAAACTTCAGCGGATGCTGAGCCACTTTGGTGACTGAGGCGTCATCAGCTTTCCTGGCGACGCTCCCGCCCTTCTCGACAAACGCCAGTAACTGGGCTGGGGTTGCCTCTGTTCCCTTCTCACGAGTCGGTTTGCGGCTGATGCTCATGAGCTTACGCTTCCTTCAACTTGGATATCTTTTTGATATTGAAAAGATATCCAAACAATTTCCCCACCTCCTCATTGGCTTTCGCGTCATGCGGGCGCAGCTCCACAACGGCCAGCCCTTGCGAGGCGGCGTTGGCGAAAGCCTTCCGATTGCCCAAAGCAGTAGTGATGAACTCCAGCGCCGGCTTGCTAGCAAGAAACTCGGCCGCCTCGGCGTTGTCCTTACCCTGAGCGTCAGCGCGATTGATGAACGCCAGCGCACGCAAATCGGGATTGATGCTGCGCGCCTCCTCAATCAGCTCGGCCACCTTGTCGAGAGTCCACACGTCAAATGAGCGCGGCGCGAACGGAACCAGATAGGTGTGGCAGATCGCTAGCGCGGCACGCTGGCTGGCCGTGTCGCGACCGCCTGTGTCGATGACCACTTCTTGATATTTGTCCGCGAGCCGTTTGACCTCGGTCAGCACGTTGCGCCCGGTGACGGCGACGCAGGTGTAACCGGCCCCGCCCGGTCGCGTCTCATTGCGCATGGCAGTGAAGTCGGTTGATGTTTCCTGGTCGTCGGCATCGACCAGCAACACGTCGCGACCGGCGGCGGCGAGCATGACGGTCAAATTTGTGGCGACGGTGGACTTGCCAGAACCGCCCTTGGTGCCCCCCACAACGGTGATCATGCTGGATATCCTTCCCATGTCTGATTCATACGGAAAGGATATCCTAAAGATATCGATTTAACATCCAACTAATATCAATCTGGAATCTTAAAAGAGCAAGCTGCGGCAACGCGGACACACGGGCGTACTGCTTCCTTTGGGCTGCTTCCTTTGGGCTTGCGAGGCATGGCGATTGAGGTTATATTTTTATATAATCTACAAGAACGAAGGCGTCCCATGCACACAACCAATCTCCGCAAGGTCGGCGGCTCAGTCATGTTGGCAGTCCCGCCCGCCATCCTCGATCTACTGCACCTGCGGGCCGGCGCCACGGTTGGCGTGACTGTCGATGGCGGTCGCTTGGTGGTCGAACCACAACCGCGACCACACTACAGCCTGGATGAACTTTTGGCCCAATGTGACACCTCGGCTGAGCTGACCGTTGAAGATCGCGCCTGGCTCGATGCGAAGCCTGTCGGTAGCGAGCTGCTGTAATGGAGCGCGGCGATATATATCTGGTGTCGCTCGATCCGACTTCCGGGCATGAACAACAAGGCAATCGTCCCGTCCTGGTCGTTTCGCCGGTCGCCTTCAACCGTCTGACGAAAACCCCGGTGGTAGTGCCAATCACCAGCGGCGGGAACTTCGCCCGCACAGCCGGCTTCGCGGTGTCGCTCATGGGGGCGGGGACGCGCACAACGGGCGTCGTCCGGTGCGACCAACCTCGCGCCCTCGATCTCGGCTCACGCCATGCTCGTAAGCTGGAAAGCGTGCCGCCGTCGATCATGGACGATGTGCTGGCGAAACTGGCCACGCTTTTCGAGTGAGGGGAAGGCGATGATGGCCAAACTGGCCCGCTAACACGTTCACCCCGGCGAACCGAAAGAGCCTCGACCGTGCAATACGAAATTCGCGGAAGCGGTGATTATGGAACTTGGTATCGAGATACGCCGCGTTCAACATGACCGCTCCTACACCCAACGCCTGACGCCATTCCTCAAACCTCATTGTGCGCCGCTGCGGAAATCGCCTTGCTCAGCCTTCAGGGCTCCCCTACAGATTCGGATGAAAGCTACGCGCCACAGGATGCAGCAATGGATGTCCGCGATAAAGTCGTGAGAGCGGTGGAAACCGGCACGCCGCGCAACAAAGCCACGTCGCTTTCCAGTGTCAGGACCAAACGCGCATATAAACAACACGCATATAAACTCAGCGACGATATCCGCGACAAAGTGCTGAAAGCCGTCGAGAGCGGCATGACGTGTCGCCAAGCCGCCGCGCATTGCGGCGTCAGTCTGGCGAGCGCCATCCGATTTGCGAAACGAGCCGGCATCACCGATAAGCGTGCCAAGGCCAAAAAGAATGTCCGCGACAAAGTCCACGACAAAGTGCTGAAAGCCGTCAAAGGTGGCATCTCCTGTCACCAAGCCGCCGCGCATTATGGCGTCAGTCCAACAACTGCCCTGAATTGGGCCAAAAACGCCAACATCCCCCGCACGCGCACATCAACCAAAAGGATCAGCGACAAAGTCCGCGACAAAGTGCTGAAAGCCGTCGAGGGCGGCATGTCGTGTCGCCAGGCCGCCGCGCATTGCGGCGTCAGCTTGGCAAGCGCCATCCGGTGGACGAAGCACTTTCGAACATGACTACGCAAATGCCGCTCCGCCCTTTGCACGCAAATTCGCGGAAGGGCCATGGAACGTGCGTTGGCGTTCTCGAAACTCACGAATTTCGATAAGATGGAGGTCGCGCCTGTCGCCTTGCGAAAGGTTGAGCTTTTGCGAGACGCATAATCTGTCCATCCGCTCACGTTACAGCTGCGGCCGATCTCGGCAAATGTTTTGTCGCCATGATCGCGGCAACCAAATCACTGTTTCGTACATGTCCCTGATGATAGTGATACTTCTGGTATCGCCTTCTCATAAATTGGCGCAATACCTATATCATTCCAATGTAAAAACTCTCCTGTTTGGCGGTCAATCCAATAATAAAGAAATACCGGAACCCTTGGCTTTAGGCTTTCATTCCAGTGCATCCAATAGGCAAGGACGTGCCTTGGCGTGTCAGATATCACCGTTGCTACGTCATCCCCAGGCGTTGCATATAATTTCGTTCCGTGGAGCCGTAAGCCGACAACGAACGGCGGCTTGACGTCAGAAACAGTGGTGCATGACCAGCTTTCATCAGCCAACGACGGAACCGTTGAGAAGGCCAGCAACAACAACCAAAGTCTATTACGCATTCGCCGCCTCGGTTCGCCAAGCTCGCAATCGTCCAGTTGAACGATCTTCTGAAAATTTCGGGCTAATGCGTTCGCCAAAAGGGAAGCGGCAACGCACCACTGCCAGTGCTTCAAATAGAATTCGACGGCGGTGCGCAGCGCTCGCGCCGACGCGGAACGCTCGTAACGGCCGCCAAGGATCACGAGGGACGACTGGGGATCATTCTCTACAAGTTTTCCGTCGTACCACGCTTTAAATCCCTCGAACATATGGTCCCCTTCGCAGCTAAAGCCGCGCAATCGTCCAACCGCTCACGTTATAGCTGCGCCCGATCTCCGCAAGGGTTTCTTCGCCCTTGTCGCGGCGGCGGATCGCCTCCTTGCGCTGATGGTCGGTGAGCTTCGCCGGCCGCCCCATTTTCACGCCCTGCGCCTTGGCGCGTTCGCGGCCTTCGCTCGTGCGGGCGTGGATCAATTCCCGCTCGAATTCCGCCAGCCCACCCAAGATCGTGAGCATCAAGCGCCCGTGCGCGCTCGTCGTGTCCGCCCAGGCGTCGCCGAGCGATCGGAATCCGGTGCCGGCCTTGGCGATCGTGTCCAGCGTGTTCAATAAATCGCGCGTCGAGCGCGCCAGGCGGTCGAGGCGCGTCACCATCAACACGTCGTCTTTGGCGAGTTGCGCCAGTGCGTGGCGCAATTGCGTGCGATCGGCGCGCGCCCCGCTGGCAGTTTCCCGAAACACCCTTTCGGCGCCGGCCGCGCGCAACTGCTTCACTTGCGCGTCAACGCTTTGGCCGTCGGTTGAAACTCTGGCATAGCCGTATTTCATGGCTGCGTCGCTTTCAACGCGGCAAACCGCGCTCGGCGTTCTTGCTCCGTGAGAGGCGCCAATCCATTGAAGGCGCTGGGAGCCTCTTCGTCGGAAACAAGTTGTGCCTGTCGTACCGTGGTGGCCGCCGCCGGTGTCACATGCGGATCCCTGTCGGCTCTACGTGCTTCGCTCGGCCCGCGTCGATTTCTACTTTTTCGTGACAATCAGCCCCCCGTAGCCCACCCGGTTTGGGCGCAAATTATGCACGTCATTTTTGCACGAAAAAAGAGGTTGCGGATCAATGGGCTGGGTTTTGTGCATAAATTTTGATTTATGCACGGTGCGCGCGTTCGCGCCTCGCAAAAAACTTCTGCGTGGCGTCGAATTCGTCGCTGGTCAGGTCGCTGCCTATCGGGCAGGTGGAAAAGACCGCAGAAGGCAGCCCCCGCAAAACGTCGGCGGCACCGTTCCAGCGTCCCCAACGATGAACGACGATGAATCGCTCGCCTCGCGCGGCAAGAGGGGCAAGGATTTCGCGTAGCCAGTTACGGTGAAATTGCGCCGAGGGAAGCGCTTTTGTCAGTTTTCCGACGCCGAGGGTGTTTCCGTCTACGGAGCGATAGGCGAGGCCGTTTACCAGCGCGGCCTCGCCGCTAATCAACCACGGCGAATAATTGCGTTGCAGATAGTATAGCGACATGGATCGCGCCGCAGGATCGACTGGGCGCGGCGCGGCCAGCATCTGCCGGAACTCGTCGCAGGCTTTCGAGTCTGGAAACTCCCCCGGCGTGATGTGGGGTCCGTACCCGCCGTTGTTATCTAGAATAATGACGGGCGCATGCGTGATGTCGCCTATGAACGCCGGTGGCGGAAATTCGAGGTTGAAGCCGTGAGCGCCGGCTCGTGCGAAGGTGTCCATGTCGCACGGGTGAACCGCGCCCGTCAGTTTCGCCCAGTAATTAGAGAGTTCGATAGTCATGCGTTAGCTCTCAGTAGAGTCGAGGAAGGGCGCAGTTGCTCACGCGAATGTCCTTAATTCGCCGGTACCCGGATTGGAAATAATTTCTTCGCTGGTTCGTAAACGAGTTCACGCGCCTTGTGATAGCGGTCCCGGTAAAGGTTCCAAACGACCTTGAATCCATCCACTAAAGTCCAGATGCTGGCAGGTTCTTTGCTGCAAAATGACAAATCAGCATGAGGCACGCTGGTGATGGTGACGTCTTTTGTTTGCACGTCGACTGTCAGTGATGCTGTACCGCAGGGATGCTCCCTGACGGCCGTGATGCGGTTTGGCGTCCACGTTTTAATATCAAAGATCACCGGAGCCGCGGCTATTAGCATTCTGTCCTTTAGGTCAAGTTCAGAAGCGCTCATCTCGCATGTGCCCTCTGATCTGACACAAAGCATCAGATTGATATTAATTGGATTGGCCAAATCGGTCATGGCCCCAGTCCCACGCGCTCCGACTGAATTTCCATCGTCAGATCGGTAGACAAGTTTTCCCGGTGCTACATATACCCCGCTTTCATCAATGTTATGGGCAGCCTCCTGAAGCTTGTTGAATTGTCCGTATGTCAATGTGCCTGTGGCGGCTTCCCCCATTTGCTTTTGCAATGTGACGACCAACTCGCGAAACCTCTGATCCTTTTCTGGTCGAACGAATGATAACATGTCGACTGGGTAAAGTAGGTTGGCCATGTAGCGCTTGATCCGGGAGGTCACGTCCTCTTCAAGCGTCACTTCCCGTGAACCCGGTGAGGGCTTAACGAGTTTGTCGAATTCGCTGAAAACATCATAGGCGTTCCTCTGATCTTCTTTTTCGTCCGCCCAAGCGATGCCGGAAAGGATGAGCAAAAACACGAGGACGGGGATCGATTTAATCATCTACGGCTCCCCTTGGGATCATATGGCTGAGCGGAGGCGGCCACGACAGCAACGAGCGTCACAAGCAAGACAGCAACAAAGCGGAGGAACATAACCTCCGTCCGCCACAGGCCTCTGTGAATTGCCCCGGACGGACCTGGCTGCGTCCCGTGATTCTGGCTTTGAGGAACGCGAGGCCCGCTTAGCGCACTCCAACCTGTTTTTCCATATCACGGCCGCCTTCGATGAATTTCAGCGTGAATTGATCGTCGAAAACACCAGGGCCGGCCTCGCGGCGGCCCGAAAGCGGGGCCGCAGGGGCGGGCGGCCAAAGGTGTTGGACAAGGAGAGAATCCGCCTCGCCGAGGCGATGCTCAAGGACACGGTGAACTACCCGTTTGTCGGGGATGTCATCGATCACCTCAAGATCGGGAGGACGGCCTTCTACCGATATTTCCCGCCAGATCGTATCCGAGAACTCCGGAATCAGCTTTGACCGGCCATCTTTGCCCGTGTCGTTTTACGTACCTTTGCGTAAAAGAACCCAAAATTGGGATTTTCCTGTTGCTAAATTCGGTTGCCCATTCGGATTTTGTGGGAACAAGTTTGGGCAACAGCCTTTAGCGTGCTCTTTCGGGAAGATTCTGCCATGACCCCTATATGGAACGCCAATTCCCGAACCTGCACAACGCGCGGCGCCGCCCCCGCCTCAATACCCCTTCAACACATAGAACGGCGCCTGCTCGGTTCCAAAGAACGACATGCTCGGCTGAACGGCGACGCAACGGCGCATGCGACCGTTGGCCTCTTTGCAATCCTGGAACTCGATTTTCAGCCCCTGCGACTGCATCTTTTGTGAAACTTCCGTCATGGCGGCGATCTCGCCGCGCAAATCGGCCTTTTCCTGCTGAAGGCTCGCGATCTCCGACCGCTGCCAGGCGAGCGCAACCCAAACGCCGAAGACAACCACCATCACCGCGCCGATCGCGCTCACGGCGAGGATCGCCAGCACCCGGTTCGAAAACCGCTGCGCCTGCTTG
>Ga0182014_10005815_pt1 | contig 13565 bp, 16 predicted proteins | sample 612S2DmetaG_FD_120489 | JGI IMG/M metagenome (GOLD analysis project Ga0182014, IMG submission 120489) | Permafrost microbial communities from Stordalen Mire, Sweden - 612S2D metaG | ecosystem: Environmental > Terrestrial > Soil > Wetlands > Permafrost | place: Sweden: Stordalen | collected... | reverse complement strand
GCTCGGTCCGCGTTAATCAACGCCCCCACGCCACAGTCCCCGCACGAAGCCAGACCTGCCGTAGTGGTCACGGGTGACTTCGGGGCGCTTTTCTTTTCTTTGTACCCGCGAGGACACTTCGGAGTCACCGCGGTTACCTTCCTGGTCGATGATCCTTTGACGCACAAGATTGTCGAGGCTCTGCTGTAACCCCTGGAACACTTCGGGCTCACCGCGGTCACCTTCTTGATGGTCTTGCCGCGTACACACGTGATGGTCGTCTTTACACGAACCGGCACTGTAGTCGTGGTCGTCGTGGTGGTGGGTGACGTTGATTCCGCGGATCCTGTTATGGGTGTAGTCCACCCATAACACCCCGTCGTAGCAGCAGCGGGTCCGGTGATAGTAACGGAGCCGCTGGCGCCGACGACGGTCCCCAACAGATTGGGGATCATCGAGGTATAGACCCCGACACCCGGACTCTCCGTGTCAAATTGAGCGAGCGTGAGAGTGGAACAGTTACCGGATGCCGGAACTGGCAAGGGGCCCCATAGATACTCCGACACTCCCATATTGGGGGTATTGGTGGGATCGCTCACGGTGACCGCAATCGCTGGCTGCGTTCTCGCAGCAACGTACTCGGTAGTGAGGTTCGTGCCGAGCATTGGATAAGGCACCGTTGTCGACGCAGCGCCGGCACCCGGAGTCTGGGACATCAACGCGACGCCCAGAGCAACAACCGCTAGCGCGATCGTCGTGTGGCGCAGCAAGATCCTCTTCATCAATTGACCGCCACCGCGAGCCACGCGGTCATGTAGCCCCTCGACATCCGAGTCCGGTGTTTACCGACTGACCATAGCGGTCAAAGGAGAGCCCAACCTGGAAACGGCGATATGAGAAGCTTAGGGAAATCTCACTTGGCCGCTGAATATCAATCCTCTGCTCCATGGTCGTGCCTCCTCATCTATCGCTAGCAGAATCTTGTAACAACGTATTCACAACACGCCACAGCGGCTCGCAATCTGACATTTTCGTTCACATCTGAGTTCGGCAGCAACATGAATAGATGGTGGGAATGTCCATTCCCTCGTCGGGGTTTTCCGGTCAATCTCGCTAATTGGTCGTACGCTGGCAGTCTTTTCGCTGCGTCGAGGCTCCATCAGCCGTTGCGAGATCCAGCGACCTCACGTCAAGTGAAGGGATTGACGTCGTCCGGACATTTAGATGGTAATGAGACAACGAGGGCCACAAGTGAGCGAAAAGGATACGCAGTTCGCGCGAGTGGTTGCTACGCACCGTCACGCCCTCTTGCGCTACGCACTTCGTCGTCTCGATGACCGCAGCGATGCTGAAGATCTTGTCGCCGAAACGTTCGTCGTTGCTTGGCGACGCTTCGACGACATTCCTCCTCGCGATCAAGAACTGTTCTGGCTCTACGGCGTTGCGGGCAGAGTACTGGTCAATGTGCTGCGCGGTCATCAGCGGTCGATGCGACTCGAGATGCGATTGGCACTCGAACGAGAGCGCGAGCTCGACACGCAGCGATACAACGAGGAGCAACTGGAGCAACTGATGTGGGCACTGAGCCAGGTGAAGCCCGACGAGCGCGAGTTGCTGCAACTGACGTACTGGGAGCGCCTCTCGTATCGAGAGGTGGGTGCTGTTCTCGGATGCACTGAGAAGGCCGCCGGCATTCGCATCTCGCGAGCTCGCCAACACCTACGCCAGCTCCTCAACGACACAGACGCCACCGCGACGATTACTCGACTTCCAAACCAGGAGACACTGTGATGAACGAAAACCTTCTACGCACCTTGATGAGCGACGTCGATCCGACGCGCGACCTCAGCGATGAGACCTTGGATGAGCTCGTTCCGCTCGATGGGTTGCTGTCCCGAGTGCGAAACTCGATCCAAGAGTCGTTGGCGCCGCCAGTGCGTGAACGCGCCTCGATGTGGCGACGGGTTTCGTTCCGCGCGAGCGCGGCGGCGGCGCTGATTCTCGTGGGTTCGGGGACGGCGGCCATCTTGACATCGTCCCCGTCTGTTGCTCCAAGCGGGTTCGCTCTCGGCGCAGTGCACTCGACCTGGGTGCGGTACCCCGCGACTTCCTCTGTGACGCCGGTGTCCTACGCGACTTCCGCGAAGAGTGTGAACCCGGCGTTGGTGACCCACGGACGAATCAACGAGCGCCTGAGCCTGGACGGACTTACCATCGCGCCGCCTCCGGCCAGCGTCCACCCGCGGGTTCCGGCGAGCCAGTTGGAACCTCTGCTCTGGGCGACAACCGCCCTCAAGGGCACCTCACCTGTTGCCTTCGGCTACGCCGACATCACCCTGAGCCTGACTGGCGCAGGGGCGCCCACTCTCCGGAGTGTTCCTGTCTGGGTGGCCATTGCTACGACTCACGCTTGTACCGCGAAGAACCCGTGCAGTGTCACCAAGCTGGCTTCGATGCCACTGACGATTGTGGTGAGTGGCTACGGACTTCCTAACGCTGCGGCGACGAGCGGAACCCCCGTCGCTTTCGTGTACCAGAGCGCCGGGAAGAACTCCACGACCAAGCCCAAGTTGCTCGCGGCGATCGAACAGTCGTCGGTCACCTGGCTACAAGATGGACCGGTCAAGAATCGCAGCCTATCCATCACCACCGGACCATTTCCTTGCGGTGCGCTCCGCGGCTACAGCCTTGTTCGGGCAAAGAACGGCAGCACGCTCACCGTCGAGAGCTTTACACCGGAGTCGACCATCGGCGACAACTGCGCTTCGTCCATCGTGGTTCACAAGAACATTCCACTGACCACGACTCACAATGGAGTAACGAGATGGTTGGTCGATCCGACGGCGAGCTTCGTCCACGCGCCAACGGGTCCCATCGGAGTGACGAAGTGAACGAACCAGTCAGATACTCACTGCGGCGTCAACGATTGACGCCGTGCTTCACACCTCGCACGTCCCCAAGGCGTGACGAGTTCCAACGAGATCGGGAGGTCCGAAGATGAAAACGAAGAATGTACGGCGAGGCGCGCTGGTCGCACTGGCGGTCTCTCTGGTCACTCTTCTGGGAGTGGTGCCATCCAACGCTGGGGCGAGTACGAGCGGTCGCTCTCACACCGCGACGTCGAAGGATTGGACCGTGACCTTGTGGGTGGCGCGGACCTCGACGAAGTCGGGAACCTCGATTCCGGCCACCGTCACCGTGGACAACCAGACTAACCACCGCATTGAAATCGTGGGATGTCCAGGCACCGACTACGAAATCATTGCTGGCAGTTCCACGGTTCCTAACAGCCCGGTCATTCCAACGGCTCTTTGCAGTTCAGAGATGAGTCCCGGTGTTCACGTGTTCCACACCAAGGTGCAAACGATGTACGTGAGCTGTGGTGGCGCAGCCGTAAGTCCACCGTGCGGCAAACCACCGAAGCTGACTGCGCTTCCGACGGGTTCGTATCACACGCAACTCATCCTGCCGGGGGCGGAGCCTTCGCTCCCGATGCCTCGAGCGTTGACCATCACTCTCGAGACGTGAGATGAACACACCGAGGTCAACAGCCAAGCTTGCAGGTAAGTGCGGCGTCAGTCCTTCGGACTCGCGTAGGCAATGAAAATCAAATGCAGCCGTGGGGGCTCCCCTATCGCTCCTTGAGCCAGGTCCAGAGTTTGAGCTTGTCGGAGTGATCTTCAAGGTACTTGCACAAACGCGCTCTGATGGTGATCTTCTTGAAATTGACGGACCAAAGCGACGCCCAGCGCTCCTTTGCCCTCAAAGTGACCGGCCCTGCTTATGGCGAAGCGTAACGATGCCCTCGGAGAGCGGCGCCTCGAGGTCTGGGAACTGCTGCATCATTTCATTGTTCCACGACCGTTCGCCCCAGAATAAATACGACCCAACGCGCGGGATTGATGCGCCAGTGACCTGCGGTAGCTCGTGTTGGTGACTTGAATCAGAGTGGCGCCCTCCTCGGTGGCAGGCAGACCTGTCACCTCGGATCTCGCAAAGGAACCCGCACCGCGTGCGAGACAGATAACCGACCGGACCCTGAACCGACGGTAGGTACCGATCACGTAACAACGACCGTTCACTATTTCGAATCAACTCAGTGTCCTTCCGTCGCGTTGTGCTCCGGCACTGCGCTCGTGGAATGTGCGACTCCCAATCCGAGATAGTCCGTCCAAGCGATTACTTCGCCTTTGGTATCGCCGAAGTACTTCTGTACTTTGGAGGACCACTGAGACGGATCGTTGAGAACAGTTTCGGTCTGCAAGATTTCCCCGGTTGATGGGTCAATGATAATTTCGGTGAGTTCGCCACCGTCGCCCTTTTGTGGCGCAGCAAGTTCAACGCCGGTTCGTCCGGTGCGATCGGTGGCACTGCCCAAAAGTTGCACGCCTGGCACGTTGGCCATGACTTTGAAGAGCGCAGAGCGAAGGGCTGGCGATCTTCCCGTAGCAGGAGTTGAGAGGATCTCTGCGGCCGCGCCGAACACACCCGCTGGCGTCTTGGTCGTATCAATGTTTGCCACGAGCGCTTCGGGAAGGCTCGGACCTCCATTCACGATGAGGTGTTGAAGTTGAACCGGATTAGTGGGCAGAGCGGACTCGTCGAGAAGTGGGATAGCGAATTTGGATTCGGCCGAGCTCCACGTCGACTCGGCGCGACCTCCGGGATAATTGGTCGGTGGTGCGATGGAGGGCTTTCCCGATGCCACCCAACCCGCCCGGCTGGCCGGGGTCGTGAACTGCGGAGAGCTGTTGTAGGTGACTAACTCGCGACCCGAACCGTCGGCACCTTGCCACTCCTGGACGGTCTTGACGTACGTGACGTCGAACTGGTCCGACGCGGGATGGTTGCCAACAAAGAAGCCCGCTCCCTGTAACGTCCGGACCTCGCTATAGAGATACTGCCCGGGTCCGAGCACGATCGGCGCCTCGTCCGAGGACTGCGCAACACCCGACAGTCGCTGGAGTTCGGCGGCCGCGGCCGAGGTGGGACGACTTAGCGTGCCGGGGAGTGTTTGCGTTGCAATAACTATCGCAATCGCCAGCCCGACGAGCACCGATGCCACCACGCTGAGGCGCAAAGGCTTGAACCTACGAGAGGGCTTCTCGAGCATCTGTTCGAGGAGCTCGCGAATGCGAACGGCGTCAATCTCGACATCGTCGGCGTTGACTGGGTTCATCTCTCGAATCAGGACTTCGATGTTCATTGCGGTACTCCTTTGATGTCAGAACGCTTGTCAATCGTGGAAAAAGTAACGGTGGAGGGGAAAGCAGCACTTTCTACGGCCGCTTTCACGGCCTGGCGAGCACGTCGATAGCGGATCTCGAAAGCGTTGGGAGTACAGCCGAGGACGGTCGCCGCCTCAGTGTGCGTGAGCTCTTCCCACAGAACGAGTTGCAGCGCCTCGCGATCAGTCGGCGCCAGTGAGGCGATTGCGGATAGGAGTAACTCAAGGCGGGGGTCAGCGCCAGAAGAACTAGACACGGTCGAGACAACGAGGCGTTCTTGTGTCAGACGTGTGTGAAGCCGGTGCTGTCGCGCCTCGCCGCGCCGCAGATCGTTTAGACAATGTCGAGCAACGCCGAAGAGCCAGAGACGATCGTCGGGCGGTGCTGGAATACGCTCAAACCGGCGCCAGGCGACCGCAAAGACTTTGGCTACGACATCTTCCACGTCCTGCGCGGCAGCTCGGCGAATTACGTAGGCAGCAATATCTCGGTAGTACGCGTCGTAAAGACGCTCGAACGGTTCAATCCGCACGCCGTCACCGCGAGGGTTCATTGACCGAGTCTCCTTTGTCGCGGTTCCACGTAAGTACATGGCCGGTTGAATGAAGAATCCGTCGAGAAGTCGCCTCCGACCTCCCTGATCAAGCCACAATCTTGCATATGTGTCGAATCACCTGATGCAGATGCGGGTGCTCTGATACACGAGAACGCACCCGACGAACGGTAATCCGGAAATGCCAGCATTAGCATTTCAGTTGTGAAACTTGCGAGCCTTTCGTTCGCTTCTGCAATCCGATCAATTTCGATCATGTTGCTATTGATTCCACTGTGGATAGTGCTATGTCAAACGCCTTCCTTTGGCAACAGTCGCGCCGCGAATCCAGTGGTCTCAACGCGGAATTTGGGTTGGGGCATCGATGGACACCCGAGCACGAGGACAGCGAAGTACTCGTTCCGAATTCAGAACATCAGCAATCACACTGTGGCAATCAGAGATTTGGGCGCGGACGTGCAGAATCTGCACTTGATAAAGCCTTCGACGTGGTCAACATCCGTGTCAGTTGCGCCAGGCAAGTCGGTGCCCGTATCGGTGGTCTACAGGACGACGAGTTGCCGGGTGATGCCGAATTCCTCCGCACCTATGCGACTACAAATAAAGAGCCGATTTTCATCATGGCGTTCGATTGGAATCAGGCTCACCGCGGTAAATGGCCGAGGACATTGGTCTCGATCCGTCTTGGAAGCCGCCTGCGATGTGCGCACCGTCGTTCACGCATGAATATGATCACGGTTGCGACCGATGCCGGAGTCCGATAGACGGGGAAGACCGCGCTGACCCGCAGCGACATTATGTCTTCAAGTTGAGCTCGGGCCAAGGTTCCTTAGAACGGGAGGTTCCTTTCCCTTCCCGAGCCTTGCGAACTCGTCGCCTTCATCGATCGTTATGGGGTGCAAATCCAAGTATGAATTCCTCCCGAAAACGGTGGAAAACATGGCCATGGCTGAAGTTCGCGCACGGCACGCCAGTTCGACAAGGTCTCCTTCAGCAAGAGCGACGTGCAACTCATTCGAACCCATGAAATCAATCTTCACTCGAACCAGATGCTCTCCTGGACGTACATTGAACCAATCGCTTTGCGAGGGCCAAAGTTCACCGACATCGGACCCGTCAATGACAACTTTGCCACCTCATCCAAGCCGTCCCTCTAGTCGCCGGTCAGATTGTGGGCGTCGGTTCTCCGACACGACAGATCTGATATCAGGCCGTAGTCCAACTTATTACGTTGGGTTGCTCTTATCGTTCAGGTCCTAGTCAATTCCTCAAGAGGTTCGCCCAGTCGATTGGCTAAGCCTGGATCGACGCGGTTGACTTCCGCGACAAATACTTCGCCGCATATTCGATACGCGCGCCTCAACTCCGCTTCATCGAGGGAGCGAACCAACGCTCCAACGAACGTCTCTAAGATCTCCGAAGGAAGTTTGTCGAAACCTCGACCCTGGTTCGGAGAGAGACCGAAACGACTGCACGCCAAAGCGAGCGCCTGACCTCGAAAACCACTAATCATGAACTCCGCCTGCCAAACCCGTCCCCGGGCGATGCTCGAGCGAGCGTGTAAGGCATAGAGCCAGCCGAGACCGATCAACTCATTGGAAGTAGGCCAAGCAGATTTAGGGAGCTCTTGAGAATTGCCGAAAACTAACCGAAACGAGGGAGCAACAGCGCCGAAGGAGCGTCCGGGCGAAAACGACAGGTCTACCTGAAGCGTATTTTCTAGTAGGTAGACCCTGAAGAAGGACTCTCCCGAAGCCATGTCCATATGGTGCACGGCTCCATGATTCTCATACATGATTTCAGTCCAATCAGAGATGACCTGACTGATTTCGTTTTCTTCGGTCACGGCAAAGGCAAGATCGATGTCGGACCACTTGTCTTCAAGATTGAGGGCGCTTGATCCAGTTATGGCAGCCCCTGAAATTCGACTGTCACTCTGCGCCAACGCGATCAACATCTCTCGCAGCGAGTCACGATCCCCTGGACTGAACACTCGTAAAACCTACAACTGGCGAATGTGCCTCCGGAACCCAGCTCCAGGAGGGAACAATTTACGTTGTCCGTCTCTTCCCATTCTGGAACAACGTATGTTTTTCCATGCAGGATGAGAGTCGGCAACTACGCGTCGTGGTTTGGTGGTTTGGACTCCGGAGATTGCGAACGACGATTGAAGCCGCAGGGATCCCAGTCGACGTGCGCTTCACCTGGTTTTCTCGTGGTCCGCGAGCAGCCACCTTTAAGGGTTCCGACTGAGGCATCGAGTTTCACGACCGTTGGGCAACGTTCGCGGAGATCGAGGAGGAATTGCATGATCCGACGTGTTGACAATGTGACAGTTGAAATCAAGGCGAGTCACCCCTGGACCAAGCGAGTTGGTTTGAGTCTTCAGATGGGCCGAACGACTCTCCCCTTGGGGCGCAGACTCCGTTCAGGGGTTGAGAAGATGGAGGTGACGTCGAGGACCTCGCCTGTCTTCTACGGGCAAATGGGGCCCAAGTCCTACTGGAGATACAAGAACCGATTCTTCGTCGACAACGATCACCTTTGCGTTGAAGACATCCACGCACTGTTGGCGGCGAGGGATCGACGTCAGGATATGCAGATCAAGGATGCGAAGGCACTTCTAAGAGGCGGTATGCCACATCGAGGTGGCATACCGCGAGGTGGTCGGCGGGCTAGACAGAGAAATCATTCTTCACTCCATTAGGCAAGGGAATGCACAACGACTGCGCCGCCAAATCTGTCTTCAGCTCAAAACTTTGCGACGAAGTCTTCCAAAGCAACTACGGCGTCTTCGAGTTTCACGTATAGCTGAGATCGGTGGGGATATTCCTCATTGATTTCCTGCTCGCAGATGTCATTCATTCCCTTCAAGGGATCTAGCAATTTCTCATCTCTCTTCTTCGAATTCTCGATGACGAGGCGATTTAACGTTTGCTTCTCCTCGAAATTCGCCGCCGCAGAGTCGTTAATTTCCTGCAAAAGTTCATTGACTTGTCGCAATCGTTCAACAAACACTTCCTCGTCTGACTGAGAGTGCGGAGACTTCTCATTCCACAGCGACGTTTGCCGACCGATACGTTCGTGAATGGACAAGCGAAGCGACTGAAATCTCTCTAACGACTCGCGCATGGCGCCCGACAGCGCTCCAGCACGTGCTCTTTCATGTTTTAACTCGGGAGAATCGCCAAATTTCATCGTCCCACTACCCACGGTCCCGGTGTCGTCGGATCGAATCGAGAGAAATAACTCTCCAGTGTCGCGATGACCTCGGCGCCGGCATCCCTTGGGCGCACAAAGGAAAAAGAACTGTTATGTGAGCCGGAACACCCAGGACGCATCCCGGATCTAGCTTCTCTCGCCAGCGCCTGACCAGCGGTTCAGTTTCGGGTACGGGGATCACGAGTCCGCTTGTTTCTTCAGCTCCCACGCGAAAACTGTAGCCATCGAAGACTCAGCAAGTTTCCCAGCGCCTTCCCGCGTAATTCTCCAGGGATCGGTATAAAGCCTGTTGCATCGGGTCCCCGAGTCGAATCCATGCCATCTAGCAACCGAGGGAGAGAGACGAGAGTGGAACCGTCTTCGATTTAAGACCCGTCGCATCGCCGACAATGAAGATGCCAACGACGGTAGTGCCGTCGCTGTCGTAGACAGGAACTGACACGTTTCTGTTCTGACTCACCTTGTCCCACGCGAGCGCTTCGGCTGGCGATGACACGTCTCCGCCCGCCGCGCAGTTCAGGTCACTTTTCTTGACGTAGCCGTGACCGCTTCCGCCATTAAAGACGACGGCGACAAGATCTGGGGTGCCGTTCTGGTTCGCCACGCCGTACGTCTCTCCGCTTGCGTTGACTCCCCATGAAGTAGTGACTTGATTTACGTAGGTAGCTTGCAATGTCCACGAAGCGGTCGGGCTGGTAGTGATAGTCACGCTGTCCACGCCCGCAGCGAGAGGTTCAACTCCACGGGATGTCCGAAACCTTGGAGGTCTACTCATATCGGCCTCATCGCAAACCATGCTGGAACCGTCGGGAAAAGTGAATGCGCCGGCACTGAGACAGGTGAACGTTAGTGAAACGCCGGTCGTTGCTGCTGGCGGCGCTCCAAGGTCAACAGTGGCAGTTCCGGTGCGCGTTGCGATAACAACATCTGCCAGAGGCGAGTTCACAGGTGCGCCGGGGAGGTTGAATACTCCCGAGGCGAGCGCCACTCCACCGGCAACGAGGGTTACACCGACGAACACGCCGCTTCCTACTCGCCACCGCCAGCGACGCCGAACGCGAGGGGTGTCTTTGACCGTCGATGCAAGAACTTCGCGCAGTGCCGCTGTAAAGACTGGATCCATCTCCGCAATGCTCATCGGTTCGCCTCCTTTGAGGTGTTGATGTTGCTCTCGTCTTCCGACTCACTGAGCAACGTAGCTATACGGGTTCGCGCACGATGAAGCCTCGTTCGTACCGCCCCATCGGAAATACCGAGTGCGAGGGCCGCTTGGGAGTGTGAGAAGTGCTCGAACACGATGAGCGTGATGAGCCCGGCGTCCGAAGGAGTCAAGGTGTGCAACGCTTCTCTCACCTGTGCGGAAATGCGCACCTCTTCAATCTGTTCCAATGCCACTTCTTCCGCGCTTCGCGCATTTTCGGCGCGCGGAAGTGCGGCGAGAATCGATCGATAACGGCGAAGGCTGCGGGCTAAATTGCGAGCGCGAGCAGCCAAGGCAACACGGAGCCATCGACCACCCGAACCGCCTTCTGGCGTCGCCAAAGTTCGAGAAAAGCACCCGCAGTGACATCTTCTGCGTCATGTACATTTTCGGTAATTCTGAGAGCATGCCGATAGACCCGATCGCGATGCTTGTCAAAGATGGCCACGAAAGCATCGCTGTCACTGTCGAGAACTGCCGCCCAGGCGGTGGCCTCATCTTCGCTGGATCTCACTACTAGTACTGTCCGCATCGGAACCAGCGTTACACGGACCATGATGGGGGGCACTGAGTGCCGTCAGCATTCGTAATCGTCTGAATTAGATGGCAACGCCGTTCTTTGGAAGCGGATTCTTCACGCCTGACCCCCTTTTCCGCCAACGTCTGGTATCAGATCTGATGCTTCGGATCGCCGACTTGCGCATTCTCCGACTGGCGCGTTTGCGAGTGGAATGCCTGAGCCGGATCGAAATTTGCGGAGTAACGGACTTAGCTACCCACCGCCGTGAAATGAGTATCCGAAAGGGCAACCTATGACCGGTGCTTGCTGATCAGTTGCGAACGCCCACCAGTGTCCGGTCAGGTGGCGTGAGCACTCGTCAGAGAACCAGCCTTCGCCATTCGTGCCACTAACGTACGCGTAACCCCGATTCAGGTTCAGGGTAGCGAACTCGACTCTGGAGGCTCTCGGGATGACTTCGGTACAGATCTTGTACGGAGATTGGAGCAGTCCGATGGAACCGTGCTTCACCAGCTGGCATCCCTGCGCCGCCTGGGCAACCGCATGACGAGCGACGCTTGCGCTCGCCGAGTCGAGGCCGACACTGGCCGGCAGTACGCCGAAGTACGTCCAGAGCAGGCTTATGATGCCCAGTCCAACAAAGATCGAGGAGGGTCCGATTCGACCAAACCGGGTGTCACGGAGTGCAGACACCAAACGACACAACGCTCCGAAGAACGCGAAGATGATCACGTCCACCGCCATTGGCCATAACAGGGAGACACCCGGCTTTACATTCAGCCAACTGAAGGTGCCGGCAATGAGGCAGACAGCGATCGTCGCCGCGTAGGCGACAAACTGTCGCGGCGTACCTCGCTCTTGCGGTCGGGCGAACTGATCCTCAAGGGCAGGTGAATCCACGCTCATCAAAGTCAATACTCGCACGACCGAGGGGTACAAAGCAGCGCGAAAGTGCGCCACTGGTCGTAATCGTCCGCTCGACTCGAATTCATGGGTCGAACAATGCTCACTTCATAGGGCCGACGTCAACAATCCGACTGGCGACTTACGGGTTGGAGTCGAGGAGGCCAGTGGGATTGAGAGATAGAGATTGGTGAATCGGTCGAGCGAGCGTCTTATCCAACGCACACTTCGGCGGCGTCAAGCATCTGTTTCCCGAACGGCTGCAGATCATCCTTGAAACAGAGAAGACCGTTCCAGACCCTTTGAACTGCACCCCATTCCCAAATCGCTTCCACATCGAGGCCACACCGCGTTGCCAGGTATCGTGCACGGTCTCTGGGATCGCCTTGAATGAGTTCAACGGGGTCTTCGCGCATCAGGACACCCAAATCAAACTCGGCTTCCGCCACGCCACCGTCAGGATCGACCAACTTGAATCGATCCTTGGCCTGAAGGGTGTTCCATTGGTGGATATCGCCGTGAATGAGGACGGCTCTTTCGTCGTCGTGGGCCGCAGAGCGTCTTTCGCCGCACTCGAGCGCGTACGCTACTGCTCGTTCGCTGCATGGGTGATCGAGTTCCTCCCAGAGTGATCGGATTGACTCCATTTGCGTCGTCACCTTCTGGCGACCGTTCGGAAGTCCGCAGTCCGGAGCGGGCCGCCATATTCTCTCGGCAACACCACAGAGGATGTCGTGGCGACGATCAATTGAGAGGGCAAGATCTCGTAATGACGGACCGAGCCGTTCCAGGAGCAGTGCTCCCAAAGTCTCGTCATAGTCAACCAAGAGCACGCAGCTGTCGCCATTCGCGAGTCTGAGAGTGGTGATCTCCGATTGCGCGAAGCCTCCTTCGCGCGGAATGTGGATCTTCAGTACTAAGAGCTCACCATCGTCCCTAACGGCTTTGGCAACGTACGCTTCGGTGGCATCTGGGAATGTTGTGCCGACAGTGATGTTCCAACCGGTTGCCAATTCAGAAACGATGTCACTCAGACTCGCGAGCCAATCGTCAGCACCAACATTGACAGCTTGATGCCGAACGACCTCGGGAATCTCGATCACGAAAATAGTGTCCCATACGCCTCGTGGGAGGGCCGACGCGAACCCTCACGCGCTCTATTGATCCCGATTAAACCCTCTCCACTCCTTATGAATCCTTTCTTCTTCACCTCTCATTCCTCAGACTTCTCCGGCTCCTTCGACCTGGCCTTGTCCTACCCATCTCCGTCCTCGCACCCCCTGTTCCTCGTTTCGCAAGCCTTTCGTCTCCCCATTGCTTGCTTCTGAAGGATGTGCTCACACGTCTGGCACTAGTGCTACGGTGGCCCCTACAAGGGGTTGTACCGAAAGAAGAATGCGTCGACCCCATGATGACGATTCGACGTCTCAGCATCGGAGCGGGCTACAAGTACCTGCTCAAATCCATCGCCGTAGGCGACGGTCCCGAAGGCACCGACAAGTCGAACCTCGTTCGCTACTACGCAGAGACCGGCACTCCCCCGGGAGTCTTTCTTGGAGCCGGACTCGTCGGTCTCGACAATGGTCGTGGCGTTGCCGTCGGCCAGTCAGTCACTGCGGAGAACCTCCAACGGATGCTCCAGGACTGCGCCGATCCCGTCACCGGCGACGTGCTCGGCCGGGTTCCGAGCGCGAAGGCCGTGGGTGGTTTCGACCTGACGTTCAGTCCCTCGAAGAGCGTGTCGGTGGCCTGGGCCCTGGCCGACAAAGAGACCCGCGAAGTCATCTACCGGTGCCACCAGAAGGCCATCGCCGAGGTTCTCTCCTACGCCGAGCGCGAGGTGTTCCACACACGATCGGGCCAGCAGGGCTGCGTCGAGGAGGACATCGTGGGAGTGATAGCCGCGAGCTTCACCCACTTCGATTCGCGCGACGGCGATCCCCAACTCCACGACCACGT
>Ga0182014_10005813_pt1 | contig 13568 bp, 16 predicted proteins | sample 612S2DmetaG_FD_120489 | JGI IMG/M metagenome (GOLD analysis project Ga0182014, IMG submission 120489) | Permafrost microbial communities from Stordalen Mire, Sweden - 612S2D metaG | ecosystem: Environmental > Terrestrial > Soil > Wetlands > Permafrost | place: Sweden: Stordalen | collected... | reverse complement strand
CGAGGGCGGCGGCTGCCCCCTCGGGGGCAGGAGGCCAAGAAGGATTGAACAACAACGACCGACAGGAGTAAAATAATGCCAAGACTCACCCAAGATTCTGTCCAGTCAACGGGTGCAGGTCATACGGAGTCGTGATGGCCGAGTCGAAATTGCCGACGCTTGTTTGAATGACGTCTATGATGTCGTGCTTTTTGAGATGAAGGCATTGTGGCTGAAGGACGACTTGGCAGCGGAGGATGATTATGAACGTTTTATTCGCCATCTTCGAGAGCGATACGGAAAGGCGTTTGCGCAGCTTTCACGGGCGATATCGAGAATATCCACCGGGGAATGGGCACCAGAGGGTGCGGACTTCAGTATGGCGAGGCGAATTTACCCAGTACTGCTTGTCAACGACCCTTTGGTAGCGGTACCCGTGTACACTCAGTTTCTGGCTTCAGAGTTCGCTTCGGCGCTCTCCCCGGAGAATACTCTGCCATCACCGATGATGAAGAAGGGGCGGTTTCTCGTGGCCCCTCTCATCGTAATGACGCTTGATGACTTAGAAACTCTGGAGACATCCATCGAACATTTCAGTCTCTGTGATCTGCTCAAACACTACCAAGAAGCGGATCCGGAGAGAACAGAAGCACTTTGGCGTTTTATGATCTTACAATATGGCGAGAGGCTCCGTGCTAGTCAAAGTGTCGCGTCGAAAAGCATAAAGCTTCTCGAAAAAACAACAGCGGCCCTATTCCCGGGTCATAATCTTATCGACCATCCGACCCGAGTTTCGCCTCAGGGCGGAACAGCGCCACAGCTCCTTTGAGTCGGACAGTCGCTCGACAGGTAGCCCCTCAAATCCCAAACGCCATCCTCACCGCCTCCGGCAAGATCTCCCCCGCTTTTCCGGGCAACGACCAGTCCACCACCGGTGTAATCGGCGCGGGCTCACGATTGATCTCCACCGTCTTCGCGCCCTGACGCCGCGCGTGGTGGATGAAACTCGCCGCCGGCTCGACCACCGCGCTCGCGCCAATCGAGAAAAACAAATCGCACGCCTCCAACGCGTCGTCCGCCTTCTGCATCGCGTCCTCGGGCAACATCTCGCCGAACCATACCACGGCCGGCCTTCGCGCTCCGCCACACGCGCACTGCGGCGGATATTCTGTGAACGGCCCGCCGCGTTCCTCGCGTTCGATGCCGCATCGCGTGCAGCGCCAGACCCAGATCGTGCCGTGGAGTTCGACCACGTTGCGGCTGCCCGCCGCCTGATGAAGCCGGTCCACGTTCTGCGTGAGTAACGTGAATGCACGCTCCTGCGTCGCGAAATGGTCCTCCAGCCGCGCCAAGGCCAGGTGCGCCGGATTCGGTTTCGCCGCCCCGCATTTCTCCCGTCGCCAATCGTACCAACGCGTCACCGTCTTGGGATCGCGCGCAAACCCCTCGGGTGACGCCAGCTCATGCGGGTCGAATTTCGACCACAACCCGTCCATCGCATCGCGGAACGTCGGTATCCCGCTCTCCGCCGATACTCCCGCCCCCGTCAGCACGACCAGCGCCCGCGCCTCTCGCAATGCGTCCACCAATGACTCCGGAATGACCAATGGCCTTTCCACCACCCCAGTCTATCGCAACCCCGTATCGAAGACCATGGCCGACCGCCATCCAAAAAATCCTTTACACGCCGCCATGAGGGAGTACTTTATTGCCAACAGAAACAAACATGCGCGGGGCGCAACGCTGTAGTCGGCCCTCGACTCACCGAAGGCTCGAAGCTCGACTCAAGCAGTGCTCCCCGCCCAACACGAATAAGGAAGCATTTATGTCCCAGTCCAATAAGGACCAAGCTCTCATCCAACAGCTCATCCAGCAACACGGCGACGGTTACGAAAGCGGCGACCTCGTCGAGGACATCATCGAGACCGCGCTGCGGCTCATCGACGACAAGGCCGACCGCCTCGACATGAAGGTCATCACCTCCACGCTCAAGGAGTTGCGCTATTCATCGAAAATCTTCGCGCCATTCCGCGGCAAGCGTAAGGTCGCCATCTTCGGCTCCGCGCGCACCAAACCCGACGCGCCGGAGTACCAGCAGGCCGTCGCGTTCGGCAAAGCCATCGTCGAGCGCGGGTTCATGGTCATCACCGGCGGCGGGGAAGGCATCATGGGCGCCGCCCAACGCGGCGCGGGCCGCGACAACAGTTTCGGCCTCAACATCCGCCTGCCGTTCGAGCAGGAGCCAAACATCGAGATCGCCGGCGACCGCAAGCTGATCAATTTCAAGTACTTCTTCACCCGCAAACTCTGCTTCATCAAGGAGAGTGACGCCATTGTGTTGTTCCCCGGCGGATTCGGCACGCACGACGAAGGCTTCGAGGCGCTCACGCTGATGCAGACGGGCAAGAGCCAGCCCAAACCCCTGGTGTTCGTCGACCGCCCGCGCGGCAACTACTGGAAAACGTGGTGGCGGTTCGTCGAGGACCAGCTCCTCGACGAGGCGCTGGTCAGCAAGGAGGACCTCGCACTGTTCAAGGTCACCGACGACGTCGAGGAAGCCTGCGCGGAAATCTCGCAGTTCTACAGCAACTACCAATCTTTCCGCTACGTGAAGGACGCGACCGTCGTGCGCGTGAAATACCCGGTCACGGACAACCTGCTGCGCACACTCAACGCGCGCTTCTCGGATATCTGCCTCAACGGCGGTCAGTTCCGCGCGTCCGACCCGCTTCCGGAAGAGGAGAACGAGCCCGAGTTCAAGGACCTGCACCGGATCGTCTTCCCGTTCAACCGAACCAATTTCGGCCGCTTGCGCTCCCTGATCGACGTGATCAACCATCACTAGCAACGTCGGCTGGATTGGATCTTGTAGCCACGCCGCTCTGTCGGCGTGCAACTACCTCCGCTCTTGCAGGCTCTTTTGGTTGGGCGGAATCAGCTCGCTCTTGCCCCGGCGTGGTTTGCCCGGCACCAGCCAGCTGTCATAGATGCAGCGGATCTGCCGAGGCGGAACCCGCAAGAGGAAGAGCACCGTCACCCACCACTTCACCAGCGTGGTCCGCACGACGCCGTTGGCGTTCCAACGTCGGCCACTGGTGACCAATCCCGAACGGATAAACGTCAGCCGTCCCGCGCGCCGCAACCGCCGCGCGAACGAAACATCTTCCATGATCGGAATTTCCGGGAACCCGCCCAGCGCCTCGAACACCTGTCGCCAGACGAAAATGCCCTGGTCGCCGTACGGCAGCCGCAACCAGCGCGACCGCCGGCTGGCCGCCCGCGCGACGAGCCCGCACAAATGACGCCGGGAATCGATATGCAAATCAAACGCGCCGCCTACCGCCCCGTCCCCAATGATCCGCCGCTGGACTTCTTCCAAGGCGCCGGGCAGCAGAAAAGTGTCCGCGTGCAGGAACAGGAGAATGTCGCCCGTCGCGTGGCGGGCGCCGAGGTTCATCTGGCTGGCCCGGTTCGGCAGCGTGCGGAAAACGTACGGCGTGAACCCTTGGGCAAGTTCGCAGGTGCGATCCATCGAGCCGCCATCGACGACAATCAATTCAACGTCCGGATGGTTCGCCAACTGACGCAGCGTCACCGGTAGGTTAACCTCCTCATTCAGGGTAGGGATGATGACGCTGATGACCATGACTGCCTACTCGCGGACGTCTCTCTACCAGAGCCTCCGCCAAAAATCCATCACAAACCTCGACCGCTCCCGCAATCTCCGGATTATTCGACTCTTGGATGCGCCCGGCCCGTGTTTGGTTGCACGAACGAGAATGCCGGCCGCTCAGTCCTTGTCCGTCCCGCGATGTGTGAGATTTTCCAGTTCCAACGACACCGCCCCGATCACCCCATAGTCGGCCGATTCACGCGTGACTCCCAACGGCACGGCGACCAACAATTCCAGGGTCTTCATTGGCCTCCAGATCAATTCGGGCGTCACATAATACGTGGTAACCTCGCTGGTCGACTCACCGTTGCCCTCCAAAACCAGATACCACCGCTTCACCGGGTACAGGATCGCCACGTTGTACTCGAAATCATCACAAGGCTCCTTGCCGGAGTTGGTCACGGCGCGCGTCCATCCGCCGTTGACCTGCACGTTGCACCGGCCCACCCAGGTGCTCGCCGTGAAAAACGGCTCCAACGTGAGCCGTCCCTCGCCCAGATCGCGCGTGCGATCACCCGTGGGAATCCCGAGTCCGAGCCCGGCCGTCAACGCGACCGGTCCTTGTCCGAGTGGAACCACGCCGTACCGCACCGCGGCTTCGACATCACCGATCCCATCTGCGCCCGCCTTGTTCTTGGGCCGAAGTGCCGCGTACGGCACGTCGGCATCGATTTCCCAGCGGTCCGTCAGGCCGTATTCGAACTCGGCCTCGGCGACGTAATTCTCGGTTGGTTGCGACTTCGAGTATCGAAACGCGGCGGTGTTTTCCAATTCATCCGCGTTCTGGATCACAACCGAACGCGTGATCGCCAGTTCTTCGGGGAGACGTTTGTCGTCTTGTGGCTCCTGCGCCAGAACACAGGAGAATGGCACGACCAACAGCAGCGGGAGCGCGCGTCTCATCCGAGCGCGCCGACGAACGCCGGGTCGACCTTGAAAAAAAAGTGGTTAACGTACTGCCGTTTGATCGCGTCACTCATGGTTGCTCCAACCACATTCAATGCTATACTGGCCCCGCGATGCAACGGAAAACAGGCGTGCTCATCTTCACCCATGGCTCGCGCCTCAAGGAAGGCAACGACATCATGGTCAAACTCGTCGACCAGGTAAGAGAGCGCCTCGGCTACGACCTCATCGAGCCCTGCTTCATGGAACTCGGCAAACCGCTCATCCCCGTCGCCATCAGGAAACTCATCCGCCGCGGCGCCAACCACATATTCGGCTACGCATTCTTCCTCGTCCCCGGCTCACACCTGCGCAAGGACATTCCCTTCATCTTCGAGCAAACGCTCAAGAAATTCCCCGGCGTCACCTACGAACTCAGTCCCCCGATGATGTCCGATCCGATGATGATCGACTTCGTCGCCAAACACGTCGAATCCGCGCTCACCCACTCCCGCGGCAAGTAGGACGGGCGTCCCGCCCGTGTGCCGTCCGCCGAGTTGCACAGAGCGTCTCGCCTGTTTTGGCTCAGTAAACTCACCACAAAACCGCTTCCGGACCCACCAAAAACCCCAAAACAAACCCAATTTTGGCAAAACAAACCCAAACTATTTCCAGACTTTCTACGGATGTAACCATCTGTCACCAAGCCCCATCCACAAATGGGAATCCCCAAAATCGTTGGGTTTGTTTTATCCAAAAAGGTTTTACGCATCCCCCCTCTTTGTACCGCCGCTTCGAGCCGAACGGGCGCGAGCGAGCGCAAAACGACAACCACTATGTCAAGGAACATCTAAACCTCACCCGCCACTCTATCACAAATACCAACCCAACCCAAGCAGAAAATATCGCCCAACGATTCCTTGCTTCTTGACAACTCCCAACTTTTCCGCCGGCGGCCCGCCCGTTCATCCCCGTCGCCATCAAGAAACCCATCCGCCGCGGCGCCACCCACATCTTCGGCTACGCCTTCTTCCTCGTCCCCGGCTCACACCTGCGCGAGGACATCCCGTTCATCTTCGAGCAGACGCTCAAGAAATTTCCCGGCGTTACCTACGAACTCAGTCCCCCGATGATGTCCGACCCGATGATGATCGACTTCGTCGCCAAACACGTCGAATCCGCACTGACCGGATTAAAGAAGGTAGATAGGCTCGCAAAAAAATAACCGGGATCAACTCCGCACTCGTGACAAATCCGCTCTTGCCAGACAGTCGCCCCAGGAAGACGGTTGAACCCCTCTCCTCGACATAATGTTCAAGCACAAGCTATAAAACCTGCCGCCGATGAAGCCGATTCAGTTCTCCGCCCACGCCAACTTTGAGATACAGCGGCGCGGAATCAGCCAAGCTGACGCCGAGGCTGTGGTGCGAAACCCTGGGCAGGTTCTTCCGTCCAAGAAAGGCCGGCACATTTACCAGTCGAAGCTGGGCGCTACGGGTCAGAGGCTGTTGCGTGTGATTGTCAAAGAGGATGCCATGGCGCATCATGTCATTCCTGCATACAAGACAAGCAAGGTGGCCAAATACTGGAAGCAGCCATGAAAGTCATTTACAACAAGGAAACTGACACGCTCTCCATCATTCTGCGCGATGGCAAGGTCGCGGAAAGCGATGAGGCGCGTGACGGGCTGATTTTGGACTACGACAAATCAGGCCGGCTTGTCTCCCTCGAGCTTCTCGACGCCTCGGAACAAATCAAGCAGCCAGAATCGATTGAGTTCGCGCTGGCGTCTGGCGAACCTACCGCCACGCTCGTTCGCGAAAAACCGTCGAAGAAATACCGCGCGTAACACCTTCCTCGATTGTTCCGCTGTGTTGTAGCCGCCCCGCTCTGTCGGGGCGTAAGCGGACACGGCGACAGAGCGCCGTGACTACATCGCTTGTGTTTCGAAATGCGTTCGATTCGCATCATCACCCGAATCTTCTTGAAAACGCCGCGTCCTTTTCTTACGCTCCGCCCAAGTTCTTTGAGTCGTTCATGTCGTAACACGTCGGTGCAGGGAACGCCGTGAGAATCGGCGACAGTGGCGCTGCTGTAACTGGCTACGAAAGCTTTACCCCGAATGCGCTTCGGGGCCAAAACCATCCTAACGGAGAAGGTAAAGCAAGTAGATCTGCCCCGCTCAGAGCGGGGTAAAAAGCCAGAAGTCAGAATACCGGCCGACGCGCAACCCAACAATCCTTCGAACCAAAGGAGAAGTGTCATGTTTCGCTTCACGTTCGTCGCCGCACTCGGCCTCGCACTGGCGTTGGCCCGTCCCGCAGTCGCTTTCGTCAGTCTCACCGAGAATTTTTCCAGCAACCCCTTCGCACCCGCGGGCAACTGGTCCTTCGGTGTCGGCAACAACAGCAATACCCAGTTCGTCTGGAATGCCAGCACGCCGCCGGCATACACGGGAGACGCCACGGGCGCGCTCAACGTGCACCTGAATTCTTCCTTGCCGACCGCGCGACTCCAGCGCCCGCTCGGCGTCACGCTGACGGACACCAACAACTTCACCCTCACGGCGCGGTTCGGTTTCACGATCACCAGCGCGCCAGAGGGTCAAAATATGCAGATCGCTTTCGGCTTGGTGAACAGCACATTGACGGGCAGCAACCGCACGGGTACCGCAGGCATTTACAACGACGATGACACGTTCCACACAGTCGAGTTCGACTATTTCCCCAATGACAATCCGTGGTCTCCCACGCTCACACCCGCCGTCTTTGGCGCGCAAGAGCCCGGTCTCGATGCGTTTGGCAATTTTGCCTGGATCTCTTTTGATCTTGGCGCTAATATCAATGGCGTCACCAATCTGCCGCAAAACGTGACCCTCCAAGCCACGCTGGTTTACAGTGGCGCAACCAAGACCCTCACCCTCACGATGAGTCAGGTGAATTCCAACGGCACGCTGACGCTGCTCGACACGGAATTGCCACCGCTGAATCTGCTTGGGGGGCAAGATGTCTATTCGACCTATGATACGACCTTTCCGTTCGTGGTCGACACCCTCGCCATCATGGCGTATCAGGACGGCTATACCACGACGAACGATCCGTCGCTGGTCGCCGATTTGCAATTCCAGCAACTCGATTTCACAACTTCCGCAAGTCCCCCACTGCCGAGTTACGTGACCATCAATATCGTCAGCACCAATGTCGTTCTGGCCTTTCCCACGGTCTCCAACAATCTGTATGTCGTGCAAAGCACGACCGACCTCGTTTCGGACGCCTGGAGCACCATTGCCAGCAACATTCCCGGCACGGACGGCGTCGTAACGAACATGGACGTCGGCGGAGCGAAAGTATCCAGGCGTTTTTATCGGGTGGGGTTACAGCAGAATTGAAAGCCGCAAACATACAGGACATGACTCGCCGCGCCTTTTCGCTGATCGAGTTGCTGGTGGTTATCAGCATTGTCAGCTTGTTGGCGGGGATGCTGCTGCCTGCGCTTAAACAGGCCCGCGAATGCGCCCGCGCCGCCAGTTGCACGTCCAACCTGCGGCAACTTGGCCTGGCGACGCAAATGTATGTCGATGACTACGGAAGATACTTTAGCTACTACACCACGCAAGGTGCAGACCGCCTGTGGTATTTCGGCTTGGAATCGCCCTACATCCCCCTTGGCATGGGCCCGCCGGGGTCACGTCACATCGACCTGACGAAGGCGAAACTCTATCCATACCTCCGCGCGATTCACGGCACCGAGGTTTGTCCCAGTTACAATTACTACTCGCCGCTCTGGCGGCAGAAATTTGACCAGATTACATACGGGTACGGCTACAACTATTATGGATTGGTCACCAACAACGTCGGCAAAACGCCCACCGATGTCCGTAATCCGTCCCGCATCATCTGCTTCGCCGACACCGCTCAGGTTAATACGTTCCAACCGCCCGCCTCATCCGCCCACCCGATGCTCGAAGAATGGTATTACGTGAGCTACTCGAGCGTCGGCGATCTGCCGGATGTTCATTTCCGCCACAATGGCCACGCCAACGTCTTGTTCTGTGATGGCCATGTGGACTCGATGCCCATCGCTCCCGGCACGCTCGATACCCGCCTTCCCCAGGAAAAAATCGGCCGCCTCAACCCGAACGGGGACACGAGCCTGTTTTGGTAGCCAAAGGCGGGGCGTCAGGGGGTGCCGATTTGCTTCCTGATCATGCCGGCGATCTCGTCGGCAAAGGATTTGATCTGGCCGGCATCGGGACCTTCAATGAGAAGGCGGGCTTTGGGCTCGGTGCCGGAATACCGGAGCAGCACCCGGCCCTGACCGTTGAGTTTGGCTTCGATGTCTTTGACGAGCTTCATCACGTCGGCGAGCGTCTCCCAAGCCGGTTTCTCTTTCACCCGGACATTCACGACGACCTGCGGGAACTTCGTGCACACCTTGCGCAATTCGCTCAGCGGCTTGCCTGTGTCCATCATGATGCGCAAGACCTGGAGGGCGCTCACGATGCCGTCGCCCGTCGTGGTGAAATCGCGGAAGATCATGTGACCGGATTGTTCGCCGCCCACGTTGAGGTCGTCTTGCAACATCCGTTCGATCACGTAACGGTCACCCACCTGCGTCCGCACAACCTGTCCGCCCGCCTGGCGGATGGCGTGGTCCAGCCCGAGGTTGCTCATGATCGTCGCGACGAGCGTGTTCTTCTTCAGCGTGCCTCGCCCGATCCAATCCAGCGCCGTGATCGCCAGCACATCGTCGCCATCCACGAGATTGCCCGTCTCATCGCACAACTGCACACGATCGCCGTCGCCATCGTGAGAAATGCCGATATCCGCCCCGTGTTTGCGTACGGCCTGACAGACCACCTCCGGGTACGTGCTGCCGCAATCCTTGTTGATGTTGGTGCCGTCGGGCCGGTTGTTGAGGACCGCGACTCTGGCCCCCAACTCCTGCAGCACACACGGCGTGCTCTTGTAGGTCGCGCCGTTACCCGCGTCCACCACGATGTGGAGACCTTCCAGCGTCATGCCCTTCGGAAACGCCGCTTTCACAAACTCGACATACCGCCCGAGCGCGTCGTCGATACGCACCGCTTTGCCGATGGCGTCCGCCGTCGGCCGAACCTTCTCGATCTCGCCGCTGAACACGAGGTCTTCGATCTGTTTCTCGATCGCATCATCGAGCTTGTAACCGTCGTCCCGGAAAAACTTGATGCCATTGTCTTCGTATGGATTATGCGACGCGGTCAGCACGATGCCCGCGTCCGCGCGGAGCGAGCGCGTCGTGTAGGCGACGCCCGGTGTGGGCAGCGGACCGATAAGCAACACGTCCACGCCCATGGAGAGGATGCCGGCCGAGACGGCGTTTTCCAGCATGTAACCGCTCAGCCGCGTGTCTTTGCCGACCACAATCTTATGGCGGCCATGTCCCTTGGCCACGGGCGCGCGCGACTTGAACACATGCGCCGCCGCGCGACCGAGTTTCAAGGCCGTCTCCGAGGTGACCGGCTCGACATTGGCGACGCCGCGCACCCCGTCCGTGCCGAACAGTTTCTTGGCGTTTCCCATAAGGTTACGGAGCCTGTTCTACACCCCGCTCCGGTGGGCTGTCAACCGAGTGACCCGCGCCAATCCGCACGTCCACTTCCACCCAATGCCGCTGCGTCAATCCTTCCGGAAACGCCAGCGGCGCCAACTCGACGCGCTCGCGGAACGACGTCCGCCGTCCCGTGACGTCGACGGGCAGTGTGCTCACACTGGCCATACTATTCAACAGCGTCTTGGGCCCTCGTTCCCGGATCGTCTTGGGCTCGATGACCACGCGCTCAACCGACAAATTGGGCGGCAGCTCGCCGCTAAACAGCGGCTGCACCGGTAACTCGCGCTCGATCATCTGATCCACATTGACCGTGACCTCGGCTGGGTCGATCTCGGAGACCTGAACGCGCCGGGAATGACGGATCGATTTCGGGGTAAGCTTGACCGTGATCGGTCCCACGCGATCGTCCTGGCTCAAGTCCACGACCGCCGATAAATCCTGCCGCGAAACCTGGCGCACGTCCTCACGCGTGCCGCGTACGGTCACGTTGGCGGTGGCCGCGCTGGCTTGCAACACCGTCAATCCCGTCCTCGCTTTGACCTCCAGCGGCACGCCTTCAATCAATCGCCAGTCACTGGTGATGCCCTTCACGAAAAACCAGGCGCACGTCGCCAGCAGCAGCGACACCAATTTGAGGCGCGCATCGTTCGTAACCCAGCCCATCATGACTTTGCTTCCTCGTGGTGTTTGTCGGAGCGCTCCCGGGGATGGCTGCTGTCATGACTCTCGAACTCGTCCGTCTGGCCGCCGCTGCCATTCTCCTTGGCCACCGTCTCGCGGATCATGGTATTGCCGAAGATGCGCCGTGTCAGGTCCGCCAGCCAGGTGCTGCGACGCGACACCGTCGTCAGCGTGGTCGTCAAGAATGCGCTCAACCCATCCACGTCCAATCCCTGCACCAGATGCCCGCGATGCGCCACCGAAATCTCTCCCGTTTCTTCGCTCACCACCACCACCACCGCATCCGTCTCCTCCGTCAATCCCATCGCGGCGCGATGGCGCATGCCCGTGCTGGCGCTCAGCCCCTTGCGTTGCGTCAACGGAAACACGCAGGCCGCCGCCACGATCTCATCACCGCGCAACACCACGCCGCCGTCGTGCAACGGCGTATTGGGAAAGAAAATCGTCGTCAGCAATTCCGGCGTGGCTTTCGCGCCGATCAGCACGCCGGTCTCGATGACGCCGCGGAACCCGATCTCGCGCTCCACGGCCATCAGCCCGCCGCATCGCTTCTGGGACAGTGACCGGGCCGTCTCGACCAGCACATCAATCATCTGGCCGCGCTGCTTCGGACTCCAAAAGAACTGGCGGCTGCCGACTTCCGCGAGCGCCCGCCGCAATTCCGGCTGAAAGATGACCAGCACCGCGATCGCCAGGAACGCGAGGAAGTGGCTGAGAATCCAATTGATCACATCCAGTTGAAAAATCTGCGTCACACCCACGATGCCGAGCAGGACGATGACGAACCCCGTGAGCACGGCCGCCCCGCGCGTCCCGCGAAACAAGAGGAACGTGTAATAAAAAAACGCCGCCAGCAACGCGATCTCGAAGACCGGTTTCCAATACGCGGCGATGAAATCCAGAATAAGTTCCATTGATTGCTACCGTGCCTGCCGTATCGCTTCCACCATTCGAACCACGTCCAACATTTCGGCCACGTCATGCACGCGCACCACGCGCGCCCCCTGCGCAACCGCCCAGGCGACCGTCGCAGCTGTTCCCCAGAGCCGCGCGTCCGCCCCGCTCGCGTGCCTCGCTCCCGTTGCGGCCAGCACCTTGCCGAGGAACGACTTTCTTGACGTGCCGACCACCACCGGGCAACCGAGCGAACCGAATTCGCCCAGGCGCGCGAGCAATTGCAGGTTGTGTTCCACAGTTTTGCCGAAGCCGATACCCGGGTCAACGGCGATTTGCGATTTTTTCAGCCCCTGCGATACGGCCAAGGCGATCCGCTCGGCCAGAAACGACCGCACTTCGGCAACCACGTCGTCGTATCTCGGACTTTGCTGCATCGTTTGTGGCGCACCCTGCATGTGCATCAACACCACGCCCGCGCCCATGTCGCGCACCACGTCAACCATCCGCGGGTCGAACCGCAGCGCGCTGATGTCGTTCACGATCCGCGCGCCCGCCGCCAGCGCCTGCTCGGCGACAACGGATTTCGTCGTATCCACTGAGACAACCAAATCCCGCAAGCGTTCGACCACCGGCAACACCCGCCGCAATTCCTCCTCCGCACTCACCGGCGTCGCGCCGGGCCGCGTGCTCTCTCCGCCAATATCGATGATATCGGCGCCCGCCCGCGCCATTTCACGCGCATGCTGGACCGCCGTATTCACGTCCAGAAAATTCCCGCCGTCCGAAAATGAATCGGGCGTCACGTTGAGCACACCCATGATCAGCGTGCGCGTCGTGTCCCATCCAAAGATCGCAGCCACTCGTGCACTGTACGCTGTCCTGTTCCGGAAACAATCGCAGAAACGGGCACTCGCCGCAGGCGGTGGATCCTTCTATGACTGCTGCTCCGGGGTTTGATCCGTGCTCTTGTCCTTCAGCAGATTATCGAGATTCTCAAATGGGTTGGCAATGGAAGAGCCTTTCGGCTTCTCGACCGGCGCCGCTCCGTCAACATAGCCCGTCAGCTTGTATTTCTCGTGCTCGTGGTCGTGGCAGTAGATGCACAGCAGTTCCCAATTGCTGCCGTCGGGCGGATTGTTCTCGTGGTTGTGGTCCTTGTGATGCACTGTCAACTCTTTCAGCCTCTTGCCGGAAAACTCGCGTCCGCAACTGGCGCAGACATGCGGGAATAGCGCGAGCGCCCGCTCCCGATACCCCGTCAGCCGAATCTCCGCGTCCCGTCGAAGCCGCGCGAGGATCTGCGCCTGCGTTTCCGTGTCTGGTGGTGACTTTTTTGGCTTCATAAGAAAGAGAATCTGGACCACCCTGACTTAACCAGGAATCCACCAACCCGAATTTCCCGCCGCAGCACGTCATGAACATCATCGACCCACGTGCCCTGCCCGGACCGCCGAAGAAGGGAATCGGGTTTCAGGTGAAAGAAGTCAAGCGGCGGCATCGAATTCGCGCCGGAGTCTTAGCCGAACGTGTCAGCGCGGCGTCCCTGAGTGTCCCCCTCCTATTGTTGTGCCAAGCGCCTGTCTCATGTTTTAGTACGCACCTCGTTGCCAATAGGCAAAGGCAACGCGCCGCAAAACCTTTGGCGCGTTCAGATAATGAGCTGCGAGGTTGGCCGCGTCAATCTGGATTCCGGAGGCTTCGGTGCGAGTCGTTCCGGTCTCGAAAATCAGGACAACGCCTAAGAGCGTGTTTGAAAAAGTGATTTTGAGCTTCCGGTACTGCACGGAATTTGGTTTGGGCTTGGGATGCAAACTCCCAAGTGTTACCCGACTGATTTGACCGAAACGCAATGGCAACAGAT
>Ga0182014_10005810_pt1 | contig 13575 bp, 9 predicted proteins | sample 612S2DmetaG_FD_120489 | JGI IMG/M metagenome (GOLD analysis project Ga0182014, IMG submission 120489) | Permafrost microbial communities from Stordalen Mire, Sweden - 612S2D metaG | ecosystem: Environmental > Terrestrial > Soil > Wetlands > Permafrost | place: Sweden: Stordalen | collected... | reverse complement strand
CTTAAGCGTGCGCCCTGCCCCGCTGCCAACGATGACATTGCTCTGCGCGCTACTGGCTTTGCCGGGCTGCGCTTTGTTCACGGATGCGCCGCATTACCGCGGCATCGCCGTGTCGCAGCATGATCTGAACGAGCTAACGCCCGGTCTTTCAACCCAGACCGACGCGCAGGCGCTGCTGGGACCGCCGACTTTCGTGGAACAGTTCGACAATAATAACTGGGACTATGTGAGCCAGGTCACGAAAATCCGTATCGGCAATACCGAGGGCGTGAAGCAGCAGCACGTTGTGGTGCTGACGTTTGATAATAACGGCACCTTGCAGAGCGTGACGCAGAAGGACCTGAAGGACAGGGTGCATGTGGCGATGGACGATGCGGAAACGCCGGTGCCGGGCGGCAAGCCAGGGTTCTTCAAGCAGTTGATCGGCGGCGTGGGCAGCTACAATCCGCTGGGCACCGCATCCGATACCAGCGCCGCCAGTAGCAGCGCCAGTGGGCTTGGCGGCCCAAGCAGCGGCGGTACTACTGGCGGCTTCTAGCCCATGAAACGGCGGGACCTGCTCAGCGGCCTCTCGCTCGCTACTGTTTCCCTCGCTACCGCGCGGGCGCAATCCGTGCTTGGCGTATCATCCGTGCCGATTCCTCCTGCCCCGCCGGCACCGAACCCGCAGGCGGCCAAGGTGGACGATACCGTGAGCAGCGGGTTCAAACGAATTGTAATTGCCCGCTGGGGCGATGGCGTGCTGCCGGAAGCGCCGGCGTTTGATCCGCATCCGCTGACTGGGGCGCAGGCCGATACGCAATTTCCCTATGACGCCGTGATTGCCGCACTGGTGACACCGCCGCCAGCGCAGGATGGCATTGCCCGGCTTGTGCTGGTGGTGGCTAACCCGGCGGCCCCAGCGCGCATGGTGTTTCCGGGCGGCGTTGACGACCCGGATACGGCTGGGCGGTTGCAGGGCGTGACCGTGATGAACCTGCAATATATGGCCGGGCGCTGGGTGACGGTGGATGGCGGGTATCAGTCGCGCCGCCTCTCGGATGGGACGCTGTGCGAGATAACCGGGCCGGTGGCGGCGGCTATCGGGGAGACGGTGCAGGGCTTGCTGGCACCGCAGGCGGGATGCGCCACGCCGTGGGGGAATGTGCTGCTGGCCGAAGGCGATGCCGCGCCGTGGCTCAAACGCCTGGCCGGGGTGGGGTATGGCTATGCCGACCCAGCGCAGGCGCCGCGGTTTGGCTGGGTGGCGGAGTTGAATGCGCTCGACCCTGGGGCAATTCCGGTGAAACGCACGGCGCTGGGGCGGTTTGCGCGGGCTGGCATTGCCGCGACGGCGACGCCGGACGGGCGGGCAGTGATTTTCATGAGCCAGGACGGCCCGAGCGGGTTTTTGTTCCGCTTTATTGCCGCGACCGCCGCGACCGATGGTACAGCGCTGGATTCGGGCACGCTCGCGGTGGCCCAGCTTAATGACAGCGGTGTTAGCTGGGTTGATCTGGACGGGGATATTCCCTCGCTGGTGGGGGCGGTGGATGCCGCCGCAAATGCCGGGGGCTCGGCCTTTGACGCGCCGGGCGGGATTGCGATCAGCGGCGATAAAAGTGCCCTTTACCTTGCCTGCGCGGGCAATGCGGCGCGCACCGTGCCCGACGCACTGAACCCGCGGGCCGGAGATGATAACGGGCATATTGTGATGCTGGCACCGCCTGGCGGAGATGTGACGGCGAAGAACTTTGCCGGAGAAGTGGTGCTTGCCGCCGGCAACCCGGACAGCGCCGCGGGGACGCTATATGCGGCGGGCACCAGTTGCTGGTTGCGGCGGCCGCGCACGCTGGATTTGGACCAGGCCGGGCGTTTATGGATCGGCACCGACCAGGGGGGCGATACCACGACGACGGCTGACGGGCTGTTTGTGATGGAGACGGCCAGCCCGTACATGCTCACCACCGCTTACCTGGCGCCGGTGGGTGCCGCGATGGGTGGGGCAGCTTTTGATGGTGCGACGAAGACCGTATTTGCGCCGGTGCGCCACCCGGGGGCGACGCCGGGCGCTAGTTTCGATGCCCCGGCGACGCGCTGGCCGACTTTGCGGCCAGATATGCCGCCGCAGACCACTGTTATTGGGCTGGTGCGACTTTAAGTTTTAGCGCGTTGTAGGCGTCGCGCTGCGCAGGGCTGAGCGGGACGGAGCGGTGGGCTTGGGAGTCGACCTGGACCATGACGGCTTCGGCGGTGGCGACGCAGCGGCCTTGCTGGAACAGAGCCTGCGTTACGGTGAGTGAGCTGTTGCCGACGGATTTCACCGCCGTGCCGATTTCCACGGTGCCGGGCCAGCGGATTTCAGCCAAGTAGTCGATGGTGATGCGGGCAAGGACGAAGTCGTACCCTGGTTCGGTAAGCGGGCGGTCTCCGGCTTCCAGCACCGCGATGCGCCCGGTTTCAAACAAAGTGGTGAATACGGCGTTGTTGACGTGGCCCTGGCGGTCGGTGTCGCCGTAGCGGAGCTTGTCGTAGGTCTGGGAGGGGAAATCCGTCAGCTGTGGGTGGGCTTGCATGGTGGTTCAGTCTTTCTCGGGGATCATTTTGCCGGGGTTGAACAGGTTTTGCGGGTCGAGCGCGGTTTTGATGGCGCGCATGAGGTCCAGTTCGACGGCGGATTTGTGGGTGCGCATGCCAGGCAGGCGGAACTGGCCGATGCCGTGTTCGGCGGAGAAACTGCCGCTCCGGGCGGTGGCGATGGCTTCGACTTCGGCGGTGATGGCAGCTTTGCGGCCGGCCAGGGCGGCGAGGGTTTGGCCCGCCGGGGGGCGGATGTTGATGTGCAGGTTGCCGTCGCCGAGATGGCCGAAGACGTTGAGGCGGCAGTCCGGGTATTTTGCGGCCACCAGGGATTCGATGGCGGCGACGGTTGCGGGGATGGTGGCGAGCGGCACGGCGATGTCGTGTTTGATGGCGCCGCCTTCGCGCAGCTCGCCCTCGGAGACGGCTTCGCGCATGGCGATGAAGTTTTGCGCCTGGGCGGTGGATTGGGCGATGACCGCGCCGGTGGCGAGTTCCGATTCCAGGGCCTGCGCCAGCAGGGGCTCCAGCGTGGCGGCCGGGGCGGCGGTGGCGTCGAGGGCGGAGATTTCAAGCAACATATAGGCGGGCGCGGTGAAGGGTAAGCGTCCGCCGGGGGTGTGGGCGGCGCCGAGTTGCATCGCCGGGCCGTCGATGAATTCGCATAACGTGAGCGCGGGGCCTGCCTGGGCGCGCAATGCCTGGAAGAGTTGCAGCGCGGCGGCCACGTTGGCGACTCCGACCAGGGCCGCCGTGCGGGCGCTGACCGCCGGGTGCAGGCGCAGGGTGGCGGCGGTGATGATGCCGAGTGTGCCCTCGGCGCCGATGAAGAGTTGCTTGAGGTCGAGGCCGGTGTTGTCCTTGCGCAGGGATTTCAGGCCGTCCCAGATACGGCCGTCGGCCAGCACGACTTCCAGCCCCAGCACCTGGGCGCGCATGGAGCCGTAGCTGAGGACCTGCATACCGCCGGCGTTGGTGGAAATGATGCCGCCGGTCTGGGCCGAGCCTTCGGCGCCGAAACTGACCGGGAAGAGTCTGTTTTGCGCCGCCGCCGCCTCCTGCACGGCTTGCAGGGTGACGCCGGCTTCGACGGTGATGGTGTCGCCGACCGGGTCCAGCACGCGGATGCGGTTCATCCGGCGCAGATTGAGGACGACCTGATTGCCGCCGGGTGCTGGGACGGCGCCAGCAACCAAGCCGGTATTGCCGCCCTGGGGTACGATGCCGGCCCCTACCCCGGCGCAGAGTTTGACGATTGCCGCGATCTGCGCAGTGGATTGGGGCAACACCACGCACAGCGCCTCGTGGCTGGACAGGCCGCGCCAGTCGGTCTCAAAGGCCGCGCGGTCCTCGGGCGCGGTGAGGACTGCGTTGTCCCCTACCAGTTCCCGCAGGGCGGCGAGCAGTGCCATCAGGCCGGTTTGGCAGCCTTCCCCAATTTATGCGCCAGGGCTTCCTCCGCGGTGCCGACGCCGCCGTTTGCGGCGGACCAGGCCATGGGGTTTTCGAGGAATTTGCGCACGCCGGAGAGGGCCGAGTCGGAGAAATAGGGTTGGTTTTTGGCGGCTTCCAGCACGTCCCACCAGGTACAGAGGTGGTGCAGGGAAATATCCATGCTGGCGAGGGTCTCGAAGCTGCCGGGGAAGACGCCGTAGAAGAAGACCACGAAGGCGTGGTTGCAGATGGCGCCGGCGTCGCGCAGGGCTTTGGCGAACTGGATTTTGCTCCCGCCGTCGGTGGTGAGGTCTTCCACCAGGAGGGTGCTCATGCCCTCGGGGACATCGCCCTCGATGAGAGAATTGCGGCCGAACCCTTTGGGTTGCTTACGAATATAGGCCATCGGCGTGCCCATGCGCTCGGCGATCCAGGCGGCGAAGGGGATGCCTGCTGTCTCGCCGCCGGCGACGGCCTGGATGGCCTCGTAGCCGATGTGGCGGCTGATTTTTTCCACCGCCAGATCGCAGATTTTGGCGCGGGCGCGAGGGAAGAAGATGATTTTGCGGCAGTCGATGTAGACCGGGGATTTCCAGCCGGAGGTGAGCGTGTAGGGCTCCTCCGGGCGGAAGTTCACCGCCTTGATTTCCAGCAGCAGCTTGGCCGTGGTCAGCGCGGCGTCCCTGTCCCAGTCGCTCGCCCAGTCGATTTTCGCTGCAATCCGGCCGCTCATGTCTTGCTCTCCTCAGAAGTCCGGTTTTTCCTATCCCGAGTTGCGCAACCCGTCCATGCGGAGGGCTGGCCATACGATAGGCTTGCCTCCCCGGCCCGGAATGATATGGAAGTTGCGAGGATATAAGGAGCGTTGCGCATGGCGAAAATCAAGGTAAAGACCCCGGTTGTGGAGATGGACGGCGATGAGATGACCCGGATCATCTGGGGGTTCATCAAAGAGAAGCTGATCCTGCCGTATCTGGACATTGACCTGAAGTATTATGACCTGGGTATTGAGTACCGTGACCAGACCGACGACCAGGTGACCCTGGATGCGGCGTATGCGACCAAAAAATACGGCGTGGGCGTGAAATGCGCGACCATTACCCCCGATGAGGCGCGGGTTGTTGAATTCTCCTTAAAGAAGATGTGGCGCAGCCCAAACGGGACCATCCGCAACGTGCTGGATGGGACCATTTTCCGTGAGCCGATTATCTGCAAGAACGTGCCGCGTCTGGTGCCGCATTGGTCGGAGCCCATTGTGATCGGGCGCCACGCGTATGGTGACATTTACCGCGCCGTGGAGATGAAAATCCCCGGTGCCGGCAAGGTGGAACTGAAATACACCCCGGCGGACGGCGGTGAGCCGGTGACGCTGGATGTGCATGACTTCAAAGGTGCCGGTGTGACCATGGGCATGCACAATACCCTGGCCTCGATCGAGGGTTTTGCCCGCGCCAGCTTCAATTACGGCTTGGCCCGCAAGTACCCGGTGTATCTCTCGACCAAGAATACGATTTTGAAGGCCTATGACGGCACCTTCAAGGATGCGTTCGAGGCGATTTTTAATGCCGAGTTCAAGGCGAAATACGATGCCGCCGGACTGACCTATGAACACCGGCTGATCGACGACATGGTTGCCTGCGCCCTGAAGTGGAGCGGCGGGTATCTGTGGGCCTGCAAGAACTACGATGGCGACGTGCAGTCGGACATCGTGGCGCAGGGCTTTGGCTCGCTCGGGCTGATGACCTCCGTGCTGCTGAGCCCGGATGGGCAGACCGTGGAGTCCGAAGCGGCGCACGGCACGGTGACGCGCCATTTCCGTGACCACCAGAAGGGCAAGCAGACCTCGACTAACCCGATTGCCAGCATTTTTGCCTGGACACGCGGGTTGATCTACCGCGGCCAGTTTGATGGTACGCCTGATGTGGTGGCATTTGCCGAGACGCTGGAGAAGGTGTGTGTGCAGACCGTGGAGTCGGGCTTCATGACCAAGGATCTGGCGATTTTGATCGACAAGAACGCGCCGTGGTTGAACACCCAGGACTTTTTGGACAAGCTGGATAGCAATTTGAAGATTGCGATGAAGTAAGCTGTGGGCAGAACGGTTTCCCCATGGACCGCGCCATCACGGCGCGGTCCATGGAGAAGCCGCCAACGTATCGTGGTTGTTTCGTGACTTTCATAAATAACTAAACGCAAATGCGAAGAAAGCTAGATATGTCCCGTATTGTTTATGGCATTTTGTGCCACAACTCAGCTGAGTATGTTCAAGAACAATACAAGTTGATGTACGCCCCGGACACACAATTCATTTATCATGCCGATGAGAAGTCTCCCGCGAACTTAAAGGACTATCTCAATCAATTAGCGCTTCGGAACCCGAATGTGTCCGTAGTTTCGTCCATATTATGTAGTTGGGCAGGTTTTAGCCTGACAAAAGTTATGTTGCAAATCATTGAAGCTGCGACTGAACTAGAGGATTGGGACCATCTTATTTTTCTAAGCGAACAGCATTTGCCGTTGCAGAGCCACGAATACATCTCTGATGCGGTGAAGTTGAACCATAATTACCTCGAAGCCCATCCCTATCGAACTTTTTGGGAACAAGGGAAAATTGACATCCATAATCGCTCCGCGCAACTCTATCGTGAACTACCCGGCGTCGGTGCGTTCGGCACAATATCAAACGATCCTGGCGACGTATTTTTTGACCGTCTCCGGCATGGTAGCCAATGGATGACGCTTTGTCGTGCTACGTGCCTTCAACTGGTCGCGGCTGAGGGCAAGTACGATTTGAAGTTTTTTGAAAATTCCATTCTGTCCGATGAAAATGCCATCCAGAGCTGGGCGACCCAGTTAAAAAACGATTCCGTAACAAATATCAATCAAATTGTGACCTTTGTCGCCGATCCGTCGCGAGGTGGATCCAAGGATATGACTTTTGATGAAGACCTGTTCTTTGTAGCGCGCGATACGGGCCGTCTTTTCATCCGCAAGCGCATGGCAACCATCCCGCCACGGATGACCGCGTACTTTGACCAGATTTTTCCTATCTCGCAACGGCCGCCGAGCATTGCTCTACGTACACCGCCGCCGGCCTTCAACCAGCCCCTGGCGGCGCAGAGCCTCGTCAGGTGCATGAACGAGCAGACCGCCGCAATGAACTGCGAACTAGTTCCCATGCGTCGCAATGCGAACACACCGAACTTGTTTTGCAAAATACACCATGCGGATATCAAACCGCCGTTCAACATTTATATTGTTTCACAGGATTTGTTTCACTTTAAAGTGCTCACAGTTTTGAACGAACCATTCAAAGGCTTTGGGGATATGACGGTGGGAGGTTATCGGGCCAGCGTGGTCCGGGCACGGCTGAATGAAATTTCTTTCCATCGGGAAATTCACCTTGCGCCAGACTATGATTTTGGGTTCTATACCATGAAGGAATTATCGGACCTGACCGGCCTTATTGACCTGATTAAACTGCATGTGTCACGCACTGCGGCGCTCACCGTAATTTAAGTCACCGATGCGCCGAAAGGCATGGAGCTTTATAAACTCTAAGGAACTGGAAAAGCCAAATGCACCTATTCCGCCAACCATTCCTCGGGTTCTCGGTAGCGATAGCTGTTTTGTTTGTCGTTATTCCCCAGGCCAAAACCCGGGCGAGCCCCAGCAGCCTATCTGCACCGGTTGTCGGCGGGGAGGATATGATCCCCGAACCCAACCTGCCGATACCACGCCTAAAATTTGGGACAGAGACAGTTGGTCCCAACGGGCCTGAAACTTCTCCTATTTTTCCTGATATTCCCGGCCCGGTGTCGCAGTGGACAATCGGCCAATGGCACCAGACGCAGATTGTTGAACCAAATTTGATGCAGCGCAATGATCCTAGCACCAAGGACCCCATATTGGGAATTGCCGAGTATAGCTTCGATTCATCGGACGGTGATTCACATTTTTGGATATATCGTGACAGTCAACTAAATCGGTATGTATATGAATTATACGAACATAATGGAGTAATGGTCCCGGATGGGGGCGCCAATCTTTTGCTTGGCACGAAGTTCCTCCCCGGAGAAGAGCAGTTAAGCGGAACCGTCTACTACCAAATTTCGGCAAAGATATCGAAAGCCTCGATCTCATTCGATAACGACGAGGCACAGACAAATGGCGCCGTGAAAGCGCAAGTTCTCTCCGGTTTCATCATGCAAGATATCGATGCCGAGACCGGGCGCGTGTACACCATTTTTATGCAAATTCCCATGGCAACCTCTGGCTCCGGAATTGACAGTTACCAATCCTGTCAGGTCGGCAAAAAAGGTAATTTCGTGTTTGTAATAAATCAACTGCTTCCTGGGGAAAGTATGCTGCCTTTCGCCGTTGATAGCGGACCTTTACATGACTTTCGGTACAGTCTTACGGATCACCTCCAGTTTATTCTTGGTCAGACATACAACTGTAAACAACCTGACGGGACAAGAGCGCCCTTCAGTTTCTCCGGAGACCTCAGCAACATGGCCAATTGGAAAATAAAGTCGATGTATGTCGGACTCGAGACCCAAAATACCGATCACAGGAGAGCCTCAATAAATCTTCTCCCACAAGGAGACGTCGAAATAGGCCTGCAAGTTGCAGGCATCGATATATGGCGTCAACCATAATGACTGGTGCTGGTCGGGTTACACAGAGTTTCTCATATGATATAGACGCGGTGTCTGGATGCCTCGTTCTTGTCTGTACCTGTCATAGGTATTCATACAAAGAGTTCTTAGTAAAAAATTACGTTGACGCAAAGTGCAGTGATTTGATCGTGTCCACTTTTTGAAACTCTGTTATACGCTCAGAAAATCACACGATTCATGCACAGTATGCGATACCTCAGTCTAAGCAAGAGATAATATGACCTCCCTTCCATACGCCGTTCAACATGTACTTCACCACTATCCAAAACTTGATCCATTACGGATAGAAAGGGAGTTACGCTATTCGACCTTTGTAAGCCTGGAACGTCGTTATATGTATTACGAGGTGCCCAAGGCGGCGTGTAGCACGATGAAAACTCTGCTACAAAAAATTGAAGGACTGCCACCGATTCAACCCTTTACTGGACTGAACCGCGAAGTACGCCGCGACATGTTTATTCATGAGCGGGGCTTATTTAAAATGGCATCTTTATTGGACTTTGATTCCAAAGTTCAAGAAATGATCCTCAATTCACCAGAGATATTCAGGTTTACCATAGTGCGCAACCCATATACGCGCCTCTCATCGGCGTGGCGGGATAAGGTACGGCTATGCGCGCCTGGTTACGAATATTTCTATGCGGCCACAGGCCGACCTTTGCCGACGGGTAGTGATCCAGATTCTCTGCTACCATTCGAAGAATTTTTGTCTTTTATCTCAACAGAAGATCTTGATCTCTGCAACAATCATTGGCGACGTCAAACATCACATACGTTGCTTGCTGCGATGAACTTCTCGCACATTGGGAAACTTGAACAGCTTAACGCTACATTAACAGAATTTTTTACTCAAATCGGTGTCGACCGTAGCGAGGCGCCACACGCAATCAACGAGGCAGGCGGCTGGGCCAATTTTAATGTTTCCACAGCATCGATTATCTACGATCTTTATAAACAGGATTTTGACGCATTCGGGTACGATCCAGACAGTTGGATCGAGCTCACACGGCCTGAACCACAATTTGTCCCGGTCACGAGATACATCGATGAAGTTGTTGAGCGTAATATTACAATTGGGCATCTTTATGAAATAAAGCAGACTCTGAATGATAAAGCCATGAAGTATAGTAATGAAGTTACCGAGCGCAATCTTACGATTGGGCATCTTTATGAAAAAATAAAGCAGACGCTGAATGATAAATGGGAGGTCAAGAATTATGATTGTTTAAACAGCTATAAAAACAAATCATTTGATGAAATTTTTGACTCCTATATCCAGCCTATTGATGGTTGGTCTACCAAGTCGGAGATTTCGACTCTTTATGAACTTAGCTCTTCTGTCAGTGAGGGGTGCATCATTGAAATTGGGAGCTACCGAGGCCGATCTACAGCTGCCCTCGCCCTAGGATCGTTGGCAGGGTCTGAAGTGCCTGTCTTCGCTATCGATCCGCATGACTTCTTTTTAGGTAAAAATGGCGGCCGGTTTGGACCTATCGATCGAGGTCTTTTCATGCGCAATATGCTTGAGCTTGGTTTATTTCACATTGTCCGGCTAATCAATCTGGGTTCGGATTCGTTAAACGACCGTTGGCCCGTACCTGTCTCGTTGTTATGGATGGATGGAGACCACCGGTACGAAGCCATTTCTCACAATTTTACTCATTGGAAGCCATCACTGGGCGATGGGGCTATTGTGGTTCTTAACAACGCCCACGATCAAAACGAAGGTGCCGGAAAACTCGCCGCGGAGATTGGAGCAAATACTGAATTCCACCGCATCGGGGTTACCGGTAACATGGTGATTTTCAAGTATGCGTGCGCCAAATTAGATACATCCGCGTGACGTACTCTATGATAGGGTGGTTAGATTGTCCTCAGAATCATCGGCCGAGATAATTCCTCGCCGCGCTGTCTCAATCAGAGCCTCCACCTTTGCTGTCTCGGCGCCCGCTACTGGCAAGGCAGCTTGATACGCTTCGAGCGCATCTTCCAGCCGTCCTGCCCGGGATAAAAGCTGTGCCAAATTAAATAATGATAAAAATTTCTCGCCTTTTTCCACTGCATGCTGCTCCGAAAGGATAGCCTCTTCCAGCCGCCCCATGCCTTCAAGCGCCCTTGCTTTCACATGCAGATATACCGGAGGAAAATATCCAAAACTCATTGCTAAGCTGATGGCGCGCTCTGCTGCCACAAAATCCCGTTTTGCCAGCAGACATCGGGCTTTGTAGAAATAGGCACGGTGATTAAGCGGCGCCGCAATGGCGGCTCTTTGGGCGTAGTACAACGCTTCGTCAATCCGGCCCGCATCCAACAAGGCGATCGAAGCCTCGAGTTGCCAATTCGCGGCCGGTTTCGCGGAACCCGCGATCTCGATAAAAGCTTCAGCCGCGGTTTGGGCATCAAATCTGTGCGTTGCGCGTTGCGCCAGTGTCGCCTGAAAAATAGCCTCGAGGTTGCGCGGCGCACGGGCCAGCGCACCGATCGCCATATCTTCCGCCTTGGCAAACATACCTCTGGCCATGTACCAGCGCGAGAGCTCCAACGGGTACTCCTGATTTTGTGGATTCGCGCCAATCGCCGCCAGTAATTGCGCCTCGCTGAAGCGGTTATCCGGCATCAGGTTATAGTCGTCATGGGCACTACCCAGAATTTCCACCGTGGCATGCTGATACGGTGCGTCAATAAGCCCTTCCTCCGCCAGCATTTTCGACCATTCGCCAGGATGACCCAGGCTAGACCCATCGTTCTTGAAGACCCGGGCACGGCCGTTGGCTGTTTGAAATTCCTCTCCCTTGTTCTGAATATATAGAAACCGCACATCCGCGCCAGGAAACCGAGTTAGCACCACCTCTTCCAATTGTTGGGCCTGTTGAGGCGTCAGGCCCTTGCCTTGCCTGACCAAAGTCACTGGCTTGGTGCGCAGGTAATTCCGGAACCGTTCCGCAAGATACCCAAATTTTTTGATGAATGACTCATAGAACAGCAAAAAGTCAGGCTGTACATTGCCCGCGAATAGGGGAAACTGGTGATAAAAATGTACGCCCGTCACTTGATCCTTAACATAATGTGGGGCCTGATCCGTCGCTAGAATTAAATGGTCAGGATGGAACACATCAAAGTCAGCCTCGATAATCTTGATTACCCCCTCAAGTGGCGTCGAAAGCCAGTCAAAAAAATGCGCGACATTCTCTTGCCCATGCATCCGCAACTGGAATGCCACATCGCATCGAAAGCCAAGACCAATCAGGTGTCTCATGATGCCCTCATTACTAAAAACTCTACCGATACCCTGGCGGGCGTCAAGAAAAAAGCTCCGGCGGCCAGCCGCCGGATAACCGGAAACGCCCCGCCCATTCAGCGTAAATCCGGGGGCGTTGCCTCGGCCTTGAGCAAGGCGATGGCATCGGCCAAGGGGAGAATTTCCTGTGCCGCGCCGCCCAAGCGGCGGATGGCGACGGTGCGCTCCTCGGCCTCCTTGCGGCCGACCACCAGGATGTTGGGGACGTGATGCAGGGAATGGTCGCGGATTTTGGCGTTGATTTTCTGGTTGGAGACGTCGGTTTCCACGGCGAGACCGGCTGCGCGCAGGGCGGCGGCGACTTCCTCCGCGTAGGGGTCGGCATCCGAGACGATGGTGGCGACCACGGCTTGCGTGGGGGCCAGCCAGAGCGGGAAGCGGCCGGCATAGTTTTCGATGAGGATGCCGATGAAACGCTCGAAGCTGCCGATGATGGCGCGGTGGAGCATGACGGGGCGCGCGCGGGTGGATTCGGCAGTGACGTATTCAGCGTCCAGGCGCTCGGGTAGCACGAAGTCGACCTGGATGGTGCCGCATTGCCAGTCGCGGCCGATGGCGTCGCGCAGGACGAACTCAAGTTTCGGGCCGTAGAAGGCGCCCTCCCCCGGGTTGAGCACGTAGTTGACGCCGGCGGCATCGCATGCGGTTTTCAGCGCGGCTTCGGCGCGGTCCCATACGTCGTCGGCGCCGGCGCGCTCTTCCGGGCGGTCGGAGAATTTGACGGCGAAGCTGTCGAAGCCGAAATCCTTGTAGACGGATTCTAAGAGTTCCACGAATTTGACGGTTTCGTCCGCGATCTGGTCCTCGGTGCAGAAGATGTGTGCGTCGTCCTGCGTGAAGGCGCGCACGCGCATGATGCCGTGCAGCGCGCCGGAGGGCTCGTAGCGGTGGCAGGCGCCGAATTCGGCCATGCGCAGCGGGAGCTGGCGGTAGGAGCGCAGGCCCTGCTTGAAGATTTGCACATGGCAGGGGCAGTTCATCGGCTTGAGGGCCAAAGTGGACGCCTCGTCCACGACCTCGGCGATGAACATGTGCTTGCGGTATTTGTCCCAGTGGCCGGATTTCTCCCACAGCTTGCGGTCGACGAGCTGCGGTGTGCGCACTTCCTCGTAGCCAGAATTGTCCAGGCGGCGGCGGATGTAGGATTCGACCGTGCGGTAAAGCTTCCAGCCTTTCTGGTGCCAGAAGATGGAGCCGGTAGCTTCTTCCTGGATGTGGAAAAGGTCCATTTCCTTACCGATGCGGCGGTGGTCGCGGCGCTCGGCTTCTTCCAGTTGCAGCAGGTAGGCGTCCAGCTCCTTTTGGTCGCGCCAGGCGGTGCCGTAGATGCGGCTGAGCATGGGGTTTCTGGAATCACCGCGCCAATAGGCGCCGGCCGTCTTCATCAGCTTGAAGGCGCTGCCGATGTCACCCATGGTGCGCAGGTGCGGGCCGCGGCAGAGGTCGAACCAGTCGCCCTGGTGGTAGATGGTGATGGTCTCGGTGTTGGGCAGGTCGCGGATCAGCTCGGCCTTGAAGCGCTCGCCCTTGGCTTCGAACAGGGCGATGGCGTCCTCGCGCGCGAGCACCTCGCGGGTAAAGGGGGTGTTGGCGGCGATGAGT
>Ga0182014_10005808_pt1 | contig 13576 bp, 17 predicted proteins | sample 612S2DmetaG_FD_120489 | JGI IMG/M metagenome (GOLD analysis project Ga0182014, IMG submission 120489) | Permafrost microbial communities from Stordalen Mire, Sweden - 612S2D metaG | ecosystem: Environmental > Terrestrial > Soil > Wetlands > Permafrost | place: Sweden: Stordalen | collected... | reverse complement strand
GCAACATCCTGATCGGCGACAAGCCGATCAACCAGGCAGGCTTTGTCATTCATTCGGCGATCCATGCCGCGCATCCGGAGGTGATCGCCGCGGCGCATACCCACTCCACCTACGGTAAGGCCTGGTCGTCCCTCGGCCGGCTGCTCGATCCGCTCACGCAGGACGCTTGCGCGTTCAACGAGGACCACGTGCTGTTCGATCCGTTTTCCGGCGTGGTTCTCGATCCCGACGAAGGCATGAAGATCGCGCTGGCGCTGGGGTCGAAAAAGGCTGCGATTTTGCAAAACCACGGGCTCCTGACTGTCGGCCCGACCATCGAGGCGGTCGCCTGATGGTATATCGCCATGGACAACGCGGCGCGGACGCAGCTTCTGGCGGAGGCGGCTGGGCAGCCGAAGCCAATCCCGGACGACATCGCCAGGCTGACGGCGTCCCAGGTCGGGACCCACAGAGGCGGCTATTTCAGCTTTCAGCCGCTGTGGGACTGGATCACGGCGGCGGAGCCGGATTTGTTCGACTAGGCCCCTTAGGGCAGCTCGGGCGGGCCTTGATGTAGCGCAAGGAAATCCGCCCCGGACGTCGGATAAGGGCGGCTGACCAACTGGCTGTTCGATGTTCGATTTCAACCAACCCCTGCTCGTAGCCGGGCTGCTGCTCGGGTTTTCGTCGAGCCTGCATTGTTTCGGCATGTGTTCGGGGATCGCGGCCAGCCTGCATTTTGCCGCCGCCGCCAGGCCCGGCGCATCGCAAAACCATCTGTCGACCGCCGTGCTGATCAATTCGGGGCGGGTGATGGGATATGTGATCGCGGGCGCGCTGGTCGGCGAACTCGGGTCGCAGGTATTCGGCTTCCTCGACCGCTCGGTCATGAACGCGGTGCTGCGATGGGCGGGCGCGTTGTCGCTGGGCTGGATCGGTCTTTCGATGCTGGGCTTTCTGCCGCTACCCGCCTTCTTCTACCGGATCGGCATGGTCGTCAGCGACGGCATCGCTGCGATCTCCGCGACGCTTCGCCTGCCGCCACCGGCGGCGCTGTTCATCAGCGGCACCGTCTGGGGCTTTCTGCCCTGCGCCATGGTCTATGCCACGCTGTTCTACGCGATGCTGTCCGGCTCGTGGCTGGGCGGCGCGATCGTGATGCTGGGCTTCGGCATCGGCACCTTGCCGGCGCTGGTGGCCGCCGGCATGGGCCTTGCCACGCTCCGGCACCGGGCTACTTCGGCAAGGCTGCAAGGGATCGTCGGTGTCGTCATCCTGTTGCTGGGCATCGCCAATGTCACGCTGAGCGGCGCGAGCTTTCCGGAATGGTGCCGGTTCGGCTGAGCGGGCGTTTGGATTTTCCGCGTCATGCGCGGAGGCTCGCGAACCAAATCGATCGGGGCGCGGGGCTCTGAGCGAAATGCTTTCAGCCGCGAACGGACCTGACCCGACAAGGTCATCGGCTCACGACAACTGTTTGAAGGTGCCGTGATACTGATCGAACGCGAGGTCGGGTGGATTGGTGATGTTGGTGACGATGGTATGTCTCCCGTAGTCTTCGATATGCACGACCGTCGTCTTGTCGGATTCTTGCCAGGTCACCAGGAAAATCTGGTCGGTGATCGGCTCGACCTTGATCGTCACGGTCTGCGAACCGACGATTTTTCCATTCGCATCGACATTGTAATAGGTGAGCGAAGTGTCGGACGTGAACTGCAGCTCGACACGGAAGGCAACAAAATCCACGAAATACCTGTGACCGACGGCAGGGAAAGCGCACGTCATCGGCAACCTCCTCTCGTCGAAGACTAGTTCGGGCCGGCAGCTCGCGCCGCAAAGGTGGCCGTCACCATAGTCATTGCATTTTCAAAAATGCAATTTAAGGTAGCGGCAAATCAGCGTGCCGTCAACGAAGACTCAACGTGCCGCGATGGGAGGAGACAGCGATGTCACGGCTCTCGAAAAACTTGCGCAAGCCCGGTCGGATCATCACCACGGCGATAGCCGTTGCCGCCGCGATCGCAGTTCCGACGGCGATGCGGGCGCAGCAAGCCACGCCGCCCTATCTCGCTTCGTTTCCGGGTTTCGCGCCTGCATTGACGGCGGAAATGCCCGGCGACGTCGACATCGCGCTGAAACAGCGGCTGGAACAGACCAGGGATTTTGCCAAGGTGCAGCGCGAATTCGACCTCAACGCCTGGCAGATGTTCCTCGCGCTCAACTGGCCGACGAACGATCAGGGCCAGTCGGCGCCGCGCATTGAAGACGCGGGCTTCGGGCCGCCCCACTGGTCGCTGTGGCACAATTCGAGCGCGATCTTCTAGGACAAGGGCGCGGTGCCCGAAGCCTGCGCCAGGTCGCCGCAACAACGACAATTCGTGCTGACGCGAAACCTCGCAGCGCCGGTCAGCGCCGGACTGCCGGCCTTTCGCGCGGCCGGCGAGGCCAGTGTCGCCTCGCGCACGACGCGCTTCCTCGGCGTCATCTCGGCGGTGGGTGAGCTCAACGCTGCCAACCTCGGCGGCGACATCAAGCAGGCGTTCTCCGGCCCGCTGATCGACCAGAACGGCAACTTCGTGTTCTACGAAATCATGATCGATCCGAACGAGGTCAGCTATCTCTGTGACAACAAGCTCTACAACATCAATGGCCAGGTCGCTTTCTCGGGCAGCGGCGGCAAGGTCGACATGCCGACCGGCCATCCGCAGCAGAACTGGAGCGGTTCCTTCGAATTGAAGCTGGCGTGGAAAGTCATTGCCGGCAAGGACGACCCCAGTCGCTTCTTCACCCAGCAGGCCGAGATCATCGATCAAGGCGATGACGGCAAGCCGGTCAAGAAGACGGTCCAGGTGGGCCTCGTCGGCATGCATATCGGGCACAAGAGCGAGACCTCGCCGCAATGGATCTGGGCGACGTTCGAACAGGTCGACAATCTCGAGGTCGACCAGGTGGCGCATCGCGATCTGCGTCCTTCTTTCTCCGATCCTGGCTGCCCGCTCTGCACCGTCAATGTTCAGCCGCAGCCGGATCCGAGGACGCGGCTTTATCCGCGGACGCCGGTGCAGGCTTCGCGCACCATCCCGATTCCGGCCGACAAGGCGGCACTGAACCGGGAGGCGCAGGCCGTGCTCGCGAAACTGGGATCGGTCTGGCAATATTATCAACTGATCGACACGCAATGGCCGACCGTGCCGTCCTCCAAACCCTCGGCATGGAACAGCGGGCTCAGCCAGGCGGTGAGCAACAAGCCCGGCGGGCAGCCGACGCCGGTCTTCCTGACCAACATCACGATGGAAACCTATTTCCAGTCCGGCAGCCAACCGGCGTGCAATCAGGAGGAGGGCGTTCCGAACAACGTGAATTGTCCGTCGGATTACGCGTCATTGCCTGCGGGCGCCGCCATCAGTGCCTATACGCCCGATCCGCCGATCTGGACCACGCCGCTCAACAACGGTTCACCCGCCAAGCCCGGGATCACGACGCAGATCATGGCGACCGAGAGCTGCATGGGCTGTCATTCCTCCGCGGGGATCGTCACGGCCTATGACCCGCAGACAGGCGGCAAGAAGACGGCGGGCCAGTTGTCGGCGGATTTCTCCTGGCTGTTGTCCAAAAAGGCGCAATACGCCCCGTAGTGGTGCGACGCGCCTTGTCCCGAGGTCGCAATGCAGAGGCCGAGCCGGCCGGAGAACTTCGCGTGAGCCGACGCCATGCGGCCATCCCCTCGTGCCGAGCCTGGACGAAGTGAAGCTGTCCCTCGCACCACCTGAAATCTCATCTAGCGGAGATCATGGCAGGCGATCAGCCTAGGTTGCATAGTCGTTGCGCGACTACTGGATCGGCGGTATCGTCTCCATTCATCTCGACAGGCGAATGGGGAGGAATTTCATGTCCCGTTTGGCAGCGTTTTCATTGGGGGCGCTCGGTGGTCTGTTGCCGATCCTGGTCAGTTTGCTGACGGTTGACCTCGCTCCCATCATTGATGACCACAGCGCATTGACCCTCGGAAACTACCTGGGTTACGGCATCCGGGTCTTCGTCCTGGTCGTGCTGGGCGGCACGATGGCGCTGTTGAACGGCGAGGTGACGCAGCCTTTCTCGATCGTGCAACTCGGAATCGCCGCTCCGGCTCTGGTCACGTCGTTTATAAATGGCGCCTCGCCCAGCGCTCCGACCACTGCGCCGGCTCATGCTTTCTTTTCGGTGGTCTCGAGCGCCAATGCCCAGGAAGCGCGGGCGCCGGGTATTCAGATGGCCGGAACGTTGTTCGACCACATCAGCGCAGGACTTGGCACGAGGTTGGACACGCTCAACAACACCAACAAAGGTATCTCCAAATCGGATGCCGTCCAGTCTCCCGATAAGGCTTCTACCGGAAACAAGTGCGTGACCGCGTATGGCGCGTTCGATGCCGTCGGGAAGGACCAGCCGACCGGCAGTCAATGCACTGTTTCAACGCCGAACGGAACGACTTTCGGCTACATTGCGAAGTGAGATCAATATGGGCTTGTCCTGCGCGGACGAAAGCGGATAGCCCAAACCCCGAACTCCAAACCAGCATTCCAGACGGACCGCTTCACGGAGGCCGGTCGCTATTTTGCTTGCTCTTGTTGACCAACGCAAAATACGTTCGAGTCTGTTAGCGACCAAACCTTCACGGGGAATGCGATGAGAGCGCAAGGTAATGGCTGGAACTGGCTCGCCTGCGCTTCAGACTGGTTTCCGCGGCGCCTGGTCTGGATAGGTTGCCTGATCGCATGTGCAGCCGCCTCGACATGGGCGCAGGCCGACGGACCCACGTTCCAGGCGCTGAATCCGCGGGGTAATCCGCCCGATGTTCGCCTGGTGCCGCTCAGTCCCCGGCTGCAGGATTTAAACGAAAAGACGGTCTTCCTGATCCATGCCTGGCCGCAGAACGTGCAGTCCGGTTTCGAGCCGGTCGTGGAACGCCTGGTTTCGGGACTGAAGGCCAGATATCCGCGAGTCAACATCGTGACGCGTTACAAGGATTCGGCTTACTCCGAGGACGAACCGGAACTGTGGGCGCAGGCGAAGCGTGAGGCGGCCGCCTTCGTCTATGTTGCCGCGGATTCCGCCGCGACGACCATGTGGAGCGTCACCTGGGCGGCCGGTCTGGAAAAAGCGGGCACTCCGGGCGTCGTTCTCCATTTTGCAGCGTTAGCCGAGAATGCCGAGGCAACCCGGACCAAGCTCGGCACTCCGCTTCGGCTGGTTGCCGTGCCGAACCGTTCGGGCCTCGGAGATGGGAAGGCTTCGGACGTCACCGAAGCCGTCGTTGCGGGACTGACGTCACCCCTGTCGGAAACCGAGCGTGCGACGGGTACGCGGCATTCCGAGCCACCGTCCCGGATCGCCGTCACGGGATCGCTCTCCGAGATCCAGGACTTTTTCTATGCCCAGCGGTGGACCGACGGCTTGCCGATCATCCCCCCGACGGAGGAGAACGTCGCGGCGATGTTGAAGGGCACCCACCACGCGCCCGGGGAGATCGTCACGCCGGCCATGGTTCCCGAGGGCTGGCCGGCCACCGTCGAGAAAGTGGCGATCAACGGCGTGATGGCGGGGGCGTTGCCCAATGAGATGCCGGTCCTGCTGGCCGCCGTCGAGGCCTTCGGCTCGGGCCACTTCGCCTCGGGCGTCCGCTCCACCAATTCGTTCTCCTTCATGCAACTCGTCAACGGGCCGATCGCCCGCGAGATCGGCATGAATTCGGGCACCTACGCGCTCGGCCCCGGCAATCGCCCCAATGCGACGATTGGCCGGGCGCTGCGGCTGTTCATCTACAATCTCGGCGGCGGCGAAAATGGCCTCAACCTCATGGGCACGCAGGGCAACGTTGGATCGTATGCATTCTGCTTCGCCGAGAACGAGGCCGCCAGCCCCTGGGAGCCGTTCCAGGTGTCACGGGGTTTTGGGCGGGAACAGAGCACGATCACGCTCTTCGCCGGCGGCTGGAGCCACACCGGCAACATGTTGCACCAGGACCTGCATCGTCTGGCGCGCGACGTCGCTTATTTTCAATGGCCAAGCGGATTGGTCGCGTTGCTGGCGCCCGCAACCGCGGACGCCCTGGCCAAGAGCGGCATGACCAAAGCGCAAGTGGAAGAGGATCTCTGGCGCAACGCGACGCTCACCATGCGAGAATTTCGCAACGATCACTATTATCAGCGCTTCATCATCCCGATCCTGAAGGGCCGGGAGATGAACGGCCTCAGGAACAGATGGCCGGCCTCCTACCTCGATCTTCCCGATGACGCCAGGGTGCAAGTCTACCCGAGGGATGACGTGCATGTCGTCGTGGTCGGCGGCGAGGCGAATGCGATGATGCAGGGCTGGGTGATGTGGGGGGCCACGACGGTCTCGGTCGACAAGTGGCGATGATCTGTCATTCGGCATCGGCACGCTGCCGGCGCTGTTGGCCGCAGGCATGGGCTTGGCGACGCTCCGGCACTGGGCCGCTAAGCCATTGAATTACAAAAGAAAATTCTTGGCTGGGGAACTAGGAGGTTTTTTGTGTAGTGGCTAAGTCTCTGACATCATTGGAAGCGACTGATTCAATTTGTATTTTATAGTCGGGCTGTTACCACTTGGTGTTACGACGACTTTTTGAAAGTGTCCCCCAGTGAGCGCAGCAACCAACGTCGTTAGGCGTGTAGGCAGTCGCAATTACTACGCCCGGTTAGCCATCCCGAAAGACCTTCAGAAGCGCATGGGGAGCCGCGTAGGTAAGCCCAAGCGTGAGCTATGGCAGTCACTCAAGACCACTGATCCTCGCGAAGCCAAGCGGCTTGCGCGGCCCATACTGGAGGGCTGGGAGCGCCAGTTTGATGAACTGCGGTTGCCCCGGCACCTGAGCGAAGCCGAATTGCAGGATGCCGTATGGCGTAGATACCTGGAGCTGATCACTGCCGACGAAAAGTTTCGGCAATCGCGGCCTACGACTGCCGATCTTGACCAGGTATGGGACCACCTGAAGGACGAATTTGCCGATAACAAGCTTGACGCCTTTCGCATTCTGGAAATTGTCAGGGATGAATTTGAGGCGAATGTGCAAGAACGGACCGTGCGCTTTACAAAGCTCAAGGCCGATACCGCGCGGGGCGAGACGGAACTGGTCGCGGACGTGTTGCGCAAGATCATTGATGAACGCCGCCTAGACCTTGAGACGAACAGCGCTGAATACCGCAAGCTCGCCCAAGCCATCCAGCGCGCCGAACTGGAGGCGCTGGCGCGGGGCAGGGAGCGTGACGCGGGAACGTTCTCAGGGGCGTCTACGGACCCGCTGGTTCAGCCGCCCACCATCATCGCGCATCCAAGGGGCGAGACGATCTTGGAGCTTTACGATCGGTTCCGCCGTGAGAGCAGCGACCGGATGTCCGCTGATACATGGGATCAAAATCGGAAGATCGTTGCGCTCTATGATCAGTTCGTCGGTGGTAAGGCTCATGTCTCGGCACTGAACCGCTAAAATATACGCGAGTGGAAAACGAAACTGTTCCAATGGCCCGTCAAGGCAGCGGATGCGACCGCGTTCAAGGGGCTGACCTTTTCGGAGATCATTGAGAAAAACGCGACGGTAGGGAAACCGACCATCCTCCCAAAGACGATCAATCGCTATCTGTCATCGATCGGCAGTTTCGCGGGTTGGTTGCTCGCGAATGACTTTCTCGAAACTAATGTCATGGCCGCGATGTATCTCAACATCGATCGTGACAAGAGGACCCGCATTCCGTTCACGTCGGATCAGCTCAAAACTATTTTCAACTCCCCAATGTTCGACAGTTGCGCTGGCGCGAAGCGCGAACATAAGCGGGGCAGTGTGAAGGTTAGGGACTGGCGCTATTGGATACCGTGGATTGGCCTTTACACTGGCGCGCGCCTTGGCGAGATCGCGCAACTCCTAACCGCTGACGTTCGGATGATCCATGAGACTTGGATTTTCCATGTCACCCGCGAGGGGGCAGGGAGCAAGTCAGTCAAGAATGCAGGCTCAGAGCGCGTGGTGCCGATGCACCGCAAGTTAATCGACCTGGGGTTTCTCGAATACCACGCCAACATGACAGCGCGCGGCCATCAAAACTTGTTTCCAGAAATTGAACCGGATGGCCGGGGATTTATGTCCGGTATGCCATCCGCGTTCTTTAATGACTACTTCCGCGACATTGGGGTGAAGCTCGACAAGAGCGTGAACTTCCACAGTTTCCGGCACGGCATTGCTGATGCCTTCCGCCGCGCTGGATACATGGACGAACAATTCAACATGCTGCTGGGCCATACCAAGGCGACAACGACCGGCCGCTATGGCATATTGCCGGAAGGCATCTTGAGCGAACGTGTAAAGATGATTGAAGCTGTGAAGTTCGATCTATAAAGCAGAGCCGCTACCCTATGAACTGGATCGGATTGTTTGCAGCCATGGCCGCCGCGTCAATCATCTTCGCGATGGTCTCCGATATGGAAATCACCAAGTGTCAAACTGGTTCACTGTCTGCGATGGTGCATTTTTGCAAGCCCGACAAACCGCCTCAGAAGCCTAGCCAATTCGATTGCCGGTTTCATCCTGACGGCTGTTAATGGTTTGCCTACCTGACGATAACGACCGGGCGCTATGGCATATTAAAAGAAGGCATCTTGAGCGAGCGCGTCAAGATGATTGAATCGGTAGCATTTACAAACGTAATCGTTTAGAAGTTGCATGATGGGAGCAGGATGCCTTTATGGCGGCCGGAACATTGCTTGCTGGGCTGGCTGCACTCGCGATCGCTGTATTCAGCGTATTCGGCCGCCGCGCCGTCGATATGTGGGACAAGGGGCGATATAGGGAAGTCGCTAGCTCCGTGTTTTTGGGGCTTCTTCCCGTCGCGTTTTGGATGCTCTGGCTTACAAACGGAGACGCCGCTTTGATGCAGCGAAACCTAATCTTGGGATTGACTGGTGCCGCAATTGGTGCCGCTGGGTTCATCTGGGTCGGTTATGTCAGTCACGGAATAGGAGCAGCTAGAGCACAGGACAAGAATGAAAACCCATCAGCCAAAGATGCGGTAAATATCACCGGAAACAACAACGTCGTCTCTTTGGGCCAAACCGGCGACATTACGGCAGGCACTTATATCAATCAAGCCCCACAGCCGGCGCTCAAGCTTGTCGATCAGCGCGATACAATCAATGCCGATGGGACTCATACGACTACATTTGAGATCGAAGTCGTATCGCAGCTTACACCGGCATTTCTCGCCATTGACGTGTCTGCACAAGGAATCGTTGGCGCTCAAATAACGCCACCGCCCGTTGGGGGCGTATCGACTATGATGCTTAGGAACGTCCGACGGAGTTCGACAAATTATCACGCCGAACTCACGAGCCCTCGCGGGCGCTATGCGATAACGGTGGAGACGGCATTTCAAACACCCGTGAAGCTTGATTATCAATTTTGAGCTTGGCGGGTATCGCCTTACGATCGTGGTCCCAGTTGGCGTTGCTACGTCTAGCCGCACGGGCGATTCGGCGATTTTAGAGACGCCAAGGTGACTAGAAAAGTTGGCGACGTGCCGGATGATTTGAGCGGGTTGTGAGATTCAAAATGTTCGGAATTTCTAATTGGGGACTCGTCATTCGCGCACGCTCTCGCGACTTCGTTTCTAACAGTCGCCATGTTTGGTATTGGCTGTTTGTTTTTTTCGCGGTTGTTTTGGTCTGTCGATATTTTCCACAGGCTGGTTTGCTGCGCCCCGCCAGTCTCTCCGACAGAGCGCGCTGGGCAGGGATGTTCCTTCAAATTGCGGGTGTGTTTTGCGTGATCATTGGCCTTAATGACTCGAAAACGTTTTTTGGCCAGTCGGGTCTTTTTCGTTCAGCGTGGACAATATTCAAGTCGATGCTTCATATTTTCGACCGCCCGGAAGTGCGGCGGGCCGGTGTAAGCATCGTCTTGCCGTCTTTCACTCTGACAGCACGGGTAGGTGTGCCCCAAATAAATCCGACGACGGAAAGCCGACTCTTAGAACTGGAGGCCAAAGTCGGTAACTTAGAGTCCGCGCTTGAGCGGGCTGAGAAAGAAATGAAGTCACACGCCGTTGAATTGGTAAAGGTGGAACGCGAAGAACGCGCTTCTGCAATCGCCGATGTCGGCAATAAATTACAAGCGGTCGTTACAGGCGACATTGCGCTTCAAGCTGCCGGTGCGGCATACCTCGTTGTCGGGATTGTGCTAACATCAATCCCAGACGAATTTGCCAGCCTTTGGAATTGAATTGGAGATTCGCCGTTGTTTGCGAGTAGTATCATTTATCTGAATGAGCTTCTGGCGCCTGTTGGGCTAACCGTCGGTCAAGCGGGTGGATTTCTTGCCGCTATCGTCTCTTCATTGCTTGGGGCAAGATTTGCCTCAGCCGAAAGTAGGCGCCAACATAGACAAAAAGTCAGTGTTGAAAAATTGTCGGCCGCCACGCAAGTCAGCCGCGAGCTTGACTATTTTAGACAGAGGCTTGAAACCAAGATTTCTGCATACAATGATTGGAAATCTTCGAATGGAAATAATGGTCAAGAAAGCCTTACGCTTTCAGACGTTGATCTGAATTCTCCGAGATTAGAAATGGCGACTATTTTGGGTGCATCTGTTGTCGAACAGATTGTGCTTTTAAAGGAAAAGCTCACTCGGGCAAAGGATAGCCTGTCTTCTCTGGCGCGGTATGAGGCAGAGGATGACGTTTCGCGAGAGGCCTTAAGGTGGAGCGCAGCATTAGCCCTTAACGTTGTCGCAGCTATTAATGTGGCACACAAAGCTGCAGGGATCCGACTGCGGGCTAAGTCGAGAATTAATCACGATGAATTGGTGAAATTTGCCGGCTATCGCCTTAACGACGTAGAGTATGCCGCTATCGAGAGGACGACCTAAGCCCGGCCGGGTGTGACGATGGGCGGCTTGGTTTGTGCGAACTGTGAGGCGGGTTCTTGCATGTCGAATATCGAATGGTATGAAGCTCTATTCGGAACACTGTCTGCGATGGCAGCGGCGTTTTCAGCTCACCTTTGGTTCAGAGCATCGAAAGTGAAGGTGCCACCGTTTACGGGCGATAGTTGGGACGGCAAGGGGCCATTTTCCGACGCTCTCAAGTTGCAGTCCGAGGCGAATGCTAAGGCCGCGTTTGCAGCGGCGTTCGCGGCTTTGTTTCAGGTGCTGGCTATAGGATCAAAGGTTTTGGGTCCGTATTTGGGACTGAAATAGATACTAAAAATCGCTCGCACCATTACAGCGCGAGGGGGCATCGGACGCAAGAGGGTTGAGGTTCACAGTTTGTAGTATTGTTCATGCCCGCTGACGTTCGTCCGATAATGATTTTCACGCCACCCTCGACGTAGAGCTTTCGGGCATGCCTTCGAGCTCCTTGGAAGTCGTTAGCGACTTGCCAGTAGTGATCAGGCAGCGCTTCTGTGGCCGGCTATTTCTGCAAATGTGAGTGGGGCTCTGATCCGCCAGCGAGTCGAGCTAGCGCCCCGGACGGCGTCATTCGAACAAGGATCGCTCACAAGCGTGCTATAATGCCGACCAGTCCATTCGTATCGAGAGCCCGCAATGACGACTAAACGTAAATATCAGCGTCTCGCCCCTTCCATTTGGGCGCAGATCTGCGCCGAGTGGGAGATCGGCGATGTCACGCTTCCCGAGCTCTCTGACCGCTTCGGCGTGAACACTCGAACGCTTCAGGCGCATTTCGCCAAGCACGCGGTGGTAAAGGGGTCAAAAGCGGCAGAACTGGCTTCAGCGGTCAAGGAGGAGCTGTTCAAGCTGGAGCTGGATGGAAAGGACGACCTCACCCAGAGGGCCAAAGAGACCCGTGAGACGGCCTACAGGAACGCGGTGACGGTGGAGACCCTGATCATGGCGCAGCTTGAGCTGGCCCAGAAAGACCCCTCACAGGCATTCAAGGCAGCCGGCGCCGTCAAACTGTTGTCGCTCGCAGCAGCGGGTCTTGAGCGCCTGCACAATTTGAAATGGACGCCTAGGCATGAACAAGGATTCGATCATATCGGATGAACTGCCCAAGCTCATTTTCCAGGATCTCACCGACCAAGAGATCAAGGAGATCCAGGAAGGCCATGACGAGGATGACCTGAACGATCCGGCCCCAACGGAGCCAGAGCCCGCTGTCGAGGCCGTTCAAGAGCATGATCCCTGGGACGACGAAGATGACGATGTGATCACGGAAGGCGAGGGGGACCTGGTGATGAAACCCGAGCCGCTTACGACCGCAGACGGATGTCGCTATGTTCGGGACGCCGTAATCGTGCCGACAAGTCGCGTGCTGTCATGACCCTATCGAGCGAGTTCGCCCAGCTCGTGTTATTGGGGCTCCTGGTGGCAGCGTTCGGCGGCCTATGGCTACGTCGGACTGTGGAATTGGCAAGGCTGCGGGTGGTCGCACCGCACGCTTGAACTACCCCGTAATTGCGCCCCCGGATCATCCCGCGTGCAATATGTCGAAGTCCTAGATGCTGTAATGGCCCCCGGCCCGAGCCTCTGGCAACGGACGGTGGCTGTCCCCCATATGATGACTAAACGGGGTCCTGGTTGGTTCAGGCCCCAGGCATCAAATGATGGAGAACAGCCATGGAGCATTATGCCGGAATTGACGTGTCTTTGGAACTGTCGAGCGTTTGCGTGGTCGATGCCAAGGGCAAGATCGTCAAGGAAGCGAAGATCAGCAGCGATCCGGTCGCCCTGGTCACGTTTTTTCGAGGGCTCGGTATTGCGGTCGAGCGCATTGGGCTTGAGGCCGGGCCGCTGTCGCAGTGGTTACATGCTGGGTTGACGCAAGCTAGTTTCGAGGTGGTGCTTTTGGAGACACGGCACGTGAAGGCCGCACTGTCAGCGATGACGGTGAAGACCGATCGCAAGGATGCTCGCGGCATCGCCCAATTGATCCGGATGGGTTGGTTTCGGCCGGTTCATTGCAAATCGGTTGGCTCGCAGGAAGTACGAGCGCTGCTGGTCGGACGCAAGCTTCTACTCGGTAAATTGCTCGATGTGGAATTCAGTATCCGCGGCATTTTGCGTGGTTTCGGGCTGAAGATGGGCATGGTGACGCGCAGAAACTTCGAGACGCGGGTCCGAGAATTATGCGCAGGCCATTCGATGCTGGAACAGATTTGCGCTGCGATGTTGGCGGCGCGATCCGCGTTGCAAACAGAGTACACCAAGCTGCATAAGGCAATGTTGACGATCGTGCGCAAGGACGAAGTCTGTCGCCGCCTGATGACTACGCCGGGGGTCGGTCCGTTAGTAGCGATCACGTTCAAGACGGGGATCGATGATCCATCTCGGATTGGAAAGTCCAAGGCAGTCGGAGCATTGTTCGGGCTGACGCCGAAGAAATATCAATCGGGGGAGACTGATGTGACGGGTGGCATCACCCGCGTCGGCGACGAAATGGTACGCACGGCGCTCTACGAGGCAGCCAATATCCTGCTGTCGCGTGTCACGCGCTTCTCCGCACTCAAACGCTGGGGCATGGATATCGCCAAGCGGCGTGGAACAAAACGAGCCAAGGTCGCCTTGGCGCGCAAGATTGGCGTAATC